>OGGQ01000794.1_pt1 | contig 44827 bp, 34 predicted proteins | sample 1571191 | NCBI WGS metagenome assembly OGGQ01 (sample SAMEA2582061, study PRJEB24529) | metagenome | biome: Human gut stool | place: China | collected 2011
ACGCAGCGAAAGAACCGGCGGGCTTCAAGGGATCCCTATGAGGACCATACTCTGCCCCGCCATGCGCTGCTTTATCGGTAGCCGTGAATAGTAACATCATAGATGTCCGCATCCAGTTCCCGGAACAGGCTGCTTTCTATATCACAGATCTGCTTGATAGGGATTGCTGTTTTGTCCGCCATAATCACTGTGCCTTCATATACATCAATCTTCTTCACAAACCCGGTACAGGTCAGGTAAGCTCCGCCGGATTTTTTATCATCCGGTTTAAAAAAAGTGATGGTGACCTCGTTTTCGGAATGGAGATGATCCGCGATGATCTGCAGTTTACTGTCCAGCATTGCTTTCATATATTCATCGGGGTCCCATCTTTCGTCGGTGAGGCGGGCGGTTTCCCTGATCGCAGCGCCGTATCCGGTCAAAGCAGCAAATGGGCAAAACTGTGCTGCGCGGTCGTGATTTGACATATGCGGGTGCGACTTGGACTGATAGTGCGGCATGTTTATGATATCATCGTATTTTTGTGGATTCTTGTGTTCCGGCATATCGCTATCCTCTTCTGCTGGATTCAGGCCTTATGGCCGCCGATCTGTTCATTGCGTTTCCTGGCGGTAGCCCCTTCCTCCAGGTTTATACCTTTTAATATGGCATTTTTGCCAAATTTCTTCTTAATATCCAGCATAGCCTTCTGCATGCTTTTCTCACGCTCTAAGGCGGCGTTCTCTTTTTCCTGTTTCTTTTGCAGTTCGCCGTAATCCGTAAACAGATCCAGCTGTTCAAATTGATCTGTCTCTGCAGCGGCGTTTTCTTCTATGACGTGATTCGCCGCAAGGGTAATTCTCCTGATAAGCAGATCCCTGTCCACGATCCGGTCGTAGAGCTGTGTCACCGCATTGGTCATCAGCATGGCGGAAGAAGTTTTTCTGCCGAGGCCAGCCGTGCCATGGGCGTGTTTCGGAACTTTTCTTCCGTAATGGTCAGCGGTGACCGGACCTTTATAGCGATTCCTTCTGTCCGGATCGGTCAGATTTTCGATATCATATCCAACGGTCAGAACGATCTGGTCGGCCACAAGCCCTTTATCCACCAGTTCCAGTGCCAGCGACTCTGTCATTTCCCTGACAACCAGTTCTGCTTTCTCAAAGGTGTAAGGGCAGTGCAGGACCTGCCCGGAGCTTAAACTGCTTTCCGCAGGTTTATAGGCTTTGATATCTGCAATGGTGCAGGGCTCCCATCCCCAGGCGTGGTCGATCAGCAGCTCGGCGTTGATGCCGAATATCCGATAGAGCAGCTCTTCATTGTGATAATCGTCCGGACTGCCGACCGAACATCTCGCTATATCGCCCATCGTATATAACCCTACATCCCGTAATTTCTTTGCGTAACCCTGGCCGACACGCCAGAAATCCGTAATCGGCTGATGGCTCCAAAGCAGCCGCCGGTAAGATATCTCGTTAAGCTCCGCTATCCGGACCCCGCCTTCATCGGGTTCGGTTCGCTTTGCGACTATGTCCATGGCCGTCTTACAGAGGTAAAGATTTGTCCCAATGCCCGCTGTAGCGGTGATTCCGACGGATTCCTGCACATCTTGTATGATCATTCTTGTAAATTCCCGCGCGGTCATCCGATTGGGTTTCAGATATGCGGTGACATCCAGAAAAACCTCGTCTATGGAGTAGACGTGGATGTCCTCCGGAGCCGCATATTTCAGATATATCTCATAGATTCTTGTGCTGTATTCCATATAGTAAGCCATGCGCGGCTCGGCAACGATGTAGTCCAGCGCCAGCGCCGGATTGGCTTTGAGCTCGGTCTCGCTGCAGGAGGAACCTTCAAACCTGTGATTCGGAGCATTCCTCTGCCGTTCAGCATTCACCTGCTTTACCCTCTGTACCACCTCAAACAGTCTCGGCCTGCCGGAAATGCCGCAGGACTTCAGGGAGGGGGAGACTGCGAGGCAGATGGTCTTTTCTGTTCTGCTCTGATCCGCAACCACAAGGTTTGTGGTCAGAGGGTCAAGATTCCGCTCCCGGCACTCTACGGAAGCGTAAAAGGATTTTAGGTCAATGGCTGCATATATTCGGTTGTCGGACATGGTGTACGCTCCTTTCTCAAGCTTCGGGCGGAGGCTGGTAATGCTCGTTATTTCTACTACAATAGTATAACACAAAAAAGTTACGATGATCGTGAATTATAATATTATAAATCGTCTACAGGAATGCCTTGACGGAAAGAATTCATTTCGATATGATCATTTATAAAGTAATCTGTATTTCAGGGGGGAAATCGGATGATGTCGGGAAAAATGAAGCAGTCTGTGCTTGTCAGAGTGAATGTGAGCATCGCCGTTATCATCATCTGCGTGATAGCTATGCTGGCGTACAGCAATATCAAAGCGATAAGGACGATCCGGGACAAGGCGGAAAAAACCTATCAGTCCATGGGAGAATATTACGCCAATGACCTGAAAGCAAATCTGAACAGTATCGCGGAGTATCTGCTGCGCATCAGTGATACTTCAGAATATTACAATGTGGCATATTCGGGAAAAAACAGCGAGCTGATCAATGCGCTGGCAAAGCAGAAGCTGTATAATAGGCTGAATGACGATATACTTGTCTATCGTCCGGCCGATTACTTTTTTACCTATCGGAAAGCGGACAGCACCATTATGCTGGTTGCATCGGCACAAAAAAGCGCGAAAACGCCCAACTGGGAAATAAAGGATCAGCTTGCGCTTCTGATGATAGATGGGTTTGGAGCAAAGGATTTGTGGAAGCTTATAGAAATTGACGGTAACCAGTACCTGATAAAAACGTTTGAATCGGACGCCATGGCCATTGGATGCGTGATAAGCCTGGGAAGACTGATTGAAACGATTCAGGCAGTGAATTTAAGCGAATATTATGTTTATTATACTGCTGGGGATTCTGCGGAAGACAGAGGCGGGAGCAGGACGGATCTGGTGGTCAGCATTCCTGTAAGCGGCACGGATTCTCAGGTTAATATAACGATCCCGGTAAGAACTCTATATGAGGAGATCCGCTCATTTACCAGGATCAGCATGATATTCGGTGCCGTGCTGCTGATACTTCTGCCGATTCTGTGCATTGCGATGTACCGCTGGTTTATTCAGCCAATCCGTTTGATTGTAGGGATAATGAAAAGGGTGGACGAGGAAGGGATGGAACTTCGAATGCCCAATATGGATAATATGGGGGAGTACCATATTGTCGGCAGTGCCTTTAACAGCATGATGGAGAAGATATCCAGGCTTAAAATCGATGTATACGAGAAAGAGAAAAAGAAGCAGGAGCTCTATGAACAGTGTTCCCGTCTGCAGATCAATCCCCATTTTTTTTTAAATGCGTTAAATACCGTTTACCTGTTGAATAAGAAAAAGGACAGCGGCCATGTGCAGATGATGCTCACCTGGCTGATCAATTATTTTAAACATGTATTTTCCGGCAGCGGGGATATGGTGTTGTTAAGGGACGAGGTGGATTTCACTTTGAATTATATGGCCATTCAGAGGCAACGTTATGCCGGCAGCATACATTTCAGGTATGAGATTGATGAGGATGCCGAGCTTTGCCGTGTTCCGTCCATGTGCATCCTGACGTTTGTGGAAAATTCCATAAAATACGCTGCAGATTTTTCCAGAGAACTGCTGATATCGGTAACTGCAAAGCTGAAGGACCATAAGCTGTGTATTACAGTTGAAGATGACGGTGCCGGAATGCCGGAAGATATTCTGCATAAGCTTGAGAGGCATGAAAAGATCGTTCGGGAAGGCAGAGAGCATATCGGCATTCAAAATATCAGGGACAGGCTCTGGATCCACTACCAGGACTGCGCCGCATTGGCCATCAGCAATAAGGAGACCGGAGGAGCGATGATAAAGATGGAACTGCCGGAGGAGAGGAGAACGGATGAATCTGCTGATTGTTGACGATGAGTATTTGATCATAGAAGACCTGCTTAGCATTACGGATTGGGAAATGACAGGTGTAACGGAGATTTACACTGCTATGAATGCTGCCCGGGCCAAACAGCTGCTGCTGGAAAAACAGGTGGATCTGATGCTCTGCGATATAGAGATGCCGCAGACGGACGGTCTTGAACTGCTGAAATGGGCAAAGGAGAATTGTCCAAGCCTGGAAGTGATTATGCTCACCTGTCACGCTCAGTTTGATTACGCGCGTACTGCTTTAAGATATGGTAGTTTTGACTATCTGTTAAAACCGGTAACGGAGGAGGATATCGATAAAATAATAAGAAAGGCCGCTGTTAAACTGGAGACAGACAGGGCGCGGCGCAAGCTGCAGGCGGGCGGAGAACTGTGGAATCGGTTCAAGTCCTCCTGGGAGGAGCATTTCTGGGAGGATTGCCTGCGGGGGCTTCTAGGAAGTGAAGAAGAGGTACGACAGGCAGCTGAGGCCAGAAACTGTGAGGCGGAATGGAGCAGGACACTGATTCCGATCCTGTTTCACAGCTATTCAGACACGGTGCCTGCAGAGGAAATCACCTGTCTGAAAGCCGCCGTGGCAGATATCCTTAAGCGGCTTCACTGTGAATACCGGGTTCCTGCTCTTTCACCCCATGCGATGGCGGCGCTTTGCTTTACGGATGCAGACGGAGCCGATACCCTGAAAGCAGCGGCCGCAGATATGTTCGGCAACAGCGGGCTGGCGGACCGTATGGGCATATATATGGGAAAATATTGCAGAGCCTGGGAAACAGAAGAGGAGGTAAACAGGCTGCGCCAGACTGCTATGAATAATGTTTGCTGCATACACGGCGTTTTTGACGGTGAGGAATTGGAGACAAAAGCAGCTAAGGTCTGCCTTCCGGAGATGTCTTCCTGGCCGGCCTTAATTGACTGCGGAAGAACAAAGGAACTGTCGGAACGGATCACAATCTGGCTTAACTTGAATAAAGAAACTGGCCGGCTTAACCGCAGCGCTCTGCAGATGCTGCAATATGATTTGGAACAGGTGCTGTATGCAGGGCTTCAGGAAAACGGAATACATGCCCATCAGTTTCTTTACTATAGGGACAACGGTTATAACAGGATAGGAGCCATTGGCTCAGTAAGGGCCATGCAGGCCTGGGTGGAGAGAATCCTTAACGATGTGGCAGAGGCGCTTCGGGAGGTTCGGGAGCCTCTGACACTGGTGGAGAAAGTGAAAAAATATGTAAAGGAACATCTGGAGGAGGATCTGAACCGGATAAAAATAGCAGAGGCTATGTTTTTAAACCCGGATTATTTGGACCGGCGTTTTAAGAAAGACACTGGCTGCTCCGTTAACAGATATATATTAAAAGAACAGCTGGAAATGGCAAAAAAGCTGCTGTTATACCCGGATATCACGGTGAGCGAGATTGCGGTGAGGTGCGGGTATGCCAATATGTCCAATTTTTCCGCAATGTTTAAAAGGGAAACAGGCGTAAGTCCTGTTGAATACAGAAAGAACAGCGACGGTTCATCCTGCCCGCAGTAATCACGCCGGGGCGTACTAAAAACTGAAACCGCCCGGCTGCACACGTTTTACCCCGCACATCCTGCGGGGTTTTTATTGTTCAACGGGAAAATACGACCTATTGGACAAAAAACACTCCGCTTAGGATCGCACTGCGGCGGGAAGGTAGTATGTCGCCAGGGCGACCCGCCGCAGGCGGAGAATCCCGCGAGCGGGATCCATTTTCATAATGGACTAAGATTCATAAATGGAAGTCGAAAATCGGGTAGAGAAGGGCCTTATGATAAGGGTATACTTATAACCGTAAAGAGATTTCGGCAGTAAACTGTTAAATTCAGAGGAGGTAAGACATGGAAAGAAAAGCTATGCAAAGATTAATCGCAGCGTTGTTGATCTGCGGCCTGTTCCTTTGCGGGTGCGGCAGGGGAAATACTCCTGGATCGTCTCCAGGGAGTGCGGATCACACGAAAGAGGCCGCGACGCAGGAGGCTGCAGGAGGAGAACCGTATACGATCACATATGCGTTTGATGTGTGGGTGCAGCAGGCGGATTGGGATCTGGTTGAACAGAATTTAAGCGACATCGTTGAGAAGAAAATCGGCGCCAGAGTGAAGCTGATGCCGATGACAGGCGCCAATTACCAGCAGCAGATTAACCTGATGGTGACAAGCAAAGAGAAGCTGGATCTGTATAATGCTTCTGCGAAAACGACTTTCAGCACGGACGTGGCTGCCAATAAGATACTGGGGCTTGATATGGCAACAATCGAGAAATATGCACCGGAGGCAATGGCTGCGGCAGGAGATTTCCTGAAGGCTTCTACAGTCAATGGTAAAGTCTACGGTTTTCCGACTCTTCGGGATATGGCCAATGCCTATGGGATAATTATACGCAAAGATATTGCGGAGAAATATGGCGTGGATACCGGGAAAGGCCTGACGGTGGAGGAACTGGACGATCTGTTCATGCGGATGAAGGAAGGTGAAACAGATCGGTATGTAACACAGCCCCAGGCACAGGGCACGAGCGTGCTGGACAGCATATTTAAGACCTACGACAGTTTGGGCGATGATATGGGTGTGCTGATGGACCATGGACAGGGAGAGCTTAAGGCGGTTAATCTCTTTGACACGGATTACTATGAAGAGTGTGTTAACAAAGCCAGGGAGTGGAATCAGAAAGGATATATCCTTCCGGATGCCTCAACGAACCCAGATACCGGAGTCGCGTATTTTAAGACCGGAAAGGTCTGTACCACCATGTCCCTGCTTCATCCGGGGGTTCCGACGGACAGCAGCAATATGACGGGAATACCCTGCGATGCGGTAACTGTGAATCCTGCATTTACCAACACCCAGCAGGTGGGCGCCATCATCCAGGCGATTCCGGTAACTTGTGAAAATCCGGAGAAGGTGCTGGAATTTATCAATCTGCTCTACAGTGATGAGGAGGTTTACAATGCCTTGACCTGGGGAATCGAGGGAAAGCATTATCAGCATGTACAGGACAGCGACAGATGGATTACCTATCCGGAAGGCGTAACGGCGGACACATCAGGCTATACATTAAGCGCGACTTATGCTTTCGGTAACAGATATCTAAGCTATATATGGAATACAGATCCGGAAAATCTGAACGAACGTTTTAAAGAGTTTAATGATACGGCAGTCAAATCGAAAGCGCTGGGATTTGTATTCGATCCCACTTCGGTCAAGACGGAGGCCGCGGCCGTACAGGCAGTATTTGACGAGTACCGTCTGTCTCTGGAAAACGGTGTCATTGATCCCGCAGAAAATCTGCCGAAGTTCCGGCAGGCGCTGAAAGACGCCGGCATAGATACGGTGATCGAAGAAAAACAGAGACAGCTGGATGAATGGGCGGCGGCGCAATAAGCCGCCTGCCCCGGCAAAGGAGGGCAGGATGAAAAGAAAGGGAAGAACAATAAAAAAGCTGCTGCCGCTTTATATTATGGCGCTGCCGGGACTGCTGTATCTTTTTATCAATAATTACCTGCCGCTTAGCGGACTTGTAGTTGCCTTTAAAAATTTTGATTACGCAAAAGGGATCTATCACAGCGACTGGATCGGATTTAAGAATTTTGAGTTCTTATTTAAAAATTCTGCGGCTGTCGTTATTACCAGAAATACGATTCTGTATAATCTGGCCTTTATTGCTATAAATACTGTGACCGGCATTGTGGTAGCTATATTGCTCAATGAGGTAACGAGTAGGAAAGCACTGAAATTTTATCAGACTGTGATCTTGCTTCCGTATCTGTTTTCGATGATTATAATCAGCTACCTGGTGTTCTCGTTTTTAAGTACGGATGTAGGATTTCTCAATAAAAGCATACTGGAGCCGCTGGGGAAAGCTCCAGTTTCCTGGTATAACGAGGCCAAATACTGGCCTGCGATTCTCCCGGTGGTGAATACCTGGAAATCTTTCGGTTTTCAGGCTATCATTTTCTATGCCAGTGTGATTTCCATCGATCAGTCCTATTATGAGGCGGCACAGCTGGACGGCGCGGGAAAGCTGCAGCAGATATTTTATATCACGCTGTCCTTTTTAAAACCGGTGGTTATTATGATGACATTGTTGGCGGTAGGAAAGATCTTTTATTCGGACTTCGGACTGTTTTACCAGGTCACCCAGAATTCCGGTGCGATTTTCAGTACTACCAATACGATTGATACCTATGTATACCGGGCTCTCACCCAGATGGGAGACGTCGGGATGGCAGCAGCGGCCGGCGTATACCAGTCAGCGGTCGGCTTTCTCCTGGTCCTTGCCGTAAACATGGCTGTGAGAAAGATAAGTCCGGAAAATGCATTATTCTGAAGGCGGTGAGATATGAAAAAAAGAAAAGGTAATATGCCCGCAGTGACGGCGCATGTATTGCTGATGATACTGGCTTTATTCTGTGTGCTGCCGATTGCGTTGCTGATGATATCGTCTCTGTCCGACAATGACACTGTGTTTCGCAGCGGATATTCCTTCCTGCCCGGAAAATGGAGTCTTGATGCATATAAATACCTGATTACCCAAGGGGAGACTATTTTCAGGGCCTATGGGATATCCATCTTTGTGACGGTAACCGGAACTGCGGCAGGACTTTTGTTTACAGCACTGTTCGGCTATGCCCTGTCACGGCGGGAGCTGCCCGGACGCCGGGTAATGAACTTTTTCGTGTTTTTTACCCTGCTCTTTAACGGCGGCATGGTTCCGACCTATTTGATGTATGTCAATACATTTCATATTAAAAACACGCTGTGGGCGCTGCTTATACCGACCAATATTCTGATCAATGGATTTAATATACTGCTGGCCAGGACATTCTTTGAAGCCAATGTGCCCAGGGAGTTGATTGAATCCGGTAAAATTGACGGCGCGGGGGAATTCCCGGTGTTTTTTCGGATTGTGATGCCGATCTCCAAACCGATTCTGGCAACGGTGGGGCTCCTGATCGGGATCGGTTACTGGAATGACTGGTACAACGGCCTGCTATACATCACACAGCCGAAACTGTTCAGCTTGCAGAATTATCTGAACCGGATACTGTTGGATATACAGTTTATGACACAGAGCATGTCGGGCAACGTGGACGCAGCCAGCGCCCTGGCCAAGATGCCGACTATCACCGTACGGATGGCTATAGCGGTGACGGGCATTGTGCCACTGATCGTTATTTTTCCGTTTTTTCAAAAATACTTTGCAAGAGGAATCACAGTGGGCGCGATAAAGGGTTAGGAGGAAAAGAACATGGATATGACACGATTGGAAGGCACAAATCTTAGGGTTACGGATATTGCTTTGGGAACCGGTGCCCTGGGCAGCCGCTTTGACGATAAGACGTCTCTGGATATATTGGACTGTTATATCGGCTGCGGCGGCAATTTTATCGATACGGCAAATGTGTATGGCAGGTGGAACCCGGGTAATAAGCCGCTTTCCGAGCAGCTTTTGGGCAGATGGATGCGTCTTCACCGCCTGCGGGATAAAATTGTGCTGGCTACGAAGGGATCCGCTGATGCCGTGGACGCGCCGGGAGTAAAGCGGCTGGCTCCGGAACAGATCAGAGGCGATCTGGAAGACAGCTTACTAAATCTTAAGACGGACTATATTGATCTTTATTATCTGCATCAGGATGATCCTTTAAGGGATGTGGGGGAGATTATAGAAACACTGAATGAGCTGGAGAGAGAAGGAAAGATCCGTTATTTCGCATGTTCGAACTGGACGGCCTCCAGGATGCGCGAGGCGGATGCCTACGCGAGGAAACATAAGCTTAAGACCTTTGCGGCTCACGAAATCATGTTTAATATGGCCAAGCCAAATGATGATGCGGTGGAAGCGGCTATCCAGAGCCATATGACCGATGATATTTTTACCTATCATGAAGAAACCGGCAGACCGGTGACCGCGTATACCTCCCAGGCGGCCGGATTTTTCGTCCTTTGCCATGAGCCCGGATTCGTAACAGATGAGAAATATGAATTTCCCAGAAGCATGTTTTACAATCAGGAATCTATAGAACGAGCCGGCCGGGTGGAAAAACTGTGCGCGCTATGCAATGCGTCTGCGCTGGAGCTGACACTGGCGTATCTCTATGCTCAGCCATTTCAGGTTATTCCCATTATAGGACCCTGGAATGTCGGAGAGCTCAAGGAGAGCCTGCATGCTTCACAAAAGAGGATCAACGCCCGTGAACTTAAGTTTTTACTGAATGCGGAGAGATATTAGATATGGTTGGATTACAGCAGGTACCTGTTACGAATGAGACGCTTCGGCAAAAGGATCTGGCACTGGTCCCGGCGGCCGTCAGAACTGCTGATCTTGGGAAATACCGGAGGAAGAACCGAAAATGGCAGGGAATTCCGTCAATTGCCATCACAGAATGTAAAATCTTCTATTGCGCCTTTTACAGCGGCGGGGAGGGAGAGGGTCCGGATAACTATGTGGTGGTGGAGAGGTCTGCAGACGGACAGCACTGGTCGGAACCGATTGCCGCTGTGGATCCGGAAGGGTATGTCCGGGCCTTTGACATGTGTCTGTGGACTGCGCCTGATGGACGGCTGATCCTGTTCTGGTCACAGAGTTTCGGCGGCTTTGACGGCAGAGCGGGAGTGTTTATGAGTATCTGCCATAATCCTGAAGAGGAACGGTTAAGATGGAGCCGGAGCGTACGGATAACGGACGGCGTCATGCTGAATAAGCCAATGATCGGGAAACAAGGTGAATGGCTGCTGGCCCTGTCTTTGTGGAACAATGTTCCATATGCATTTGACCAGGGTGATCTTGACAGACGGATCAAATTGTGTGAAGCCGACGGTTCAGGTAAACACGTAAAGGACATATCCTTCCATTTGCGGGGAGGATTCGATATCGAAGGCAGATACTATGATGAACCTATGGTGGTACAAAAAATTGATGGGAGTCTTTGGATGCTGCTGCGGCTGCCCGACGGGATTGGAGAGGCCTTTTCCTGCGATGAGGGTAGAAGCTGGAATAATATCAGGAGAGCCGGGATATGGGGACCGGATTCCAGATTTTATATCGGGAGGTTGAAATCAGGCCGGTTGCTGATGGTGAATCATCTGCCGGAAGATGGGAAGGCAAAGCGCAGCAATCTGACGGCCTGGCTTTCCCAGGACGATGGGATGAGCTGGAGCGGCAATCTAATACTGGATGAACGGGAAGATGTTTCCTACCCTGATGCCGCCGAAGACAAGGAAGGAAATATTTACATCATATACGACTATTCCCGATTTAATTGTAAGGAGATCCTGCTGTGCAGAATCTCCGAGGAGGAGATACTGGCAGGTAAAATATACCGTGATACCAGTTTTACAAAACAGGTGATAGACAAGGCGGGTGAATGATGGAATATCTATACTGCAGTACCTTTGGAGAGACGCCGGAGGACGGAATCAATCTGATAAAACTGGTCAATGCGTCAGAAACGGCATTGATTGAGGTAAAACAGGCTGCCATGCTGAAAAATCTGGAATACATGACAGGGACTAAGGACGGATATCTTTATGCCGCAGGAAGGTACGGACCGGACAGATCTTATATTCAATCCTTCCGAATTGACCGCGAAAACGGTTTGCTCGATTCAGTGGACTGCCGGACGTTCGACTGGAAGGGCATCAGCTATATGAGTGTCGACAGCAAAGAGGAACATCTGTTGGCCGCGGCCTATGGATCGGGCAGGATAACCGCTGTGGGCATATCCGGGGGTAAAATCGGATCACAGACTGCAGACATTGCGTTTGACGGCTGCGGTCCGGTAGAAACCCGGCAGGAACACTCGCATCCGCATTTCATTGAATGCACAGGCGGTATTTGTTATATGGCGGATCTGGGGGGAGATGCCTGGTATTACATTGAGGAGAATGGTCTTGCGGCAGATTCTGCCTGGCACAGGATGGAGGAAAGACCCGGATCCGGTCCGCGCAATATGGCCTTTCATCCGTCTAAGGAGATTCTCTATCTGCTGGCGGAACTGTCCAATGAACTCGTAGTATACGGGAAATCCGAGAACAATAGATGGAAAGCGATGCAGAGAATATGCCTGGATTGCGCAGGGGTTAAGGACAGCCTTGCCTCAGTCCTTCAAATTACACCGGATGGCGACAGGCTTTATGCAGGCGTGCGCGGGCTAAACCAGATAAAGGAATTTATTGTGGAGCCGGAAGGAACGCTTAGGGAAGCGCGCCTCTTCACTTCCTGCGGCTGGCCCCGCAGTTTTCTGTATCGGGAAGAGAATGCGCTGCTCATCGTCAATGAGGAATATGGAGATTCAAAGGGAGCACTGGAATTATGGGATTTAAAGACCGGTCATCGGTCAGGGTACAGGGCGTTATCCGGTGCAATGCAGATTTATCGAATTGTACTCCCATAGTCTCTTTGCACATGACTTTGCTGGATACCGGGCGTACATTGGAAGAATGGAGGAAATATAGGTGGATCAAGGTTTTTATTTTGACTGTTCACTGATACTGGACAGCGCAGACGGGTGGGGATACGCCAGAGAGCCGGTTCTGGCCGTGATGCCGGACGGATCACTCTTATGTACATTGTTAAGCGGCGGCCCTCTGGAGCCGGACAACCGTAATGTGACGCTGGCGGTGCGCAGTTTTGATGCGGGCAGAACTTGGACAGAGCCCGAGGTACTGTTCTACCACAGGAGCCGGGCCGCTTATACGACAGAAATATTTACAGGAGGAACGCTTCCGTTGTTATTTGTGCAGACGTACGCTGCGGAGTCCCGGTACCGGGAAATCTGCACGTTTATGTCCGTCACAAGAGACTGCGGACGCACCTGGAGCGAGCCTGTATCGGTTCCCGGTCCCTCTGCCCATGTAAATACCAGACACGGCATTATACTGTCCAACGGAGACTGGCTGTTTCCCGTTTACTGGCAGCAGACCGACCGGAAATGGGATTGGGAACAGATTCCCGTGGGTAATGATATCCATATGGATTGGCCGTCCTGCTGCGGGGCAATGATATCGTCGGATGGGGGAAGTTCTTTTCATACATACGGAGATTTAAAGGCACAGTATCCACTGATGGAGAATGCATGTGTGGAAGTGGAAGCGGGGCATGTGGTTATGCTGATGCGTGCGGAGAAAAGTGAATTTCTTTACCGTTCCGACAGCTATGATTATGGCCGCACGTGGTCGGAAGCGGCGGTGTGCGCCATTCCCAGTGCCAGCTCTAAAATTGTGCTGGAAAAGTACGAGGATAAAATACTGCTGGTCCATAATGATGTGAAAGGAAATCAAATGACGCAGCGAAAGAATTTAAGCATCTGGGTCAGCCGGGACGGAATGAAGACATGGGTGAGGAAGATACCTCTGACCGGAGAAGATACGGTGATGTTTTATCCTCATTTCGCGGCGGATAAAGCCGGCATGATCTATCTGGCCTGTGAGAATTCCAGGCAGAGCTACTGCCTGCGCATACATTTGGACCGGCTTTTGGAGGATGGACAGGATGGACGGATGGCTTAGATGCTATGTGGGGACGAATTCTCTTAGAGGATCAAAGGGAATCTATGTGGTAGACGTGGATCCGGCACAGGGAGATATGCAGATAATTTCTGTCTGTGAGGCAGAAAATTCTGCATATCTGTGCCTGTCACATGACGGCCGGTATCTGTATGCGGTGATGGAATCGTTGGAGTATGAAGGTACGCCGGGAGGAGGAATAGCGTCCTATAAAATCAACTGCGGCGTGCCGGAGCCAATCAACAGAAGATACGCTTATGGTGGATGGCCCTGCCACGTGGCAATGGATGAGATACGCCGCATGCTTTATGTTTCCGTATTCCGCAACGGCCTTTGGGCAGTCTATCCGCTGGAGAAAAATGGGGCCATCAGAGAGCCGGCTGCGGTAAAGCAGCATTCGGAACCCAATGGAACACCGTCTCATATCCATGCATCGGTGTTGACGCCGGACGGGAATTATGCTGTGGTGGCGGACTGCGGCCTGGACTGTATCTATCTCTATGACGCTGTGCGTTACCGGCGGATATATACCTGGCATGGACCGAAGGGAAGCGGACCGCGGCAGCTGGCTTTCAGTAAAGACGGAAAATATCTGTACATGGTTTCAGAATTAAGTTGCGAGGTTTTTGTCTTTGCGTACAGACCGGAAGATGCCTGTATGCTGCAGGAAATCCAAAGGCTTTCCACGAGAAGGCTGGACGGCTATGAAGGTCCTAATTATGCGTCTGCAATCCATATACACCCTTCCGGTAACTATGTGCTTGCAGGTAATCGGGGCCATAACTCTATTGCAGTCTATTCCCGGGATCCGATCACAGGTATGCTGAAACCGCCGTCACATGCGATGCTGGCAGGAGACCATTGCCGGGAATTCTGCTTTACTCCGGACGGAAAGCTGCTGGTGGTGGGAATCCAGCACACAGATGTTGTTCAGACGTTTTTCTTTAATGAAAAGACCGGCAGACTGTCATGGACGGGGCATGAATTGGAGATTCCATCCCCGTCCTGTGTAATTATGGGACTGCCGTGTTAATGTTATAAAAGGGGCTTTTGATGAGATGGCGGCGCATGCTATATCAACGCGGAGAGCAGGTTCGGAGCGGAGAATAAGGCACTTGCCAATTCAGAGAAAAAATGATAAGATAACCCACAAAAAAAGGCGGGCAGAAAGATGAATCCAAATCTGGCGGAGGCCAAGCGCCTCATGGAAAACGGCGGCTATACATGTGTATTATATAAAGACGGAATCACCCACACCAGCACGAAGCGGGGCGTTCTTCCCCTCAAAGAATGGCTGGAGAAAAAGACAGAGCTGAAGGGTTTTTCGGCGGCGGATAAAGTGGTGGGAAAGGCGGCAGCCTTCCTGTATGTCCTCATGGGTGTCCGGGAGGTATATGCCCGCGTGATGAGCGAGGGCGCGGTCCGGGTTTTAGAGGCTCACGGTATAGAAGCCTGCTGTGACAGCACGGCCGGCGGAATCATCAACCGTGCGGGAACAGGGCCGTGCCCGATGGAGCAGGCGGTAGCCGGCATCGAAGATCCGCAGGAGGCATATCAGGCTGTCTGTATCAGGCTTAGAGAGCTGGCCGGGGAGCGTTCGTAACCAGTCCCTATCCTCTTTGAGGCATGACAAAACCTGCCAGCGCCCTGTTTATAAAGGCGTTGAAAGGCTGCATGGCCTGAAACACCGCTTCGGCAAGTTTTATGAACTGACCGGAATCACACACCATCTGATCGCTTACCGGATATTCCAGATACCAGCTTTTATATTTCAGATACTCCGCCTGAGGGCTTTTTGGATCAAAGCCCTCAGGCACTTTTTTTAACGCCGTGCCCCGGACGGTAAAATACTTTTGAAATTGCGGATCGGAAAGGATGCGTTTCCATTCACCGGTATTGGCGGCAATATGGGATCGGACCATCGCCGTGGCGTCTTTAAACATGTCGGCAAACAAACCACCGCCCAGGAAGGATCGGCCGTCCGGCGCGAGCATAATGTAATAGCCTGCCGGTATGGGGAGCTTGCCGCACGGACCTATATGGGCGCGGAATGAGGGATTGTAAGGGGATTTGTCATGGCTGAAACGGGTGTCTCTCATCAGCTTAAAGGTGAGATCCTTCGGATCGTTGTGAAGTACGCTGCTGTCTGTCCTTCCGATTTGCAGAATCAGTTCCTTTAACAGTTTCTTAAATTCTTCGTTGGCATATTTAAATTCCTCTTTATGCGCATGATAGAACTCCCGGCTGTTATTGTTTTTTAATTCGGTGAGATATTGCAGTATGAGTTTAGTATCCATCAGTTCTCCTGTATAATATGAATTTGTGTAGATTTGAGAAAATCTTTTAAAAATTCCCGGGCAGTCTTTGGAGACCGGTAAGCTTTGCAGAACTGAAAACTGCCGGAGAGACCGTCAATCTCCTCCATAGCCTGTTTGACATCAAAAAGGGCTTGTGACGGGATTTCCGATGACGATGAGTAATCGAGCCTTTCCGGATTAAGGCGCCGGGTCTGTATGGCATAATTGATTCTGCGCTCACACCGGCATTTACCGCTTCCGTATTCGCCGCAGTAGTTTTCCAGAAAGTCAGCCATTTTTTTTCGTACCCTTGAAAGGCGCTTGCGGTAAGTTTCTGCTGAGATGCCCAGAATGTCACCGGCTATACGGCTGTCTGCTTTAAACATCGTTCCCAGGATGAAGATACAGCGGCTTTTTGCATCCAGGCACTGCAGCATGACATTGGTGCAGGACATCTTCAGCTCTTCCGCCAGAACGGCCTTTTCAACATCCTGAGTCAGATCCGGTATATCCTGTGCTTTTCCGTTCTCGATATCATATCCGTAGTACTCAAAACTTAACGGTTGATGAGCAAACATGCTTCTCCTGTAATTTTTCAGATGGTTTACCGCGATGCGAAACACCCATGTAGAAAAAGCGCTTTCCTTTTTAAAAGCCGATAAGTGTGTTATGACCTTCAGTAATATCTCCTGGGATGCATCCTCCGCATCGGGAAATGTACCCAACATCCGCAGAGAAAGGTTAAACACCAGATCCTGTACACTGCTAAGGAGTGTTTCAAGTGCTTTTTCATCCCCTGCGGTTGCCTGGTCAATGAGAATTGACAGGTCTTCAGTTATTTTATAATCCATAATTTTGTCCCTCCTGATTTATTAGACACGCCCCGACACCTTTTGTGACACTTTGCGGCATAATAATGCAAATTCTGTAACAGTTTTATTGCGTCGCCACCCCGTCCATTGGGATTGAAAAGGATATGCAGGTTCCCATCCCCCGATGGCTCTGGATATGCAGCGCGCTTTTCTCCCCATAACGCAGGATCAGCCGTCGGTTGACATTGGTCAGACCGATGTTTCTGCTGTTGCTGTCAAAGATCCGTTCATAAAGGGTGCGCACCTCTTCCCTGGACATGCCCACGCCGGTATCGATGACCACAAAGCAGATCTGTCCGTCCTTGCTGTATATTTTCAATTTGATGAAGCCAAGCCTCCGAAGCGGCCGTATACCGTGATCGATGCTGTTTTCAATCATGGGCTGTAGGATCAGGCGCATCACCTGCATCTGCTCCAATCCGGGTTCGATCTCATAGTATATGACAAACAGTTCGCCGAACCGGTAATTCTGGATGGAGATATATTTTTTCAGATAGGCGATCTCATCCTCCAGATTCACCATCTTTTTTGAATCGGCCAGAGAATATTTTAGGATGTCTGAAAGCTGTTCGATGATGCGGTTCACAGAGGTGGGTGATCCGCAGGAGAGCTTCAGTGATTCCATATTCAGCGTCTGCAGCGTGTTGAATAGAAAATGAGGATTGATCTGCAGCTGCAGCGCAGCCAGCTCTGCGGCTTCTTTTTTATATTTCTGTTCCTGCAGCTGGCTGTTTAAAAATGTGGTATTTAAAAACAGCGAGATCACGTTGTTCATGATGACCCCGAATTCATCGTTAAAAGGGACCTCGTGAGGACCGGGGTAGATGCCGTTTTCCGCGTTCTGCAGGGACTCGATGACATAGTTTATCTGAACAAAGCTCCTCTTGGTGGTCTCATAGGCCAGAAAGAAGATCAGAAGGCAGTTGAAAAAAAGCACTAGGATCAGCAGATAGGACAGCTCCAGCAGCTTGTCCAGCATTGCGCCGATGCCGATGGCGGAGATCAGATAGATGTTAAAATCGTCAAAGTGGCGCACCGTGATCATACATACGCCGTTTTCGGTGTTCATCCACTGATGATTGGGCAGTCCGTCCGGACCGGAATAGGCCTGAAAGACCGAGGAAAAGTCGATGGACAGGTCGCCCTCTCCCTGATGGCTGACCAGAACTTCCTGATTGCAGTTGAGCAGGTAAAAATTCTCATCCTGCTGCGTGATCATGGATGCCAGGATCTGTTTGAATTCTGCCGCGTCAATATTGACCACAATTACGCCCTTGTAATAAGTCATGCGCTGATAGACTGTAATGATATCCCTTGGAGGCGAGTAAGAAGATTCGATCAGCTGCCTGGCCTCGATCCACATATTCTCATCGTCAGACAGATTCTTATAGGTGCTGTACCAGGATGTGTCATAGTAATCCTCCAGATAGCAGACCCCCTTGCTGGAAGAGAAAAAATCCGTATAATGGTCCAGATAGAGATAAATGGAGGAAATATAGGGATGGGAGTTGGCGATGCTGGCCAATATCGCCTTCATGCTGTTTAAAAAGATATAATCGGAATAATCCATGGCAGAGAAAAGAAGGACCTTCTGCAGCGCCAGATTCAGCTGGGGGTTGTTGGTCATGAGGTCGTGTTGATACAGAGCGTTGTTGATGACAAGATTGATATTTTCCTGTACGCTGGAAAGGTTGTTGTCAGCGGTGGCACAGAGCGCCTGATTGCCCTGACGGATCGTGATCCCCATGGAGATACAGAACAGAATGACAGTGGGGATCAGCATCAGCAGAAAATAGTATTTCAAACGTTTGAGAAAGAATTTTTTCATCATCATACGGACTTACTCCTTCTTACGGCCGTTCAATATGCCCGGGTTATTGCGGTATTCCTGCGGCGTCACGCCGTAATAAGCCTTGAAGGCCCGGGAAAAATTCTTGGGATTGTCATATCCGATCCGGTACGCTATCTCATACTGCCGGTAGGAGATATCCTTCATCATCGCGAGAGCCTTCTCCATGCGGATCTGCAGCAGATGATCCGTGAAATGCCGGCCGGTTTTCTCCGTAAAAAGCCGGGAAAGATACGAAGGGCTTAGGGATACCAGCGCGGCCGCCTCCTCCAATGCCGCCTCCCTGTAGTTTTCCTTCAGATAGTCGGTGACGGTCCGAATGATGGCCTGATAGTAGGTTTCATCCGCCGCATTGTCCGGCGCCGGCTGTTCGGAAACAGAAGAGAAACGGCGCTCCCCGTCCAGCATTTTCTTGACCCTCTCGAAGCAGGAGACCAGCTCGTCATATTTGATTGGCTTGACCAGATAGTCCACCACCTGATTGCGCAGGGCGCTCTGGGCGTATTCGAAATTCTGATAGCTGCTGAAATAAACCACTTTGATGTTTTTCTCCATCAGAATGGAGGACAGGCAGATCCCATCCATGACCGGCATGCAGATATCGGTGAAGACCACATCCACAGGATGGGCAGCTATGTATTCCAGCGCATCCTCTCCGTTGGAATACTCCCCGGCTATTTCGAAACCGATGTTGTTCCAAGGGAACAGGTTGGCGATTCCTTCACGGATTTTTTCCTCATCATCAATAATAAGAAGCCTGTACATATGAATTCCCCCGTTTTCTGAATCGTAGAGATGCTGATAAAATCATATCATTTTTATTCCGAAAATAAAAGCGCACAAAGCGCCCGGAAACCGTTTGAAGGCAAAGAACACAAATAAAGAAGAAAAATGACAAAACCTGATACCCTCCGTTTGCGCAAACTGACAAAAATGGTATAGAAACCGTAACACAAATGCCTTTTGGAAAAGAATAATTTCCGGTAGAATGAAATCAGAAGAAACCGGAACAAAACCGGGAAAGGACAGGAGAGCGGAATATGGGAACGAATGAAGAGCTGTGGTATTGTACACCCGCAGGGGGATGGGATGAAGCTCTGCCCGTAGGCAACGGAAGGATCGGAGCGATGATCTACGGAGATCCGGAGCATGAGATCATGCAGTTAAATGAGGACAGCATCTGGTATGGCGGCCCCATGGATCGAATCAATCCGGACGCGCTGCCCAATCTTGAGAAGGTGCGCCGGCTGATCCTGGATCAGCGCATTCCGGAGGCGGAGGAACTGCTGAAATATGCTTTTTCCGGCACTCCTCAAAGTATGAGACCCTATCAGCCGCTGGGAAGGCTTCATCTTGATATGAGGACTCCGGGGGTGCTGTCTGCCGACCGATACCGACCTGACCGGTACCGCGTTCAGGAAAAGGCCTGTGAAGACAAGGGGGCGGAGACGGCAGTAACATCCTACCGGCGCTGGCTTTCCCTGGCGGAAGGCGTGCACAGTCTGACTTATACGCAATGCGGAATCACCTACCGGAGGGAGACGCTGGCCTCTTATCCGGATCAGGTTATCGCAGTTCATCTTACCGCTGACCGTGAGGGCGCGCTGTTTTTTTCCTGCTTGCTGGAGCGCGACCGCTTTCTGGACTGGTCGGGGAAGGCGGGCGAATCCTGTGTGATGCTGAAGGGATCAGGAGGTCTTGACGGAGTGCGCTTCTGCGGCGCGGTCAGCGTGCAGGCGGAAGGCGGCAGGGTTTCGGTGATTGGAGAGCATATAGTGGTGGACGGAGCGGATGCTGCGACGGTCTTGATCGGCGCCGGGACCAGCTATTACTGTGGGGAGGATTACGAGAAAACGGCGCTGCTGCAGCTTGAAAATGCCGCAAAGGCCGGTTTTGAAAACATCCGAAGGAACCATCTGAAGGATTATCGGGAGCTGTATAACCGGGTCTTTTTAAGCCTGGGCGAGGACATGCATGCAGGGGAATCCACCGGAGAGAGACTTAAACTGCTGAAAGAGCGCGGCAGGGACAACGGGCTCTTGGTCACCTATTTTAATTTCGGGCGCTATCTGCTGATCTCTTCCAGCAGGCCGGGAACGCTGCCTGCCAATCTCCAGGGCATATGGAACGATAAGATGAACCCGAAATGGGATTCCAAGTTCACGATCAATATCAATACGGAGATGAACTACTGGCCCGCCGAATGCTGCAATCTGCCGGAATGCCATATGCCTCTGTTTGATCTGCTGAAAAGGATGCAGAAAAGCGGGCATGAGGTTGCCATGAGGATGTATGGCTGCAGGGGATTTGCGGCCCACCACAACACCGATTTATGGGGGGACTGTGCCCCGCAGGACTTCTGGATTCCGGCCACCTACTGGGTGATGGGCGGCGCATGGCTGTGCCTGCATATCTGGAATCATTATCTGTATTGCCAGGATAAGGAGTGGCTCTCTTCCATGTATGGCATCCTGCGGGAGGCAGTGTTGTTTTATGAGGATTTTCTTGTGGAAGAGGCTGGAATGCTTTTAACCTGTCCCTCCTGTTCTCCGGAGAATACATATATCATGGCCGATGGCACGCAGGGCAGGGTGACGGCCGGCCCTGCTATGGACAATGAACTGCTTAGAGAGCTGATCGGTGACTATCTGAAGGCCTCAGAAATCCTGGGTATCCGGGATGAGGTTGTGGAGGCGGCTGAGAAGATTCCGGAAAAGCTTCCTCCTCTAAGGATCGGAAAACACGGACAGATCATGGAGTGGAGGGAGGACTATGATGAGATTGAGCCGGGCCACCGGCACATCTCCCAGCTCTATGCGCTGTATCCGGGGCATGAGATCACTGTGGACGGTACGCCGGAGCTGGCAGAGGCCGCTAAGCGTACGCTGAACAGACGGCTTCTGTGGGGCGGCGGCCATACGGGCTGGAGCTGCGCATGGGTGATTGGATTTTTTTCCGCCCTTCATATGGGTAACGAAGCCCATGAGCATCTGGTAAAGATGCTGAACAATTCCACCAACTGCAATCTGATGGACACGCATCCCTTAAATCCCACAGGCACCATATTCCAGATCGACGGAAATCTGGGCGCAGCTGCGGATATCATTCATATGCTGGTACAGGCGGATGAGAACCGGATCCGGCTGCTGCCGGCTTTGCCGGACACCTGGCCGGAGGGAAAGCTGGAGGGGGTGTGCGTACCCGGCAAAGCGGCGCTGTTTCTGGAGTGGAAGGAAGGACGGCTCATAAAGGCCGGCATCCGCGCAAAACAGGGCGGACACTTTTCTATCTGCTGGCAGGACCGGGAATGGATAATGGAACTCTCGTCCGGCGAGGAGCGGATGCTGGATCTTAAGGCCGGCGCAAAAAAAGAAGAAAAATAACAAAATCGGATACCTGCCGTCTAGGGAAGTCAGCAAAAAGAGGGGAGAAAACGCAATTCAAATATCTGTTTCGGAGACGGAATTTTCGCTATAATTTATCTATCAAAAGACGGCGGACAACGCTTTTAAGAAGAGGAGGAATATTGATATGAGAAAAATTTCACGGGTTTTGGCGCTTGTGATGTGTGTCATCCTGATGGCAGGCCTCTGTGCCTGCGGCTCCGATACAACCGGAACCACCACAGCTGCGGAGGCGGGAGGAACGGCGGCGGGAGAGACTTCTGCGGCATTGGATGAAAAGCATGATCCGGTCACGCTGCGCTTTATGTGGTGGGGCGGTGATGAGAGGGCGGAGGCAACCCTAAAGGCCATCGAGGCGTTTGAGGCCAAGTACGACTGGATCACGATTGAGCCAGAGTACGGCTCTTCCGACGGTTATCAGGAAAAGCTGACGACACAGTTGAGCTCGGGCAATGCGGCGGATATCATACAGATGGGTCCCGGTTGGCTGCCCGGCTATGTGAAATCCAATGACAACTATTTCATCGATTTCAACGACTATGCGGACAGGATTGATTTGACCACCTTTGAGAGCAGCTTCCTGGAACAGAACGGCAACATCGGTGGAAAGCAGTACGGGCTGCCCACCGGAATCTCCGGCTACTCCTTTATCTACAACAAGACTCTGGCGGATAAAGCCGGCATCCTGTTCCCCGACAGCAAGGAAGAGATGAACTGGGATACATTAATCGAGCTGGGCAAACAGCTTCAGGCGTACGATTCCTCCGCGTATCTGGTCGACATCGGGGACAGCGAGCTGGCTGCCTGTATCATGAGACCCTATCTGCTGCAGCTGACAGGCAGCACCATGGTGGTGGATGCCACCGCAGAGCTGGGATTTACTGAGGAAGAGCTGGTGCAGTGTCTGACCTATATCAAAGATCTGTACGATAACAAGGTGATTCCTCCGCTGGCGGATATCGCGGCATACAGCTCCGGCGATTCACTGCAGACAGATCCCAAATGGATATCCGGCGAGACCTATGTGGGCATGTTCCTTTCCTCTTCCACAGCGGAAGTCGCCACGGCGGCCTGCCCAGACTGTGAATTTGCAGCCGGCTATATGCCGGTGATGAGCAGCGCCAAAAATGACGGTTTCTACGCGAACTGCCCTCAGTATATGTGCGTATCCAAGTCATCGGAACACATTGAGGAGGCCGTAATGTTCCTGGACTATTTTTATAACAGTGAAGAGGCCGCAGAGATCCTGACCACAGTCCGTTCCGTGCCGCCAACATCCGTAGGCCAGAGCGTCTGCGCTAAGCTGGGCAAGCTGGAAGGCATCGCAAAGGATACGGTCGACATCCTTCAGGCCAGCTATCATGGCACCAATGAGATGGGCATGACCACGGAAGAGGAGTACGGACAGATATTAAGAGATATGATCAGCCAGATCGCCTATGGACAGGGAACTCCGGAAGAGGTCGCCAAAAACGGCATAACGCTGATGCAGAATTTCCTGGACTCCAAAAACTGACCGATTCAGGTTACAGGATCTGCCGCTTGCACCCACTGATGGCGGGTACAGGCGGCAGTATTTTTAAGAAGGGAGAATCCGACTGTGGAAAAAGTTAAGGTGAAGAGATGGAGAAAAAGGGACTGCATGGGATTAGTCTATGTGGCGCCATGGCTGGCCGGCTTTCTGCTGCTGCAGCTGTATCCTTTTCTGGCATCCCTGTATTATTCATTTTGTCAGTATAATGTGATGGCCTCTCCGGAATGGGTCGGCCTGAAAAATTACATCACCCTGTTTACCGTGGACACGGATTTTAAGAAATCCTTTATGGTGACGCTGGTCTATACGCTCTACACCGTTCCGGGCAAACTGATCATGTCCCTGCTGGTCGCCCTGCTCCTGAACAAAAATATGAAAGGCATCAATCTGATCCGGACCGTGTTCTATATACCCTCCCTGTTCGGAGGCAGTGTGGCCGTGGCGCTTTTATGGAAGCTGATGTTTATGGACGACGGAGTCATCAATGCCGTTTTAGGCTTCCTGCATCTTCCCGCAATCCAGTGGCTGGGAAACCCGGGGGTGGCGCTCAAAACCATCTGTATGCTTGAAATCTGGCAGTTTGGTTCCTCCATGGTGATGTTTCTGGCCGCGTTGAAACAGGTGCCTGCCTCTTTATATGAAGCCGCGCAGATCGACGGCGCGGACAAATGGAAATGTTTTTTCCGGATCACGCTTCCGCAGATCACCCCAATCATCTTTTTCAACATGATCATGCAGACGATTAATGCGCTGCAGGCATATACTTCAGCGGCTGTGATCACCAACGGCGGCCCGGTGAAGGCCACCTATCTGCTGGGGATCAAGCTGTATAAAGAGGCGTTCCAGAATTATAAAATGGGATATGCCAGCACGATCTCCTGGGTGATTTTTGCAGTGATTATGGCGGTAACGCTCTTGCTGTTTAAATCCTCCTCCGGATGGGTGTATTACGAAGACGGCGGAGAGTTTTAGGAGGATGGGCTCATGAAGAAAAAAACGAAAAAGAGAATAAATCTGATTATTACTTATGTGATTATTACCTTCATAGGGGTGCTGATGCTCTATCCGATCCTCTGGATGTTTTTTGCCGCGTTTAAGACCAATGAAGAGATATTCGGATCGCTGAAGCTGCTGCCGGAGTCTTTCTCTCTGGACAGCTTCATAGAAGGTTGGAGAAGCACGGGAAGGACTACCTATACGGATTATTTCATTAATACATTTAAAATGACCGTGCCCACCACGCTTCTGACCGTGATGACCTGCTCCCTGGTGGCTTACGGATTTGCGAGGTTTCGGTTTCCGGGGAAGAAGCTTCTATTCATGCTGCTGATTGCGACACTGATGCTGCCCAATGCTGTGATCATCATCCCGCGCTACAGCTTGTACAACTCACTGGGGTGGCTGGATACCTATCTGCCGTTTTATATACCGGCCCTGCTGGGTACCTATCCCTTTTTTATCTTCATGCTGATCCAGTTCATGAGAGGGCTCCCCAGGGATCTGGATGAGTCAGCATATATGGATGGCTGCGGAACCTTCCGCGTATACTGGAACATACTGCTGCCGCTGCAGAAGCCGGCCCTGTTCTCCGCAGGTCTGTTCCAGTTTCTGTGGACCTATAACGATTATATGAACCCTCTGATCTTCATCAGCTCCGTGAAGAAATACGTGATCTCTCTGGCGCTGCGGTTATCGCTGGATGCCGAGTCGGTGGTGGTCTGGAGCCGCGTGATGGCGATGGCCTTTGTAGCGGTGCTTCCCTTGATTATACTGTTCTTTGCGGCCCAGAAGTATTTTGTGGAAGGGATTGCGACTACCGGAATGAAAGGCTAGGGCAATCTCTCTAAACAGTCTTTTGCCTCGGGAGTTTTTCCCGCCTCTGTTTTGCCTTGACGATGGCATCACAATCAAGTATCATGTTTATTAGAATTGTTTACCTAGAAAAGGCGGATACAAAGGTGGAGAATAAACGCGAAGAGATACATAACCGGCGTCTTAAAGAGGCAGAAGCCCTCGCGAGCCGTTTGATGCATATGCATTACTGTGAAGGCAATGCGGCGGGCGTGGCCGAATATTTTGCACCGCAGTTTACCTGGGTGGGTGCGGGTGAAGAGCAGTATATTGCGGGATATGATGCGGCAAAGGAGATGTTCGGAAGGTTTAAAGATGCCATTCCCAAGTGCGAGATCCTGGATGAGGAGTATGATGCCATAGAGCCCGTGCCGGGCCTTTATGTGGTTTCAGGACGGATGTGGATCGCTACTGCGCCCGAGGTGAAAATGTATCTCAAGGTGCATCAGCGCGTGACATTTGTATTTCAGGAGGCGGAAAAAGGGCTGCTCTGTTCGCATATACACTGTTCAAATCCGTACCAGGAGATGGTCGGAGGAGAATTTTTTCCTGAAAAGGTCGGAAGGCAGTCCTATGAATTTGTGCAGGAACGGCTGGCAAAACTGGAGGAGCAGACACTGCAGCAGAACCGGCAGCTGGATGTGATCATGTCCTCCATCGCCGGAGGGCTTAAGATCAGCAATGACGATGACAGCTATTCCTTTGCTTTTGTCAGCAGGGAAGCGGCGGCGCTGTTCGGATATACGGTGGAGGAGTTCCTGGAGGTGACGGGCGGCAGTGCGGTAGGAGCGGTTTATCCGCCCGATCTTCATAAGGCTCTTGCGGACTGCGCCGAAGCGTTCAGCGGCGGCGGACTGTCTTATTCCACCAGATACCGTGTGCGCTGTAAGGACGGCAGCCTCAAATGGATCATTGACAGCGGTAAGAAATCCCTGGATGCGGAAGGCCGGTGGATGGTGAACAGCCTGTATCTGGATATCACCCGCGAAGAGGAGGATGCCCAGAGACTGCGCGAGCAGACGCAGCTGCTCACCAGCATATATGATACGGTACCCTGCGGCATCCTGCGTTTTGTTTACCATGAGGACGGGGAATCTGAGCTGATTTCTCTGAACCGGGCGGCGCTGTCTCTTTTAGGATATGACAGCATGGAAGAGGGGCTGTATGACTGGCACAGAGGCGTGCTTGGGACTGTGCTTGAAGAAGATCAGGATATGCTAAGGCAGACCTACCAGCAGCTTGTTGAGGTGGGAGACCGGCAGGACCGCGTGTACCGCGCACTGTGGCACGACGGCTCGCTTCACTGGCTGGATGGGAGCAATATGGTGGTAGGCCGGACGGAAAAAGGCGAGGCCATCATCCAGAGGACTCTTATTGATATTACCGAACAGAAGAAACTTCAGCAGCAGCTCGATGAAGAACAGGAAATGTACCGTGTGGCCATGGAGGCCGGCAACGATACGATGTTTGAATACCTGATGGATTCCGATGTATTTATAAGCTATGAACCCCGGCCGGGCCAGGGCGTGATACGCAGGGAGCTTTTGCACTATTCACAGGTGCTCCTGGACGAGAATTTCATCCATCCGGAGGACGCGCCCAGAGCTATTGATAATATCTGCAACGGAAGAGGGGAGATGTTTGAGGTGCGCGTGGTTACGCCGGATTCGGCCCCCGGAGATTACCGGTGGCATCTGGTGAGCAGCCGTCTGATCATGAAAGACGGCCGGCCATTCCGTGTGGTGGGCACAATCCGAAACATTCACAGCATGAAGGAAACCCTTTCGGAAAACAGCCAGCGCCTGCATATGAATCAGTCCGCTCTGAATGCGATCAGCGGGGTGTATGTGAGCATATTTTATGTAAATCTCACGGAAGACCGGTATTATGCTGTACGTCTTCCCAAGAGAGAGGATTTAATGAGTTTTAACCGCAGCGGCAGCTTTTCCGGATATCTGTGCCGGTCCGTCCTGGATTATGTAAGACAGGAGGACTGGCCCCAGGTGGCGCAGGTATGTGACAGGGACAGGCTTTTGCAGTGGTTTCCGCTGATCAGCGGCCACGCAGAGGTGGAATTCAGGCGGAACACGTCGGACGGACAGCCTTCTTCCTGGCTGCGTCTTGAGATCCATCCGGTTTCTATCCGGAATGCGGAGGCCAGGACGGCTATACTGACACTGCGCAATGTAAGTGACGAAAAACGGAAGGAGCTTGAGCGCAGGGAAGAAGAAAAGGCCGCTAAACAGGCACTGGAAGAGGCATATGAAGGCGCACGGCAGGCCAATCAGGCTAAATCGGAGTTCCTTTCCAGGATGAGCCATGACATACGGACTCCGATGAATGCCATATTGGGCATGGCATCCATTGCGGAGCGATTTTTGGATAATAAGGAAAAGGTCGCGGACTGTCTGACAAAGATTAGGACGTCAGGCGATCATCTGCTGGGGCTGATAGGCGAAGTGCTGGATATGTCCAAGATCGAGTCCGGAGATGTGGGATTAAACGAGACGGTGTTTTCAGTAAAGGATATGCTGATTACGGTGCTGGATATCATACGTACGGATGCGCAGAAGAAGGAACAGCTGCTGGACTGGAGCTGCTGTGCGGACAATGATCTGGTCAGCGGCGATTCCATGCGGGTGCAGCAGATACTTCTCAATCTGCTGTCCAATGCGGTGAAATATACGCAGAATGGAGGACACATCAGCCTGCGGGCCGAGGAGAAAATCTCCAGCCGCCGTGGAGTAGGATGTTTTGTATTCACAGTGGAAGACAATGGGATCGGCATTGCGGAGGAATTTCTGGATAAGATGTTTCTGCCATTTGAACGGGCCGGGGATGCGCGGGTGGCGGCGGTTCAGGGAACGGGCCTGGGCCTGGCAATCACAAATAATCTGGTGCAGATGATGAATGGGACGATTCGTGTTCGGAGCCGGATCAATGAGGGAACCTGCTTTACGGTGACCGTCTTTTTGAAGCTGGCGCAGGAGGAGAAACCGGTCAAAGAGCCTGTTTTAAAATCGCAGAAGGCAAACAGCACCGGTTTTGCGCCGGGCACCCGTATCCTGCTGGTGGAGGACAACGACCTGAACCGGGAAATAGCTGGGGAACTCCTGAACATGGCCGGGCTGGAAACGGCCTGTGCCTGTGACGGCAGGCAGGCCGTGGATCTGTTTGCTTCCAATCCTCCCGGTACCTACTCTCTGATCCTGATGGACATACAGATGCCGGTGATGGACGGATATGAAGCTGCCAAAGCTATACGCCTGATGGGTGCAGGCGAAAGGCCGGATGCAGCGGATATTCCGATCATCGCCCTTACAGCCAACGCGTTTGCCGATGACGCCTACCGGGCGGCGGAGGCCGGGATGAATGAACATGTGGCCAAACCGATTGACCCTGATCAGCTCTTGGAAACGCTGCACCGATGGCTGGATGCCGCTGCCGGCGGGAAGCAGTGAAACTGTTTATAAAGCTGATGACTTCTGCGATTATTATGCGCGGAAGCATCGGCTTTTTCTGCGCTTAGAAGAGGAAGCACACCAAAGTGTGGATAAATATGGAAGAGAATTATACACGAGAAGTACAAAACGCGGTTGTTCGATTGATTGACATTTGATACTATATATGCTATCATTCATAAGGCCGGCTACACAATATAGTGGATAGCAGGGCGCATTTGAAGGAAGGACGCAGAGTGTATGAAGATTATTAAACGCAACGGCTCGGAGGCCGTATTCGACATTGACAAGATTGTTCTCGCTATTACTAAGGCAAATGAGGCAGTGGCAGAAACAGCCCGCATGACCTCCATGCAGATTCAGAGAATCGCGGAGAGCGTTGTGCTGTCCTGCGAACAACTGGGACGTTCGCCCAGCGTGGAAGAGGTTCAGGATATGGTGGAGCACCAGATCATGGCCCATGGAGCATTCGAGGCGGCTAAGGCGTATATCACCTACCGTTATACCCGCACTCTGGTTCGTCAGTCCAACACGACCGATGACAAGATTTTAAGCCTGATTGAATGCAACAACGAAGAAGCCAAGCAGGAAAATTCCAATAAAAATCCGGTGGTCAACTCGACACAGAGAGACTATATGGCGGGAGAGGTGTCCAAGGACATCAGCAGCCGCCTGTTGCTGCCGCAGGAGATTGTGGATGCTCATAATGAAGGGATCATCCATTTTCACGATACCGATTATTTCGCACAGCACATGCATAACTGCGATCTGGTAAATCTGGAGGACATGCTGCAAAACGGCACGGTGATTACCGGGACGCTCATCGAACGGCCTCACAGCTTTTCCACCGCCTGCAATATCGCTACGCAGATCATCGCGCAGGTGGCATCCAACCAGTATGGCGGGCAGTCCATATCATTGGCGCATCTGGCTCCGTTCGTGCAGGTCAGCAGGGAAAAGATCCGTCAGCAGGTGCTGCATGAAATCAAGTATATCGGCGCGGACATTTCTGTGGAGAAAATCAACCACATGGTGGAGGAACGGCTGCGGGAGGAGATCCGACGCGGCGTACAGACTATCCAGTACCAGGTGGTGACGCTGCTCACCACGAACGGACAGGCTCCGTTTGTAACGGTATTCATGTACCTGAATGAAGCAAAGAGTGAGGGAGAAAAGCACGATCTGGCCATGATCATAGAGGAAGTCCTGGAACAGCGCTATCAGGGTGTTAAGAATGAAAAGGGCGTGTGGGTGACGCCGGCATTCCCGAAACTGATCTATGTACTGGAGGAGGATAACATCCATGAGGATGCCCCTTACTATTATCTGACGGAACTCGCCGCAAAATGTACGTCCAAACGTCTGGTGCCGGATTATATTTCCGAAAAGAAGATGAAGGAATTAAAAGAGGGCAACTGCTTCCCCGTCATGGGCTGCCGCAGCGCTCTGTCTCCGTGGAAGGATGAGAACGGAAACTATAAATTCTACGGGCGTTTCAATCAGGGTGTGGTGACGCTGAACCTGGTGGATGTGGCGCTCTCTTCCGGCGGGAGCATGGAGAAATTTTGGAAGATTTTCGATGAACGGCTGGATCTGTGCTACCGCGCGCTGATGTGCCGTCATGAGAGGCTCAAAGGGACTCTGTCGGATGCAGCGCCGATCCTGTGGCAGTACGGCGCATGTGCCCGCCTTAAGAAAGGCGAGCCCATCGACAAGCTGCTGGTGGGCGGTTACTCCACGATTTCCCTGGGCTATGCGGGACTGTGTGAGTGCGTGCGCTATATGACCGGCAAGTCCCATACGGATCCGTCCGCCACACCGTTCGCTCTGGATATCATGAAATATATGAACGCCGCATGTGAACGCTGGAAAGACGAGACGTCGATTGGGTTTGGCATTTACGGCACGCCGCTGGAATCCACGACCTATAAATTCGCCAAATGCCTGCAGCGCCGGTTCGGTATCATCGAAGGCGTGACGGATAAGGGCTATATCACCAACAGCTATCATGTCCACGTGACAGAGGAAATGGATGCTTTTGAAAAGCTGAAATTTGAATCACAGTTCCAGGCTCTTTCCACCGGCGGAGCCATCAGCTATGTGGAGGTGCCCAACATGCAGCACAACCTGGAGGCTGTTCTGCAGCTGATCAAATTTATCTATGACAACATCATGTATGCGGAGCTCAACACCAAGAGCGATTACTGCCAGGTGTGCGGCTGGGACGGTGAGATTGAGATCCGCGAGCAGGACGGCAAGCTGGTGTGGACCTGCCCGCAGTGCGGCAACCAGGATCAGGACAAGATGAATGTGGCGCGCAGGACCTGCGGCTATATCGGGACTCAGTTCTGGAATCAGGGGCGCACCCAGGAGATCAAGGAACGCGTGATGCATTTATAATGCACCGTCTGAATAGGTACTGCAGGGACAGGGGCATCCATGCCGGATGTCCCTGTCCGTATCTAAATTGGAAGCACACTGAGGTGTGCGCAGGTCATCAACCTCCGGTTGGTGACAAGGGAGGGCATGACCGTGAATTACGGAGAAATTAAAAACTGCGACATTGCCAACGGAATCGGGGTGCGGGTAACACTGTTCGTTTCAGGCTGTACGAACCACTGTGAATACTGTTTTCAGCCCCAGACATGGGATTTCGCTTATGGACAGCCTTTTACGGCAGAGACGGAGGAGTCCATATTGGAGATGTTAAAACCCTCACACATCAACGGGCTTACGCTGTTGGGAGGCGAACCCTTTGAACCGGCCAACCAGCGGGAACTGCTGCCGTTTCTGCGGCGGGTGAGAGAGCGGTTCCCGGACAAAACCGTCTGGGCTTATTCGGGTTTTACGCTGGAGGAACTGACGGCGGAGGGAAACTATGCCAACTGTGAGGCGACCGTTCCCATGCTGGAGCTGGTCGATGTGCTGGTGGACGGCCGGTTTGTGGAGGCGCTAAAGGACATATCCCTGCAGTTTCGCGGCTCCGCGAATCAGAGGCTGATCGATCTGGTAAAAACCAGGGAGAGCGGTGAAATCGTGCTGTGGAGGGACGGCCGTTCTTAGCTGCTGATTTATGGCATATGTCAGAAAAACTTGTTGATATATGTCACAAACCGCGTATAATAAGATTTGTATGAGTATCGGACAATGATACAGGATCTTAGGAGGTTAGTATTATGAGTGAAAACTGTTCACACAACTGTGAGAGCTGCGGCGAGAGCTGCAGTGAGCGTGAGAGAGAGAGCCTTCTCGCAAAACCCCATGACGGGAGCCATATTAAAAAGGTAATCGGCGTTGTCAGCGGAAAGGGAGGCGTGGGCAAAAGCCTTGTCACCTCCATGCTGGCGGTGATGGCACGCCGTGAGGGATACAGCACTGCGATTCTGGACGCGGATATCACCGGCCCGTCCATCCCCACCGCTTTTGGGCTTCACTGCCATGCAGACGGCAGCGAGTCGGGTCTGTATCCGGTGGAATCCCAGACAGGCATCCGCATTATGTCCCTGAATTTTCTGACGGAGAACGAGACCGACCCTGTGGTATGGCGCGGCCCGTTGATCGCCGGAGCTGTGAAACAGTTCTGGACGGACGTCATCTGGGGCGATGTGGACTATATGTTTATCGACATGCCGCCGGGAACCGGGGACGTGCCGCTGACCGTATTTCAGTCCATACCGGTGGACGGCGTGGTGATCGTGGCTTCCCCGCAGGAGCTGGTGGGCATGATCGTGGAGAAGGCGGTCAACATGGCCGGTATGATGAATATCCCCGTGCTGGCGCTGGTGGAAAACATGAGCTATGTAGCCTGTCCCAAGTGCGGCGAGCAGATCCCGGTATTCGGAGAAAGCCATATTGACAGCATCGCACAGAAACACGGCATCTCGGCCATTGCGAAGCTGCCCATCGATCCGAAGCTGGCTGCGGCCTGCGACAGGGGCGTGATCGAACTGTTTGAAGGAAACTGGCTGGACGAACTGTTAAAGGAAATTACAAAATAACAGGGAGCTTTATTTTCCCAGCATAGCCCGGATGCCGCGGAGGATGTGTCCGTTGGCAATTTCCAGCATGCCTTTTGCGACAGGATATTTTAAGCCGCCGGCGGAAGAGTAGCAGAGGGAACGCAGGGAGTTGGACGGCATCATTTTTGAGATAAAGAGCCCTGCCTTCTTTTCCCTCTCTTTTTCCGGTCCGTCCGGCATTTTACAGGCTTTTTTGTACTGTTTGACGCCTACGTTTACTATGGCCTTTTTTATGACAGCGCCGAATAGGGTATCAAATTCCCCCAGTGTTGTTTCCATGGTATACGGCCGTTTTCCCATTTCATAAACCGGGATGGAGCGGCCGATCAGCGAGGAGAAAACATGGTCGGAGATCTCCGGCAGCCCGGCGGCATTGCCGTATGCGGCCAGCACGGCTTCGGAATAGGGGGAAGGAACCGTTTCTCCGGTAATCTTTAATTCTGTCTCCAGCCGGATATCCTCGCAGCTTGCGCCGATCTGTATCCGGTACGTTCCAGGTTCCAGCACCCATTTTTTAAGTCCCGGATGATAATAGCGCAGATCGTCCTGCGAAAAGCGGACGGTCACATGTTCTGTCCGGCCAGCAGCTACAAACACTTTGGAAAAACCTCTTAGTTCCCGCAGAGGCTTAAAAACCCCGCTTTCAGGTGCGGACACATAGAGCTGCACAACCTCTGCGCCGTCAAATCTGCCGGTATTGCTTACATTCAGACCTGCCGTGTATTCTCCGTCTTGTGTATCCAGTTTCAGATCACTGTATGTAAATTCGGTATAGCTTAGGCCGAAGCCGAACGGATAACGCACTCTTTTCCCAGCGCTTAAGTAGTAGCGGTAGCCCACATATACGGATTCTCTGTAAGCTTCCACCGGATTTTTACTGAAGAGGCTGCCAAAGGGCACATCTTCGTAACGTTCTGCCCAGGTCTCGGCCAGTTTGCCGGAAGGGTTCTTTTCTCCGAACAGGAGCTGATACGCGGCTGTTCCGCCGCATTCGCCGGGAAGAAAGAGATTTAAAACTGCGTTAAATCCATCGGCGAAGGGCAGTTCAATGCTGCTTCCGCCGAAGAGTACCAGCACGGCCTTCCGGCCCAATTTTGCCAGCTCTGTCAGAAGAACAAGCTGATTTTCGGGCAGCGACATACTTTCCCGGTCAAAGCCCTCGGATTCCACATAATCTGTCTGTCCGGCAAATACCAGGATATAATCAGCATGTTCTGCCTCTCTAAGCGCCTGCGCCAGGTACTCGGGTTCCAGCCCGGTTTCGCTCTCCCGATAGCCGCGGACATAGGAATAGTCCACGCCCCGGGCTGTGAATTCGGCTTCGGGTGTTTGAAGGATCTGCGGATTGATGAGGGAGGAACCGGAGCCCTGATAGCGCATATAATGGAAGAGATCGCCGATGATCAGGTATTTTTGATCCCTGCTTAACGGGAGGATGCCGTCATTTTTCAGCAGCACAGCGCTGTCCGCGGCAATTTCTGCTGCGAGGCCGGCGTGGGCTTGAAAATCACAGGAGGCGTTCTTCTGTCGGGAAACCCGGCGGATGAGGGCGAGCATATTGGAAACCGCCGTATCCACCGCTTCTTCGGACAGGCTGCCGGACTGTACGGCACGGATGACCGACCGGACATTGTGCGGTTCCATGCCCGGCATTTCCAGATCCAGACCGGCTTTTACACCTTTAACCCGCTCTTTGACGGCGCCCCAATCGGTCATGACCACACCGTCAAATCCCCATTCCTGCCTTAAAACATCCGTTAAGAGCCATTTGTTCTGGGCGCAGAATTCCCCGTTGATCTGATTATAAGCGCACATCATGGAAAATGGGTGAGCCTTTTTGACGATGCGCTCGAACCCTTTCAGATAGATTTCCCGCAGCGCCCGTTCGTCAACGACGGAGTTGCCGGTAAATCGGAAATTCTCTGAGTTATTGGCGGCAAAATGTTTGACCGCAGCCCCTACACCGGTACTCTGTACTCCTTCTGTAAAAGCCGCGCCCAGCTCACCGGCGATCAGGGGATCTTCAGAGAAATACTCAAAATTCCGTCCCGCCAGCGGATTGCGCTTGATATTTACCGCTGGCCCAAGGAGCACATGGATGCCGTAGTTTAGGCATTCCTCCCCGAGGGCCTGGCCCATGCGCCGAAGATTATCCGGGTTCCAGCTGTTGGCAGCAGTGGCGGCCGTGGGAAAGCTGGTGGAGGGCAGGCTGTTGGAAATACCGCTCATGCTGTCACCGCCCTCTTTCAAAGCCCGGACGCCGTGAGGGCCGTCAGAGAATTTCAAAGCCGGGATGCTAAGCCGGGGGATCGGCATGGTACCCATGTTGGTGCAGCCGCAGAGGTACCATGCTTTTTCTTCCAGTGTCATATTTTGGATTAGTTCCCGAATGTTCATACCGATTCCTCCGTATCCGTCCGGCCGTGGACGTCAATTTCTTCAAATGTATGGTTTCCGGCAAAAAGCGTCTTTTTCCGGCCTCCGGGCAGCATGAGATCCGCAGTGCAGTTACAGGGAACGGAAACCGTATAGATGATTTTGCCATTTTCCCGTTTCCAGCCGCACTTGACTGTTCCGTATACGCTTAGATATTCTGCTTCTGCATGGGTGAAATGTCCGCCCGGGCGGGGCGCAACGGTAAAGCGGTTCTCTGTCTTTATCTGAATGCCGCACATGGTATCAAACAGCCACTGGCACACTGCACCTTTGGAGTAGTGGTCCAGGGAAGCAATGCCGCCCTGTGCCACCATGCCTTCCCAGCTTTCCCAGACGGTGTTTGCACCCGACTTTGACATGAAGAGCCAGCCGGGCATTGCTTCATTTTCCAGCAGCTTATAAGCGGCCTCTATATCGATTTCAGCCAGCACATACAGTATGAGCGGCGTGGATAAAAACCCTGTGCCAATCCGCCAGCCGTAATGCTCCAGCGCCTTAATAAGCCGTTTTTTCGCATACACAGTCTGCTGCTCATCCAGCAGTTTCATATACAGCGGACGTACCAGAGACGCCTGCCGGTCTGTATCGAGAGAAAAACGGCTCTGCCGCCGCAAAGCCTGATAGCCTTTCCGCGTTCGTGCCGCGCAGGCGCGGTACTCTGCGGCATCCTCAGGCTTGCTAAGCGTCTCGGCAATCTGCGCCATGGCTTCCATCACAAAGCTGGTATAGGCGGTTGACTCCTCCGGGTGAGGCACCGACATTTCCTTAAACCAGTTGAGCGGATACACGTCGGCCGGTTCTGCCCATTCACCGAAAGACTGGCCGCTGTTTACGATGTTCTTTTTGTCCGCTTTCTGAAGGCCTGTGGAGCGGGCAGTGGGATACCATCTGCCGACACGGTTCATCATAAAATGGGCATAGCTGCGCATTTTATTGTAGTGTTCACTAAGTATTGCAGCATCTGCGTACTGTTTCCAGAAAAAGTACGGAATCAGCACCCCTGCATCCGCCCAGCCCACCGAACCGTCCATGGGCGCCATATAGAAATCCACACCGCCATAGGGGGCGATCTGAGGCAGTTTCCCGTTTTTCTTCTGCCAGTCGTACAGATCCCGCAGATATTTCCGGGAGAACGCAGCATAATCGAAAAGATAGGCGGCCGAGCGGAAAAAGATCTGTGCGTCTCCGGTCCAGCCATGGCGTTCACGGGTTGGACAGTCGGTCGGTATGTCCAGATGATTGTTTTTGGCCGACCATACGGTATTTTCGACAAAACGGTTCAAAAGAGGGCTTGAACTGTTAAATCTGCCGGTACGTTCCAGATCGGAGTAAACCGCAATGGCGGTGAAATCCTCCGGTTCCCAGCAGACATCGGTATCCAGCAGGGCATACTGAAAGCCAAACACAGCAAATGCTGTCTTATATTCGTTGACCCCTTCCCTGCAGGTATAATCCACCGTCTGCTGCGGGGTGACCCGGCCTTTGCGCGCACATTGGATATTTTTCTGGGTGAATTCCCCGTCCCCATCCAGCAGCTCTCCGAATCGCAGAACCACACGCTGCCCGGCCTCTGCCATAAGTGAGAAGGAGATATATCCGGCAATATTCTGCCCAAAATCCAGTACTGTTTTCCCGGATGGAGTAATAATTGCATTTGGGATAAAGCGCTCATGTTCGGTGACTGGCACGTTATTGGAGGCGGTGGGGATCACTGCATGCCTGGTGACCCTGGCGGCCCCTGAATAGCTGGGAACCATCCGTGCATCCAATATTTCCCCGTCCTTGTTGTCGGCGAACCGGACGGGGCCGTCGTTGGACCAGCGCCAGCTGCCGTCCGTACATATGGCGGTTATCCTGCCGCTTGCGTCCGTCAGCTCCAGCCGGGCCAGGAGCTTGGTTTCATATCCGTACTGGCACAGCAGGCCCCATGCTCCCACACTGCCCCGGTACCAGCCGTCGGCCAGCCGGACGGTCAGCGTATTTTCCCCTGATTTTAGCAGGGGCAGTACGTCATAAGTCTGGTACTGAACCCGTCTCCGGTAATCCGTATAGCCGGGGGCCATAATGAAATCTCCGGCGCGGCGGCCATTGAGCCGGGCTTCGTAGACCCCGCAGGCGGTTATATACAGCCTGGCCTTTACTGCGCAGCCGGCAGAAAAGGTCCTGCAGAAGCAGTCCACCGGATAGCGCCTGGCTGTTTTGCCCATATATGCACGCAGAAGGCTCTTTTTAGTCCGGGGCGTGTAATCGCCTGTGATCCACTGGGCTTGCCAGTCTTCCGCCCGCAGAAGGCCGATCTCGAAAGATGCTTCTTCTGACCATTCGCCGGCCTCATCGCGTTCATCCCATAGCCGCGCTTTCCAGATCACGGTATCACGGCTTTGAAGCGCTCTGCCGCTGTAGACGGCATGCATGGAGGAAGACGCCGTCTTTTGGCTGTCCCAAACGGTCTGCCCGTTTACCTGGGCCATGATCTGCCAGGCTGTCTGGGTGATGCCGCCCTCACAGTTCCAGAACAGCCGGGGAGCAACGGTATCGATGCCCATAGGGTTAGTCAAATATTCTGTTTTTAAACGGATTGCTTTCATTGCGGCGTTCCCTCCTGACGGGCTTTGATCTCGGCCTGTTCCTTATGGATGACTTTCTCTACCGAAAGCCCGGAGAGGAGAATCACCAGGATGACGGCGGTAACGATTTCGACCCCTAAAAAGCACGCAGTGATCGCATTTTGGGTGGCGGGATTCTGTACGGCGGCTACCGTCCGGCCGTTGATCAGCTCCGGAGCCGCATAGCCGCTTAAGGCCAGCAGAAGGTTGAACAGCCCGCTGGAGAGCCCCACGCAGACGGTGGTGATGACGCTGTTCATAGATGCGGTAAGGCCGTCAATACGGAAACCGCCTTTCCACTCCATGTGGTCCAGCACATCAGCCAGCAGGGCGGAGAATACATAGGCACAGGGGAGACCTCCCGTGTTTTTAATGAACTGGCCGATCAGCACCACCGCCATATTCTTCGGTGCCATGAGGCATATGGCGCCGCCGGCGGCATAGAGGATAAATCCTGCCAGCGTGACATTGCGTTTGCCGAATTTCTTTGCCAGGGGCCACACGGCGAATATGCCGATTCCCATCGGGATTCCGCCGATGACCGACACCATCGTCTGTGTAAAGCCGTCGTTGTATGTACCCAATACATAATTGCAGTAGTAGAGCAGGGAAATGTTCTTGATATTGTTTCCGAAAAAGTAGGTGAAGGAATAGAGCAGCAGGATAATCCAGTATTTGTCTGAAAAGGCCAGCTTCAGCTGTCTGCCGATTGAGACAGTTTTTCCGGACTGTCCGGACTGCTCCTCTGTAACCCTTTCCCTGGTAAAGAAATATTCAATCAGAGTCAGCGGCAAAGCGATTACGGCGATGAGGCTCATTACCAGGATCCATTTGCTCTTATCAACTCCCAGAGCGGGAAGAACCACCATAGGAAATATGAGAGCCACTATGATTCCGGATATCATCACGGAAGCGATGTTGTTGAATACGGAAAGCCCGCCCCGTTTTGTGGTGTCCCGGGTGGAGAGCGGGACCATCAGGCTGTGGCTCATATTATAGATAGTAAACGCAAAGGAATAAAACAGGTTGTACGACAGCATGACCCAGATGGCCTGAACGGTTTCGGAGGCGTTCGGGACCGTAAACAGCAGAATGCCTGTAACTGCCATCAGGGGCGCGGACAGCAGCAGCCAGGGCCTTGCTTTTCCCTGCTTAGTCCTGGTATGCTCGATGATCTGCCCCATAACAACGTTTGTTATGGCATCGATGATCTTGGACATAACAGGGAACAGCGCCAAAAAAAGACCTCCCCATATATGAGTCAGTTTCAATACATCCGTGTAGTAAGCGTTCAGGTAGGAGCCGAGAACCGCATTTAAAAGCAGGGCGCCGGCCGGCCCCGCCAGGTATCCCAGCCATTTTTCCTTCCCTGTCACCTGATCGGATAGAATTCGGCTTTGAAGCCCTTTTTTGTCAAACAGTTGTTTTCCTGCCATCGGATTCTCTCCTTTTCACAAATAATCCAATTATCGGTTTGATTTATTTGTAAATATTGTAGCAAAACAGCCCCTGTATGTCTTGCAAATTTGTCTGGTTCATACTATAATCTGCAGTATATTTTATTGTGCAGGAGAGCTGGATCTATGAAATAAATTGTCTTGTGAGCGTGATCCGTTTTTATTAGAGGAGGAGCTGAATGGAAGTGGACTATGAGTATATGGCGAACGCACTGGCGAGCCTGTCCGGGGTTCCGGTGCGTATTTATCGGGAGGGCCGTCTGGCAGGACTGTATCATCACAGCGATTTTACACCGGATCCGGCGGTTCTGGAGGAAAAGCGCATCTTTGAAAATCCGGGAAATGTAAGTTATCATATGACGGATACATTTCTGTTTTATGGCCTGTTCCGCATGAAACATGCGCCTGTGAGCCTTGTGATGGGGCCTGTGGCCCAGGTGAATCCTGACCGGGCCGCAGCGTGCGAGATTCTCCGCTCCATGGGTGAAGCGCCCGGCCGGGCCAGGGAATTGATGGAGTATATGCAGTCCATTCCAACCTATCCCTTACGGAATTTTCTGCAGATCCTTTGTACATTAAATTACTTTATAAATGATGAGAAGTTAAACGTCAAGGATCTTCTGACAGATGAGGCGCTGCCCTTAATTCCCGGCGGGGAAACGTCATCTCCGGCAAAGCAGCAGTACGGATTTGTACATAATACTTACGAACTGGAGCAGTTATTGCTTTCTATTGTAGAACACGGACGAGTGGAGGATCTGTCAGCCATGATAGCATCGCCGCCGGTGGGGCGGGCAGGGATCATGGCTAACGATGCCATCAGGCAGCAGAAAAACCTGTTTATATGCACTGCAGCCCTGGTTACAAGAGCAGCCATACGGGGAGGCCTGGATCGGGAATCCGCCTTTTCATTAAGCGATGTCTACATTCAGAAGGTGGAACTGCTGAAGACCTGTCAGGAGGTGATGGGGCTGCAGGTCGCAATGGTTCGGGATTTTACCCGGCGGGTGGCAGATGCTACCTGCGGAGAAAAGAATGATCCCCGCATCCGCCGGGCGAGGGATTATATTTTTCAGCATATTGACAGGCGGGTAACCACAGAAGAGCTCTCCCATGAGCTTGGACTCAACCGCACCTATCTGTGCTCTCTGTTTCAGGAGCGGACCGGGATGAGCGTCGGAAGTTATGTGACGGCTCTCAAGCTTAATGAGGCAAAGCGCCTGCTGGAGATAAGCGATAAATCACTGGAGCAGATTGCGGCTTATCTTGGATTTTCATCCCAAAGCCACTTCCAAAATGCTTTTAGAAAGCACACGGGAATCACACCGGGCGCATACCGGAGTCAGAGAAAGATGCATTAACGATTTTGCCGTATTGCGGTTATATCCGGTTTACAGTATGATAGTAGATAATAAAATAAAAACGGCAGACTATGGCAAAGGAGAAGGATATGTTTGATTACGATGAGATTATGAAACACATTCAACAGGTGAACGAACAGACACAGAGTGCTATGGATGATATGTTTAAAAGGAGCGAAGAGATCGCAAAAAAAGCTGATGCTGAAGCGAAAGAGAAGGAAGAGCGGGAGAAGGCTAAGGAGGAAAAACAGCGGGAAGCAGAGCAGCAGACAGCAGAGCAGCAGGCCGCAGGCGGGCAGCGTCAGGTGGAAATCCTGGGGCAGATGCTTGGGCCGGACGGCCTTGCGCAGATGGCGTACTCAGAAGAGCAGATGCGTCAGGAAGTGGAGAGGCAGGTATCCCAATACGCTTCCATGAGCGTGGACGGCATGATGGAAAAACTCTTCGGCGAAGATATGGGGGTCATTTCGGCGGCGTTGGAAACGCTTGCAATGGAGGAGGATGAGGACGAAGACGAAGAAGAGGAAGAACTGGATCTGGAGGACGAACAGGAACTTTATCGGATTGCAGAGGTGAAAATGGCACAGATTGGCGCGATGCCGGAACCGGAACCTGTTCCGTATTCCGGAGATGACCCGAGGTGGGCGCAGTTCGGCATCCTGCTGTCCGGCATTGTATCCTTTCTAAATGGGCATGACTTGGACTCCATGGATGTGGAAGAACACATTCCCGTTCTGGAGCAGCAGGTGGCTTCAGTGGTGCGCCGGTCCTGGGGCATCGACGGCCGCGGGGGCCTGCTGGACACCATCCGCTATCTGACCGAAGAGGGGTATGTGATGCGGTACAGGATGTACTGTGAGGCATCTTCGCCGGAAGAACTGCTGGCTGGGGAAACGGATGAAGAGGAGTGCGCTTCCGTCTGCCGGGGATGGCGGTTCGCGCAGCATTTTAAGGACAGGTATGCGCCGGAATTCATGCTGGGATGGGATATCGGCCGGGCCGCCATGCTTGCCCGCTGGGGCTGCTATCTGGGCTGGCTTACCAGAGGCGAGGCGGAAGGCATCCTGTGGGATCTGACCCGGCGCGTAAAAGACGAGATGCACAGCTGGAGGGAGTTCGCCCAATCTTATCTGTTCGGAGGGCTGATGTGGAAACTGCTGTGCGGCGACAGCGATGCTGAAACCTATTTAAGTTATATCGCGGATGCGGCTGTGGATCTGCTGACCGGCGGCGAGGAGCAGGACGGCGGGCAGTGGAAAGCGTGCCCCTGGCCGGAAAGGCGCAGAATCGGATTTTAAAAAGGAATTATTTCAGTAAGCGGGATCAGAGAGGCGGGATTCAAAGAAATGAGAAAAATTATACTGTTTATTGCGATGAGTCTTGATGGATATATTGCGGATGTAAATGGCGGCGTAGGGTGGCTTGGGGGTGAAAAATCCGGAGAAAATGACATGGCATCCTATGCAGAGTTTATCAGGGATATTGATACGGTCATTATGGGGGCGAACACCTATGAACAGCTTGTGACAGAATTATCCCCCGATGAGTGGATGTATCCCGATCTTACCAGTTATATCATCACGCATCATCCGAAGCAGCCAACGGAACGTATCAAGTTTACCCGGGAGAATCCCGTTCAATTGATTACCAGGTTAAAAGCCCAGGCAGGCAAAAATATCTGGATCTGCGGGGGCGCATCCATCGTAAACCAGCTCATCCAAAATGACCTGATCGATAAATACTATATAAATGTCATCCCGACTATTTTAGGAGACGGTATCCGTCTGTTTGATACATCCGGGAAAGAAATAAAGCTTAGATTGCTTCAGACTAAAAGTTATAACGGAATTACGGATTTAGTATATGAGCGGAGGCAAATTCCTGGCTGTTGAAAGGGGACGCTGACAACAGCAGCTTATGAAATATTTTACTTTAAATAATTCGATCATGAGGTATTAATACGATGTTAAAGCGTTCAATAAGGCCAATAGAAAAAAACGATTTTTACAAAGAGCTGCTATCCTTTGCCGTGCCAATCGGGTTACAGAACCTTCTGGTCGCCCTGATTGGCGCATCGGATGCGCTGATGCTGGGCCGTCTGACGCAGGATGCGGTTTCTGCGGTTTCGCTGGCGAATCAAATCGCGTTTATCATGAACCTGTTCAGCGGTGCTGTGGTTGGCGGCGGCGGTGCGCTGCTCGCTCAATATTGGGGAAAAGGCGACCGGATCATGGTGAAAAACCTGTTCTGTATGCTCATGAAATGGGCATTTGGAATCTCCTTTGTTTTTTCAATGCTGGCACTGTTTACGCCGGAGATTTTGATGCGCATTTATACGCCGGACGCTGCCTTAATTGAAATCGGAGCCTCCTATCTTCGTGCGGTAGGCATTTCCTATCTGTTTAGCGGCATCACGCAGTGTTATTATCTTATGATGAAACTGGAAGGGAAAGCAACAAGGAGTGTTTTGATTTCCGTTGTCACCCTCATTACGGACGTCGTACTTGATTTTTTCCTGATATACGGTATTGCGGGCGTGCCGAAACTCGGGGCAAACGGCTCAGCCTATTCTACGGTTGCTGTGGAATTGGTTGCGCTCATCTGGTGTATCGCACAATCCCACCGTGGGGAAAGCATCCGCCCCGACATGCAGGGATTCCGGTGGTTTTCGGCCGATGTAACTAAAGATTTATTTAAAATCGCGCTGCCCATGCTCGGCAGTTCGCTTGCATGGGGATTCGGATTTTCCATGCACTCGCTGATTATGGGGCACCTGGGTTCTGACGCCACAGCAGCCGCGTCCATTGCTTCTGTAGCGCAGGAGCTCATAACCTGTATCTGCAAGGGGATTTCCGCAGGTGCGGGAATCATGCTTGGGAAGCTTCTCGGTCAGAGACTCTTTGACAAAGCCAGAGAATATGGAAGGAAATTCTGCCATATCTCCTTTTGGACCGGCGGTATCCATATGGCGCTTCTCTGTATCCTCGGCCCTGTTGTGACGGAGTTCTTTACACTGTCGGAAACTGCAAAGCACTATCTGGTTATCATGCTGATCTTCAGCGCGTTTTATGTTTTTGCCTATTCGGTCAATACGGTCATCGTCTGTGGGATTTTCCCGGCTGGAGGCGATGCCAGATACGATGCGGTCAGCGTATTTTTCGCGACCTGGTGCTTTGCGCTGCCGCTGGCATTGCTTGGTACTTTCGTGTTTAACTGGCCGGTGATTGTAGTATATATCCTGATGTGTGCGGACGAAATCGTGAAACTGCCCTGGCTGTATCCCCGGTATAAGAAATACCTGTGGCTGAAAAATCTTACACGGGAGGAACACTCCGGTATAGCGGAGGCGGAATGAAGTACGGATCGGATTCTAAATCAGATATATTTTGCAAGGGGAGAGAAAAATGCTTAAAAAGATTAACAACTTTATAAACATACTTATGGGTACATTCACCTGTGTATTTATCGGAGGGGCTGTGTATAAATATTTTGATTATAAAAATCATCCTGATTTGTATGCTATGCAGTCTGCTCCATGGTATACCGGGATCCAGATTGCCGGTATGGCCTTGATGATTGTATTAATAATCTGTGTGATCATAAAAATTATAATTCGCTGGAAGATGGACTGATAAACCAAAGTTTTGAATGGAATAGCTGGCATTACCTACTATTATGGCGGGTGAATATTATCTGATCAGTAACATCGTATTTGGCGGACAAGGCGAATGAAAGGGATTATCGTCATGGAATATCTAAAAGTGTTGCAAGACAACTTTGAAGCAAAGGACAATAGCTTTCTATATTATTTACATGAGGAAAACTTTTTTCATGAAAAGGCATTTGCCGAATTGTGCAGCTGTATATCGTCTTTATGCCATGTTCATTTACATGATGAAGAGGTTTCCGCCCAAATTTGTTTTATCTATGGGCAGGTTTTAAGACATATCATTTACCATTTCGATCCCAGTGATTTGAGCCGGATTTCAAACTTGCCCAGTAACTATCAGGAAAAACTGGATGTTTTGGAGCGTATCGTTACAAGCTGTTTTTATTTGTAATAGAGCTTATTTATATAGGAGGAATTACCAATGAAAGATTTTTTCGAAGCATTAACAAGTGAGAGGAAAAACACAGCATTACCTGACGAGTTTAATTATTTTGGAAAACTTATCGGTAGTT
>OGGQ01000811.1_pt1 | contig 44212 bp, 44 predicted proteins | sample 1571191 | NCBI WGS metagenome assembly OGGQ01 (sample SAMEA2582061, study PRJEB24529) | metagenome | biome: Human gut stool | place: China | collected 2011
TATTGCCTTAATTTAAACTCGAAAAAGTCCCAAAGGACTTTTTCGACACGCTGATATATTTTTATTTTCTCAATAAATTTTAACGGTATTATGCCCGTCGGCGTATATTTTTGTTGAATATTCGTGGATAATACTGTAAAATGATTTTAATGTAAATTACAGTCATATTAACGGGAGGTAATATAATGGCTTACGCAATTTTAAAATATGAAGTTCTTAAAAACTTTTCACTTGCCGTCTTTGAAAAAATGGGTTATACGCCCGATGAGGCCGGAATAATTACGGACGTCCTGCTCACCAGCGACCTTTACGGAATAGAGTCCCACGGAATGCAGAGGATGGTGCGCTACTATAAAAGCATAAAAAACGGCCGTCTTATACTCGGCGCGCAGAAGGAAATAGTGCATGAAACTCCCATAAGCGCCGTAATCGACGGGCACAACGGAACCGGACAGCTTCTCGGACACTACGCTATGTCGCTCGCCATTGAAAAAGCCAAAAAAAGCGGCATCGGCATCGTAACCGTAAGAAACTCAAATCACTACGGAATAGCCGGATATTATGCCAAAATGGCCTGCAAAGAAGGGCTTATGGGCTTTTCCTGCACCAACAGCGAAGCGATAATGGTGCCCACCTACAGCCGTATGGCTATGATAGGCTCAAACCCCATAGCCGTAGCTTTTCCCGCTGAGCCCTATGATTTCCTCTTTGACGCTTCAACTACCGTCGTAACAAGAGGAAAGGTCGAAGTTTACAACAAAAAAGGCTCTCCCCTGCCCGAAGGCTGGACCGTTGACGCGAACGGAAACGTGGGAACCGACGCCGCCGATATACTTGCCAATATTGAGCAGAAAAAAGGCGGCGGCATACTGCCCCTTGGAGGCCCTACGGAACTTCTCGGCGGACATAAGGGCTACGGCTACGGAATGCTCGCTGAAATTTTTTCATCGATCCTCTCCCTCGGCCTTACATCAAACCATACCAATATCGGTTCTGTCGGCGGAACGTGCCACGGATTCGCCGCCATCGACCCTTCTATTTTCGGAGATCCCGAGGAAATAAAGAAACATTTTTCGGCTTTCCTTCAGGAACTCAGGGAAGCTCCAAAAGCCGAAGGCCAGACAAGGATATATACCCACGGCGAAAAGGAGGCCGAGGCCGTTGACAGAATAATGAGAGACGGTATTCCCGTAAACGAGAATACCATAAAGGAAATGGCCCTTATCTGCGATGAGTACGGCGTGGATATGGAAAAATATCTTGGAAAAATAACATATTGAAAATCATAAATCATTTTTACCCCGTGCCGAACGACAAACGGCACGGGGATCTTTTTTTGCGTCAAAGTCCTACATATCCCGCTTTTTTATTATTAGTGAGCTTGCCGCCGTGAAAACGGCTGTATATATAACGCATATGATTACAAAGGCTGCATATCCGCTTTCCATAAGCTCCTGCGGGGCGTTGGAATTCATGCCGTAAGCCATAAGGGAGTACGGCCATATATGGCCGAGGTCTTTCGCGAGAAACACAAGGCCGGACAGTCCTCCCGCAAGGGATATGCCTACGGGAAAGGCGAAACTTTTTATATACAGGGATATGAAAAGCTGGACGGCGCACATAACCGTTCCTCCGAGCGTGCCAAAGACGCACCACAATATTATTTTATCCACAGGAGGATTGCCGGAAATACCTGATATCCTGCCGCTTATCACAAAAAGCGCTCCTATCCAAATCTCGCTTAGAAGCACCATAAGCGACGACATTATCAGTTTTGACAGGAATACGTTCATCCTTTTCTGCGGCAGAGCAAGGGTCTTGTTCCAATTTCTGTTGACTTCTTCCTCATGCATAATATAAGAACAGTATACGCCTATCATTATCGGCAGAAAAAAGTAGCATGTGAACAGCGTATGCTGTGTCCAGAGGGAATACCATCCGCTTGTAAGCAGCTCCAGATTTCCCAGGTAATTTATTGTTCCCAGCGCTGCCGGCACTATCGGCATTATCAGAAACGCCAGCCATACAGGCGATCTTTTTAGTTTCATTCTTTCGGCTTTAAGAGTCCTTATCATATTTCAGACCTCCTTTTTTACAAAAACGTATTTACCAACGGCATATATCGCCGCTCCGCCAAAAAACACAGCCGCTAAAAACAGGCCGTCTATGGGCATGGTCTCAAAATAGGCGTATTGGAAACGGGTTTCCTTGTTCCATCCGTACAGTCCCACGAGCTGCAAAGCCCCGTACCATCCCCATATCAGCATTTTCCGCAAAATCGGAATACTCGGAAGAAACAGCGAAAAAATTCCGGCGAACTCGCCTATCACCCCGGAAAAGAAGGCCGCCGCCTGATTCCTGAACACAAGGGAAAGGGTGTGCTGAAAAATATATATGACCGCCGTTGGCACAAGTGTAAAAATAATTGTCAGAGCGTACAGCTTCGTCGGAAACGGCCCCTTGTATCCGATAATGAATCCGTAGGCGATTATCACCGCCCATATAATAATATCGCACAATATTACGACCGCCAGTCCATAAACCAGTTTCGCGTCGTATACGGCGGCTTTTTTCTCCATGGCGCAAAGAGCCTTCAGCATATGTCCCCGGTGCTCCGCTCCGCAAAGTCTTGAAGCCACTACCATTGACATCAACGGAAGGAATATGGCGTTTACAAGCGGAAGCTGATAAAGGTTCATATACCATCCGAGACGTATCGTGTCCTCCGTAACCTGCCCGGTAAACAAAAACCAGCATAAAAAAATACCGCTCAATACAAGAGCCGATGTAAATACCCAAAGGCCCCTTGCCTTCATACGCTCGCATTTAAGCAGCTTGATAAACCGTCTCACAGGCTTCCCTCCCCCGCTGTCAAACTGAGGAATATTTCCTCCAATGTTTTGCTTTCATCCATTTTGTGCAGATCTGAAAGCGTCCCCTCATACATCAGCCTTCCTCCGGCTATTATTCCCACATTGTCGGCAAGCTGGTCTATCTCCGAGAGAAGATGACTCGAAATTATGACAGTCATCCCGTATTCTTCCGGCAGAGAACGAATAAGCTCTCTCATCTCGTGAATTCCCGCAGGATCAAGGCCGTTGGTCGGCTCGTCAAGTATGAGCAGCTCAGGGAAAGAAAGCAGGGCCGACGCCAGGCCGAGCCTTTGCTTCATACCGAGAGAAAAGGCCGACACCCGCTTGCCCTTCTGCTTATCCAGCCTGACTATCTTTAATACTTTGTCTATGTTTTCCTTCGGCACCTCAAGTATCGTCCGGCATATTTCCAAGTTTTCCTCCGCGGTCAGATGGCCGTAATATGAAGGCGATTCTATAAGGGAACCTATATCCCTTAATATTTCCGTTCGGTTTTTGTCCGTCACTTCCCTTCCAAATATCTCTACCCTGCCCTCCGTCGGTCTGACAAGTCCCAAAAGCATTTTTAGAGTAGTTGATTTGCCCGCTCCGTTGGGGCCGAGAAAACCGTAAATGCTTTTTTCTTTTACGTTCATATTCAGCCCTTCCACAGCTGTAAAATTTTTGTATCGTTTTGTCAGTCCGACGGTTTTTACTATAGTTGACCCGCTTCGGCTTTTTCCTCCCGTTTTAAGAGAATTAATTTGTTTTATCGCTTTGCCTGACCTGTCCATTTTCATACCTCTTTTCATTTTATTTTTATATTTTAATGACTCTTACAATATAGCAGACCGTCATTTCATAAAGCTTAACGGCGCCTTAAGCGAACCTTAAATTAGTATTTTGCCGCCGTTGTTTTGATATTTGTTGTTCGGGATATGATATAATCAAATCGGTGATAAAAATGGATATGAAAAAGGATATACGAATGGATGAAATTAAAAACAAGCGAATACTTATCGTTGACGATGAATACGAACTGCTGAATATGATAAAAGAAATGCTTTTAAACGAAGGTTTTTTCAACATTCTCGGGGCGCTGAACTGCAAGGAGGCGCTGAAAGCGGCTCAAAATCAGAATATAGCTCTGTGCGTTTTGGACGTGAACCTTCCCGACGGAGACGGATTTTCCCTTTATGAAAGGCTGAGAGAGTTTACAAAGGCTCCGGTAATCTTTTTAAGCGCCCGCTCAGAGGCGGATGACAGGCTGCGGGGTCTTGGACTTGGGGCGGACGATTATATTGTAAAGCCGTTCCTCGCCCGGGAACTTATACTTAGAATAGAGGCAGTCCTGCGAAGAACATATATGAAGGCTGAGACGATTTCGGTCTTTACCCTCTCAGGCGTAAAGGCCGACCTTGAAAATGCTCAGGTTATCAAAGACGGGAAAGTTTCTCCTCTTACGCCAAAGGAATTTATAATATTAAAAAAGCTCTATGAAAACAGGAACCGCATCGTTACCTTCGACTCTCTTTGTATGGCGGCCTGGGGCGAAGGATATTATGGATGCGAAAACACTCTGATGGTGCATATCAGACGGATAAGGGAAAAAATAGAGCTTGACCCTTCAAAACCAAAGCATTTGCTGACGGTAAAAGGGCTGGGCTACAGGCTGGTGACGGATGATGAATAAAACAGCGCTTAAAATATTTTTAAGTTTCATTTTTCTTGCGGCGGCTACAGCCATCATAATGCTTTTAATAAACTGCGTTGGATTAGCCCTTTTATTAAGCGACAAAAACGATATATATTCTAACAGCCAAAGATATATATTAGACCAGATAAGCCAAAATATGACCGTGTCCGAGGACGGTCTTATGCTTTCCGACAGAAGCGCGATTCCTGAGGAAAATTGGGCCATGGTTATCGATGCCGAAGGGGATGTCATTTGGGAGCTTAACAGACCGGATGACGTGCCGGACAGCTATTCCATAAATGACATCGCGAGGATGACCAGATGGTTTCTGAACGACTATCCTGTATTCGTCCGTACCGAGGATTACGGGCTGCTTGTTCTTGGAGCTCCGAAGGACTCCATGGGCAAGTTCCAGATCAGGTACTCGATGGAATGGTTTGAGTCCTTTCCGGAGAGAGCCCTGTCGGTGGTGGCGGTCAACCTGATCCTTTCGACCGTCCTTGCCGTCATACTCGGATGGTCGTTATATAAAAGGCTTAAGGATATTACGGCCGGACTTGCCTGTCTGAGAATGGAAAAACGAGTAAATCTGGCCGAAAAAGGATTGTCCCGTGACATATCAATGAGCATAAATGAAATCTCCCGTGGAATAGAGAGAAAAAATGAGGCTCTGCTTGAGCGGGACAGCGCGAGGGCCAACTGGATTGCGGGAATATCCCACGACATAAGGACTCCCCTTTCGGTAGTGATGGGATATTCCGAGGAAATCGCCTCATCCAATGAAGTCCCGGAAAAATACAGAAAAAAAGCCGCGCTCATTACCGAGCGAAGCGTAAAGATTAAAAAGCTGATAGAGGATCTGAATCTCATATCATCGCTTGAGTATGATATGCAGCCGGCTAAAAAACGGCCTGTCAGGCTTTGCCCTCTGCTCAGGCTTGTTGTGAGCGAAATTCTGGACAACGACCCCGGCGCCGGCTTTACTGTCAATTTAAACCTGACCTGCGAGAGAGCCGTTGTCTCAGGGGACGAGGCGCTTTTGGAAAGAGCCTTCTTCAATATAATAAACAACGCCATTGTTCACAATCCGGACGGCTGTGACATAACCATAGACGAATACGCCCAAAACGGCCGCATATACGTCCGTGTGAAAGACAACGGAAAGGGTCTTGACGGCGATATTATAAAAAACATCGGCGAAATGCCGAGATCCTCCCACGGCCTTGGCCTTCCCATGGCGTTCCGCATAATAAAGGTTCACGGAGGTAAAATGGAGCTGAAAAACGACAGCGGCCTTACTGTTTTGATCGAGCTCACCGGCTCAGAATTTTCATAATAAGCTCATAGTTTTCCGGCCTGTGGGGAAACACGCAGTCGGAGCACACTTTTACGTTTTTTCCGTTTATCTCCTTGTACCAAGGGCTTCCCGGACAGTTTTCCATTCGGTAAAGCGGACAGAAACAAAAAAGACAGTTGATCTCTTCGATTCCCCTGTGGCATGGATAATACTCGCAGGAGCGGTTCTCGAAAAATCGGTATGAATCCGGCGTAGACATAAACAGTCCTCCTTTAAAATCTTTTAAGGCCGGAGCGCGGCTATGATGTTTTAATCATCCTTTCCGCTCCGGTTTTATTTTAAACTTCTTACAAAATTTTCGGCGAATGACGGATTAGACGGATAGTATAGATGCGGAAACCCAAGCCAGCGTCCGTTTCCCGAGTTTACGCAGGGGTACGTTCTGCCGCTTGCCGGTTTAACGGCGATACAGTCGCCGCCGTTAAAATCGCTGTCAAAATAGTGAAATTCATGTCCCTTTATCCTTCCTCCGGGAGGCAGAAATCGGCTGATTTTTTCTTTAAGCTCCACATATCCAAACCGCACGAGCCTGCCCGTATAACGGCAGGTGCCGGGCAGGACACCGGCCATCGGAAAGATTTTCCCTTCATATTCCAGCGACGAGTTAAGGTACATAAATCCTCCGCATTCAGCCGCCATGGGAAGAGACTCTGCCGCCGCTTTTCTAACGCTGTCGGCGGTCTTTTTATTCCTTCCGAGCTCCTCGGCATAGATCTCGGGATAGCCGCCGCCAAGGAGCAGTCCGCGGCATCCCTTTGGCAGAGGCTCGTTTGCGAGAGGGGAAAAATATTCTATCCTCGCTCCGAAGTCCTCCAAAAGCCTCAGATTATCCTCGTAATAGAAACAGAACGCCTCGTCTCTCGCCACGGCCAGGATCGGGCGGCTGTCCGTGACCGGCTCGACGGTTTTCCGGTAAAAAGACTTTCCAATGGGCTGAGCTTCCATAGCCGCGTGCTTTATTGCCTTAATGTCCACGGTACGTTTTATAATATCCGCCATAGCTTTTATTTTTCGCCTTATATCTTCGGTCTCAGCCGGCAAAACAAGGCCCAAATGCCGGCTTTCAAGATTAAAAACCGGATCTTCGGGTATATAGCCCATGGCTTTTACGCCAAGTTCTTCCTCTATGACGGGCTTTAAAACGCCGTACATTCCCAATGTCGTTCTGTTAAGCACAACGCCCTTTATAAGCCTGTCCGTGTCATATTTGAGGAATCCGGCCAGCAGAGCCGCAACGGAACGGGCGGCTCCCTTCGCGTCCGCCACAAGTATCACCGGCGTTTTGGTCACCTTAGCCAGATGATAGGAGGATCCTTCTTCCCTCGTTCCTCCGAGGCCGTCATAAAGCCCCATTACCCCCTCCATTACGCTCAGCTTTCCCTGTCCGTCCCTGAGAAACAGCTCTAAAGTCGTATCTTCGTCCGTAAAAAAAGTGTCCAGATTTTTTGACGGCACGCCGATAACATTCCTGTGGAACATGGGATCAATGTAGTCCGGGCCGCATTTAAAGGCTGTCGGACGTTCTCCCGAATCCTTAAGCACAGACAAAACGGAGCAGGTAAATATGGTTTTGCCGCTGCCGCTTTTGGGGGCGGCTATCATAACTCGGTCAGCTCTCATCGCTTCCATCCTTCCCGTCAAACTCGAACGAGCATATCCAAACCGGATTTTGCGCCCGCATAATATTATGGTTTCCAACCGGCTCAGCCCTTGAAATCTGGATTTGGACTGTCTCAAAATTTTTCACCGGAAAAAGCGACGGTATTTTGTTTATCTCGCATACCGTCTCCAATGTTACGGCGTTTATGACTACGCGCGCTTCGGGATTAAGCCGGTAAAGCGCTGAAAGTATGTCCTTCATGCGTCCGCCGCTTCCGCCTATGAACGCATGGGTCGGATACGGAAGGTCTCGGAGAGCCTCCGGAGCCTCTCCCGTGATTATCTCGATATTATCAAGTCCGTGCTTCCGTGCATTTTGTTTTATCAGCTCAGCGGCGTTTGGTTTCTTCTCCACCGTATATACCTGTATACTATCCGAAAGCATGGCCGCTTCCACCGACACCGAGCCACTGCCGCCGCCGATATCAAAAAGAGTTGAGCGGCGCTTTAATCTCAGCTTTGAGATGCTTATCTCCCTTATTTCTTCCTTTGTTATCGGCACGTCGGAGCGTATAAACGAACCGTCGGGCAGGCCGTGGGCGGCGGCAAAATTTCCGGCGTTCGGATTCAAAACGGCGCAGACGCAAAGCCCCTCGGCCGAGAAACCGGCGCAGTCCCCCGGCGAAAGCTCAAACACGCGCTCCGTCGGGAGGGACAGGTCAACGCCTGCATAGACGGCGCAGTCCTCAAGTCCGGCTTTAATAAGTGTTTCTCCTATTTTTTCTATGTCCCCGGAGCCTGAGGTCAGCAGGAAAGTCTTTTCACCGCTCGAAATGATCCTGCCGAGATTTTTTACGTTTTTTCCATGCAGGCTTATAATTTTCGCGTTCTCAAGGCTTACTCCGATACGCGCGGCAAAGACGGACACCGAGGATATTCCCGGGAAAAGGCTCAGCTTCGCCTTTAGCCTTCCTTCGGAAACGGCCTTTGACAGTTCCTTATAAACCGACTGGCAGCCGCTGTAGAGCGAAATGTCTCCGGAAAAAAGTATGGCGACCCGTCTCAGGCCGTTTTCCCAAACCTCGTTTTGCATGGTCGCAAGGTATGGAATTATTTTTTCAGCCGTATAATAATCCCTTTTCTCAATGCGGGGAATATATTTTTCAATTAGTCTCGCCGAGCCTAAAATTATGTCGGCGTTTTCTATTTTCCGCCTTGCCTCATTCGTCAGGCAGCTTTCCGAACCGGGTCCCGCTCCCAAAAGACTTATGTCATACCGGTTTTCCAATGAGATTTCCCGTCCGCATAAGGCGCTCAGACCGCCGCATGCCTCGCCAAAAGAGATTCCATCGTCATCCGGCCGTCCTATTATCCACATAGACGCTCCCGTTTTTGCCGCCGCCTCCGCTTTTTTATCAAAGCCGCCGGCTTTTCCGCTGTCCTTGCTTACGACGGCCGCCACGGAAAACTGACGAATAACGGCTTCGTTCATTTCCGCCGTGAACGGCCCCTGCATCGCTATTATATGCTTTGGCTCAATGCCGAGTCTCAGGCATTTGTCGATGCTGTCAGCGTCCGGCAGCACACGGACGATCAGCCTGCTTTTTACGTCATCGTTTATGCAATATTCATCAAGTTCCTTGCTTCCGACTGTCAGAAGTATATTCCCTTCCGTTTCCGCGAGGGCTTCCGCGCATTCCCTTCCGCTGTCAAAAAACTTGATGTTCCCGTTTACGCTTATATTTTCCCTTTTAATCCGAAAATAAGGCATTTCAACCCCATTGACCGCGCATATTATATTTTTAGTAATTTCCGCGGCATATGGATGGGTGGCGTCAACGACGGCGGAAAATCCACCGTTTTTGATCAAATCACGAATACCGTCCCTGTCTATTCTTCCCGTAAGCACAGTCGTAAACGGATTTTCATCAAGCACTCTTTCGCCGTAATCCGTGGCGACGCAGAGCGTATTTTTTATTTTTGAGGCGGACAGTGTCTCCGACAGTCTTCTGCCTTCGGTCGTACCGCCGAAAATCAATATCTCACTCAATTTTATACCCCCGCTTTGCAACCAGTCTGCCGTTGATTATAACTGTGTCGGAGTTTCCGATAAATATGGTAGTGAACATATCCGCCGCCGTATTTCTAAGCTCGCCGAGGGTGCAGACCTTAATACTCTCACCGTCCCTGCCGATGTTTTCGGCGTATCCGCACGGCCTGCTTTCCTCAATATGCTTCAGGAGAATGGCGCAGGCTTTGGCAAGATGTCCACTCCTTTTACGGCTGGACGGGTTATATATCACGATGGAAAAATCACCAGCGGCAGCAGCTTCAAGCCTTTTTTCTATTTTGTCCCAGGGCGTAAGCAGATCGCTCAGGCTTATAACGCAAAAATCATTATTTATCGGAGCGCCAAGCAGAGCCGCTCCGGCATTTGCCGCGGTAATTCCCGGGATCACCTCAAGCTCCACCTCTGGAAAATCCTTTGAAAGCTCGTACATCAGCGACGCGAGTCCGTATATCCCCGCGTCTCCCCCGCATACAAGGGCGACCTTCCTGCCCCTGCGCGCCTCCCTGAAACATATGAGACAGCGTTCCTTTTCCCCTCTCATGGGCGTGGACGCTGTTTCTTTTTTCCCGAATTTTTCTCCCAGCAGATTTATATAGACCGTGTAGCCGACTATAAGATCGGCGTCGGCCAATGCCCTTTCCGCCCTTGGGGTCAAGTCGTTTCCGCCTCCGGGGCCTATGCCGACAATAAAAATTTTATTCATAGAAGTCCACTCTCCACTCTTTTTTCGCCACGGAAACTGTCATACCGTCACGGGCGCATTTTTTTACGGCCAGCTCCCCTTTATGCCCGCAGGCCAGCAGCGCCGCCCGTTCGCAAATATTGTCAACGCCGACCGTTTTTCTTACAAACTCCGAGGCGCTGAAATCCCCGCTTATTCCGGACAGTTCTCCGGCGCTGAAAGTCAGCAGAGGTATCCTGAATTTTGAGCTTAATTTTTTCAGTCCTTCCTCATCCTTTTTTATATCTATGGTGGCAAAGGCAGCGACACGGTGTATATCCATTTTTCTGCCGTTCAATGTCTCGATTATAAAGTTTTCAAGTTCTTCCTGCGTTTTGCCCTTTTTGCATCCAATCCCGACAATAAGATTTTTCGGTCTCAGCCGCAAAACCGTTTCTTCCTTCGGTCCTTCTCCGACATAGATCTCTGCGTTTTCGTCAATCTCGATATTCTTTGGAAGCATTATGTTTTTGTCCGAATGTCCGGTCTCGATATACATTTTAACGGTCTGTCCGCTTAAAATTTTGGATGTCACTTTGGCTATGCCGTCTTTATTTTCTATGTAAAGCCCGTTTGATTCGGCGAACATGTCCACGGCAAAAGCGCCGTTTATATCAGTCGCCGTCGTTATCACAGGCTGGGCTCCAAGGGAATCGGCCAATTTTTTAGCCAGGGCGTTGGCTCCTCCGATATGCCCCGAAAGAATGGGAACGGCGAATTTTCCGCTATCGTCAATGACAACTGCCGGGCTGTCGGTCAGTTTGCTTTCAATAAAGGGCGATATTGCCCTTACAGCTATGCCGCAGGCTCCTATAAAAACGAGCGCCTCCCCCCTTTTCATCCTTTCTTCCGTCCATTCGGAAAGGCTTTCCTCGACATACTCAGCGTATTTTATGTCTTTGACAGCCGAACATTTTGTATAAAGAGAGACGTTTTCCCCGAATATTTCCTTTATTTTTTTTGACAGTTCCGCCCCTCTTTTTGTAAAGCTGATGACATTTATTTCGGGGCTTTTCCTGTCGTCTCCGCTGTTCTTCGCTTTCCTGTGACCGGTCTCAAAATCCGGAGAATAAAGTTTTGATTTTCTGTAATTTCCGTGCTTGACCGCATCGCCGACAAGTATAACCGCCGTTTTGTCTATGCCGTAACGCTTTGCCGTCTCCTCCAGTGTGCCGACCGTGCATATCTGCGAGTTTTCATCCTCCCATGTCGCCTTATAGACAACGGCCGCCGGAGTATCGGCTCCATATCCGCCGGATATAAGCCTTTCAGCCAGCTTCCCGGTCATTCCCGCGCTCAGATATATCGCCATTGACGCGTGATGGGCGGCGAAGCTCTCAATGCTCTCGGACTCCGGCACATCAGTTCTTCCTTCCATCCTTGTTATTATGAGCGACTGAGATACTCCCGGAAGCGTATATTCCATATTAAGAGAAGCCGCCGCTCCGAAGCAGGCCGTAACTCCGGGACAGCTTTCATATTTTACGCCAAGCCTGTCCAGCTCGTCCATTTGTTCCCTGACGGCTCCGAAAACGCTCGGTTCGCCGGTGTGCAGCCTTACGGTGTTTTTTCCTTTCCTCTCGGCTCCAATTATCACCTCAACGATCTCGTCCAGAGTCATTTTCGCGCTGTTATATATTTCACAGTTTTCCCCAGCATAGTCCAATATTTTTGGATTCACAAGGGAGCCCGCGTATATTATTACATCGGCTTTCCCAAGAAGCCTCATTCCCCTTACGGTTATAAGATCCTCTGCTCCGGGCCCCGCGCCTACGAAATAAACCATTTTTCCGCCTCCCTGCTTTTTCCAAGCTCTCCGAATTTATTAGAAAACATCATACATTCGATTTTCATTTTTTCCGTCCGTCTCTCAAGATTCCCGCATATTCTTTCAACGGCCATATTCATCACGGCCTGTTTGATGCCCGCTTCCTCCAGTATTTCAACCGCCTCGTCCGTAAGGGCGCAGCGGAGTATGCTCCTTGCCGTGCCGCCGTCCGCTCCGCAAAGCAGGCCAAGGGAGGCGAGTATCTCCATCCTGCAGTCCGCCTCACGGGAATGGGTGTTCATAATTCCGCCGGCGACTTTTATAAGTTTTCCTATATGCCCAACAAGCAGAAGCTCGGCGAATCCTTCTTCCTTAGCCATATCAACTGTCAGGCCAATGAAATTTCCGCATTTTACGCTCCTGTCAAGGTCAAATCCATAGCTTTTTTTCATAAACTCCCGGCCATAATTCCCGGGCGAGATTACCGCGCGCCTTTCTCCTTCGGCTCTTTTCTGCTTGAGCTCAAGCCTGATCGTTTCAATAAACGCTCTTTCGCTCATGGGCTCGACAATGCCGCTCGTACCAAGTATGGATATGCCGCCGGCAATTCCAAGTTTGGGATTGAATGTCTTTTCGGCCAGCCTTTCGCCCTCCGGCACGGAAATTATTATTTTTAATCCGCCGGAATATCCGGTAAATGAGCATACTTCACTGACTTTCTTTTCTATCATCTCCCTGGGGACACGGTTTATGGCCGCCGCCCCCACCGGCTGGTCAAGCCCAGGCCTTGTCACCCGGCCGACGCCCTTCCCTCCGTCTATGGAAAATCCCGATTCGCGAATAGATACCTCGGAATAAATAAGCGCTCCGTCGGTAATATCCGGATCGTCTCCTGCCGTCTTTCTTACGGCGCAGCTTACAGAGTTTTCGCTTCTTTTTATATCCAGTATGGCGGCCTTGAATATCCTTCCTGACGGCGTTTCCACGGTTATGTCTGTTTTTGTTTTTCCGGTAAGGAGCATATATGCCGCCGCCCCGGACGCCGCCGCGGCGCAGCTTCCGGTGGTAAATCCGTATTTCATCTTCCCGTCATCCTTTCGGCTCCGTATATCAAAGCGTTGACTATGGCCGCGGCCACATTGCTTCCTCCCTTTCTGCCGCGGTTGACGATGAAGGGGATATCCGTCTCCATTATAAGCTCCTTGGACGCCTCGACATTCACAAATCCCACGGGAACGCCTATTATAAACGCCGGACTCCATATTTTTTCTTTTGACAGCTCATAAAGACGTATAAGCGCCGTGGGAGCGTTGCCGACAACATAGATCAACGGTTTTTTTATTCTGCTCGCAATATCCACGCTTGCCGCCGCCCTCGTGACGTTTTCTTTCTCCGCCAGCCTTGCCGTTTCCTCCTCGGCCATAAAACAATGCGCTTCCCCGCCGAAATCAGCAAGTTTTTTTCTGTTTATCCCGGCTAAGGCCATATTTGTATCGGTCACTATATCGGCTCCCGAAACAATCAATTCCCGGGCGATGGATACGGCTCCGTTTGAGAAGCGCATAGTATCCGTATATCCGAAATCCGCCGTTGTATGTATGACTCTTTTTATTATGTCAGCCTCGCAGCGGGGCAGAGAAACGCCCATTTTCCCGAGTTCTTCGGATATTATCTCAAAGCTTCTTCTCTCAATGTCCTTTGGAAGCGTATATTCTGTATTTGTCAACGATCTCACCTACTTTCCTCAGCAATTCCTTGTTATCTGTCTCATTTTTTACGGCTATCCTGTAATATCCTTTTTCCAGTCCCCGAAAATTTTTGCAGTCCCTAATCAATATGCCGCACTTTAGAAGCTCGTCATAAAGCGGTATTTCCGTATATATGAGCAAAAAGTCCGCATCCGACGGGAATACTTTGATTCCAAGACCCTTCAGCCCGTCCGAAAGCCTTATTCTTTCCCTTCCGACATATTCGGCTGTTTTTCTTATGAAACCGCCTTCTTTGGCGCAGGCCTCTCCGGCTTTTTGCGCAAAGACGGAGATGTTCCACTCCGGAAGCTGAGAGGATATTTTTTCGATCATTTTTTTGTCGGAACATATCATGTACCCGAGCCTTACTCCGGGGATGGAAAATATTTTCGTAAAGGCTCTGACAATCATAAGATTCGGATAATTTCCATATTCTCCGAGCATGGAGTTTTCCTCTCCGCAAAATGGCATAAAACATTCGTCAAGCACAACATGGACTCCCTTTTTTAGACAGACGTCAAGAAGCCTTCTTATGTACTTTCTGTCCGTCAGCCGTCCCGTAGGATTGTTTGGGTTAGTGAAAAAAAGCATATCCGCTCCGTCCAAAGTTCCAAGCAGCCCTTCGTCCGCCGAAAATCCGTTTCCCGCGTCAAGCCTGTAAAATAAAATTTCGCTCTCCACGGCTTTTGAAACGTGCTCGTAACCGTAAAATGACGGAACAGGAATAACCATTCGTTTTGGCCTGAGGGCGTGGACTATGGCCATAAATATCTCCGACGCCCCGTTTCCGAAAAGCAGTTCGTCATCAGGCGCGTTAATGGCTTTTCCTACCGCCTTTTTCAGGCCCGAGGACAGTATATCCGGATATTTTTCGCAGTCATCCACCGCCGTCCTCAGGCTTTCCTTTACGCTCCCCGGTACGCCCAAAGGGTTGACGTTCACCGAAAAATCAAGTCTTATCCTGTTTCTGTAAATATCGCCGCCGTGTATTATTTCCATGCTTATCCTCCAATCAGCCAAGTTGCCAGCATTACTAAAATACAAACTGTCTCCGCTGTCCATGCCGTAAAATACATAAGTCTGTTCGCTCTCCTAATGTCCTCGGGTTCGATTTTGCGCAGGGCTTCTCCGATAAACGGCTTTTTTACGGTCTTTCCGAAATAAACGGCGTCTCCAGCCAAACGCACGCCCAGCGCCCCGGCGCAGACCGCCTCGGTGTGGGCGGAATTAGGGCTTGAGTGTTTCAGCCTGTCACGCTTATAGATTCTGAGGGCGTTTTTAAAGTCGAATCCGCCTATAAAAGCCGAAAACAGCATAAAAACCGCGCTTATCCTCGCCGGAAGAAAATTCGCGGCGTCGTCCAGCTTTGCCGCGGCCCTGCCAAAATATAAATATTTGTCATTTTTATATCCGATCATAGAGTCCATCGTGTTGACGGCTTTATACATAAGTCCTAAAACAGGCCCTCCAACGGCGCAGTAAAGCATAGGAGCCACTACCCCGTCCGACGTGTTTTCAGCCACCGTCTCTACCGCGGCCTTTGTAACTCCTTCGGCGTCAAGATTATCCGTGTCCCTGCCGACTATCATCGAAACCTCTTTTCTCGCCCCGGAAAGATCGTCACGCTCAAGTCTGTCAAAGACCTTCATACTTTCGCTTTTCAAACCTTTGGCGGCCAATATCTGATATGTCATAAACGCCTCGGCGCAGGCTCCCAAAATCGGATGAGCAAAATATGCCGCGATAAATACGGCGGACGAAACAGCAGACACCGACAAAAGCACAGCGGCGGCAAGGAACTTACCGTTTTTAAGCTCCCTGTCCGGATTTCTGTTTCCCATATCAAGCAGTCTTTTCTCAAGCGCCGATATGAGTCCTCCCATAAGCCGCACAGGATGCGGAAAGCCCTGCGGATCGCCGAATATCATATCAAGGATGAACCCAAAGAAGAAAGCGGATATATGGTATATCATATTTTCAATCCTTCCCTTCCCGCCCTAACCGGCCTATGATCTCAAGCTCTAAACGTTTTTTATCCGTGTACAGCAGACATTCATAGCCTTCTCCGTTTTTCACCTGATAGTCAAAATAGTCTCCTCCGCAGAGGGAGCTTAATACGGACATTATCGTTCCTCCATGGACTATGGCCATTGTCCTTCCTTTGGCAAGGCAAGCCGCCCTGTAAAATCCATCAAGGCTTCTTTTTATAAATTCCTCACGGCTTTCACCCGACGGAAAGGGCGTTCTTCCTCCGCTTTCAAGCCAGCATTTATATCTTAGGTCATTTTTAAGCTCGTCAAATGTTTTGCCCTCAAAGTCTCCGAAGTCGATCTCTTTCCACTCGTCTATGATTATGGGGCTCCTTTCCGGGCAGATTATTTCCGCCGTTTGCAGGCATCGCTTCATCGGGCTTGAAAAAACCGTATCCGCTTTTGGATACAGGCGTCTTTTGCTCATAAGCTCAATAACTCCTCCGCCGCAGAGCGGCTCGTCGTTCCTGCCGGTATATCTGCGCTCGAAATTTGACTTTGTCTTTCCATGGCGCACAAAAACGATTTCTATTTTATTGTCCGTCCAATGCCGCAAATCACTCGCACCACCCTGTCAGCCCTTTTGGCAAGCCATATAAGTATTCTTCCGTACCTTTCCCGGTACTCCCTTTCAAACCTGTCCTCCGGCACGATGCCGTTTCCTATTTCATCGCCTATGATAACGCATCTGTCCGTTCCGGAAAGAAAGCCGTTGATTTTTTTCTCCGGATCGCCGTTTTTCTCAAGCTCTTTACGCACAAAATTATGAAGATTATTAATAATTATTGTTTTGCCGTTTTCAGCGGCCTCCGGTACCGTCCCGTCAAAAACGCGCGTTTCTTCGTCTTTTCTTTCCTCAAGAACAAACTCCAGCTTTCCCTGAGCGCGTCCGCCTATAAAAAGTTCCATTTTCATTCTCCTACATTAAAATATTTACGGCCGCCAGCGAGACCATTACAGCTCCCTCGCATATAAGAACAAAATATCCCGCCGTGTCTCCGGTTGTTCCTCCAAACTGCCTTCGGCACATCGCTTTATAATACAAAAATGAAACGACGGCCGCCGTCAAAGCGGCAAGACAGCCTGAAAGAGACATATACGCCATAAGCGCGGCGCAGGCGGCCCCCTGAACAAACAGCCACACTATTACCGTTTTCTTCTCCGCCGAATCGGAGAAAAAGCTGAGCATTCCCTCCGTCTTGGCCTTCGGGAGACACAATGCTGAAATCCCGGCCAACGCCCTTGAAATAAAGAATCCGCAGCAGGCCGCTCCAAACAGCCCTTTATCCTCTATTTCCGAAAACGCCGCCGCGTATATGAGATAATATACGGCCAGCCTTATGACCGCAAACGCTCCTATATGCGGATCCTTAAGTATTTTCAGCTTCTTTTCCCTTGAGCTGTATGAGCAGAGCGAGTCTGAAACGTCCAGAAAGCCGTCGGCGTGGAATCCTCCCGTTATGATCAGCGGTATGGCCGTTCCTGTCAAAACAAAGCATATTTCTCCCATACCGAGCTTTTCACACGCCATCCTCCATAAAAAAACGCAGACCCCTATTACCGCTCCTACCCAGGGAAAAAAACAGAGCATATATCTCAGGTCACTTTCCTCAGCCTCGATTTTTGGCACCGGTATTCTTGAATACACTCCAAAAGCCGATATAATGCCTTTCAGCATAACCTTTCCCCCTTCAAGGCAAGCGGTATGCCGGCCACTACCTCCGTCACGGAGTCCGAAAATTCCGCCAGTCCCTTGTTTATCATTCCAAGCGCCCTTATGTATTCCATGGTCGTTTTGTCGTAGTCTATCCCGTCCTCAAATACATTGTTTGTAACTATGACAAGATTTTTAAACGCTCCGGCGAGCTCCTTTATATCCGCCAAAACCTTTTCGGCCGTATATTCGCATGTTTTTATTCCATCCATCGCGAACATCTCATTGGCAGTCAGATTGGACACGCATTCCAAAAGCGCTGTGTCCTCGGCATGCGCGGCCGTTCCAGCCGCCGCCGAGACATTCCTTGGCGTCTCCAAAGTGTGAAAACCTACGTCCGCCCTTGCCATTCTGTGTCGCTCCGCCTTTTTTTCGCTCTCCTCGTCAAATATCTCCATGGTGGCGATGTAATACTTTTCATGTCCGTCCGAGATGCGCGCGGCAAGTTTTTCCGCGAATTCGGACTTACCGCTTCCGCTTCCGCCTATTATAAGAGCTACCATATTATCACCTGCCGAATCTTTTATATTCTTCCATTCCAATTTCATCAAAAGTCAGCCCGTTATTATATAGGCTTAAAGCCGTGTCTATCAGCGGAAAAAGCATAAGCGCCCCTGTGCCTTCGCCCAAAGCCATATCAGCGTCGATCACCGGCTCAAGCCCAAGGGCTTCGGCCAAAAGCCCGGCTGAGGCTTCCCTGCTTTTATGCGAGGCGATAAGATACTGCCTTACGCCGGGAACAAGCCTTTCGGCCGTAAGAGCCGCGGCAAGGCTTATGGCTCCGTCAAGCACGACCGGAACGGAATTTACGGCGCATCCTATGCATGCTCCCGCCATTCCGGCAATATCAAGCCCTCCCACAGAGGAGAGAACCGTCAGCGCGTCGGCGTCATAAAGGCCGTATTTTTCAATGGCCGATGATATAATTTTCTTTTTCTTTCTGAGTCCTTCATCGCATAAACCCGCTCCGCGTCCCGCAGCGGCTTCGGCGTCTGTTTTAAGCAGAGCCGCCGTCACCGCCGAAGCTGTCGTTGTATTTCCAATTCCCATTTCTCCTATGGCAATCATCTCATAGCCTTTCTGAACCAGCTTATCCGCCGTTTCCATTCCCACTGCTATGGCTTTCAGTGTTTCATCCTCGCTCATCGCCTTTTTTAGGGCAAAATTTTCCGTTCCCCGGCGTATTTTTTTATCTATTACCCCAAAGAAGCGTCCGCCGTTTACGCCTATGTCCACCGGAAAAACATCGGCTCCGACAGCCTTCGCTAAAACACAGGACGATGAAACTCCTCTGCCAAGCATTTCCGCCACTGTTGACGTGACATCCTGCCCCGACTGGGTCACTCCTTCGGCTACAATCCCGTTGTCAGCGCAGAAAACTATAAGCGCCCGGCGACTTATGCTGATTTTATCCGTTCCGAGTATCGCTCCTATTTGCGCCGTTATTTTTTCAAACCGCCCCATAGAGTCCAGCGGTTTGGCGATTCGGTCCCAGTTTTCAAGTATCTTTTTTCTTATGTTCACGTCAATGGATTTAACCGAAATTTTTTTAAGTTCTTCCGCATTTAATTCTCTATATACGGGCTTGCTCCAACATTCCATAAACAGCCTCCATATCGATGTGCTTTCTTAAAGTACCGGCTAAAATATCATACTGTTTCTCTTTGAAATCCGCATAGTCCTCAGCCTCGATTTTCATATCGGCGCCTTTTTTCTCCGCGAGAGCCGATATAAGCGCTTTTGCGGTCTCTCCCCTGTCGAACAGCCCATGTATATAGGATCCGTAGACCGTTTTCCCATCGGATAATACCGTTTTAGGCTCGGTCGCGCCTGAATATTCCGTTACTCCGTTATGTATTTCATATCCGCTGAAAGGGCATCCGGATATTTTTTTCAGCACGCCGCTCACATCTTCTATATTCCCCTCGGTAAGGCTTCTTCTTTTCTCTCTTTGAAGTACGGTTGAAACCGGCAAAAGCTCCATTCCTCTTATTTTCCCGCCCTCCTCTACGCAGTATGGGTCGGAAATTTCCTGACCAAGCATCTGGAAGCCTCCACATATACCGAACACGGGTATTTTTCCCGCCAGCCTTTTAATGGCCGTCTCAAGGCCGTTCTGTCTCATCCATTTCAGATCCCCGATCGTGTTTTTGCTTCCCGGCAGAAATATTATATCCGGGTCTTTTAGCTCATCCGCCGACGAAACATATCTTAGCCCCACATCTTCAATTTGCTCAAATGTATTAAAGTCGGTAAAATTTGAAATTCTCGGAAACTTTATTACCGCCGCGTCAATAAGACCCGGCGTCTTTCTTATGAACCGTTCTGTCAAACTGTCCTCATCGTCAAGGGCAACGTCCATATAAGGGACAACTCCGATCACGGGAACTCCCGTAAGCTCTTCTATTTTTCTTATGCCGGGCTCAAGTATGGACAGGTCGCCTCGGAATTTATTTATTATTATGCCCTTGACCAGTTTTCTTTCCTCATCGTCAAGGAGCGCCAGCGTGCCGTAAATCTGGGCGAATACTCCTCCGCGGTTGATATCGCCGACGAGCACCACCGCAGCCCCGGTCATTTTAGCCAGACCCATATTGACAATGTCGTTTTCCTTTAGATTTATTTCCGCCGGACTGCCAGCGCCCTCGATAACAATAACGTCGGCCATTTTTTCAAGGCTCCTAAAGGCTTTTTTTATGTCCGGCACAAGCTGTTTTTTATATGAAAAATAGTCTCTGGCGTCCATATTGCCTATTGGCTTTCCGTTTACTATTACCTGAGAGCCGTTATCGCTTGTGGGCTTTAGCAGTATTGGGTTCATACATACCAATGGTTTTACGCCGGAAGCCTCGGCCTGCATAGCCTGCGCCCGCCCTATTTCAAGCCCTTCAGGCGTTATATACGAGTTAAGCGCCATATTCTGGGATTTAAAAGGAGCCGGACTATATCCGTCCTGCTTGAATATCCTGCACAGTCCGGCGGCTATAAGGCTTTTCCCAACATTTGACATTGTACCCTGCACCATTATGACCTTTGACATTTTGGCTCTCCTTTCCTGCTGGATTGTTTTATCGTATTCGTATTAACGAATCTGAAAGAAATTTTATCTGTCTGCCGTACCATCGCTTCTTTTTTGCGCTGAAGGCCGAACAATACAAAGGCTCGTCCAGAGCTCGCACGGGCACTGTATATGTGTATCCGCTGTTTTCATCCGCCCTGAATGGAATGGCTCCTTCTCCTCCTGACATCTCAGCTTCTTCTTCCGTTCCCATAAACAGATGGCTGTAACCTCTGCCTCCTAATGTAATCTCAGCGGTCATCTTCCCGTTTTTTACAGTGAGAACGGCCTTTTTGATTATGAACATCGGCGAAGATGAGAGAACGTCTATCGAGTATACGCCATCTATGGGGACACCATGTTTATTTCTGTTTTTACCGTTTTTTAACGTTCCAAACGGCTCATCGTTTTCCACAGCGGTTTTAAGATGGCTTATGTAAATGTTCCTTATTGCCTCGATCTGTCCAAGCCCCTCCATCAGGCATACCGTTTCAAGTCCTTCTTTCTCGAAGGCCCGTCTCCAGGATCCCGGTTTGTCTCCGGCCATATCGTTATTGGCGTGATCCCCAGCCACAACCATCAGCGGAACCAGAACAGCCCTTTTATATTCTCCTCCGTTTCTCACGTCCCTTAGCAGGTCATCAAGCGTTGGCGACGCTTCCACAGTGCCTATATACATATTTTTATATCCGTCCCTGTCAAGCCTGTGTTTGAGGTCGGTATATACCTTGTTCGCTTCCGCCTCTGTACCATGACCCATAAAGCAGACCGCCGTTTTCCCATCATCATAGGCTGAAGTCCGCAGGGCTATCGACTGTGCCACGTTTGTAATGTCATCATAACTTGACAAAAGAGGCTCGGAAAGTATTATTCTGTCAAATTTAACGGCGTATTTTTTCAGCTTGTCCGCCAGGCCGTTGTACTCTATGCCCTTCATCAGGTGGGTAGGCTGGACATAAAGTATTTTTATACCGTCAGCCAAAGCCCTCTCCAAAGCCTCCTCAACTCCATCTATCATGATCCCGTCTCTTTTTTTCAAAATATCTATTACCATTGAGCTTGTAAACGCCCTCCGGACTTCAAGTCCGGGAAACGCCTCAGCCAGCGCCTTTTCTATCGCTCCTATGTTTTTCTCGCCGCTGTCCGTAAAACTTGTCCCAAAGCTGGCGGCCAGTATAGCCCTGTCGTTTGTTGCGCAAAATGTTTTTCCCATAATTTCTCCGTTCCTTTATCCGTACTCGCACGGGAAACGACGCAAAACAAAAACCCCTTACCTGTTACGGTAAAGGGTCAGCACACAAGAATATACGGATAATTCTATCCGCAGTCACTGTACAGCCAATTACTCGTGGCCTGAAACAATCGTTTCCGTACATCAGTCAGGCAGGTCTCCCGGCTTAAAGATCAACGCTCGGGCCATCTTCCCGGTTTCCCAGTGATATATCGGCCTCCGCTCCCTTATTACGGTGACGAGTTCGTACAGGATTTCCACCTGTTTCCCTTTTCACCGGAGCGGGACAGTATTGATTACTCAAATTTCAATGTCCCCTCCGGCACCTGACAGTATATTCATTTTTTTAAATATATCATATTTATGTTCACCGTTCAAGCCTTAGAGCCATCCACGGGCGCGTTTATTTTGATAATCCAAACCATGTAAGCAGCGCCGCTCCCACGGCCATAAATACGGCTCCGACCTGGCGGAAAGCCTTCTCGCCGTACTGCTTGTATTTATAGAGCAAAGCGAAGGCAACGGCAAAAAAACTGACCGACAAGCCTCCCTTCCAGGCTGGGTTTTTCTTTACGGCGCACATTATGGTGAATATCTGGGTTATGGTAATTATCCACTCAAGGGCGCAGCTTTTGGACATCACGTCTATCTGCTCGTCCCTCTCGTCCATACTGTATTTAATACTCATTCATATTCCTCCAATATAAAATTGTTACTGCTTTTTCTCATCGTTTTTACTTTCCGCCCGCAGCTGCCTTTCCATTTCCTCCTGTTTGGCGAGAATGGCATTCACCTTGTCGTACAGATCCTCTATCATAATTTCGGTTTTCAGGTTGACCTTATAATCGTTTTCGGCTCTGCGGCGGTCCTTTTCTTCCTGTCGATTCTGACTCATCATAATAAGGGGCGCTTGAATTGCCGCCACACAGGACAGAACCAGATTCAGCAAAATAAAAGGATAGGGGTCAAACGCTTTGGCTGCCAGAATGACATTGACGACCATCCAAAGGACAAGCACACCGGTAAAGGAGAAGATGAATGCCCAGCTGCCGGCAAATTTTGCGATGGTATCGGCGGCGCGCTGTCCTAATGTGTACTTTTCCTTTCCGCTTTCCGGCTTGGCCGAAATTTTGCTGTCCGCCAGCAGATTCAGTACTTCCTCATCGGTCATATCATGGCGTATATCGTTTAATACTTCTCTCAACAGTTTTCTGTTTTCTTTCATAATCATTGTTCCTCTCTATCGGTTTTGTTTATAGTATTCAGAAAAAAATCCGATCCTTTCTCCTTAAAGAGCGGCAGATCCTTTTTTATTATAAATCCTCATACTTCCTGTCCTCCAGTTCCATATTTTCCTCTAAACAGCACAGTTCCTCCACCGTCACGCCGAAAACCCTTGCCATCCTGTAGGCAAGCATAAGAGACGGGCTGTACTGCTCCTTCTCTATGGATATGATTGTTCTTGAGGAAACACGCACCATATCGGCAAGCTGCTGCTGTGTCAGTTTAGCCTTTATTCTAAGCTCCTTTACCCTTGTTTTCATTATCCTCCTTCTTCCGATATGAAGTTTACTTCTTATGAAGTCAACTTCATATTATCATATATCTCCCCGCCCGTCAATCGTCTCCGGCCCTTTTTAATAATAACCCGTCGGGAGAAAGCCTCCGGCACAAAAAAAGCCCGTGGAATTACCACAGGCAAATTTCAAATCATTGCTGTCTTACCGGCCGTCCCACCTGTATTTTTTCATATCCACTCTGTCATTGTTCGTAAATCCAACTCCTTCGGCCATCAGCAGTGCTTTTTGCTCCGTCCAGCCGGGAACAAGCCTTCCCGAATGATTTACGACCCTATGGCAGGGATATTTTCCGTAAAAGCCGGACATGGCGCATACCTTTCCAACCAGTCTGGCGTTCTTTTCCCTTCCTATGAGGGCGGCTATCTGTCCGTAGGTGGCGACCTTTCCCTCCGGTATCTCACCGATAACGGACAATATTTCATATATCAAGCCGTCGTCCAAAACCCGCTTCATCCCGCTCACTCCTCTCGCCGACTATATTAACATAAAAATAACGGGCAGCCAAGCCACCCGCTATTTAAAAAATGTTATTATACGTTTTATTGACTGACTGCCACGGTTAAACTATCAGCATTTGACAACGGGAAACCTATTGGGAAGCACGATTCCGGCGCGTTTTCTTATGGCCTCGGCGTGTTCCTTAGCGGCCTCAAGTATAGCCTTTTCATCAAGTGTAAGGATAGTTCTGTCCTTCATTATCCATTCGCCGTTGCACATAACGGACTCAATGTTTGACTCGTGCATAGCCGTAACTATGTTTGCCACGGGATCGTGGATAGGAAGCATCTGAGCGCTGTCTGGATTGATGATTATGAGGTCTGCCTTCATTCCGGGCTTAAGGGCGCCGATCTCGTCCTCCCAAAGCAGGGCTTTCGCTCCGTTTACCGTAGCCATCGTGATTATCTCCTCGGCTTTAACAACCGTAGGGTCAAGTCTCCATCCTTTGTGGATAAGAGCCGTAACATACATTTCGTCGATCATTGTCATTCTGTTGTTGGCTGAGGCTCCGTCGGTACCGATGGATACGCAGATGCCTTTTTTCAGCATTTTTGGTATCTTGGCGAATCCGAGCACCCTCATAGCCGAAGCGGGGTTATGTGAAACCTTTACGTCATACTGCTTGAACATATCCACTTCCTCGTCACTGAGCCATACCGTATGCACGGCGAGGAGGTTCTTGTCCAGAACGCCCAGGTCTCTAAGGTGTGTGACGGTGGTAACACCCTTTGTTTCCTTAACGTAATCCACCTCCGACTTGGCCTCGGCAACATGCATATGAACGCCCACGTTATATTTGTCCGCCAGCTCCTTAGTTCTCACCACAAGCTCGTCGGTGTCGTTGAAAAGCGTTCTTAAACCGAACCAGACCTTTACACGGCCGTCAAAGGTATTGTTCCAGTCCTTGAGGTCCTGCTCCTGAACGTCAAGCTCCTCCTGGGTTGTGCGTCTCCAGATTGGAGGGAGGTTATCGCCGTAATCCATAGATGATTTGGCGAGTATCCCCCTGATGCCGGACTGAGCCACAGCCTTGCACATACTTGGCACAAACTGTCCTCCGGGCTCGGCTATGGTCGTAACACCGGAACGTATCTGCTCGATAAGGCAGAGAAGCGTGGAAACGTAGGAGTCTTCCGGAGTCATACTTGACTCGTAGGGGAATGTTCTCTCCGTAAGCCATGTAAGGAGGTCAACATCGTCTCCCATTCCTCTCTCGAGCTGCTGGGATGTATGAACATGGGTATTGATAAGGCCGGGCATAACGATCTTTCCCTTAGCGTCTATCACTTTTGTGTCGGGAAAAATTTCGTTCGGGTCTATTTTTCCCACGGCCTTTATTTTGTCGTCAACTATAAGCACTCCGCCGTTTTCAAACACCTGTCTTTCATCATTCATTGAAATGACATAGGCGTTTTTGATATATGTTCTTTTTTCTCTCATTTCTATATCCCCCCGGTTTTAGCATTCAACGGAAATAATAGGATCTATGACCTTGCCGTTTATAACATCCACAAGTCCCTTGTCGGTGATTCCGTAGAAAGGAATGAAGATCAGTGTTATGAAGGCCAGCGTCATATAAGGAGAATCCATCTGGCATCCCTTAGCGCGGAGGTCATCCTGCATTTTCTTGAGTATGAGGGCGCTTTCCTCTCCGCTGAGGTCGGTAAGAAGTCCGCAGATAGGAAGCGGAAGCTCGTATTTTACCTTTCCGTCCTCGGCAATGATAAGTCCGCCGTTAAGCTCTTTGATCCTGTTTACCGCAACGGCCATATCGTTGGCGTCCGAACCGACTACGGTGATATTGTGGTGGTCATGTCCCATAGATGTGGCGATGGCGCCCTTTGAGATTTTGAAGCCCTTGATAAATGATTTTCCGATGCTTCCGCCCTTGCCGTAACGCTCAACGGTAGCTATTCTGAGTATATCGTTTGTTACATCGGGCTGAATAACGCCGTCAACAACATCAAGGTCAGCCTCAAGAGCGTCCGTAAGAAGCGATGTAGGCTGTGCTCCGATGACTCTAACCTTTGCCTTTTTAGCGTTTTTATCCGTCGTAAGAACGAGGTCGTCTCCCGTTATTACCTTGCTGAGTTTAACCGTATTAAGCATTACCGACGTATACTCAGGTTTCTTGAACTCATAAACCGTCTCGCCGTTTTCAACAACCACTTCGCCGTTGGAGATCACTCCGTCGACCACGCAGTTTTCAAGATCGGAAAGAAATACGATGTCGGCGCATTTTCCGGGAGCTATGCTGCCGTATTTGCTGTCGATCTTAAGGCTCTCCGCAGGATTAAGGGTAACCATCTGGATGGCGTTGATGGGGTTGACACCGTCCTTTATGGCTTTTCTTACTTTATAGTCAAGGTGTCCCTTTTCATAGATGTGAAGCATATCGATATCGTCGCTGACAAGGGCGCAGTGTCTTGTATCCACATGGTTTTCGGTAATCATCTTTATTACCGCGTCCAGATCCTGGGCAGCGCTTCCCTCACGGATAAGAACACGCAGGCCGGCTCTCAGCTTTCCGAGGGCTTCTTCCTTATTTGTGCTTTCGTGATCCGAACGGATTCCCGTTGAAGCGTAGGCGTTGAGCTGGGCTCCGTAAAGCTCGGGAGCGTGTCCCTCGGCTGTTTTTCCGTATTTTTCGGCAAGCTCCAGCATCCAGGCCGAAAGCGGGCTTTTATTTATAATAGGAGGATAGAGAACTTCCGCCAGACCTACGGCATGGGGGCCCTTAATAAGCTTTTCGATCATTTCGGGGTAAAGTGCGGCTCCAATCGTCTGAAGCTCGCCCTCCTCGCTCATAAACGCGGGAATGGGCTGAAGAAGTTTAACGGGAAGTCCCTCGGACTCTCTTAAAACATTATTGATTCCCTCTTCACCTGCAACGATGGCGATTTCCATAAGGTCAGTGGCTACCGCCGTTGTTCCGTGCTTAACAAGCATACGGCTGAACTCCGTGAAGGAAAGCATACTGCTTTCAAAATGGATATGCGCGTCAATAAAGCCCGGAGTCATTATTTTTCCCTGAGCGTCAATGACCTTTGTGTTCTCACCGATGGTTTTTTCGCCGAGAGAGCCAACGGCCGCGATTACCTTATCGGCGATGGCGATTTCCGTCTCATAGATTTCACCGGTGTGGACATTAAGAAGCCTTCCGTTTTTAATTACCATATCGGCAGGGGCATTTCCAAGAGCTACATCGATTACATGATTGTTCATTTCATTACCTCCCTAATTTAGAATATTCATTATAATATTTTACCGGGGTATTCTCCGGTTGTTTTCTTATCGTGATAAACGATCTTTCCGCCAACGATGACATATTCTATTCCGTCGCACATCTGCACGGGGTTGGAATATGTCGGCGTATCGCTGAGCTTGTCATAATCAAAAAGAACAAAGTCGGCGTCATAGCCGTCCTTGATAACCCCCTTGCCCTTAAGGCCGGCCCTTTCGGCCACAAAGCCGGTGATCTTATGTATCATCTCAGGAAGGGTGAAAAGCTGTTTTTCCTTATGATAGTATCTGATTGCTTTGGGGAATGTGGCGAAGGTCCTGGGATGGGTTTTTTCGTCAAGGGTCCTGCACGTTCCGTCGGTTCCTACGCATACATTGGGATTGGTGATAATTTTTATCATATCCTCCTCGCCCATAGTGAAATATATGCCGTTGGCCTTTCCTCCGTTGGCTATAAGAAGATCGAAATACGCGTCAAATGGGTCCTTTCCCACCTCTTTGGCGTATTCGCTTACGAATTTGCCATCGGCCTCCTTTACCTCCGGGCATCCGGCGATGAAAATATGGTCAAAGCCTCCCGCGTTGAGATAGAAGTTATCATATCCGCAGTTGACGTCCTGCATCTCTTCTCTTATTTTAGCTCTTGTGGCAGGATCTTTCAACGCCTCAACCATTCCGTCCACGCCGTTTTTAACGAAATATTTGGGCGGTATACATATATTGAGGTCGGTCATATTGGCGTCATAGGGGTACTGGTCAGCGGTTACCTTCATACCGCTGGCGTTCGCCTCGTCAATAAGCCTTGTGGTCTCCTCGGCCGCTCCCCAGTAGGGTCTGCCTGCAACCTTATGATGGGATATCCAAACGGGCACTCCGGCTCTTCTTCCTATCTCTATGGCTTCCTTTACGGCCTCCACAACGTGAGCCGACTCGCTTCTCATATGAGTGGCGTAGAATCCGCCGTATTCCTTCACAACGGACGCCAGCTCGGCAAGCTCGTCTATATCGGCGTAGCAGCCGGGAGCGTAAATAAGTCCGGAGCTTAAGCCAGCGGCGCCGCATTCCATAGCTATCCTTACCTGTCTTTTCATCTCTGTCATTTCGGATTCCGTGGGCTTTCTGTCGGCGTATCCCATAACAGCCGCCCTAAGGGTGCTGTGGCCGATGAGGATTTTCATATTTCCCATCAACGGTGTCCTTTTGGCGTAATCAAAAAATTCTTTGGCCGTCTTCCACTCTATCATCTCGTCCGGAAAAGTAAGCGTTCCAATGGCAAGCAGTCCCTTCTCCAGGTCTATATGCTCGGGAGTTACAGGAAACATGGAACCTCCGCACTGGCCGGCTATCTCAGTGGTGATACCTTGATTTATCTTGGCCAGCATTCCGGGGTACTGTCCAAGCACCTGATCGCCGTGGGAATGGGCGTCGATGAATCCGGGAGTAAGATAAAGCCCGTCGGCGTCGATTACCTTCTCCGCTTTCTCATCGCCGTTGACGAATTTTATTTTTCCGTCAAGCACGCCGACAGCTCCCCTAAACTCATCTGCTCCGGTCCCGTCGATTATTTTCGCGTTTTTTATAATAAGCTCATACATTTGTTGAACCCTCCTCGCTGTGTTTTACTACGATGTTTATAAAGCCTTACTGCGCCTTACCTCTGCTTGTTATATCCCATCTGTCAACTACCTCGTCTCCGTCAATGACATATATCTCATTGAACATATTTACGGTTGTACAGCAATGTCCGGGTATGTAGCGAAGTTTGTCATTTATTTTAAAATTATGTTCGCAGTAAGCCGCTCCATGTTCCTCGCTCATAGAGATTTCGCTTCCCTCCGGAATACCGAGGAAAACAGGATCTCCCTGATCCATTCCCAGTGATTTTACACCTGTGTCGGTAACGACCCTGTCTTTTTTTGTGCTGATGACCGTTGTAAGCACAAAGAGAGAATTATTAAATCCCAGCTTGAGCTGGTCATAGGCGTTATCCATAAAAATATAGCTTCCGGCCTGGATGTCCGTATACACCGTATCCTTTGGCTTCTGTTCCACTGTTCCCGTGCTTCCGCCTCCGACTTCCTTTACCTTAAGGCCGTTGTCCTCAAGATATTTTTTAAGTTCCCTGACGTCCTTTTCGATACGCTCGGTCTCGGCGATACGTTTTTCCAGAGAACGCTCATGCGCCATATGTCCCGCATAGGCCTGTATTCCCTCAAAGACAAGTCCCTCGGAGGCGTCGATAAGCTTGGCGAGCTCAAGAAATTCCTCATAGGTGTCCACACCGCATCTTTTCATTCCAACCTCATATTCCACAAGGCAGTGTATGGTGGAACCGGCGTTAACGGCCGACTCGGACAGCGCCCTTATGTTGTCGGCGTTATCAACGCATATTATCAGATAGCATTTTTTCGCCAGCTCTCCTACCCTTTTTACCTTTGAGGGCTGCACGATCTGGTTGCCGATGAGTATATTTTCTATTCCCGCCGCGCAGAGATCCTCTGCCTCGCCAAGTTTCGCGCAGGTGATTCCGGAAGCGCCCCTTTCCATCTGTATTTTCGCTATTTCCGGACATTTATTGGATTTATAGTGCGGTCTGAGTTTCATATTCGACCCCTTAAGCAGCTCGGCCATTCTGGCCATATTCGACTCAAATATGTTTTTGTCCAATATAAGAGCCGGTGTTTCCAGTTCGCTGATGTTCATATAATCCACTCCCTGTATAATTAATGTTGTATATATCTTATCCGTATTTTATAATAAATGCTATAATAAAAAATCACAAAATAACGGAGGTGTTTTCAATGTCAGTTAAAATCACGGCTCTGTCCGAAAATATTTCGGATAATCCTGAGTTTTTGCCCGATTTTGGGCTTTCCCTTTATATAGAAATAAACGATAAAACCATACTGCTTGATACCGGCAGTACGGGAAAATGTCTCAATAACGCCGAAAAACTCGGCTTCGACCTGTCAAAGCTTAACGCCATTGTCCTGTCACACGGTCATTTTGACCACACGGATGGTCTTGTAAATCTTATTGAAAACGGAATAAGGAATGTTCCCATATATTTCAGCCGTTATATGTTCTGCGAGCGTTACTGGCGCAGAACCGACGACGGAGATTACTATTTCCCGACAATGTCAGGCCTATCTCCCTCGTATCTTCAAAGAAATAAAATCACATTCAAAGGTCTGTGCGGCGATGTATACAGGCTCTTCGCCGATGAGGACGCATATATTCTTTCAAATATCGAAAGAGTATGCGATTTTGAAGAAATATGCCCCGACGATTACATAAAGTCCGGCGGCGGATTCATCGTTGACGACTACAAAGACGAATGCATACTTGTCATAGACCTCGGAAGCTCCCTCGCCGTTCTCACGGGCTGCGGCCATCACGGAGTAATAAATATATGCCGCTATGCCTCAAAGGTGTTCGGCAAGCCTGTAAGCGCCTTTATAGGCGGCACGCATCTCGCAGCCTTTGGCTCCGAGCGAATCGAAAAAACCGTTTCCGCGCTTAAAGATCTTGATCTTAAAATTCTTGCCGCAGGTCATTGTACCGGTCCGGAGGCTATGTCGGCATTTAAAGCCCTTCCGTTTTTTGTTCCCCTTCATACCGGAACCAAAATAAATCTTTAAATCCTGTTTTTGTAAGCTGTAAAAGAAAGGCCGCCGCAATTAATGCGGCAGCCTTGTTGTCATTCTTCTAATGCTTATGCAACGATCTTCTGCCACTCTTCAATTAAAGTAGGCTTAATCTCATTGAGGAAATCGTAATCGAAGAAGTTACAGTTGTCAAACTCTTCCTGTCCGTAAGCAAGGAAAGCGTCCTTCTCCTCAGACATAACTGCTGTCTTATTTGTAGGAGCCTCGTTGTTGAGCTCGATGAATTTCTCCTGTGTTTCTTTTTCAAGTAAGTATTTTACAAGAAGCTGTCCAAGTTCTTTGTTTGGAGCGTCTTTAACAACGTTGATATATACGTCGTCAACAAAGTTTCCTTCCTCAGCGTCTACCCAAACCATGTTAAGGCCTGAATCTCTGAGTACAGGAAGCATAAGGTCCATATAAACTGTGATAGCTACTTCTTTGTTTGAAAGAGCGGGAACGATATCTGACGTATACCACATACCGATATTGTCTTTCTTCTCTTCATATAAGTCAAGAGCTGCCTGATAGTTTGTAAGGTCTCCGCCAAGATCCTCAGCGATCTTCGCGAAAACGTAAGGGCCAGCTGTAGCAGTCATTGAAGGAAGAGCAACAAGTCCTGCATATTTGTCATCAAAAAGATCCATGTAAGATGTAGGAGGCTCAAGGCCAAGCTCGTCAACAAGGTAATCCTCGTTATACATAATACCGAAACGTCCTACACATACCATAGGGCCATAACCAGTGTCATTCTGAGCGAAATCATAAAGCTCATCAAGGTTTGTTACCACATTTGTATCGATTTTCTCGAAAAGTCCAAGCGCCTCACCCTGTTTAGCGTAAGCTCCTGAAAGATAAACAACGTCGTCTTCAATGTTTCCAGACTCAATCTGTGACTGGATCTTCGCAATTCTGTCTGAGTTCTGGTTTACCTCGTCAAGAACGATAGTGCAGCCGTACTGCTCCTCGAAGTCTTTAACAAGCTCCTGAGTAGCTGCTCCTGTGGATCCTCCCCATGTACATAATGTAAGAGTTACTCCTGAGTAGTCTGCTTCTCCTGTTGTTTCTTCTGTCTGCTCTGTTCCCTCTGTTGTCGTCTCTTCTTCAGCAGATGAGCTGCATCCTGCGAACACAGCCGTTGTCATAGCCGCGATCATAAGGACTGACAAAAATTTTTTCATAAAACTTCTCCTTTCATTTCACCTATGCACTTTTGCATTACTTTTTATATATGATGACCTTGGATTCGGGAAGTGAGAAATAAATTTCCTCTCCCGCTCCGGGTCCACCATAGTCATAGCTGCTGATATGTATTCCGTTATCAAATACATTGCCCACGTCTACCCTTGTCTGGTTTCCCTTATAGGTAGTAGTAACGACTCTGCCCTTTACGCATCCGGGTTCCATGCTCTCGTGCACAACGATGTTCTCGGGCCTGATTGTGAATACCGCCTCGTCGCCAACCGAAAGCGCGTCATTTTCCTCATCGGACGACGTCACGTTTATTCCGTCCGAGGTAGTAAGCGTTACTCTGTTTCCGTCAATGGCCGTTACCTTGCCGTCAATAAAGTTTGCAAATCCCATAAAGTCGGCTACAAAAGTATTAGCCGGATGATTGAATACATATTTGGGCGTGCCGGTCTGGAGAATATGTCCGGCGTTCATAATAATGATCCTGTCGGCCAGCGATACGGCCTCCTCGTGGTCATGGGTAACGATTATGGTCGTAATTCCCAGATGTCTCTGGATACGCTTTATCTCCACCTGCATCTCCACACGGAGCTTAGCGTCAAGGTTACTCAAAGGCTCGTCCAGAAGGAGGATATTGGGCTCCATAACAAGGGCTCTCGCGAGCGCGACCCTCTGCTGCTGTCCGCCGGAAAGCTCTCTGGGGTATCTTTCCGAAAGTCCTTTGAGCTTAACAAGCTCAAGTATATCTTCTACTTTTTTCTTTATTTCATCCTTGGGCATCTTTTTGAGCTTAAGGCTGAATGCTACGTTGTCGAAAACGCTCATATGGGGAAAGAGAGCGTAGTTCTGGAAAAATATCCCTACGTTTCTTTTATATGCGGGAATGGAGTTTATCACGTTTCCGTCAATTTCAATGGTACCCTCGTTAGGAGTTATGAATCCGGCTATCATTCTGAGGATAGTTGTCTTTCCGCAGCCGCTTCCTCCAAGAAGAGCGACCATTTCGCCCTTTTCAAGGTCAAAGTTTATGCCATGAACAGCAGTAAAATCTCCGTATTTTTTTGTAAGATTTTTTATCGTCAAATAACCCACTTGTCATTTCCTCCTTAATTTATCATAGAATCCAGTCCGACAAACTTATTGATAAGGAGCATTATTATAAGCGACGCTCCCATAAGTATGGTGGATATGGCCGCTACTGTCGGGTCAAACTGGAACTCCATATAGTTTATAATCTGGATAGGCAAAGTCATAAACTTGGCCGATGTAAGGAAGCTGCTTATTACCGCCTCGTCAAAGGAGTAAAGGAAAGCGAGCATACCTCCGGAGATGATGCCGGGCTTGATGAGCGGAAGCGTTATTTTGAAAAACACCTGCGCGGGATTTGCTCCCAGGCTTGCCGCCGCATCCTCAACGGACCAGTTGAAGTTTACAAGTATGCTTACCGTGTTTCGTATTATGTACGGCAAAATGATGACGATATGTCCGATAAGTATTTTGATAAAGGGAGTGAACATTCTTATCGACGCCGTTGTTCTCATAAGCACGAAGGCAAAAGAGATAGACGGGATGAACATAGGGCTTGTGAAGAAAGCTATGAGAAGTCCTCTTCCCTTGAAATCATATTTTGTTACGCAAAGCGAAGCGAACACTCCGATGAAAATATCAAAGGCAGTGGCGACCACAGCGACTTTTATACTGTTTACAAAGCCTGCGGGGAAGTCCGTATGACCCGTAAAAATGTTTTCGTACCATCTTAAGGACACGCCTTCGGGCGGGAACGATATCGCTCCGCCGGAGTTGAATGAACCGACCGCGATGATTAGCATTGGTGCAAGAATGAATATGAATGTGATTACGGTCGCTATCTTGCACAGCAGATTTACTTTATCCTCACGCATTTTTTCCACTTCCCAATCTTCTATTTACGCTGTTGCTGAAACTGTTGGATACTACCTGGAACACAAGGATCGCGAACACAAGTATGTAGCAGATGGCGTTGGCGAACTCAAGGTTGTAGGTCGTCTTTATCTGGTTGTAAATGAGCGTTGTCATCGTAAGATACTGCGCTCCTCCCAAGAGCTGGGGAGTAATGTATGAAGTCATTCCCATGGTGAATACGAGTATGCATCCGGATATAACGCCGGGGGCGCTTAAGGGAAGCGTCACCTTGAAGAATGTCTGAACGGGATTCGCGCCAAGACTTCTGGCCGCGTTTTCCACATTTTTGTCAATGGACTGTATAACGCTTGTTATCGCGAGTATCATATAAGGAAGAAGGAGCTGGATCATACCTATCATAACCGAGGTCTCGGTATACATAAGATCAAGCGGTTCCTCGATGATACCAAGGTTCATAAAAAACTGGTTAAGGAGTCCCGAATTTCCGAGAATAACCATCCATCCGTAAGCCCTTATGACGGCGCTTACAAGGAAGGGGAAGATGGTGGCGACAATAAGCACGCCTTTGATCTTCGACTTTGTCCTGGCAATGAAATATGCCGTCGGATATCCGAGAAGAAGTGTTACGAGAGTGGTTTTTACAGAAAGAACTATCGTTCTGCCAAAAATCTCCATATAGAAGGGATCCGTAAAGAACTTGGTGTAATATGTAAGATTGTCAGTCATCAAAGCCTTTATAAACGTATACACCATCGGTATTATGAAGGCGATCAGTAATGTGGCTGCGCATGGCAGTGCCAAAAGAATGATATTTCGTTTTTCTTTCATACAATTCGCATCTCCTAATTCGCATCTCCTATTTAAAAATAGGACGGGATATGGGGCAAAAATTATGTCAAGGCCCCATCACCTGTCCTAAACCTCGTTCATTATATCGAATTTAATTCGATTTGTCAATTATTTTGGAAGAAAAACCGACAAAAAGTATTAAATTTCGGTAAAACAAACAGCTTGTTTTTCTCGCCGTTTTCTTTACGGCTCAGCCTTGAAATTTACAGGCGTCGGGTACATTATGTTGTCGGTCACCGGGCAGCGTTTCGATACGTTTTCCAGCCATATTTTTCTCTGCTCGTCCGTTATGTCAGCCTTAAGGGAAATATTCACGTTTATGTTTGAAAAGCCCGCCCTTTTTGACATATCCCCGGTAAAAAACGCGGTCGCGTCAACATCGCCGTCCACCTGTATGTCCAGCTTTTCTATGGTAAATCCCATTTCCTTTGCCGTCCATTGTCCGATGGCGTTTATACAGCCAGCCACCGACGCGAGAAGCATGGCCACCGGGCTTGGAGCCGTGTCCTCTCCTCCGAACGCGGGCGGCTCGTCTATGATGACCCTGTGTCCTCCGGCGTCTATATATGTGACGGTTGAGTTTTCGGCCTCCGCCTTAACGCTAATAACTGCCATAAGTCTGTCCTCCGTTTTATTTCATAAGCCTGTCCTCAAGAATGGCCGCGAGATATCCTGTTCCATAGTAAAGTCCGTCCTCATCCATAAGATATTTGGGATTGTGATGAGGCATATCCGTGCCCTTATCATGGTTTCTTGTGCCTATCTCAACGAAACATCCGGGGCATCCTGTGGCTTCCGTAAAGGCGGAGAAATCCTCTCCGGGCATAACGGGCTGTATCTCCATTATGGAATCGTTTCCGAACCATTCCGCCACAACCTTTCTCGCGTTGTCCGTAAGTTTATCGTCGTTTACTACGGAGCTGTAGCCCCTTTCGTATACGACCTCGGCCGACGCTCCCATGCTTGAGGCTATTCCTCCGGCTATCTGTTCCATCATTTTGGGCATATCGTCTCTGAGTTCCTTTGAGAACGTCCTTACGGAGCCTTCTATCTCAACGGTCTCAGGTATGATGTTGTAGGCGTCTCCTCCATGTATCTTGCATACGGAAAGAACGGCCGTTTCATACGCGCTTATTCTTCTGGACTTTATGTTCTGAAGTCCCATAACTATCTGAGCGGCGCAGACAATGGAGTCAACGCACTGCTCCGGCATGGACGAGTGTCCGCCCTTGCCCTTTACTATTATTTTAAACGCGTCTGTGGCGGATGTGAGCGGTCCGTTCACGAATCCGAATTTTCCGGTGGGATAATTGCTTGAAAGATGAAGGCCGTATATCTCGTCAACGCCCTCCATAACTCCCGCCTTTACAAGTTCAATGGCTCCTCCGGGAGGGAGTTCCTCCGCATGCTGGAATATGCATATAAGATTTCCGTTCATTTTTTCCTTTCTTTCGGAGAACATTTTAGCTATGCCAAGTAGCATCGCCGCATGTCCGTCGTGTCCGCAGGAATGCATAGCCTGCTTGTTCACGGAAACAAAGGGAATGTCATTTACCTCCGTCATTGGAAGAGCGTCTATATCAGCTCTTATGGCTATGGTCGGTCCCTTGCCTTTGCCATATATTTTTCCGATAACGCCGGTTTTTGTCGGCCTCTCTATCTCTATCCCTCCAAAGGATCTCAGCTTCTCCTCTATGAAATCAGATGTTTTATATTCTTCAAAAGACAACTCGGCGTTCTGATGAAAATGCCTTCTCCACTCGACTATCTGGGAGCGCATCTGCTCTACTTCTTTTAATAACTCGTTCATTTCAAATCCTCCTTATGAATAAAAACTGAATAACAAAATTATCCTTAATATTTGACTAAGCCCGTTTTATCTGATATAATTACTCAATTCCAAATTTTAGGACGGTGTATTTATGGATCTTGAATTTATAGGCGCTTTGCTCAAACAGCACCGCATAGATAAAAATATGTCGATAAGGGATCTTTCCAACATATCTAACGTAGCCTCCAGCACTATAAGCCAGATAGAGACCGGGAAAAACGCTCCCAATCTTCTTACGCTCAAGGCTATATGCGACGCTCTTGACGTCCCTGTGTTTTCGCTTTTTATTGAGGAAGATCACTCAAAAATAAAATATATGAAAAGGGAAGATCACGAACCCTTTGTCCGCAATACAAGCAACGGCTCCTTTGTGAAGGAGGCGTTCCTTGTACAGGGCAAAAACGAGATGTACGCCGCCCTTGTTGAGACTCCTCCGCGCAGCGACTCAGGCAGCTACAGCCATCACGGCGGAGAGGAGCTCGTGTTCATCCTTGAGGGACATCTAACTTTTTATCTTGAGGGACATAAGCCCTATGAGCTTGGCCCCTTTGATACTCTTTACTATCCGAATTACATAGGACACAGGTGGAGCAACGACTCCGACGAAATGGTCCGTATGCTTATGGTGTCCACATCACCCTATAATTTTTGAAATCACGGCAAGAACATCGGCTTGTTCCTGTCTCTTTTATTTTCCTTTTATTTTCTTTTTTCGGCTTCATATTCTGCGGCGGCGTCCACAAAAGCCCTGAATAGCTTTATTGAGCATTCGTCCCGCTCGTATAAAAATTCCGGATGCCACTGGACCGCCATAAGAAACCTTCTTGATCTGTCCTCGGCCGCCTCTATAAGTCCATCGTCGGAAACGGCCATGGCGCTGAGCCCCGGGGCGAGATCCTTTATCGCCTGATGATGGTAACTGTTTACCGGAAGTTCTTCACGGCCGCATATTCCGTAAAGAGACGAGCTCTTTATGACCCTTACTCCATGCGCTTTCCTGTCATATGGCGGTTTCATATGATGTTCCGTCATACTTGGCCTTTCCGACGGCAGATCCTGATAAAGGCTCCCGCCCATAAGGGCGTTTATCATCTGGAGCCCGCGGCATATTCCAAGCACTGGCTTGTCCTCTTTTCTCGCCATTTCAAAAAACAGCTTCTCCATTTTGTCCCTATCGCTGTTTGTCATGCCGCATTCCAAGAGCTTTTCCTCGCCGTAAATGCCCGGGTCTATATCGTGTCCGCCGGTAAAAACATAGCCGTCGCAAAGCTCATTAAGCTTCGCCGCGTCTCCTCCGCCGAACCTGAGCGGAAGCATTATCGGTATGCCTCCGGCCTCAGTCACCGCATCCATATATCCGGGCAGCATCCATATACTTTCTTTTTCATCGTCGTAGAGCGGCATAACGCCTATCACTGGAGCCATTCTTTTACCTCTTCTATTCTTTTTTTCGCGTCTTCCCTGCCCTGGTCATACATTTCCCATATACGGGCAAGGTTTTTTTCCATTCGCGAGATGTCGACCTTCCTTGACGGCCTTATGACAAGTATCTTGCCGCTGTCCTCCATGTCGTTCACATATTTGAGATTTTCGACATAACGAAGATGCCTTGTGATAAGGGCGTCCACAAATCTCGGATAGTCCTTGTAGATTTTCTTTGACAGGAACGGATTGTTTGGTTTTGGCACATACCCTCTCGGCTTTGTTAGCACGACCACAATCCTGTCATATCCCATATCCATAAACTTTTTTACGGGAACGCTGTCGCATATTCCGCCGTCCAGCAGCTTGAACCCCTCGGTTTCAACTATCTGGGAAACAAACGGCATAGACGCTGAAGCCCTTACAACGTCTATCTGCTTATATAGATCAGCGCATTTTATATATTCCGCCCGTCCGGTCTCCACGTTGCTGCATACGGCGTAAAAATCCGTTCCCGAGGCCATAAACGCCTCATTATCGAACGGATCCAGCTTCTCCGGTATTTCATGATAGCAAAAATCCGTCTCTACCATATTTCCCGTTTTAAGCAGAGAATGAACGCTCATAAACCTTTTATCCTTGCGGTACTTAAGCGTATATCTTATGCTTCTGCCTTTCTGGCCTGAAACATAGTTCACTCCATGAATAACTCCCGCCGAAACTCCGATAACTCCATCAACCTTTATGCCGTTATCGTTAAAGATGTCGAGGACCCCGGCTGTATATAATCCTCTCATAGCCCCGCCCTCAAGAACAAGACCTGTTTTCATACATCTCCCTCTTTTCATTTGAAGCGTTATTTAATTTGATAATTTAAAAATAATATGATATCGTAATAAATAAAAGAGTAGCATAAAAATCATACTTTTTCAATAGATGGGTTTAAAGGAGGAGCACATGAGTTCAAAAAAGAAATACCGGGAAAATTTTAAAAAGGCGGTAAAAATGGAAATTCGGGAGCATAAAAGCTCCTTTGCCGTTTATATGATAATCAGGTCCATAGTTTTTCTTGTAATGATAAGACAGGCCTTTAACGGCAATTATGAAAATGTTTTTATGTGTATTCTGACTCTGCTGCTGCTCACGGTGCCGAGCTTTATACAGGTCAGGTTCAGAATAGAGCTTCCTAAGACTTTGGAGATAATAATACTTCTGTTCATATTTTCGGCGGAAATACTCGGCGAGGTAAATGAGTTTTATCTTAAAATACCATACTGGGACACCATACTTCATACCCTTAACGGTTTTCTGGCGGCGGCCATTGGCTTTTCGCTTGTCGATCTTTTAAACAGCGACGACAGGCTTGTGTTCAATCTTTCTCCGTTTTTTGTCGCTGTCGTAGCTTTCTGTTTCTCGATGACCATAGGCGTGCTTTGGGAGTTCTTTGAATTTTTCGCCGACTATTTTTTAAATCTGGATATGCAGAAGGATACTGTCATACATTCCATAAACTCCGTTCTTCTCAATCCCGATGGAGTAAACGTCCCCTATCACATTAAGGACATAACTTCCACAGTTGTAAACGGAGTCGACCTCGGCATCAACGGATATCTTGACATCGGCCTGATCGACACGATCAAAGATCTTCTTGTCAACTTCATCGGCGCCGTTGTATTTTCCATTATCGGATATTTTTACACAAAGAAAAAGGGGAAAGGATATATCGCCCCCAACTTTATCCCCAGACCAAAGGACGATGGGGCTGATTTCCTGAAAATGCTTGAGGATGAGGAAAGCGGCCGTTGATTTTCAAATAAATTTTAAGGCTTTGGCCTTGACATATAACAACGAGTAAATTATAATATAACAGTGTTATATAGCACTGTTATAAAAGGAGTGCTTATGCTTACAAAGGATCACACAACACTTGAGCGCATCCATCGGGCGGCGTTTGAGGAATTTCTTGAAAAAGGCTTCAAATCGGCATCTTTAAGGAACATTGTCAAAAAAGTAAATATGACCACCGGCGCTTTTTACGGCTACTACAACAGTAAAAACGAACTGTTTGAGGCTCTTGTCGATGAGCATTACCAGTATCTTATAAACTGTTTTAAAAAAGCTCAGCGGGATTTTGCCGGCATCCCCTACGAGCTCCAGCCGAATAATCTCGGAAAGATCTCCGGACAGTGCATGTTTGATATGCTCCATTATGCCTATGAGCATCTTGATGGCTGCAAACTGCTTCTATGCTGTTCTGAGGGAACAAAGTACGCCGGCCTCATCGATGAGATGGTAGAAATAGAAGCGGACAGCACGCATGCCTATCAGGATGTGCTGAGAAAGCTTGGCCGTCACTCTCCGGACATTGACCCGAGACTTGAGCATATTCTTATAACCGGTATGTTCCACACGTTTTTTGAGCTTATAATTCATGAGATGCCTTTGTCCGACGCGGAAAATTATCTGCGGGAAATGAGAGCTTTTTACACGGCCGGATGGATGGAAATTATGGGGCAGTAAAGCCCTGTAATTTTTTAAATTATTGTTAGTGTATACTAACATCCATTCCTTAGATAAGCAAAAAAATATAAAAGGAGGAGTTAATCTTGAAAAAGCAGTCCAATCTGTCAAGGCTTCTCGGCTATGCCGGAAACCATAAATATCTTATCTACGCTTCTTGGATATTGTCGGCCATAAGCGCTTTGGTATCGCTTGTTCCATACTTGTATATATGGCTGGTTATGAGGGAAGTGCTTGAAACGGCTCCGCATTTTGAAAACGCCGTGGGGCTCACCCATAACGGATGGATGGCCGTTGGCTTTGCCGTTGCCGCCGTGCTTATCTATATCGCCGGATTAATGTGCTCCCATATGGGCGCCTTCAGGATAGCCACGAATATGCGTATATCCACTATGGAGCATATATTAAAGCTTCCCCTCGGAGTATCCGAGAGCTTCGGAAGCGGAAAACTCAGAAAAATCGTAAATGAGTCCAGCGCGGCCACTGAGACGTATCTAGCCCATCAGCTCCCGGACCGCTCCGGAGCCATAGCAACTCCCTGCGGCCTGTTTATTCTCCTTTTTGTTTTTGACTGGAGGCTTGGAGTGCTCAGCCTTCTGCCCGTTGTCCTCGGGTTCGCGATAATGATGAGTATGACCGGACCACGAATGCAGAAAAAAATGCTTGAGTATCAAAACGCCCTTGACGATATGTCCAATGAGGCCGTGGAGTATATCAGGGGAATACCAGTAGTAAAGACATTCGGACAAACCATATTTTCATTTAAAAAATTCAAGGGTTCCATTGAAAGATACAAAAAATGGGTAATCGCCTATACTAAAGAGCTCAGGACTCCAATGATGTTCTATACTACGGCCATCAACGGAGTGTTCGCATTTCTAATCGCCGGGACGCTGTTTTTTACCAGTGATGGGGTAACATCGGAATTTATACTGAATCTTATTTTCTATATAATAATTACTCCAATCATATCCATAACGCTTACAAGGATAATGTTCCAGAGCGAAAACGCTATGATAGTTGACGACGCTCTCGGCAGGATAGACAGCATACTCAATCTCGCTCCCCTCAGCGAACCTTCAAAGCCGGAAATACCGGCAGACACCTCCGTCGAGGTCAAAAACGTTTATTTCAGCTACGACGGAAAAAATGATGTTCTGAAAAATATTTCCTTTTATATTCCGGCCGGTCAAAAGATCGCGCTGGTCGGCCCTTCGGGAGGGGGAAAGACCACCCTTGCCAATATAATAGCCCGATTCTTTGATCCTGACAGGGGATGCGTAAAAATCGGAGGAATAGACGTAAAAAATATAAAAAAAGAGGAGCTTATGGATACGGTATCCTTTGTTTTCCAAAACAGCAGACTTATAAAAGGAACTATTTTTGACAATGTGCGTCTTGGAAAGCCTGACGCCACCCGTGAGGAGGTAATGAACGCCATTGTGAACGCCCAGTGCAAAGACATTATAGATAAACTGCCAAACGGCATAGATACGGTCATCGGCAGCAAAGGAACCTATCTTTCGGGCGGAGAACAGCAGAGAATAGCCATAGCCCGCGTAATGCTCAAGGACTCTCCCATAATCATAATGGATGAGGCCACAGCCTTCGCCGACCCGGATAATGAGTACAGGATACAGAAAGCGTTAACGAATATGTCAAAGGGCAAGACCGTCATTATGATAGCTCACAGGCTCTCCACCGTTGTCAACGCCGACAGGATATACGTCATTAAAGACGGAGAGATATCAGAAAGCGGCACCAGTGAGGAACTTATGGCTCAAAACGGCCTTTTCAGCAAAATGTGGAACAACTATCAGGCCTCCGTACAGTGGAAGGTCTCAAAGGAGGCGTAAGTTATGATAAAATGGCTTCAGAAAAAATACGCCCTCTCCGAACAGGGCGCTAAGGATCTTATAAAAGGCTGCTTTGCCTGCGTGCTTCAGAATATTTCTTTCATGCTGCCCGTTGGATTGTTCTACATGTCCGTAAGGGATATGCTAAGCGGCGTTTCCATTGGCGAAAACGCGGTATTTTATATGGCCGGATGCGTTTTATGTTTGTTATTTATATTTTTCTCGACCTTCGTACAGTATAACGCAACCTATTTCGCGACATACAAAGAAAGCGGCATAAGACGCATAAGTCTGGCTGAAAGGCTCCGCCAGATACCCCTTTCTTTTTTCGGAAAAAAAGATCTGGCCGATCTTACAAGCACTATAATGGCGGACTGCACATTCCTTGAGCAGAGCTTCTCCCATTTTATTCCCGAGCTTGCTGGCTCGATAATATTTACGGTGATAGTATCCGTCAACCTGTTTATATTCGACTGGAGAATGGCCATCGCCGCTCTTTGGGTGCTTCCCGTATCCTTCGCCATCGTAGGATTTTCCGCTAAAGTTCAGGAAAGCCTCAATCAGAAATCTATGGACGCGAAAATGGCCTGCGCCGACGGAATTCAGGAATGTATAGAGGCCGTTCAGGATCTGAAGGCAAATAACGCCGAAAAAAACTACATGAAAGGGCTGGAAGGAAAAATAAGGGCGGTCGAACACAGATCAATAATAAACGAGTTCGGACTCGCGACCTTTGTTGTGACCGCTTCCCTGATACTCAAGCTTGGAATAGCGACCACGGCTCTCGCCGGTTCCATATTCCTTATGAACGGAACTTTGGACATACTCACGTTTTTTATGTATATACTTCTTGTTTCAAGGCTCTATGATCCGCTCCAGGGCGCTCTGCAAAACCTTGCCGCCGTGATAAGCACAAGGACGAACATTACCAGGATGAACGAGATACTCAATCACCCCATCCAGCGGGGAGAAAAACAGCTTGATAACAATGGCTGCGGCATTGTGTTTGACCATGTTGGTTTCTCCTATAACACCGGCGAGACGGTTTTGAAGGATGTATCATTTACGGCGAGGCAGGGAGAAGTAACGGCTCTTGTGGGCCCGTCAGGCGGAGGAAAAACCACGGTTTCACGTCTTGCGGCAAGATTTTGGGACGCGGACAGGGGCAAAATTACCGTCGGAGGTATGGATATTTCAAAAATCGACCCGGAAGCGCTGCTTTCCCTCTATTCCATAGTGTTCCAGGATGTTACCCTGTTCAACAATACGATTATGGAAAATATTCGTATAGGAAATAAAAACGCCACCGACGAGGAGGTTCTCGCCGCCGCCCGCCTTGCCAACTGTGACGAGTTTGCCGAAAGGCTCCCTGACAAATGGCAAAGCACCATAGGCGAAAACGGATGCGAGCTTTCCGGAGGCGAACGGCAGAGAATATCTATAGCCAGGGCTTTCCTCAAAAACGCTCCGATTATACTTTTGGATGAAGCCACGGCTTCCCTTGACGTTGAAAACGAGACACTTATACAGACGGCTCTCTCAAGGCTCATAAAGGATAAAACGGTGCTTGTAATCGCCCACAGGATGCGAACCGTCGCCGGGGCGGATAAAATAGTCGTCCTTGAAGGCGGAACGGTCGCCGAGGAAGGAAGTCCCAACGAGCTTCTTAAGAAAAACGGCATATATTCCCGTATGGTACAGCTCCAGCGTGAAAGCGGCGGCTGGACACTGAAATGATATCGTAAGAAAACAGCGGATATGGTTAGCCATATCCGCTCAGCGTGTCGAAAAAGTCCTTTGGGACTTTTTCGAGTTTAAATTAAGGCAA
>OGGQ01000814.1_pt1 | contig 44104 bp, 40 predicted proteins | sample 1571191 | NCBI WGS metagenome assembly OGGQ01 (sample SAMEA2582061, study PRJEB24529) | metagenome | biome: Human gut stool | place: China | collected 2011
TTGCGGTAGGCGCTGGAGTTGCTGACATTGTGCACCACCGGGCCTTGCTGCCGGGGCGCGGAGCTGCTGGTGCTGCCGGTGCTGCCGCTGCCTTCCGGCTGGCTGGGGGCCGGGTCGCTGGGCTGCGGGGGGAGTACCGGGCCGTTGACCGTCACTTCGCAGGTGGCGGTTTTGCCGCTGCCGTCCGAAGCGGCGGCGGTGATGGTGGCGGTGCCTGCGCCCACAGCTTTTACGTTGCCGTTCTGGTCCACAGTGGCGACATTTTCATTGCTGCTGCTCCACTTCACAGCCTTGTTGGTGGCGTCGTCTGGCTTCACCGTGGCGGCCAGGGTATCGCTGCCGCCCACATCCAGGGTCAGGCTGGTTTTGTCCAGCGTCACAGAGGTGACGGGGGTTTTAGCTGGCGGGGTGACCGTCACCTCGCAGGTGGCGGTGTGCCCGCCGTCCGCCGTGGTGACGGTGATGGTGGTAGTGCCTAGACCCACAGCAGTCACCTTGCCGTTTTCGTTCACAGTGGCTACGCCTGTATCGTCGCTTTTCCATTCGACGGATTTATCGGTGGCGTTGTCCGGCGTTATAGTGGGGGTCAAAGTTGCTCCAACGCCCACATTCAGGTTCAGGTTGGTCTTGTCCAGCGACACGCCGGTGACTTTATAGATTACATCACCTATCACGTTGCCTGTCAAGGTGCCGCCGTTCACTGTCAAAGTATAATTGCCCGTGTCCAGGCTTGCGCCATCGTCCAGCGTCAGGCTCTCGCCCTCGCCGATGGTCAAATTCTCCTGCAAGGTCACATCGCCGTACACGGTGCCGGTGCCGTTATTAAAGACGATGCCGCCTGAAGAATTATTGTCGCCTCCAATCTGGATATCAGTGCTGGAGTTGTCGCTGATACCGCCGTTGGCCCGCACGATGGTATTGCCGCTGACGGTCAGGCTGGGCGTCCCGGAGCCAGAACTGCTGCTACCAAAGGTATATCGGATGCCCGCACCGTATTCGCTCTTGCCAGTCGCAGTCAGGCTACCGCCATCCACAGACAGAGATCCGGAGGAACTTTCACCAGCCTGTACCTCGACTCCACCATAGGAGCCACTAGCCTTCACTGCAGTGTTCTCAATAGCCAGCGCCGCATTGCTAACATTGCTCTGTACCCAGATCCCCGTCTGACTTCCACTGGCTGTCAGGCTGCCGTCTCCACTGATGGTCACGGATACCTCGCCCCCGGTTGAATACGCATAAACCCCCAAACTTCCGGAAACCACATTGTTCCCTGTGACCTGGATGGTCAGGGACACAGCGCCGGAGCTGCTGCCGGCATAAATGCCTGCGTCGCTACCATTGTAGTTAAGATCATACTGTCCTGCAATGTTCGCATTGTTCAGCGTCAGGGTATTGGTGTCTGCGTTAAAGGCTACATTATAATCGCCTGCATCGGAAGCCGTCAGATTGCCATTCCCGTCTGTTGTCCAGTAACCGCTGTCTGTGATGCGGGTATTTCCGATCCAGAGGGTATCATAGGCAATTCTCGGCGTGACCGCCGGGGCCGATGCCGCTTTTGCCTGTGTGTCCGGCTGGCTCTCCACTCCTTTACAGGCGGTCAAATCCGCGCCCTCGGCCCCGCACACCGGGCAATCCCCGTTGATGTTGTCCCCGGTGCACAGCCCGGTGCAGGTGCACTCCGCCTGCTGCTCCTGCGACTGGCCGATGGTGATGGGGGTTTCTTCCCCTCCGTCCGCAAAGGCCGGCAGGGCGGCCGCGGTCAGCGCCACCGCCGCGGCTAATGCCGCTGCAAGCAGCGGGCTGAGCAGTTTGTGTTTCATCGCAAAACCTCCTTTTTTCACTGGAGAAGGGAATGTCTTTCCGTAACCGGCGGAAAGACAGCAAAAGAGGGCGCCCTCTTTTTATCCCTTATGGTTTATTTCCTCCTTATTATATCATATTTTGGGGCTTTGTGTATATGCGGGAGGAAAAAAAGCGCGGCGGGCGGGCAAAATTCTTCTAAAGCAGGCCACCGAAGAACTTTTGCATAAAAAATTGCAGGAATTTAGAAAAAATCCTGCAATTTTCCTTGATTTTTTTGTGGAATCAGGCTACAATAAAAGTTGCTAACAGAGAAAATGAAGTTTTTCTGTCATTTAGAGAATCGAACCCTGAATTTTTAAACTGAAGGAGACTGCTGTGATGAATTTGGATTTACTCGAGCAGATCAGGGCGCGGCTTCCCCAGTTTTCCAAAGCGCAGAAGCGCATTGCCCACTACATTTTGGAGCATTATGAAAAAGCCGCCTTTATGACCGCTGCCCGCATCGGTTCCACCATCGGCGTCAGCGAATCCACCGTCGTCCGCTTTGCCGCCGAGGTTGGCTGCGACGGCTATCCCCAGCTGCAAAAGGCCCTGCAGGAGATCATCCGCAACCGCCTGACCTCGGTGCAGCGCATGGAGATCACCAGCGACCAGATCGACCGCGGCAACGTCATCAGCAAGGTGCTTTCGATGGACATCGAGCGCATCAAGCACACCATGGAGGAGCTGGACACCCAGAGCTTTGACCTGGCGGTGCAGAAGATCATCCACGCCCGCCGCATCTATATCATCGGCGTGCGCAGCGCGGCCTCGCTGGCCAGCTTTCTGCAGTTTTATTTCAACCACATCTTTGACAGCGTCATCCTCATCAACACCTCCAGCACCAGCGAGATGTTTGAACAGCTGTTCCGCATCAGCGACCAGGATGTGCTGATCTCCATCAGCTTCCCCCGCTACTCCCAGCGCACCCTGAAGGCCGCAAAGTACGCGCGGGAAAAGGGGGCGGACGTCATCGCCCTGACCGACTCGATCTCCTCCCCGCTGTATTCGGTGGCCAACATCAGCCTGCTGGCGCGCAGCGACATGGCCTCGTTTGTCGACTCGCTGGTGGCGCCGCTGAGCGTGCTCAACGCGCTGGCTGTGGCGGTCGGCCTGGAAAAGCAGGATGAGATCCGCCAGACCTACGCTCAGCTGGAGCGCATCTGGGATCAATACGACGTCTATGAAAAGGTGGAGGAATCTGCAATCGATGAAGAACAACCACAGTAACGCACGAACCGTCCTGATTATCGGCGCGGGAGCCGCCGGGCTGATGGCCGGCATCCGGGCCGCCGAAAAGGACCCGAACCGGCAGGTTTTGATCGCCGAGCGGATGGAGCGACCCGGCCGCAAGCTGCTGATTACCGGCAAGGGCCGCTGCAACGTCACCAACTGCTGCACCATCGAGGAGTTTATGCCCAACGTGCTGACCAACCCCCGCTTTCTCTACAGCTCGCTCAACGCGCTGAGCCCCTACGAGGTGATGGGCTTTTTTGAGGAGTGCGGCGTCCCCTTAAAGGTGGAGCGCGGCGAGCGGGTCTTCCCCGTCTCTGACCACTCCTCCGACATTGTCAACGCGCTGGTGCAGAAGGCCAAGGACAGAGGCTGCCGTTTTCTCTACAACTGCCGCATCAAGGAGCTGCTGCTTGAGCAGACCGATGACGGCCAGACAGTGCGCGGCGCGCTGACCGAAAGCGGGGAAAAGATCTTGGCGGACGCAGTCATCGTTGCCACCGGCGGCAAGAGCTACCCCGCCACCGGCTCGACCGGGGACGGCTACCAGCTGGCGCGCCAGGCCGGGCACCGGGTGACGCCGCTGCGCCCCTCGCTGATTCCGCTTGTCTGCAAGGAAAAATATTGCCGGGACATGATGGGGCTTTCCTTAAAAAATGTCACCCTGCGCGTGGTGAACACCCGGAGCGGCAAGGAGGTCTTTTCCGAGCTGGGGGAAATGCTGTTCACCCACTTTGGCGTTTCCGGGCCGCTGGTGCTGAGCGCAAGCTGCCACATGCAGCCGGACAGAAACGGTTCGCTGGAACGTTACCGGCTGTACATCGACTGGAAGCCCGCCCTCAGCATCCAGCAGCTGGACGCCCGCATCCTGCGCGATTTTGAGCAGTTCATCAACAAGGATTTCATCAACTCGCTGGGACAGCTGCTGCCACGCAAGGCCATTCAGCCGGTCGCCAAGCTCAGCGGCATCCCCTTCGAGACCAAAATCAACCAGATCACCCGCGAGCAGCGGCTGGGGCTGGTGGAGCTGATCAAGGCCATGCCCATCACACCGGTTGCCTTCCGCCCCATTGAGGAGGCGATCGTCACCGCAGGCGGAGTGGACGTCGCGCAGATCAACCCCAAAACGATGGAGTCCAAACTCGTCTCCGGCCTGTACTTTGCCGGCGAGCTGCTGGATGTGGACGGCTATACCGGCGGCTTTAATCTGCAGATCGCCTTTTCCACCGGCTACGCCGCCGGGCAGGCCGTCTAGCAGGCGGGGTGCACAGATGAAGATCAAAAGATGGCTTCCCTTTCTGCCCCTGATTGGATTTCTGGCCTGCGACCTGCTTGTGGTTTTGCTGGGAGTTTTCTTTTCCCTTTCGCTGCGCTCAGCCCCAACGCTGTTCTGCGTATGGGGGAGCTTTTTGGCGCTGCTGCTGGCAGGCGGATACGCCTTCCGGCAGCTTTGGAGGCATCTGCGGCGAACCGCTGTAAAGGTATTAAGTGTTTTTGCTGCGATACTGCTGGCCGGTGCGGCAGGTGTGATAGGGCTTTATCTGTTTGTTTTTGGCCTGTTCGGCTATATGCCGGAGCACGTTGTGGAGCAAAACGGCCAGCCGATGCTGGCCCGGGTGAACAGCTTTCTGGATGAAAGCGTTTCCTTTTACGAATACAAAGGCCCTCTGTTTTACGGCAGGCAGCTCGGGGTTGCCTACTACGGAAGCGGCTCCGGCGACCCGATTGCCGAAGGGCAGGAGCCGCGGTCTGTCCTCTTTTTTGAATAGACGCCCGGCTTTTCCGTTTTCCTCATCTTCTGTCAGGACTGATAAAAGCATCCACTTTCTTTTTTGCGAAAAATATCTTGTTTTTTTGCAAAAACGTGATAAGATAATATCTGGTTTTATTTTGGGGCAGGGCCCGGCGGGGCTTTGTCCTGTCATTTTGAGGTGGATACGATATGAATTTTCCGATTGCGATTTTGCTTTTCTGCACCATGTGCGGCCTGGTGGACAAGATCATCGGCGGCCGCTTTGGCCTTGCCGAGGAGTTTGACCGCGGCATGACCATGATGGGCTCCCTGTCCCTGACAATGGCTGGAATCTACTGCTTTGCCGTCATGCTGGGGCGGGCGCTCGCCGCCATTCTGCAGACGGTGTCGCTGCCGTTTGACCCCACCATTCTGGTCAGCAGTGTGCTCGCGGTGGACATGGGCGCTTACTCGATCGCCGATACCCTCTGCACCGACCCGGCGCAGAAAATTTTCTCCGGCGTGCTGCTGGCGTCCACCCTGGGCTGCACCATCTCCTTCTCGCTGCCTATCGCTTTGGGAAGCGTGCCGTCCAAGGATTCCAAAACGCTGATGACCGGCATGGTGTACGGCATCATCGCAACCCCCGCCGCGCTGATTGTCGGTGGGCTGATGGCTGGGATGGGCCTGTCCGGCTTTTTCACCCACCTGCTGCCGGTTGTCGTCATCTGCGCCGTGCTGGGACTGTGCATTTTCTACGGCGGAGAACGGGCGGTCGGCGTCTTCCAGAAGGTCGGCAAGGGCATCAACATCCTGGCAATTGTGCTGTTTGCGCTGGTGGTTGTGCAGATCTTTTTCGACACCCCGCAGATTCAGTTTGTCGACCCGGCGCTGATCGGCGAGGCGCTCACCATCGTCTTTAAGATTTCGGTGGTGGTTTGTGGCTCCTTCATCCTCTCCAACTTGATTCTGCGCAAATTCATGCACCCCATCCTCTCGTTGGCCAGAAAGATTCATGTCAACGAGTTTGCCATCATCGGCATGCTGCTCAACCTGATTAACTCGGTCTCGATGTTTTCGGTCTTTGGCAAGATGGACAAGCGCGGCCAGCTGATGAACGCCGCCGCTGCCGTTACCTCCGGCTTTGTCTTTGGCGGGCAGCTAGCCTTTGTCTCCTCGGTCAACAACGACGCGGTGCTGACCTTCATCGTCTCCAAGCTGGTGGGCGGGCTTGTCTCGGTCATCATCGCCATTCTGGTCTCTCCCCCATACGATCCGCAAAGTGTAGAAGAAGAGCTGGCCGCTGCCAGAGAAAGGAACTGATTTATGCAAACGCTGTATTCCCTCATTTTCTTTAAGGACGATCAGCCCCTCTCCTGCCGGATTGTGCGGATGGAGATCTCCGACCTGCCGCAGATTTTGGCCTTTCAGCAGGAAATTTATCAAAACCTGCCGGACAAAGACATCCTTTTCCCCCTGCCACAGGAGGACTGGGAGTACCTGATGAACCACGGCTTCACGCTGGCTGTCTTCCCGGAGGAAAGCGATCGGCTGGCCTACCTCATCGGTTGCTTGTACCCCAAACGGGAGGAAAATCTGGGATTGGACGTCGGCCTGCGGGATGACGAGCTGGACCAGGTGGGACAGCTGGAAATTGCGATGGCCTCTCCCGGTTTTCGCGGCTACCACATGCACAGCCGGATGTGTTCGGTCTGTGTCGACCTGTTCAAGCAGGATGGACGCACCCGGTTTATTCTGTCCACCGTCTCCCCGCGCAATCTGCCCAGCCTGAAGGCCCTGCAGTCCGCCGGACTGCAGCCGCTGGTGGAGAAGGAAAAGTACGGCGGCAAGCTGCGGTATGTGATGTTCCGGGCGATTTGACGACAGCAAAAAAGAGGGCTCCAAATGGTAGCTACTCGTAAAACAGTATCAACCGACAAACTGCAGGGTAGTTGCCATACGGATTGCAACATAAAAACAGACAAGAGGATGTTTGACCTCTTGTCTGTTTTTACGTGTCATACAAACCATGTCTTTTATTATTTGAGATCTGCATTCGAAAACATAAGTATCGTATTTAAACCCGATGCAGATTTTAACTCGATTTCACCATACAGGCAAATCGGAAGTTCACGATTATCTTTAAACCGTTTATCCGGTCCACCAGATTTGTTAACATATTTCCAAGTACTGCCTACTACACTGGCATCTCCAGGAACTTTCTCACTCTCTATAAATCGTGTGGTGTGTGCAAATGTTTCTATGTCCGAATAATTCAAAGCACCCACTCTGCTTTTCTGTATGATAAAGAGTTTATCAGGGAGAAATACCAGCGTTTCCTTTCCCGCCTTAAATGAAGCCGCAGGGGTATTAGATTTAAACGGGAATGGAGCTTTTTTACTTGCTATGCAGGCAATTCTCTTTACAGTACTGGAAGCACCACCCGAGTACTTCTTGTCTATTACTTTGCTGGACTGCATGATTCTCCAAACTTTTTCACTGTCTGTAACTTTTAACATAGGCTCCATGTGCCGATTGACTTCTTCTTGTTGGTCGGCATCAATTACATAGTCCAAATCAACCAATCCAGCTGTCTTAGCATATACTTTCAAAGCTATAAACGCAATCAAAAATAATATGAATACTGGATTAGCACAGCTGATAAGTAGTGAAATCCAAATGCCGATAGTCGAAATCTTGTTTACAGTTAATGTCTTTCTTACAGCAGCAAGAATATCCTCCAGTCCTTCCGATGCCATATTTGTTGCTACGCTATTTACTATTTCCTCAGTATCATATGAATTAGTGTCAGCAGACGGATTGTTCTGTTGGGGATTTACCGGAGAAGTTCTATTCTGATTTTTCTTACCAGTTTCATCTACAAAGGATATACCAGTCCCCGGAATTGATGCTGTTCTGCGAACAGTGCCTTTTGCTGTTTTTGTAACACGATATCCTTTGACACCCCAGCTGTAACCAATGCCGGATTTGCTGATGTTGATTCTAAACCCACCACCCAAGTTAATGCTTTTTCTATACCTAAAGCCCATAGTAACCCCTCCATTGTTTCTTGCACTTTATTATAACAGTTATTGACAACTTGTTCAATTCACTGCTTAATAAATAGTCCTCAGAAGTCGATTAACTCGTAGGGAAAGCTTTTATTTATGCTCCTTGAGTACGGCTTGAATCACATCTCTGTATTTCTAAAACCTATACCGCGTGGAACGATAGAACAGCATTTTTGCGCTTCCGAGGGTGTGATATTCCCTGTTCTGTTTCCGCCCTATGCACGCCGCATAAATCAAGACTTTTCGCCCGTCTAAATATCCACGCTGGCATAGCAAAATGTTACGCAGTAGACCGCCATTTTTGAGGGTGGGAATATAAACTCTCAACTATTGTGTTTTCAAGTCTGCAAAGCCATATCGCGCAATACTTTCTCACTCCCTATCGCGTAACACATCATCATAAATTGAGGGCGCAAGCGGTTTATCCGTTTGCGCCCTCTTAACTGACTAACAGCAAAGTTAGGAAAAGCCGTCAAGGACGCGAAGCGCGAAGTTTATCCTTGACGGCTTTTTCTGGCTTTGCTACTCGTCATCTGTCAAAGCGAAACTTGGGCAGGGCTTCCATTAACTGCGCTGTGAGGCAATCTTGAATATCGTCGTTGATACTCCCTTGAAAGTAGGACAGATATTTGATGTAGCCGATATAAGTTTGAATGACGGAGTTCACCGCTTCCGGCTCCCCGGCGGTTGCCTTTACAATCGTTTCATAGGGCAGTAAGTTGTACTTCCTATTCTTCATTTTCTAACACCTCCATTTCTTGTCGCAGTAAGCGCAATGCCCTTTTTCGTCTACGGAAGATCGTGCTTCTGCAAACTCCAAACAGCCTTCCAATTTCGGTATCACTGTAACCGAGATAGTACCGCAAAAACAGTACTTCCCGCCGCTTTTCCGGCAGACGCAAAAGCGCGGCTGCTAACTGTTCGCTTTCCACAATGACTGTTTTCCCATGAACGGTAAAAGCGGTAGGCACATCGTATTTCACGAAATACTCGTCTGTTGTAGTAACAGGCTCAAAATCAAACTCACAAAGATAGTCAAGGGATACTTCAAACTGCTGCTTTTTCCGTATTTTCTTGTAAGCGCCCAGCGCCGCATGATAAAGCACAATCTTGCAAAAGGCGTTGAAAGTGCGCTCGATATGTTCCCGATACTGCTCTGTATTCATCATCTTTCTCACCCCCTTTCTGCCAAAATGGGGGTGATGACAACAAACGCCCATGCAGCATAAAACCACATGGGCGTTGATAGTATGAATTGAAAAGAGCAATTATATGACTTGTGTGTTCATCTTCATGGGTGCAAAACCCCATGTGAGCGCAAAAGATTTTTTTGACCGTAGGTTATGAGAAATAGCAATCAACATATTTATACCCCCAAATAAAATAACAGAGCCGATAACCGCATTTTTGATCTGCGTGTTATCGGCTCTGCGTCTGTGCGTCCGGCTCTTGGATAACTGTGGTATTTAGTTGCCTTACATTGATTAGCGTTTCCTGTTTACATTTGGGACAGAATAGCAGAAAGTTTCTGAGTTCTGTATCTTCCCGCAGTTTTATTCGCGTCTTGCTCTTACAAACAGGGCATAGTAGCCATTTTATATTCAAAACTTTAGCGTCCTTTCACTATGCTGCGCAGCCGGTTATCTACCCCGAACTTCTTTTTTCTCGGATCACCTTCTGCACGATATATCATGAGTGTTTTCAAATCGAATATGGAACTCCAAACCGTTTCAAAATTAGGGTCGTCATATTGACACATAAACCCATAATCGCCTTTTAGAAGCTGTTTTGTCGTTTCAATATAGTCGTCTTGAATATGAGTTGAAAAACTATCTATAACCGTTTGGTATCGCCTATCGGAGAAATAATCATCTCCATTCGCCATATCAAAGAGCTTCATTTCATCGGAAGTAAAACTATTAACGGTGCATACGATTTTGCCTTTATTAGAACAAATCGCTTTCCGTATTCTCTTTGTGGTAGGCGTACATTCTATAACTGCCATTTCCCCAGTCTTGTCTGCAACTAAAATATTGCAGTTAGAAGCTATGGGTAGCTCCATAAGTAAAGAAATAGCATTTTGCGCGGTAGCTGCTTTCTCAAGCAAATATCTTACAATAAAGCAAGAATTAAAACCTGCCTGTATTTTGTCGAGATTTGTCATTACAAAAGTCATGGCAACAGCCAAGCCGTGTTCATTTAGACCTTCTTCGCCGTTGATAAAAGAGGAAGTCGTAAGATTAAATCTATTTCCGTTTAATGGAGCATATATTTCACTTTTGCTTCCATTTCTCAAATACGGCGGCAAATCATTGTTCCTACCATAAATCACCCGCCCACCTTTAGCATAGGCAAATGCAGTGCAACCTCTAATCTCAACGGGGATGTTTTCTTCCAAGTTATACATACAGCAGCCCATACATAACATCCACGAAACAAATGTATCGTAATCTGCGCCTATGGTATCGCTCACACCTTTTATTTCTGCACAAACTTCTGGGAAATAGCCTTTTAGTATTTTTTCACTTTGTTTTCCATGTTCAAGCTGAAACTCATCAAGATGTAAAGGGAAAGATATTTTGCACTTCTGAAAAATCTTTCCCCGCTTAACGCCCATTTGATAATGATCGCCTTTTAATCGCAAGTGGTACATGAGTTGTTCTCCTTTTCTTTCCTTATAGCAATCCATACTTCTGAATGTCCACTAACAGGTGTTTCCTCACAAACGGGATACACTTCTATGTCCGGAAGTCCGGCATATTCATAGCCCGAAAATGGCAACCACTCCGTATAAAACCTTCTAAAAATACTTTGCACATTCTCTTTGAAACAACCGTTATTTTCAAATACAGCCCATGTAGCCGCTGGTATTTCAAATGCGAACATACCATTGGGAACAGGCGCATCCGTAGCAACTGCGATGTAATAGAAAAAACTTTTGGGATTTTCATATACACTTACGCCCAATATCCCCTGTGGGGATTGATTTGATAAACTGCATATTTTAGAAAATAGATCGCTGCTTAAAACAGATTGCCAAAATGGAGGAATATTCTTCTGATTTTCTTCCATGTCCGTAGACAACGGAATACGAACCCCCACAATCCTCATAGATTGTTTTTCTGCAATGTGGTATGGCATAGCATTTCCTCCTGTAACTTGAACTGAAAAATGAATTGCCGGATAAGCATTTAGCGTACTTCCCGTGTTTTTCGCTGCGGCTGGAGAAATGTTATGTACGCTTTGAAAAGCACGATTAAATGATGTTGGGGAAGTGTACCCATATTTCAAAGCGACATCTATCACTTTAGCGTCTGTCCGCTGTAATTCAAAAGCAGCTTGTGTCATTCTCCTGCGCCGGATATATTCCGACAACGAAATACCAGCGACATAAGAAAATATCCGTTGAAAATAGAATACCGAGCAGCAGGCAATTCGAGCAGCTTCTTCATAGGACAAGTCACTATCCAAATTGCTTTCTATGTAATCTATTGCAGCACTTAGTTTTTTCAACCATTCCATTTATTGCTCCTCCTTAGCTATAAGCATAAACTCGTAAACGATATTTTTCCTCGCTTTTCATGTCCACTTTTGTGAACTCATTTATAGTGTACTGGAATAAAAAATATGTTGCAAACCCTTTAGCCGGACAACATTTTCTTTTCCTTATGTTTGGCATTTTAAGATTTTTGCGCATTGTATATAGTGAGGGAAAACGCAACAAAAGCCGCCTTTCAAACGGGATATTGAGTGAGGGAAAGTAAAAGGGTTTGGGACTTTCCCAACAAGCTACAAAGGGCAAATGGGTACTCATTTGCTGTGCTTGCTCCCTACTCAAAACAACGGAAAGGACGGGAAAGGAATGAAAAGGAAACGAAAAATCAAAGACGGGCATATCGTTGTAAAAAATCCGCTCTATCAAGAATTGCCTATGCACGAAGTTACAATTCAATCCGGCAGGACGCTCTATCGTTTTACGGGAAGCTACGATGGGAACCGAAGCCTGCCCCATAAAGTTTTACGGCTTATGGAGCAATCGCCTATTGATGAAAAAGACAAGGAGCGTTAAAATGAGTACAAGCAATCCTGTAATGGCAGACTGCCCGCCGATGAAAGGAGCAGAAAATATGTTAAGGCAGTCTGGCAAAATTACCGCCCTTTATTGCCGCTTATCCCGCGACGATGAACTAACGGGCGACAGCAACAGCATTGTAAATCAAAAGGCGATTTTAAGTAAATACGCAAAGGAAAATCATTTTTCAAACACCTTGTTTTTTGTAGACGACGGGTATTCCGGAACGAACTTTAACCGTCCGAGTTGGAGCGAACTTTTGGAAAAAATCGAAAACGGCGAAGTTTCCACCTTGATCGTCAAGGATATGTCGCGGCTTGGTCGCGATTATCTGAAAGTGGGCTTTTATACCGAAGTCCTGTTTGTGGAAAAGGGCGTGCGGTTTATCGCAATCAACAACGGCATTGACAGCGCAAACCAGCAGGACAGCGACTTTACCCCATTTCTCAATATCATCAATGAATGGTACGCCAAAGACACAAGCAAGAAAATTCGCGCGGTGATGAAATCCAAAGGAGAAGCGGGGGAACATCTCTGTACCAACCCACCATACGGCTACAGGAAAGACCCGGAAAACAAAAAGCGGTGGATTGTGGACGAGGAAGCCGCCGAAGTAGTCAAACGGATATTTTCTCTTTGTCTGGACGGTTACGGGCCGTCGCAGATCGCCCGTGTTCTGAAAGAGGATAAAGTCATAACGCCGACAATCCATTTTCAGCAGACAGGCAGGGCGACGAGGAACGCACCGCCGGATAATCCTTATCGATGGAAGTCTGAAACAATTTCAGATATTTTAGAGCGTCCAGAATATCAAGGACATACGGTAAACTTCAAGACCTATAAGCAGTCTTACAAGAGCAAGAAAACCTGTTACAATCCAGAAAAAAAATGGCTTGTGTTCGAGAATACCCACGAAGCGATAATTGACACTGACACATGGCAACGAGTACAGGAATTGCGCAAGAATAAGCGTCGCCCGACGAGGACGGGCAAGACAAATATGTTTTCCGGTATTGCGCGCTGTGCCGACTGTGGCAAAAAACTGTATTACTGCACAAGCAAGAACTTTGAAGCAAGGCAAGACCACTTTGTCTGCTCTACTTCAAGACTGAAAGGAAAAGAAGTCTGCCCTACTCATTTCATACGCGCTGTGGTTTTGGAACAAGGTGTACTCGCCCACATGAGATTGACGATTGCCTGTGTCGCGAACCACGAAGAACAATTCCGAAAAGCTATGGGCACAAAGCAGAAAGCCGAAGCGAAAAAAGAACTTGCGGCGAAACGGCGGCAAATCACACAAGCGGAACGACGGATAGAAGAACTTGACCGGTTATTCAAGCGTATTTACGAGGACAACGCCAACAGGAAACTCTCTGACAGCAGATTTCAAATGCTCTCGGACGATTACGAACAGGAGCAGAAAGAACTGCGTGAAAAGCTGTTGCGATTGAATGAAGAAATTACAAAACAAGAGGAACAGGCAGAAAACATTGACAGGTTTATCGGCAAGGTACGGAAGTATCTTAACTTGGACGAGCTGACGCCCGCTATCTTAAATGATATGGTAAAGGCGGTATATATTCACGCGCCGGATAAGTCAAAGGGATATAGGGAACAACAGATTGACATTTCCTATGACCTTATAGGAATACTCCCCGCGTCTTTGCTGAATGACCTGCAAAACGGAGAAACGGCATAGCCGAAGCTACGCCGTTTCCCGAAAACAATCTTATGCTGTTTTATGAGGGCCGCCCAAAAGGAGCCCTCTTTTTAATTTTCCTTTTCCAGCCGCTGCCGCCAATAGAGCGCGTAGAACTCGATTGCCAGATAGGCCAGCACCAGCACGACGACAACCTCCATCGCCACGCCCATCAGGGCGAAGGTCAGCAGCAGTGCCGCCATCATGTAGGTCATCAGGTCGTAGGCTTTTGCCTTTGCCCGGTTTGCCAGCGCGACGTTGCGCTCATCCTTCTGCGCGATCTCCTGCTCCTTGGCCAGGGTGGGATTGCTGTCCAGCACGTGGCGGTTGACCATCTCCCCCACCCCATAGCCAAACAGGCCGCAGCCGATTCCAATCATCAGATAGGGCAGCGCCCGCAGCGTTTCCCAGGAAATGCCCGAACGTCTGACCAGCCAAAATCCGCTCAGCCAGAGTATCAAACCGCCCAGTACGCAAAATAAATTCTTCTTATTCTTCATGACTCTTCCTCCTCGTAAATAAAGATGTCCTCGATGCTCAATCCAAAATAGCGCGCAATCTTAAATGCCAGTATGATGGATGGGTTGTACCGGCCGTTTTCCAGCGAACCAATGGTCTGGCGGGAAACCTCCAGCGCCGCAGCCAGCTCCTCCTGCCGGATTCCGCGCTCCTTTCGCAGCTGCTCCAAACGATTCTTCATTGTCACGCTCCTTTCAATGGAAAGTCTGCTTTCCATGTCTCCAGTATAGCAGAGCAGGCGCAAAATGTCAAGCACACTTTCCATTTTATTTTAAAAAAAGAAGCGGGAAATTTTCCCGCTTCTTTTTTAAGATTCCTCGCTGCGTTAGTTTGCAAAATTGCGCTCCTTCTCGCTGGTAACTGGGAAGCGAATCTTGCGCAGATAGAGGGTAAAGAGGATGGTGCTGATCGTCCAGGTGATGGGGTAGGCCCAGAAAACCACCTGAATGTTCGGGATAATTCGAACCGCAATGGTGATGTAGGTGATGCGGAACAGGCACCAGTCCGCCAGCATGATGATCATCGGAATGATCGGGCGTCCAAAACCGCGCAGGATACCGGCGCAGCAATGCGAATACGAAAGCAGGCAGTAGAACAGGCTCAGCGTCCGCGCCTGCTGCACGCCAAAGGAGATAACATCGGGGTTGCTGTTGAACGCACCAATGAGATACGGGGCAAAGATGTAAAACAGAATGCCGATGCACTCCGCCAGAACCGGCGAGCAGATCAGGCCAAATTTCATGCCGGCTTTGACGCGGTCGTACTTTTCCGCGCCGATGTTCTGGCTGATAAAGGTGGACAGCGCCAGCGCAAAGCAGGTGACCGGCAGGAAGGCAAATCCTTCCAGCTTGTAGTAGGTGCCGCAGCCGGCCATCGCGTCCGCGCCGAAAGCGTTGATGTTTGCCTGCACGATGACGTTGGCCAGCGAGATGACCGAGTTCTGCACGCCGGACGGGATGCCCAGGGTGACGATCTGCTTGAGCATCGGCAGGTCGAAGCGAACCTTGCGCAGGGTAACCTTGTACATCGTGTCCACACTCATCAGCTTGCGGAAGGCAAGTGCCGCGCTGAGAATCTGGCTGATGATGGTCGCCAGCGCTGCGCTCGCGACGCCCCAATGGAACACCGCGACAAACAGCAGGTCCAGCACGATGTTGGTCAGCGAGGCGGTAATCAGGTACTTCATCGGGCTGCGGCTGTCGCCAACCGACTGCAGGATGCTGGCGCCCACATTGTACAGGATAACCGCTACTGAGCCGAGAAAATAGGTTCGAAAATAGGCAATAGAGCTGGGAAGCACCGTCTCCGGCGTCCCCATCCAGCGCAGGATCTGTGGTGTAAACAGCACACCCACTACCGTCAACAGCAAGCCGGCGGCAATGCCCAACGCCACCGTCGTGTGTACGGTGCGTTCCATGCTCTTTTTGTCCTGCGCTCCATAAAAGCGGGCAATCAGGACGCCGGCGCCCATTGAAACGCCGTTGATAAAACCGGTCAGCAGCATAATCAGGCTTCCGGATGAGCTGACCGCCGCCAACGCTTCCTCCCCTATAAAGTTGCCGACAATCAACGAGTCAGCCGCGTTGTAAAGCTGCTGGAACAGGTTGCTGAAAAAAACCGGCACCGCAAACAGCAGCATCTTTTTGGGCACACTGCCCACCGTCAGCAGATTTTTACTTTGGTCCATAAGTCAAGAAAACCCTTCCTTCTTTTTGTTGCAATGTTTCCCAACGAATTCTTCGCACCACATCCTTTTTTCTTAAAAAAACGGCTCCCCTAAAAGAACCGATTTCTTCCATAACAATATACTTTTTTATCCGCTTTGTCAAGCAAATTGTTTACAGTTTACTGGCTTCATTCCTTTTTTGTTTGAGCTGACTGCAGCGGTAATTTCTCTCTTTTCCATTTTGGGGCATCGAATCAATTGAAATTTTCTATAACAAACTTTCTCTTTTCTCCTCAAAAAGCGCAAAAAATCCCGCACCAGATGGTACGGGATTTTGGGACATGCGATTTAAAAGCTAAAATTTAAGCTTCTACATTGTCCGGATAGGTCTCGCTCCAGGCGTTGAAGCCGCCCTCCAGAGTGTAGACCTTGGACATGTCATAGCCCAGTGCAGACAGAACGTTGGTGGTTGCCTGCGCATAGGTCTTGCCGCTGTAGCAGATCAGCACCAGATTGTTGTCGACACCGCTGTTCAGCACTTCCTGCATGGTCGCTACGCCGGCATCAAAGTCGCCGTTTTTGGCAGCATCCATGTCGGCAGAGATAGCACCCGGCATGTGGGAGGTTGCATAGTCCTCTGCTTTGCGGACATCGATGAAGGTGTAGTCATCGCTTTCCAGATTTGCAGAAGCGTCCTCGACGGTGATGTACTGCATCTCGACGTCCGCTTCCGGAGCGACGATCTCAGCGGAAGCGGTGTCAGCAGCAGCTTCGCCGGACTCTACATTGTCCGGATAAGTCTCGGTCCAGGCAGTGAAGCCGCCCTCCAGAGTGTAGACCTTGGACATATCATAACCCAGTGCAGACAGAACGTTGGTGGTTGCCTGCGCATAGGTCTTGCCGCTGTAGCAGATCAGCACCAGATTGTTGTCGACACCGCTGTTCAGCACTTCCTGCATGGTCGCTACGCCGGCATCAAAGTCGCCGTTTTTGGCAGCATCCATGTCGGCAGAGATAGCACCCGGCATGTGGGAGGTTGCATAGTCCTCTGCTTTGCGGACATCGATGAAGGTGTAGTCATCGCTTTCCAGATTTGCAGAAGCGTCCTCAACGGTGATGTACTGCATCTCAACGTCCGCTTCTGGAGCGACGATTTCGCTGGAAGTTTCCTCGTCGGTGGAAGCCTCTTCCTCAGCAGGTGCTTCTTCCTCGGTGGTTTCCGGAGCTTCGGTGGTCTGCTCGGTGGTGTTGGTAGAAGTTTCGGTAGAATTTTCGTTGCTGCTGCAGCCAGCCATCATGCTGACCAGCATGGCAGCGCTCAGTGCAATTGCAAGAACTCTTTTCATGATAGAACCTCCATGTATTCAGATCAATGCATTTTTTGAAGATACATCCGGCCCCCTGCATGCAGATAATTGGCCGGATTGATATCATCGCAAGGATAGCACATTGTCTTGTCTTTGTCAATATTGCAAAAAATCCATTTTCAAAATCAAGCATGTTGTCTATAGATTTTTTCTATCACAATGACATTGACAAGACTTCGTTCGACAAGCTAAACTGAAAGCAGCTATTTTTATCAACAAAGAGGGATCCCATGAAACATAAGAAAACGGCCGTGCTGCTTGTGCTGCTGATTGCACTGGCCGCGCTGACCTGGAAGCTGTCCACCTGGCTTACGCCGCAGCAGCTTCAGCAGGCGCTGCAGCAAACCGGAGGCTGGGCGCCGGCGCTCTACATCGGGTTGTTTATTCTGCTGCCCGCCTTTTTCTTCCCGGTGGCGGTGCTGGCGCTGGCCGGCGGGCTGCTGTTCGGCCTGTGGTGGGGCAGCGTCTATACCTTCATCGGAGCGGTGGTCAACTGTGCGATGATGTTCTTGCTGGCAAGATACGTCGGCCGAAGCCAGGTGCAGCGCCTGGTGGAGCAGAAGCTGAGTCCCCAGTGGCAGCGCCGACTGCAGATGGCCGACGGGAAGGAAGGATTTTTGCTGCTGATTATTCTGCGGCTGATCCCCGCCGTGCCGTACAACCTGATCAACTACACCTTCGGGCTGACCGGCATCTCCTTTTCCTCCTACCTGCTGGCCTCGGCCATCGGCATCATTCCCGGGACCTTTGCCTTCATCAACATCGGCGACAAAACGCTGGAGGCGGGTTCCCCCTCCTTCTGGATCGCCATTGGGCTGCTGGTATTGCTGCTGGTGGTAACCGGACTGCTGGGGAAAAAGCTGTTTCCGGGGCAAAAAAATGCGACCTCATCAAAAAAGAATGGAGAGCAAAAATGAAAACTGCAAACAAACCCAAACGAAACTATGCCCGATGGATTATTTTAATCGTGGCCGTTCTGCTGTGTGCCCTGTACTTTTTTGTGCCGTCGGTGCAGGAGTTTGTCGGGCACGCGGCTTCGGTGCTGGCCTCCGCAGACGTCGATTCGGTGGTGGAGTATATCCGCTCCTTTGGCGCCTACGCCATGATCTTTTCCTTCTGTCTGATGGTCTTTCAGTCGGTGATGGCCCCGCTGCCGGCCTTTCTGATCACCTTCGCCAACGCAGCCATCTTTGGCTGGTGGCAGGGAGCCATCCTCTCCTGGACCAGCTCAATGGCCGGTGCGGTGCTCTGCTTTTACATCGCGCGCGGCCTTGGCCGGGACGTGGTGGAGCGCTTTGCCGGGACCGGTGCGCTTGCCAGCGTGGAGGGTTACTTTGAAAAGTATGGCAGCAAGACCATTCTGGTCTGCCGCCTGCTGCCCTTTGTCTCCTTCGACGCGGTCAGCTACTTTGCGGGCCTAACCCCAATCAAGCTGCTCCCCTTCCTGATTGCGACCGGCCTGGGCCAGCTGCCCGCCACAATTATCTACTCCTACGTCGGCGGCATGCTGACCGGCGGCGTGAAGTACTTTGTCACCGGCCTGCTGTGCATCTTCTCGCTGGGCATTCTGGTCTCAATCATCAAGCGTGTCTACAACGACCGGCAGGCCAAAGCCGGCGCCCAAAAGGACGGTTCCCATGAATAGGGCCAACCTGTCCGGCATGAAACTGCATCAGGGGATTTCTTTTCATCCCGCCATGATGCGCGTCCCGGATTCGCCGGTTCTTTTCTGGCCGGGCTGCGCACTGCTCAATCTGGACGGGGAGATTTTGCGCAAAACCCTTTCCGTCCTGCAGCGGGCCGAACCACAGATAGCTTTGGCGGCCTGTTGCTGTGGGCAGCCGACCCGCTATCTATTGCCGAACCGGTTTGCACAGCGGCAGAAAAAAATTACCGACCTGCTGCAAAAGCACGGCGTCCAGCGCATCTACACCGCCTGTCCCAACTGCACCTTGCAGCTGCGGGAGCTGGGAGGATTTGAGGTCCTGCCCATCTGGCCGCTGCTGGCCGAGGTGGTGCAGCCGCGGGACCTTGCCCCTCTCCCACAGGGAAAAACCTTTGTCTGGCACGACCCCTGCCCCACCCGCCGCGACCTTATCCAACAGCAGGCGGCGCGGCAGCTGCTGGAAAGATGTGGGTGCAGCTTCATCGAGCCGGAGCACACCGGCTGCAGCACCATCTGCTGCGGAAACTTCCACATGACTCACACCCTGCGCCCCGAGGTCAGCACCCAGATGCGGCAGCGGCGGCTCAACGAATTTCCTGCTGATCGGGTCATTCTCAGCAGCTGTGAAGGGTGTCTCGGTGCCTTCCGTTCGGAGGGACGGCAGGCGATGCATCTGCTGGAACTTCTATTCGGCCAAAGCAGCTCGCACAGCTGGGGCAACCGCATCCGCACCACCTTGTCTATCCGCTGAAAGCAAACAGAGCGTCAACCTTTTCGGTTGACGCTCCTTTTCTTTTTATCGAATATCCCGATACATATCGGCAATCTTCTGCGGGTCCACTCCCAGCCGGTAGAGGCAGCGCAGCCAGAACATCTTGCCCATCGTCAATAGCGGGAAGCGCCTTTGATAGCGCCGCCCCGAGGTGATGATTGTGCTGTCCAGTACCACCAGCGGGATGTGCTGCCGCTTCATCCGCAGTGACAGCTCATAGTCCTCCATGAGCGGCAGGTCGGGAAAGCCGTTCTGCTGCAAAAAGAGCTCGCGGGTCATAAAGATGCCCTGGTCGCCGAAAGCGATCTGCCCCTTTTTTGCCCTGCGGTTAGAAAAAAAGGTGTTGCATCCCATGAAAGGGCCGTCGTAGTCAAAGCCGATTGTAAAGCAGCCAAACTGCGCGCCCCCCTCCACCGCCGCGGCAATCTTCCGGTAGGCGTCTTGCGGCAGCAGGCTGTCGCAGTGGACAAACCACAGCACCTGCCCTGTGGCCTCCCGGGCGGCGGCGTTCATCTGGCGGGCACGGCCTTTTGGGCAGGCGATTACGCGCGCTTTGCCCTTCAGATGTTCCAGCGTCCCATCGGTGCTGCCGCCGTCGGCAAAGAGGATTTCCCAGTCGCCGGGCATTTTCTGCAGCATGGCAAGAAAGGAATCGACCTTTTTGATCTCGTTTAACACCGGAACAATCAGCGAAACCTTCATCCGCTACTCCCCTTTCAGAAAATCCCGGCGGACATAGTCATTGAGGATCCGCTCCAGAAAATCCGGGGAAAGATACTCCCTGATTTTCCGGAAGGTGTCGGCGTTGACCAGCGGGCGGTCGGGCTGGGAATATTCCCGCATCGCCATCGCGCACCAGGTCACCCCGCGCAGGCAGGTCACGGTGAAGTAGAGCGGCAGCCGCTCCGAAAGCGCGGAGAGGTCCAGCCGCTCCCCCACCGCCTGCCGGTAAAGCCCGACAAACTGCCGGATCTCTTCCGGGGTAAGGATGACGTCGGTCTTCCAGAAGGTGGTGGTGGGTACCAGAAAGTGACCCAGATCCTGCTCCGGCTCGCTCAAAATCGGCTTCTCCCAGTCGATGAGGTAGCTCTTTGCCCCTTGGTTGATGAGGAAGTTGCCGGAATTGAGCTCGGTGTTGACAATACAGCGCGGCGATTTGGCCGCTTCCTTTAAGGGCAGCTTGCCGATCTCCCGCACCAGCTGTTCCAGCAGTCTGCAAACGGTGCTGTCGGCTTTCTCCCAGCGGTAGTAGTGCTCCACCATTTCAAGGCACTCCTCAAAGATGGCCTGTGCCGGGTATTCGGGGCGGAGCAGCCGCGTCTGCTGCGGGACAGGTGTGGTGTGGATGTCCGCCAAAATCTGCGCGGCATCCGCAAGGTCGCTCTCATAGCGCATCGGCCTGCCGGGCAGCCACTCCATCACCAGGATACCGTAGGGGAAAAGCTCCCTGCTGTCATCGCAGAACAGCGGTCTCGGCGTCCTGCCGCTCGGCTCCAGCGCCTGCAGGGCGGAAAATTCGTAGGCGATCTGGTCCTGCAGGTGCATCTGGCTGCCGGTATTGATGCGCAGCACCAGCCGCTTGCCGCTCACCGGGTGAACAAACCGGTAGTTGAGGTTGTACTCCCCCTGCCCCAAAACGGAGAAGGACAGTTCCGCTCCCTCCTGCAACCCCAGCTGTTGCAGGAAACGCCCGCTGTGCGTCAGTTCCCAAAATGCTTTTGTCTCAATCAAACGAGTATCCCTCCTTGACAAGCTGCCGTAAAAGCGCAGCGGTATGGCTGTCCGGCGCGGCGCTCCTCCACAGGCGCTGCAGGTCTCCGGGGGTGTCGACATCCTCGCAAGGTAGGGTGGATTGGATGGTCCTGCCCGCCCACTCTGCCGCCCGGCAGGTCTGCTCATAGACGGTGGCGCCGCCGTAATGTTGGTTTTCAAAAATTTCGGTGCAGGGGCGCTTCATCCCAATTAGGTAGTATCCTCCGTCCCGCGACGGACCGATAGCGAGGTCCGCCCCCTCCAAAGCGGCAAAGGCCGCCTCAAAGTGGGCTTTGCCCAGCAGCGGCAGATCGCTTCCGGTCAGCACACAGGCCGCATACCCCTGCGCAAGCACCCAGCGGAGGGCGTTGTCCATCCGCTGGCCAAGGTCCGCCCCCTGCTGCTCCAGAAAACCTCTTGCAAAGGGGAAAATTTCCCGCAGTGGCTCCCAGTGCGGCTCAGGCGCATAGGCAACAAAGAGGTCGGCGTCCAGCTGCCGGTACACCCCGGCAAGATCCTGCAAAAAGGCGGTGTGCAGCCGCGCGCAGTTTTTGCCGCCCAGCAACGGCATCAGCCGGGTCTTGGTTTTGCCGGGCACCGGCACGCGGGTAAAGCAGATGACTGCTTTTTTCATCAAACCCTTCCCCCCCTCACTGTGCAAAGGGCTCGAGCTGCAAAGCCGACCAGCTCGCATAGAGATTTTGGCGGAAAGTGGCTGCGTCCTTTGCGCGCGGGAGGTTGAGAACGGTGTCGCCCTGCTCACTCGGGTTTAAAAAGCCGGTGCGCAGCTGCTCCTCCTCGATGGAGCAGCGGATCGGGACGTCCTCAAACAGCTGGGGATAGAGCAGGTAGGCCGCTGCGACTGCGTCCCAGCAGTAGGAGCCTTCCTCCCCATAGACGGCCTTACGCGCGTCGAAGCGGTAGCCGCATTTTTTTGCGATGTAGGCTCCCACTCGGCTGCTCTCCACCTGCATGTGCTCCATAAACTCGGCCTTTGGCAGGTAGGAGACCGGCAGGCAGTTGTTGCCGGTGAGGATCGAGATCTTTTCCCCTCTGCTCAGCACGGCGGCAGCAGCTTTATGGTTAATTGAAAAATTAAGCTCCGGGCAGTGCTTGCCGTGAGTGTAGAGCGTTTCGGTGATGCCGCCCATCAGCACCACCTGCCCCAGCTTATCAAAGATGCCACTGTCCAGCAGCATCGCTCCGTAGAGGTTGGTCAGCGAGCCGATTCCTAAAAAGCTAACCTCGCCGGGATAGCGGTTCGCAAGCTCCACAATTTTGCGGGCGCTTTCTCCACAGGGGTTCTCCCCCTGCCCGGCGCCGGGATAGAGCGGGATTTCGCCGCTGAGTCCGGTCTCCTCCAGCAGTTGCCGGGAGCTTTCATACACCTGTTGGGCGGTGCCGTTGCCAAAGGTACAGCAGAAGGCCAGCACCTGCGCCCGGCCGCGGTTGCCCAGCAGGTACAAAAACGCCAGCGCGTCGTCCATCGGGTAGCCCTCTATCCCGACAGTGTTGTCGCAGTCAAAGATGATCTTTTGCATCGTCAGTCTCCTTTTCATCATTCTTTTTTTACTATAACGTATCCCTTCCCACTTGTCCAGCCTGCGCAGCGATTAAAATTTTTATGATCCACTCCCTTTCTATTGTTTTTTTCGATACCGAGTTCAAAACCGCTAACTTCGCTTGACTTTTTGGGAACGTTCTTCTACAATAGGAACAGACTCAACAAGCAGCGCGGTTTTGCCCGTGCTGCTTTTGTCAGGACAAAACAAGGAGGATATTGTATGCGAAAATTATTCGCACTTCTGCTTGCCTTCACCCTGCTGTTTTCCTTCACCGGCTGCGGCCAGGAGCAAAGCGAGACCCAGGAGCTTGACCTAAGCTCCGCCGAGTGGGACGAGATTGTCGAGGCTGCGCGCGGCACCACCGTCACCTTTTACGGCTGGGGCGGCGACGAAAACCGCAACAACTGGCTGAACACCACCGTCGCCGACTATGTCAAGGAGCACTATGACATTGCGCTGGAGGTGGTGGGGATGGACATCAACGACATCCTCTCCAAGCTCTCCGGCGAAAAGCAGGCCGGCAGCGAAACCGGCAGCATCGACATGATCTGGATCAACGGCGAAAACTTCTACTCGGCGAAAGACAACGGCCTGCTGTACGGCCCCTTCACCGGACAGCTGCCAAACATGGAAGCCTACATCGATCTGGAGGACCCGGAGACGCTCAATGACTTCTGCATGCCGATCGAAGGGTATGAAGCGCCCTACGCCAAGGCGCAGATGGTCTTTTTTAACGACAGCGCCGTCACACCGGAGGCGCCTGCTTCCGCCGAGGAGCTGCTGGAATTCTGCAAGAAATATCCCGGCAAGGTCACCTACCCCGCTCTCCCGGACTTTACCGGCAGCGCCTTTGTTCGCAACATCATCTATGAGCTGTGCGGCTGGGAGCAGTTCCAGGATATGGAGGCCGACTACGACACCGTCAAGGCGGCCATCGAGCCTGCGCTGGACTATCTGCGGGAGCTCAACCCCTACCTCTGGAACGAGGGCAAGACCTTTCCGGAATCCTCCACCACGGTGGACGCGATGTTCGCCGACGGGGAGCTGGTAATGGACATGAGCTACGGGCCGTTCAGCGTGGCGACCGGCATTGCGGAGGGCACCTACACCGACACCACCCGCACCTTTGTCTTTGACAACGGCACCATCGGCAATACCAACTATATGGCCATCGCCTTCAACTCCCCCAACAAGGCCGGAGCGATGGTAGTCATCAACGCCATCCTTTCCGCCGAGCTGCAGCTGACCCAATACGAACAGCTACGTGAGCTGCCGGTGGTCAGCGCGGACAAGCTCAGTGCCGAGGAACAGGCTGCCTTTGATGCGGTCGATCTCGGTAAAGGCGTGCTTTCCCAGACCGAACTGCTGGAACACCGCCTGCCGGAAATGCCGGCCGACCTGGTGCCGGTCATCGAGGAGATCTGGCTCAACGAAGTTGTTGGCAAATAGGTTCTAAACAGTATGCGATTGAGAAAAACGGTACAGCCAGGCTGCACCGTTTTTCTGCGTCTTTTTCGCAAGTGAAAGAAAGGAGGAAACTGGCTTTTCGATGTACAACAAAAAAATACTTCCCCTTCTGCTGCTTCCCTTTTTGGGGATCACCGCGCTGGTGCTGCTGGCCATCGGCAACGTGCTGCTGCAAAGTTTGGGCTACATCCCTGCCTTCGGGCTGGACGAGCTGACACTGCAGTACTACCAGGAGGTGTTTTTGCAGGAGGAATTTGCCTGCGCGCTGCTGGTCAGCCTGCGCATCGCTTTTTTGTCGTCGGTTTTGGCCTGCGTCTTTGGGGTGCTGCTCTGCTTTGCCCTCATTCAATGCAGACAGATCCGCGGACCGCTGTTTTATCTGATTCGCCTGCCCATCCTGACCCCGCACGCGGTGGTGGCGGTGTTTGTGGTCAACCTTCTCTCCCAAACCGGGCTTTTTGCGCGTGCGGCCTTCGCGCTGGGGCTGATCAGCGACTACCCGCAGTTTCCCCAGCTGCTCTACACCCCCTCCTACACCGGGACGATTTTGGCCTACCTCTGGAAGGAGATTCCCTTTGTGGCCTACTTTGTGCTGGCGCTGATGTCCAGCGTCAGCTCTACCCTGGGGGAGGCGGCGGAAAATCTGGGAGCTTCGCCGGTCCGCAGCTTCTTTGAAATCACTCTGCCGCTCTCGCTGCCGGCCATTTTGAAGGCGTTTCTCATCATCTTCATCTTTGCCTTTGGCGGGTACGAGCTGCCGTTTCTGCTGGGCAGCACCCTGCCCAAGGCACTGCCGGTGCAGGCATATCTGAGCTACCAAAGCCCCGATCTGCTGCTGCGCCCCTACGCGATGGCAATGAATGGGGTCATCCTGCTGCTCTCCTGCTCGATGGCGCTGCTGTACGCCCTGCTGACCGCCCAGCTTTCCAAGCGGATTGGAGGTGGCAAACAAGGATGAAACGCACAAGCCACCCCTTGCTGCGGCTGGTTCTGGTGCTTGCCGCCATCATCATTCTGGTGCCGGTGGCGGTGCTGCTGCTCTGGAGCGTCACCGGGCGCTGGCCCTGGCCCAACCTGCTGCCGGAAAGCTACACCCTGCGCACTGTGCAGGAACTGCTGTTCGGCTCGGCCAACTTACCGGCGCTGCTGTGGAGCAGCATCTTGTTCTCCGCCATTGTCGCGCTGCTGAGCACCGCCACCGGGCTGCTCACCGCCCGCGCCACCGAGCTGTACTCCTTCCGGGGAAAAAACCTTGTGCATCTGGGTTCCATTCTTCCGCTGCTGGTGCCGGGCACCGTTTTTGCGATGGGCATTCAGATCACGCTGATCCGGCTGGGACTGTCCGACACGGTGGCCGGAGTCGTGCTGGTCCACCTGATCTGCGCCGCCCCTTACTCCATCACCATCCTCACCGACGTCACCTGCGCCCTCGGCAGCCGGTATGAGGAACAGGCGGCGGTGCTGGGCGCTGCGCCGCTGCGCGCCTTCTGGGAGGTCAGCTTCCCCGCCTTGCTGCCGGGCATCCTCTCCTCCTTTTCGATGGCGTTCATCATCTCCTACAGCCAGTACTTCACCACCCTGATGGTGGGCGGCGGCAGGGTGAAGACCATCTCGCTGGTGCTGGTTCCCTACATCCAGAGCGGCGACCGCGCGCTTTCCTCCATCTATTCCGCGGCGTTTGTCGGGAGCGCACTGCTGGTCTTTTTCATCTTTGAAGCCTTTATCCGCCGCTGTACGAAAGGAAGTGCCTAATGCTGCTGCAACTCTGTGGCCTGACGGTCGCGCTGCAAAACGAAACGATTCTCTCCGACCTCTCCCTCTCGGTGCAGAAGGGGGAGTTTCTCGCCCTGCTCGGCCCGTCCGGCTGCGGCAAAAGCACCCTGCTCAAGTCGATTGCGGGCATTGTCCCCCTCCAACAGGGGCAGGTTATCCTGGACGGGCAGGACATTACCCGCACCCCTGTCCACAAGCGCGGGACGGTCATCCTGTTTCAGGAGATGCGGCTGTTCCCCAACATGACGGTGCTGGAAAACGTCGCCTTTCCTCTAAAAATGCAGGGCATCGGCAAAACCCAGCGGCTCAAGCAGGCAGAGGCTTTCCTGCAGCAGGTGCAGATGGGCGGATACAGCCGGCGGCGGGTCTATGAGCTCTCCGGCGGGCAGCAGCAGCGGGTCGCGCTGGCCCGCGCGCTGGCGGCACAACCGAGGGTGCTGCTGCTGGACGAACCCTTCTCTGCCCTGGACGAAAACCTGCGCGGCGAGATGCGCGCGCTGGTCACCCAGCTGCACCGCAGCCTTGGGATGACGACGGTGCTGGTCACCCACGACCGCGCCGAAGCCCTCTCGATGGCCGACCGGGTGGCGGTGATGTTTGGCGGGCAGATCGCCCAGACCGGCACGCCGCAGGAGGTCTATGACCATCCGGTCAACCGGCGGGTGGCCGACTACTTTGGGGGCTGTGTCTACCTGAGCGGGCAGATCAGCGACCATCTTTTCCGCTGCGAAGAGTTGTCCTTTACCGTCCCCGCCCCTTCCCTGCCGGACGGCCGGTACGAGATGATGCTGCGCTGTGCCGCCCTGCACCCAGAACAGGAAGGTGACTTTGCCGTGCAGGTGCAGGACATCCAGTTCCAGGGTGCGCAGACCGCTGTCACCTTCTGCCACCATTCCCTCACCTTTCAAAAGACCTTTGAACGGTGCCCCGACTGGAAGGTGGGCGACCGGCTCTCCTGCAAGCTGGACTGCTCGGGGGCAGTATTTTTCCCACAGGATTAAAAGAAAAGGACAGCAGCTGCTGTCCTTTTCTTTTATAATACAATCTCCGGATTTTCCCGCGGCAGCCAGGCATTGAGCAGTTCGACCTCGACCTTCTGCGCATCCGGGTCGACCGGTGTTTGCAGCGGCGCATAGCGGGGGCGAATGCCATGCGGGCCTTTCTCTTCTTTATCTCCGCTCATTCCCAGCTCGGTATCTCTGTTGCGTGTCGGAACTAGGCTGTTCAGATAGGGCCGGTCATAGAAGTCGAGCTGGATGTCCTCCTCGCTTTCGTAAACAATCAGCGGCAGGCGTTTACCTTTAGGACAGAGTTTTGCAGCGGTTCGTTCCCACGACCATTTGAGCTGCCGCAATTCCTCCTCCGAACATTTTCCACTTTCCTTCCAGTCGCGAATTCTCTCCACCTGGTCGCTCCACAAATCATAGAGCTGCACCTGCTCAATCCAAAAATGGTGCTCCCTGCCCTCGACGGTGCAGGTATAGGCGCGCTCCTTCATCCCCACCGAGAGGGTCATGCGCTTGCGTGCAGGGACCTTTTCACTTTCCTTTCTTGGAATCAGGCGCACCGGATCGCTCGGGTTTTGGGAAGCCGTTTTGGCCAGCGGCAGCAGCTCCTGCCAGGGAATGTCGAGGTTTAAAAAGTGCAGATAGAGATGGGAAAACTCCCCGCCCATCTGCCCGGCCTTGACGCCGGCTTTGAGAAAACGCGCGATGAGCAGCGTTTCTTCCTCCCCGATGCTGTTGCCGGAACCTCCGACAACTTCGATTTCTCTCTTTCCAAGACTGATTTTGGAAAGAGAGTCCAGCAGGGACGGCCGGTGGCAGGGCCCTTGCTGTTTTTGGGTCAGCATCTGGCGGTAGGTCTGCGGCCGGCTACGGCGAGGGCGGGTTTCTTCCGCCTCCCAATCCTCCTGATAGTCCAGGCTATCAAAGGTGAGGGCGGCAAGGCGGGGATTTTTCTCCTCCTCATCCGGCGGCAGAAAACCCAGCAGCTGCAGTTCCCGCTCGTCGCGCGAGGCAAAAAAGCGGTCAAGCGGAACAAGCGTCTCCTCCTGCGGGAGGGAAAGAATCTGCTGGAGCAAAGAAAGGGTCAGATTCATGACACAGCGCCTCCTTCTGTTTTTCCTTTTATTATAGCGGCGGGGACCTTTGAAGTCCAGCTCTTTTTTGACATCATACGTAAACTTTTTGCGAACAGAAAAGAGGCGCTCGCTTTTCGGCTTCGGATGTGCTAATATAAAAACAGAAAATGCGGCAAAGGAGGAAGGGCGCCATGTTATCGGATTTATTAGATTTTCTTCTACAGGTCAGCATCTGGGGGACGGACAACGAGATTTTTTCCAAAAGGACACAGCGGGTCTTTCAGGGAATCATTTTGTTGTTCCTGATCGCCTTTGCCGCGGTGGGGGTGCTGCTGTTGTACGCAGGATGTAATACAGGCAGCGGCAAGCTGATCTTCTGCGGCGTCTTTGTCTTTGCCTGCATCGCCATCATCTGCAGGTCTGCTTACAAAAGGAAAAAGAAGAAGCGGGGATAATCAAAGAGGAGAGGGCGTTTGCCCTCTCCTCTTTTGCTGCCCGCAGGCAATTTGAGGCTGTTGTTTTGGCCTGTCTTCGGTTGAGCGAAACTCGAAGGGGCAGTTTCTCTCTTTCTGCGCTCCCGGAATTTCTATCTACGCCCTCTATGCGGAGGGCGACCAACAGCGCGGCCCATGCGATCAGCACATCATGATTTCTACCCACACCCTCCTCACGGAGGGCGACCTTTACCGATGTGACCTCCGCCCGCATAAACGCGATTTCTACCCACGCCCTCGCGTAGAGGGCGACAGCGGGTGCGGTGGGCTATCGTAGAGGCTCTGGGATTTCTACCCACGCCCTCCACACGGAAGGCGAACAAGAGAAAAAGTCCTCTGCGGTCTTTCGGAGAATTTCAAGCCACACCCTCCGCATGGAGGGCGACGATGACGTCGATCAATGGAGCAAAGAGCACCCGCAATTTCTACCCACGCCCTCCGCATGGAGGGCGACAGAAATCTACAATCGGAGTAAATCACAGTCTACAAACAACCGTTCTCTTTCCGCGAGGTAGCAACTGCCGTTTCATAGAAACTACCCACGCGAATTGGGTGTAGGCTCAGCCTGCCAACCGAAGGCAAGCGACCTGCGCGAGAACGTCAGGCCTCGATTATCAGAAGCCGTCTACGCGTTTGGGCGCGGCTTCTTGCCGTCCGGGTACTGACTTCGCACCTACGAGCGCAGCCGAAGGCAAGCGACCTGCGCGAGAACGTTAAGCTTCGATTATCAGAAGCCAACAACGCGTTTGGGAGCGGCATCATGCCGCCTAGCAGGTGGCACCGCCGACCAGGTGGAGCTTGGCGCCGATGATCTCGTCCTTGCGGGAGAGGATGTCGTCGCTGAGAAGCTGCTGCTGCACATTCTCAAAGCCCAGCCGCTCGATGGTGTCGGAGAAGCGCTCGCCGGTCTTGCCCTGCTCGCGGAAGAGCAGAATCGCCTTCTCGATGATGCTCAGCACTTCCTCTTCGGAGGTGAATACCGGATCAAGCGGCCGGCCCTGGGCAACCTTCTTGCCCCAGCGTCCGCCAATGTAGACGCGGTAGCCGTACTGGCCGTCCGGCATTGCCTTGAACGGGCACTTGGTGACGCAGCGTCCGCAGTTGTTGCAGATGTCCTTGTCGATCTGCAGCATGCCGTCGACCACCTTCGCCGCGCCGACCGGGCAGTTGTTCTCTACCTGGCAAACCTTGCAGCCGCGGCAGAGATCCGCGTTAAACTGCGGGATGCGCTGGCCGACGATGCCCAGATCGTTGAGGTTTGGTTTGACACAGTTGTTCGGGCATCCGCCGACCGCAATCTTAAACTTGTGCGGCAGTTTGACGCTCTCGTAGCCCTTGTAGAAGCGCTCGTGAATCTTCTGGGACAGATCGAAGCTGTCGAGCAGGCCGTACTGGCAGGTGGTTCCCTTGCAGGCCACAACCGGACGAACCTTCGAGCCGGTGCCGCCGGTCTCCAGACCCGCCTCCGCTACAAAGGCGCGCAGGTCGTCGATCTTGTCGTACGGAACACCGCGGATCTCGATGGTCAGACGGGAGGTCATTTCGATCTCGCCGCTGCCGAACAGACGGGCAGCCTCGGTGATGCACTGGCTCTCCTCCGCGGTGATCTTGCCGTTGCGGGTGATGATGCGGGCGTTGAAGCAGTCGGTTCCCTTGTTATGTAAGAAGCCCCACGCCTTGACCCGCTTGATGTCCTCGGCGCTGACAGTGACCTTGCCCTCCTGCTTTGGCATCTGGTTGACGGTCAGGCCGCCCTCCAGCACCTTGGTGTTGGTGTAGCCGAAGTGGCACAGGCGGTTCTGCAGCAGGTAGGCGCGCTTGCCCTTGTCGCAGACCAGCAGCAGCTTTTCTTCCTTGCCCAGGCCCTTGACCTCGCCGTTGACGGCGGTGAGATCGACGTAAGGCGCGCCGGAAATCTTCGGCAGCAGAGCAGTGTCGATGATGCGGTAGTCCGCCGCCTTGCCCTGCATAAATTCGATTGGGGTGAAGGTGTCCACCCTGCCGTCCATCTTGTTTTTGAGCACATTGATGGCGGTGACAAACGGGTGAATCGCGGTCGAGAACGGAGGCGCATAGGCCATGTCCATGTTCTGCAGCTGGTCGATGGTGGCACCCATGGTCAGCGCAACGACGCCGACGTCGGTCACCTTGTCGACCGCACCGCTGCCCAGTACCTGTACACCCAGCAGCTTGCGGGAAGCCTTGTCCGCAATCAGCTTGATGATGAAGGTGCTGGCACCCGGATAGTAGTGCGCCTTGTCGTCGACAACCGAGACGACCGAAACGACGTCGTAGCCAGCCTTGCGCGCGGCCTCCTCGTTTAAGCCGGTGCGGCCGCCGTTGAGCTCTGGGAGTTTAACCACCGCAGTGCCCAAAACGCCCGGGAAATTGCTGTCCTCGCCGCAGAGAGCCTCGGCAAGAGTGCGGCCCTCCATGTTTGCGGAGGAACCCATCGGGGCCCAGGTGCGCTCGCCGGTGATGCGGTTCACAACACTGACGCAGTCGCCCGCCGCCCATACATGCTCGAGGCTGGTCTTCATCTGGCTGTCGACCACGATGGTGCCGTTCGGCATCATCTCAAGGCCGGTGCTCTTGAGGAAGGCGGTGTTGGCGCGGATGCCCAGCGACATCACGACAACGTCCGCCTTAATCTCGCCGTCCGGCACGCGGATACCCTCCGCCTTGGATTCGCCGAGCACCGCTTCCAGGCGGGTGTTCAGGCGAACCTTGATTCCCTTGCTCTCCAAATGACGTCTGGCATAGTCGGCCATGTCTTTATCAAAGCCCGGCATGATCTGGTCGGCCATGTCGATGACGGTGACCGCAAGGCCCTTCTGCATCAGGTTTTCCGCAACCTCCAGGCCGATGAAGCCGCCGCCAGCAACAACCGCGCGCTTGGCTCCGGTCTGCTCCAGATATTCCCGAAGCTCGATGGCGTCCTGCGGGGTGCGCATGGTGAAAACGCCCGGCAACGAAACGCCCGACAACGGCGGCACAATGGAGGAAGCGCCGCAGGCGATGATGCACTCGTCATAGTCGTAGTTTTCCTGCACGCCGGTGCGCAGATTGTGGGCAGTCAGCTCCTTTTTCTGCGCGTCCAGGGTGGTGACCTCGCGCTCCACCAGCACTTTAGCGCCGGTGAGGGCGGTGAATTTCGCCGGTGTATTGACGATCAGATCCTCCTTTTCCGGGATCAGACCGCCGACATAGTACGGCAGTCCGCAACCCGCGTAGGAGATGTCCTTTCCCTTGGTCAGAATGGTGACGTCCGCAGCCGGGTTGAGGCGTTTGAGCTTCGCCGCAGCCTTGGTTCCGGCAGCTACGCCGCCAACAATCAATATTTTCATCAGTTGACCTCTCTTTCTTTTCACAAGCGCTCCCATGAGCAGCGCCATAAGGTCCTTTTTTCGTTCCTTCTTTTTTATTATACTATGTTTTTGGGGGGAATGGTAGGGCCCCTGCAAATTTTTTGTTTTCTTCCTGCAAATTCATATTTTTCAGAGAGAGGGGAGCTGCCTTAAAAAAGGCAGCTCCCCTCTTTTATTCTACCTTTTGAAACCTCCTCTCCAACTCCTCAAACCGTTCATCCCGCAGCAAGAAGTCAGCCTCCCCGCTCTCGCGGATGGTTTTGAAAATGTTATCGAACAGCAATTTACTCAACTCGGTGACCTCCCCTTTCTGCGGGATGTCCCGGTAGAGCAGCGTGTCGGCAAGCTTCCAGTCCTGCCCCATCAGCGAGAACATCTTGTCGAGCAGTTCAAAGCAGCAATCCTTGTCCTGCTCCACCACCGCAAGCTGCAGATAGGGGGAATAGCGGTTGTACTCCCACAGCTCGAACACCTCTGCCCCCTTGGAGCTGATGTCGGCCAGCCGCTTTGCGTCCTCCATCTTCCCCTCCCGAACCGCAATGTCCATTAGGGAAAGCAAACACCCCATCACCTGATTGTTCATTGTGTAGTAAATTTTCTTTTCCAGAATTTCCCTGGCCTTCGCATACTCCTTCTGTGCGATGTAAAGGGTGGCCTGCAGCTCCTCCGCATCGATCCGGCGGCGCTTTGGCAGCTCGTCCAGCAGCTGCTGCGCCTGCTCAAAGCGCTCCCCAGCGATGCAGTCGGAGATGGTCATGCTGTAGGCGCTCTGGCGAACCTCCTCGTCCTCGCTGTTGAGCAGCCGCCGGTAGATGCGGTCGATCTCCTCCCGGTAGGGCTGCTGCTCTTCCTGCGGGACCGCGAACATCAGCAGGCCGCCTTTGAGGATTCCCCCTATCATGCTCAGCAGCCGGTCGCAGTTGGGGTACTCCCGCACCCGCTGCATGGCGAGCGCAAAGCCTGCCGCAAAGCCCGCCTGCTGCATCTTCTCAACGGCTTCATTGGCAAAGGCCGCAATCTCCTCATCGGTCAAGTCCTCCTGAAAACACAGCAGGGTGTTCAAATCCACCCCCAGCAGCCTTGCCAGCGCGGGCAGCAGGGTGATGTCGGGGTAGCAGCTGGCACTTTCCCACTTATAGACAGCGGTGGCGGTCACCCCCAGACGGTTAGCGACTTCCTCCTGGGTCAGGCCCAGCTGCTTTCTGCGTGAACGGATGGTTTCGTTAATCTTCATCCTCCTTCGCCTCCTTCTGCCCCTATTATACCAGAGAGAAACGGGCGGCTCAATCGAGTCGTTTTTTAAATTCAGCCGTGAAAATCAACTGGAGGTTGAGCTTAGGCCCCTATCCGGGAATATATCAACGAAAAGAAGAAACATTTTTTTCGTTTTTTGTGTACTTTGTTGTCGAAGTGTGGTAAGATGGTGATAGTACATAAGGCCAATTTCTGATTTGATAGGAGGAGATTCATCATGGCCCAACCCGAAATCTTTCTTGCCCATATTTCAGAGGACAAGGAGCGAATGCAAACGGTAAAGGAGCATCTGCTGGGCACTGCCGCACTGGCCGAAGTCTTTGCCCAGACCTTTGGGGGCGGCGAACAGGCCAAGCTGGCGGGCAAGCTGCACGACATCGGAAAGTACAGCCGGGAATTTCAGCACCGACTGGAGGGCGGCCCCAAGGTCGACCACTCCACCGCCGGGGGCAAGGAATCCTTCCAACTCCGGCAGCTCGAGGCGGCCTTCGCCGTCATGGGACACCACGGAGGACTGCCGGATTACGGAGGCAAAAACGATACGGGGGACACCAGCACCTTGTATGGCCGACAACAGAAAAAGGTCCCAGACTACAGCACATGGAAGCAGGAAATTGCCCTCTCGCCAGCCAGGCGTCCCTCGCACATCCCGCTCGACAACCTCTCGGAGGCCTTTTATATCCGCATGCTCTACTCCTGTCTGGTGGATGCGGACTATCTGGACACCGAAGCATTTATGGATGGAGCCCTCCCTCGCGGAGGCTACGAACCGATTGCTTCCCTGCTGGACAAGCTGGACCAATACATTACGCCCTGGTGGAACCCCCAAAATGAGCTCAACCGCAAGCGGTGCGACATCTTACGAAGCTGTTTAAACGCCGGTGAGAACTTTCCCAATGGACTCTACACGCTGACCGTCCCCACCGGCGGCGGCAAAACGGTCTCCTCGCTGGCCTTTGCGCTGCGGCACGCGGCCACCCATGGGAAAAAGCGGGTCATCTACGTCATCCCCTACACCTCGATCATCGACCAGACGGCGGAGGTGTTCGAAAACATCCTGGAAGCCGAAAATGTGCTGGAACACCACTCCGGGGTAGACTACACCATGCCGAAAGAGGAGGTCGACCCTGCCCTCTACCGCAAGGCGCTAGCCACTGAAAACTGGGATGCGCCGGTCATCGTCACCACCGCAGTGCAGTTTTTTGAATCTCTCTACAGTAACCTTCCCTCCCGCTGCCGCAAGCTGCACAACATCGCCGACAGTGTTATCATCTTCGACGAGGCGCAGACCCTCCCGGTCAGCTACCTTTACCCCTGCGTCTCCGCCATTGGTCAGCTGGTGCAGTATTATGGTGTCACAGCGGTCCTGTGCACCGCCACCCAGCCTGCCCTGCAGTCCCTCTTTGCCGAGCTGGCACCCGGACTCACCATGCGGGAGATTTGCCCGGACACTGACGCGCTGTACCAGTTTTTCCGCCGCACCACCCTCAGGCAGGCTGGTGCGCTGACCGAGGAGGAGCTTGCGAAGCAGCTGAACGCCTCCCCACAAACACTCTGTGTTGTCAACCGGCGGGCCACCGCCCAAAAGCTGTACGCACTGCTGCCAGAAGAAGGCCGCTACTGTCTGACCACCCTGCTCTGTCCCGCAGACCGCAAACGGTTGTTAGAGGAAATCCGGGAGCGGCTCAAAAACGGGCTGCCCTGCCGGGTTGTATCGACCTCGCTGATCGAGGCGGGCGTGGATGTGGACTTTCCCACCGCCTGGCGGGAGGAGGCCGGTTTGGACTCGATCATCCAAACTGCCGGCCGCTGCAACCGGGAAGGCAAAGCCTCCGCAGAGCAGAGCATCGTCACCATCTTCCGTTTAGAGGGGCAGCAGGTCCCCGCCATGATCCGCCCCAATGTAGACTCCACCCGCCATGTGCTGCAAACCTTCGCCGACCCCGCCCAGCCGGAGGCCATCGAATCCTACTTCTCTTTCTACCGCACCCTGAAAGGTTCGGCGGCGCTGGATCAAAAAGGGATTTTGGACGCCTTCCAAAAGGGCTATAAAGGCAGCATCTTCCCCTTTGCCGCCGTCGCCGATATGTTCCATCTGATCGACAGCCCCACCACCACCGTCTATATTCCGACAGGAGAAGGAAAATCTCTGGTGGAATCTCTGCGCGCCGGTCTTATCAGCCGGTCGCTGTTCCGCAAGCTGGGGCAGTATGCGGTCAATGTCTACCCGGACCACCTGAAACGCCTGCTGGATGCCGGGGCGATTCAGGCGACAGAGAACGGGGCGTACATCCTGACCGACAAGGACCTCTATCATTCCAGCACCGGTCTTGCGCTGGATGTGGAGATGGGAAAGGGCTGGTTTATGTAAAATCCCAAAGAAAAAGGGCGGCAAGATTGCTCCTTGCCGCCGCCTTTCCTTAAAGTACAAATAACTTTTTCTATCCACAGCTTTCGCTGTCAGTTTTATTATACCCGGCTTGCTGTAAAAAAGCAAACAAAAAAATCTGTTGTCTAATTTTTATAGAAGACTAACTATTTAATGAGCAATGCAAATAAATTTTTCCTTTTTTCTCTATTTACTCTTGACAATTGATTCGCCTCATCCTATACTAAGATTATCAAATTTAAAATACAAATAACTAAAATTATAAAGGAGGTATTGCCTATGATACAACTGGAAGTTTGGGGGGCGTACGCACTTTTTTCGCGTCCAGAACTGAAGGTGGAACGTGTCAGTTACGACGTCCCCACCCCTTCGGCGGCGCGGGGCATTGTTGAGGCTGTATATTATCACCCCGGCCTGCGCTGGGTCATCGACAGGATTCATGTGCTCAACCCCATCCGCTTCGTCAGCATCCGGCGCAACGAGGTCACGGACAAAATCTCAGGCCGCAACGTGCGCCAAGCAGCCCAGGGCGGCGGCCAAGCGCTCTACCTTGTCACCTCGCAGAAGATTGTGCAGCGTTCCTCGCTGCTGCTGCAGGACGTGCACTATGTCATCGAGGCGCACTTCGAGATGACGGACAAGGCCGCCCCCTCGGACAACCCCGGCAAGTTCCAGGACATCGTCACCCGCAGGATGGAGCGCGGCCAGTGTTTCCACACGCCGTACTTTGGCTGCCGGGAATTCCCGGTCTCCTTCCGGCGCTGGCCGGGCGGGCCGATTCCAACCATCGACGAGACCCGCGACCTGGGGCTGATGCTGTACGACTTCGACTACAGCGACCCCGCCGCCATCACCCCCACCTACTTCCGCGCCCGGCTGGAACACGGGGTGCTGAACACCCAGAATTGTGAGGTGTTTCGATGATTTTACAGGCACTGACCCAATACTATGAGGATCTTTTAAGGCTGGGAAAGATCAACCGTCCCGGTTGGAGCAAGCAGAAGCTCAACTACAGCCTGCTCCTGAGCGAGGAGGGAGAGCTGCTCCAGCTGCTGCACCTGCAACAGGGGGTACAGCGCGGAAATAAGACCGTTTTGGGGCCGCAGGAAATGTGGGTCCCCTCCCCTGTCAAAAGGAGCTCCGGCATCCGTCCAAACTTTCTGTGCGACACCAGCAGCTACCTGCTGGGAGTGGACGGCAAGGGCAAGGCCGACCGCAGCATCGACTGCTTTGCTGCCTCCAAGGCGCTGCACCTGCAGCTTTTAAGGGAGGTCGATTCCCCGATTGCCCGCGCCATCGTCCGCTTTTTTGAGCACTGGGACCCGTCGCAGGCGGCCAGCCACCCGGCACTGCAGGAGGATTGGGAGGAACTGCTCAAGGGCGGCAACCTGACCTTCTCCCTGGACAAGCAGTTTGCCGCCCTGGAACCCGCCATCGCCGACGCCTGGACGCGGCATTACGAGGACAGCAGCGACGACGCTGAACCCATCCGATGTCTGGTGACCGGCCAGACAGGCACCCTCGCCCGCCTGCATCCCAGCATCAAGGGAGTTGCGGGCGCACAATCCTCCGGCGCCTCGCTGGTTTCCTTCAACGCTCCTGCCTTCTGCTCCTTCGAGCACGAGCAGGGCGCCAACGCCCCGGTCAGCGACTACGCAGCTTTCGCCTACACCACTGCGCTCAACACGTTGCTGGCCGACCGCAACCGTGTCAGCCGGGTAGGCGATACCACCATTCTCTGCTGGGCAGATGGCGGCGAAAGCGCCTATCAGGATTGTTTTCTCATGAGCATCTTTAACGACAGCTATACCGAAAACGACATCCTAAACACCCTGCACCACCTGTCCAAAGGAGAATCCATCCAGTGGGACGACACCAGACTGAGCCCCGACACCCGTTTTTATGTACTGGGGCTTGCGCCCAACGCCGCGCGGCTGTCGGTGCGCTTTTTCTGGCAAAACAACTTCGGCGCGCTGGCGCGCAATCTGGAACGGCACTATCAGCGGCTGGAAATCATCCGGCCGAGCTTCGACAAATTTCCCACCCTTCCTATCTGGCGATTGGTGCTGGAGACGGTCCGCAAGGCCTCTCCCGGCGGCCGCGCACCGGAACCGCACCCGCGCCTTGCCGGTGACCTGCTGCTGGCTGTCCTGAACGACACCCTCTATCCCGCTACCCTGTTAAACGGCGTCGAGCTGCGCATCCGCGCCGAGCGAAGCGTCTCCCGGGGACAGGCGGCCATCCTCAAGGCGTACTACACCAAATATCTGGAACAATTTCAACCCGATTCACCCATGAAGGAGGCTTTGATCGTGGAACTCAATGAACAAACCAACTACTTGCCCTATCTGCTTGGGCGGCTGTTTGCCGTGCTGGAAGGGCTGCAGCAGAGCGCCAACCCCGGCATCAACACCACCATCAAGGACCGCTATTTTAACTCCGCTTCCGCCACCCCCGCTATCGTCTTTCCCCAGCTCATCAATCTGGCACAGAAGCATCTGAATAAACTGGACGGCGGCCTGTTTGTTTACTACGACAAGCAGATCACCGAACTGAGCAACCGCATCACCCAGACGCTGCCCACCCGGATGAGCCTTGCCGAGCAGAGCGCCTTCCAGCTCGGCTACTACCACGAAACCCAGAGACGCTACACCGCCAAAGCCAAAAAGGAGGAACAATAACCATGTCTGAAGCCATCAAAAAACGCTACGATTTTGTCATCCTGTTCGATGTGGAGAACGGCAACCCCAACGGCGACCCGGACGCCGGCAACATGCCCCGCGTCGACCCTGAAACCGGCTACGGGCTGGTGACCGATGTCTGCCTCAAGCGCAAGATCCGCAACTATGTGGAGACGGTCAAGGAGGACGATCCCGGCTACCGCATCTACATCAAGGATCAGGTTCCCCTGCAGCGCAGCGACGCGGAGGCGTTGCAGTATCTGGGTGTGAGCAAGGACCTGAAGGCCGCCAAAAAGGATGACCCCGAGCTTGATCGTAAAATTCGGGACTTTATGTGCCAGAACTTTTTTGACATCCGCACCTTCGGCGCGGTGATGACCACCTTTGTCAAGGGCGCGCTCAACTGCGGCCAGGTGCGCGGACCGGTACAGCTGAGCTTTGCCCGCAGCATCGACCCCATTCTGCCGCAGGAAATCACCATCACCCGCGTGGCCATCACCACCGAAGCCGACGCGGAGAAAAAAGGCACCGAGATGGGACACAAGTACATCGTCCCCTATGCCCTCTACCGCGCGGAAGGCTTTGTCTCCGCAAACCTTGCCCGCCGGGTCACCGGCTTCTCGGAGGAGGATCTTCAGCTGCTGTGGCAGGCCATCCTCAACATGTTCGAGCATGACCACAGCGCAGCCCGTGGCCAGATGGCAGTGCGGGAGCTGATCGTTTTCAAGCACGACAGCGAGCTCGGCAACGCCCCCGCACACAAGCTGTTCGACACCATTCATGTCGAGCGGGTGGAGGGCGTCACTGCCCCGCGCAAATACAGCGACTACCGCGTCTGGCTGGACGACACCCTGCCCGCCGGGGTCAGCTGCGAGAGGTTGTCCTGATGGATGCAGACGACTACCTGCTGATGTCCGGCATCCAGCACTTCTGCTTTTGCCGGCGGCAGTGGGCGCTGATTCACCTCGAACAGCAGTGGGCCGAAAACCTGCGCACCGTCGAAGGGCAGCTGCTGCATGAACGGTGCCACGACGATTCCTTTCGGGAGAAGCGGGGCGATCTGCTGACGGTGCGCGGCATGCGGGTCATCAGCCACCGGCTGCGCCTGGCTGGGGCCTGCGATGTGGTGGAGTTCCGCGCCGACCCTAATGGCGTGCCGCTGCAGGGGCAGGAGGGCCGCTGGCTCCCCATGCCGGTGGAGTATAAACACGGCACACCGAAGGAGAACGACGCCGACCGCCTGCAGCTCTGTGCGCAGGCGATGGCGTTGGAGGAGATGCTGGTCTGCGAGATTCCCTGCGGCGCTCTCTTTTATGCCGAGACCCACCGCCGCGAGCTGGTGGAGCTGACGCCGGAGCTTAGGCAGAAAACGCTCAATATGGCCGCGGAAATGAACGATTACTTTGAGCGCGGCTACACGCCAAAGGTCAAACCCGGCAAGCACTGCAACGCCTGCTCCCTCAAGGAACTCTGTCTGCCCGCTCTATATCGCCGCGTGGATGCGCAGGAATATGTCCGAACACACCTCGAAGAAATCGCAAAGGAAGGTGAAGCAAATTGAGAAGGCTGCTCAACACCCTGTTTGTGCTCACCGAGGACAGCTATCTGTCGTTGGACGGAGAAAATGTCGTCATCAGCCAGGAGAAGAAAGAGGTTGGCCGCTTTCCTCTGCACACCTTAGAAACCATCCTCTGCTTTTCCTATCCCGGCGCCTCCCCTGCTCTGATGGGAGCCTGCTCGGAGCGCGGCGTTGACCTTGCCTTCTTCTCTCCGCAGGGGAAGTTTTTGGCCCGTGTCGTGGGCAAAACGCAGGGGAATGTCCTGCTTCGCCAGCAGCAGTACCGCGCAGCGGACGATCCCTTTGCCAGCTGCCGGTATGCCAAAGGATTTTTGCTCGGCAAGGTCTACAACGCCCGCTGGGTATTGGAGCGGGCAACCCGCGACCATCCCCAGCGCGTCCCGGTGGAGAAGCTAAAATCCCTCTCCCAGAACCTTGCCGCTGCCCTGCCAAACATCGAGAACGCAGTCTCCCTGGAAGAGCTGCGCGGTCTGGAGGGTGCAGCTGCGCAGCAGTACTTTGACGGCTTCGACAGCCTGATTCTGCAGCAGCACGACACCTTTGCCTTTGCCGGTCGCAACCGCCGTCCGCCGCTCGACCCCATCAACGCCCTGCTCTCCTTTTCCTACACTTTGCTGGCGCGGGACTGTGCCGCCGCGCTGGAAGGGGTTGGCCTGGACCCGTATGTGGGCTTTCTGCACCGTCCCCGCCCCGGGCGAGCCAGCCTCGCACTGGATATGATGGAGGAATTGCGCGCGGTTTACGCCGACCGTTTTGTCCTCACTTGCGTCAACCAGAAGATGATCACCGGCAAGCATTTTCAAAAGCAGGAAAACGGCGCTGTCCTCCTGACCGACGAGGGTCGCCGCGCCTTTTTAAAGGCCTGGCAGCAACGTAAGCAGCAGGCCATCCAGCATCCCTTTTTGGGGGAGAAGATCGCGTGGGGACTGGTTCCCGCTGTGCAGGCGCTGCTGCTGGCGCGGACGCTCCGCGGCGACATGGAGCGGTATCCGCCCTTTTTCTGGAAGTAATATATAAAGGAAGAAACTGTATGCTGGTACTTGTCACCTATGATGTCAACACCGAAACCGCCGCCGGGCGCAAGCGTCTGCGCAAGGTGGCAAAAGCCTGCGTCGATTATGGGCAGCGGGTCCAAAACTCGGTGTTCGAATGTATGCTGGACGCTGCGCAGTACGCCGCATTCAAAGCAAAACTCACTGCGCTGATCGATCCCCAGACGGACAGCCTGCGCTTTTATCAGCTGGGCAACCACTATAAAAGCAAGGTGGAACACATCGGCCTGGCCCCTCAGTGGAGCCAGGATGACATTTTGCTGCTGTGAGTTTTAAGGCCTTTCCTTCTCCCGGACTGCCGGTGCGAACCGCGATCGCACATCCCTTCCCCGCGGGGTTCGCACCGCGCTCTCCCCAAAACAAGGCGGGAAAGTTGGTGAAAAAGCACAACCCTGCCCCCTAAACCGGCGCACCTTCTTGACGCCGCTGCTTTGCGTGTGCTACACTTTAGATAAGCTGCTGAAATGCACGCCTGCACTTCAGCATGTTTGCTGTCGCCCTCCATGCGGAGGGCGTGGATAGAAATCTTTTTGTAGGAAATGAATGGACACTCCATCCAGTCGCCCTCCATGCGGAGGGCGTGGATAGAAATATTGATAGGTAATCCAAACGCTTTTGCCATCTGGTCGCCCTCCATGCGGAGGGCGTGGATAGAAATTATCACAATCATTTTTGACAAGAAAAACAAAAAGGTCGCCCTCCATGCGGAGGGCGTGGATAGAAATTATCAGCACGACGCCGCCTTTTGTGTGGGCCTGTGTCGCCCTCCATGCGGAGGGCGTGGATAGAAATTGCACCATAAGTCCATCAGAATCCGCGCCAACTTGTCGCCCTCCATGCGGAGGGCGTGGATAGAAATACCCGTTATTGAAGCTGTTAAAAAGATGAATCCCGTCGCCCTCCATGCGGAGGGCGTGGATAGAAATAAGAGCAAGGTTTTTGAGACAGAAAACATACATGTCGCCCTCCATGCGGAGGGCGTGGATAGAAATTCCACCATCAGACCATCAGTATCCGCACCAATCGTCGCCCTCCATGCGGAGGGCGTGGATAGAAATGTTGATGATGACGGTAAGCCTCTGGAGTGGGAGATGTCGCCCTCCATGCGGAGGGCGTGGATAGAAATAATGACCGTTATTATGGTGGCGGCGCAGGTGGTGGGTCGCCCTCCATGCGGAGGGCGTGGATAGAAATGCTACTATGTCCGTTTTGTATGGTAAAGATAAAGTCGCCCTCCATGCGGAGGGCGTGGATAGAAATACATGAAACATTATAGGAATTTACCCTCCCCGGAGTCGCCCTCCATGCGGAGGGCGTGGATAGAAATTCATAGAATCGGCGATTGTATCAATCAGACCATCAGTCGCCCTCCATGCGGAGGGCGTGGATAGAAATTCTAGGGTTTATCCGTCAAAAGCCCTATCCCACCCGTCGCCCTCCATGCGGAGGGCGTGGATAGAAATTGCCCGTCGATGATGTCGCGGGTGCTCGACTGGGTCGCCCTCCATGCGGAGGGCGTGGATAGAAATTCCTTTATACAGATTCACGGGCGTTACGGATGAGTCGCCCTCCATGCGGAGGGCGTGGATAGAAATGTATGTGTCGCCGATGCCGGCCCCCACCCCGTCCGGTCGCCCTCCATGCGGAGGGCGTGGATAGAAATCTTGATGCCCAAATAATCCAGCACCCCAAGCGCGTCGCCCTCCATGCGGAGGGCGTGGATAGAAATACATGAAACATTTAAGGGAGATGAAAGAAAATGTGTCGCCCTCCATGCGGAGGGCGTGGATAGAAATCTCCTATGAGGGATGCAGAGGATATAGGCACCACCGTCGCCCTCCATGCGGAGGGCGTGGATAGAAATCTCCCGCGCCAAGCGTAGTTAGAGGAATGGACTGTCGCCCTCCATGCGGAGGGCGTGGATAGAAATTATTAAGTGGCGAGAGATTGATGAACAGCGTCTTGTCGCCCTCCATGCGGAGGGCGTGGATAGAAATTATTAAGTGGCGAGAGATTGATGAACAGCGTCTTGTCGCCCTCCATGCGGAGGGCGTGGATAGAAATAGGTTTACAGCGTCTGTGTTCTCAGTGCCAGCAGGTCGCCCTCCATGCGGAGGGCGTGGATAGAAATAGTATGATGGGGCCAATATGTTCTACGGCTATCTACGTCGCCCTCCATGCGGAGGGCGTGGATAGAAATAGGACTCTTACAATCGTGTTTGGTACATAATCAGTCGCCCTCCATGCGGAGGGCGTGGATAGAAATGAGGTGTACCGGCAGACGGGAGCTTATGCGGACAAAGTCGCCCTCCATGCGGAGGGCGTGGATAGAAATCGCAGGTGGATGTCGCCGCCGAGATTGGATGCGGTCGCCCTCCATGCGGAGGGCGTGGATAGAAATCCGCATTGATTCGGATTTTTCGGTTTTCGTCAAGACGTCGCCCTCCATGCGGAGGGCGTGGATAGAAATAAGCCCTGTTACTAATTTGGAAACGGCGAGCTAATGTCGCCCTCCATGCGGAGGGCGTGGATAGAAATCAGGCGCTGCTCAACAGCGAGGCGGCGGGCTCAGGTCGCCCTCCATGCGGAGGGCGTGGATAGAAATTGCAGCTTGACCGCGATCTCGGCAGCGGCCATGTTGTCGCCCTCCATGCGGAGGGCGTGGATAGAAATAATTGTGGTTCCGTTAAAGACAAGCTGTGGGGCCGTCGCCCTCCATGCGGAGGGCGTGGATAGAAATTTGCCCTTTGCGTGCATCGTTGGCCGCTGATGCTGTCGCCCTCCATGCGGAGGGCGTGGATAGAAATCAGTCGCTGAATGTGTTTTGCGATATCCCTGTTGGTCGCCCTCCATGCGGAGGGCGTGGATAGAAATTTGCCCTTTGCGTGCATCGTTGGCCGCTGATGCTGTCGCCCTCCATGCGGAGGGCGTGGATAGAAATCAGTCGCTGAATGTGTTTTGCGATATCCCTGTTGGTCGCCCTCCATGCGGAGGGCGTGGATAGAAAT
>OGGQ01000817.1_pt1 | contig 43986 bp, 33 predicted proteins | sample 1571191 | NCBI WGS metagenome assembly OGGQ01 (sample SAMEA2582061, study PRJEB24529) | metagenome | biome: Human gut stool | place: China | collected 2011
GTCCCTATGAGGACTATACTCTGCCCCGCCATGCGCGGGACGTTAACAAATCCGTGAACAGCAACACTCATATTCTTAACAATTGCTTACATTTTGCTGTCCTGGGGCCGGCCGCCTTGAACCTGGCTGCAATCTGTGTTAGACTCTAAAAATGACAATAAACCGAATGAGGAATACCATGAACAACATACTGGACTATCTGGAAAATTCCGCAGCAAAATATCCGGACAAGACAGCCTTTGCCGATGAACACGGAAGCTGTACCTATCGCGAGCTTCTAAATAAGGCCAAAAGAAGCGGCTCCGCACTGGCGCAGCGCTTCTTAAGACGCTCTCCGGTGGCCGTGCTGGCCGATAAGAGCACGGATGTGATCATAGCTTTTATGGGCATTGTTTACGCGGGCTGTTTCTATGTCATGCTGGACCCCTCACAGCCGGATGCCAGGCTCAATCAAATACTGGACACGCTGCGCCCGGAAGCGCTGCTTATCGGCGGCGGCTGTGAAAAGAAGGCAGAGAACCTGGACTATGAAGGTCCTTTGCTGCCGCTGCAGCTGTGGGAGCAGGCCGTGAAAGATGAGGCGGCACTTGAGGAAATACGCAGGCAGGCGCTGGATACGGACCCTCTGTACGGGATCTTCACCTCCGGTTCCACCGGACGGCCCAAGGGCGTGGTGGTCAGCCACAGAAGCGTCATCGATTTTATGGAGTATTTCACGGAGCTCTTCTCCATCACCGCGCAGGATGTCATAGGAAATCAGGCGCCCTTTGATTTTGACGTGTCCGTTAAGGATATCTACGCCACCTTAAAGGCCGGGGCCACGATGGAGATCCTGCCGAAACAGCTGTTTTCCTTTCCGGCAAAGCTGCTGGATTATCTCTGTGAACGCCGGGTCACCACGGCCATCTGGGCCGTATCGGCCCTGTGCATCATCAGCACATTAAACGGCTTTTCCTACCGTGTGCCCACCCATCTGAACAAGATTCTGTTCAGCGGGGAAGTGATGCCCGTATCCCATCTGAATATATGGAGGGAACATCTGCCGGACGCGCTCTTTGTCAATCTGTACGGGCCGACGGAGATCACATGCAATTGTACCTATTATATTGTGGACAAAACGTTTGCGCCCGGTGAAACGCTTCCGATCGGAATCCCGTTTCCCAACGAGTCCGTATTCCTGCTGGACACAGAGGACCGCCCGGTCACAAAACCCGGCGTGAGCGGAGAACTCTGTGTCACGGGCACCGCCCTTTCGCTGGGTTACTACAGAGATCCGGAAAAAACCGCTGCGGCATTTGTACAGAATCCTCTGAATGACCGCTATCCGGAAACGGTCTATCGGACCGGTGACCTGGCCCATTACGGCGAAGACGGCCTCCTGTACTTTGAAAGCCGCAGGGATTTTCAGATCAAGCACATGGGGCACCGCATAGAGCTGGGCGAGATCGAAGCCGCGCTGGATGCCTGCGACGGAGTGACGCGGGCCTGCTGCATTTATCTGGAGGAAAAGAACAAAATTGCCGCCTTCTATGAGGGCAGCGCTGATAAGAAGGAAATCGCCGTCCAGTTAGGCAGGCGGATTCCCCGCTACATGTTCCCGAATCTTTACCGCAATATGCCGGCCCTGCCGATTACTAAAAACGGAAAAATTGACAGGCAGCTTTTAAGGAGGTCGCTATGAATGACGAACTGCTGATGCGGGCAGCGAGAGAATACGGCACGCCTTCCTATGTATTTGATCTGGACGCGTTTAAAGAGCGCATCGAAACCGTCTCGGGATACTTCCGGGGACGGGCCGAAATCTGCTATGCCATGAAGGCCAATCCTTTCCTGACAGGGGCCGTTTGCGGACTGTCCGCAGGTTATGAGGTATGTTCTCCCGGAGAATATGCGATCTGCAAACGGGCAGGCATTCCAGCGGACAGCATCGTCTTATCCGGAGTGAATAAAGAAGCGCAGGAGATCTGCCATGTCATGGACACGGGGGGCGCCGCAGTCTATACGGCCGAATCCGAACGGCAGCTTTCTTTGCTGGAAAGCTGTGCCGCCGCCCGAAGCATACAGATACCGGTGCTCATGAGGCTCACCAGCGGCAATCAGTTCGGCATGGATGAGGAAACCATCTTAAAGCATGCGACGCGCCCGCTTCATTACCCGCATCTGGATATCCGCGGCATCCAGTATTATTCCGGCACCCAAAAGAAGAAAACAGAACCGATCCTTAAGGAGCTTGCACGGCTGGATGAGTTCTGCTGCCGCATCGAATCGGAAACAGGCCTTACGCTTCATACACTGGAGTTTGGCCCCGGCCTGTATACCCCCTATTTTCAGGGGGAAGCCGCTTATCCGGAAGAAAATGTCCTGGCGGAGCTGTCCCGGGCCATCGAAAACCTGCGTTTTAAAGGGAACGTCGTCCTGGAGATGGGCCGCTTTCTCGCGGCGGGCTGCGGCTATTATCTGACCCGCATCGCCGACTGCAAAACAAACAGCGGCCAGAACTACTGCATCGTGGACGGGGGCATACACCAGCTCAACTATTACGGTCAGACCATGGCCATGAAGCTCCCTTTTATCCGCCATCTGCCGCAAAGCCCGGCGGGAGACGGTAAAGGGCCTTCTTCCTGCACAGTCTGCGGTTCGCTGTGCACAACAGCCGATGTGATCGTAAAGCAGCTGCCCCTGATACATCCCCAGCCGGGCGATCTGCTTGTATTTGAAAAGACAGGGGCATACTCAGTTACGGAGGGGATCTCCCTGTTCCTTAGCAGGAGCCTTCCCCCGGTGCTGCTCTATTCCAGGCAGCGCGGGATGTTACAGGCGCGGGAAGCTTATCCCACCGATCTTTTGAACGCGCCGCGGCAGACGGCACAGGCAGTGCCGCACGAACTATAAAGGAGAGAACGAAAATGGATGAATTAATGAATATTTTGGAAGAGCTCAAGCCCGATGTGGATTTTGAAACATGCACCGCGCTGATCGACGACGGATATCTGGATTCCTTTGATATCCTGTCCATCGTAAGCGAGCTGAATGAAGCTTTTGACATTGAGATCACACCCCGGGATATCGTGCCGGAGAATTTCAATTCCGCTAAGGCGCTTATGGATATGGTTAACCGCCTGCAGGAAGAATAACCGGAGGTACCCATGTCATTTATATCCATGGAGTTTCTGCTGTTTCTGGCAGGGGCCATACTTGGCTATTATCTGATTCCCAAACGCTTTCAGTGGGTGTGGCTGCTTATGTTCAGCTGTGTGTTTTACCTCTGCGCCGGGCTGCAGGCGGTGTGCTTTCTGCTCACCACCGCCATGACCACATTTGCGGCGGGCCTATGGATCAAACAGCGGGAAGATGCCGTTAAAAAACGCCTGGCTCTGCTGCCCGCAGGAGCCCCAAAAGAAGACAAAAAGGCCCTGAAGGAGCGCTGCCGCCGTCAAAAATGCCTGATTGTTGCCGGCACGCTGCTGGTCAATTTCGGCATTCTGGGCGCGCTGAAATATATGAATTTCGCCATCGATAACCTCAACGCCTTATTGGGGCTGGATCTTTCCCGGGTTTCGTTGCTGCTGCCTCTCGGGATCTCCTTTTACACCTTCCAGTCCATGGGCTATCTGATCGATGTTTACCGCGGCAAATACGAGCCGGAGCGTAATCCTTTCCGCTTCGCCCTGTTCGTGTCCTTCTTCCCGCAGCTGCTGCAGGGTCCCATCGGACGCTTTGACCGGTTATCCACCCAGCTTTATGAAGAACACCGCTTCGACCTGACTTCCCTGCAGCGCGGTCTTCTGCTGATGGTTTGGGGATATTTTAAAAAGATCGTCATCGCCGACCGGGCCGCCGTGCTGGTGAATCAAGTGTTCGGCAACTACGAAGCCTACACGGGATTTGCCGTGATCGCGGCGGTGCTGGGCTATTCCGTACAACTCTACTGTGATTTCTCCGGAGGTATGGACGTGGTCATGGGCGCTTCCGAGTGCTTCGGCATACATCTGGACCAGAATTTCAAACGCCCGTATTTCGCCAGATCCATCTCCGATTTCTGGCACCGCTGGCACATCACTCTGGGCACCTGGATGAAGGATTACCTGTTTTATCCGCTCTCACTGTCCAAGGCTATGAACCGCTTCGGCAAATTTACGAAAAAGCATTTTGGCCGCCATGTGGGCAGAGTGCTGCCGGTTTGCATATCGAACCTGGTGATCTTTTTTGTGGTGGGCGTGTGGCACGGCGCCGCCTGGAAATTTATCGTATACGGCCTCTACAACGGCATAATCATCGCCCTAAGCAACCTTCTGGCGCCGCTTTATACAAAGCTCCTTCAGGCCCTTCACATACCGGTTAAATCCAGGGCCTGGACTGTTTTTCAGATACTGCGGACTTTTGTGCTGGTCAACATCAGCTGGTATTTTGATATGGGTTCCAGCCTGTCGGCAGCGTTTGCCATGATGCGAAATACTTTCCGGGGTCTGTCGCCTGCAGCGCTCACTGACGGAAGCCTCCTGTCTCTGGGGCTGGGCAAAGCCGACTTTCTCGTGCTGGGTGCAGGATGCGCCGTTCTCTTTACCGTGAGCCTGCTTCAGGAACGCAATGTGAAGATCCGGGAATCCCTGGCCAAAAAGCCGCTGATCGTGCGTCTGTCCCTGTATCTTCTGCTGCTGTTTTCCATCCCCCTGCTGGGACAGATCACAATTACCGGAGGAGGATTCATCTATGCACAGTTCTGATAAAAATGACGGAGCCAAAAAGCATTCCTTTAAGAGATGGGGGATTGCGGCGCTTTTTCTCGCCGTCTGCATCCTGGCCAACGCATTTTTAAACTATGCGCTGATCCCTCCCAGCACGGTGCGGATCAACCTTCATAACCTGCGAAACGGAATGCAGTACGATACGGTTTTTCTGGGCACCTCCCACGGTCAGTACGGTATTGATCCGGCTTCGGTGGACGCCGAAGGGGGCGGCAGCAGCGTAAGCCTCTGCATGGCCGACGCCTATCCGGACGATATGTATTATCTGCTGAAGCTGACCCTCGAAACGCAGAAGCCGTCCCTGGTTGTCTATGAGCTGGATCCCTCCTACTGGATGAACGAGCAGCGCAGGGGCTCCACCCAGGTCTTTTTTTACAAGGAATTCCCTTTCTCCGCGGCAAAGCTGGAATATTTCGCGGATAAAATCATGAAGCTGGATTTTCGCTCCACGCTTACGCCCTGGTGCTATTACCGCAATCTCTACGGGCAGATGGCGGACAATCTCCGCTTAAAGGGAAGCGAGGCCTACCGGCAGTTCGATCCTTCCGTCCTGGATATCTCCGTCGGGCATTACGGCGGCAGCGGGTTTATCTACCGCGACCGCGTGGAAGGTGAAAATAAGGGCGGCTTTAACAATATCCCCTGGGACGAATCCGCCGTAAAGCCATTGGCCCTGAACTATTTTGATAAGCTTGTAAAGCTGTGCCGGGACAATTCCATACAGCTGATCGCGATCACAACGCCCGTGCCCCAGGAGACGGCGGACAGCTTCCGGGATTCGTATCAGGCGGCGGACGGGTATTTTTCTTCGCTGATGGAAGCATATGAGGTACCGTACCTGAACTTCAACCGGCTGCTCCCCGGGTTTTTAGACCGCAGCATGACCGGCTATTGGGATTATGACGGCCATATGGACGGGGTTCTGGCCGGAGAGTTCAGCGGGCTTTTGGGAAGGATACTGCGGGAAATGGAGGAAGGGACCTTTGATCCTTCCGGTTACTTTGAATCTAAGTCCGGCTCATCCGCATCATGAAACTCCACGGAAACGGCGCTGCCGTCTTCCCACCGGATATCCACTGTTTTGTTGCCTTTAAGGCAGAGCCCCCTGACATAACCGCTGGCAAACTGCCTGGGCAGCGCCGGCAGAATGTCCACATGGCCGCCTCTGTCCGTCGCCAGCATATTGGCAATACCGGTGGTCCCTCCAAAATTGCCGTCGATCTGAAACGGTTCATGGGCGTCCCACAGATTTGGATAGGTGGAACGCGTGAGCAGAATGTACAAATATTTCCACGCGTTTTCCCCATCCTTCAGCGCCGCGAACATATTGATGATCCAGGCACAGCTCCAGCCGGTATATCCCCCTCCGTTTTCCAGCCGATCGTTCAGGGATATGCGGCACGCTTCCGTCATTTTCTGATCGCCTTCCCACAGCTCAGCGGGAAACATCCCGTACAGATGGGACAGATGGCGGTGTCCCGGCTCCACTTCCGGATATTCCTCAAGCCATTCCAGTATTTGACCGCGGCTCCCGATTCTTACCGGCCAAAGCCGTGCTAGGCGTTCCTGCACTGTATGTATGAGATCGTCATTCACCCTCAACATGGCGCATACCGAGAGGTAATGTTCGAAGACCTCTCTCGTAAGCTCCATATCCATAGCGCTGGCCGCCGTGACACTGCATCTGTTTTTGTCCTTATCATAGTATTTGTTCTCCGGCGAGGTGGACGGGCAGGTCACATAATATCCTTCGTACTCCACCAGCCAGTCTACCAGAAACAAAGCCGTATCGCGCAGCAGAGGGTATGCCTTGTTTTCCAGAAACCCCCAATCTTTAGTGTACTCATAATAACGGTAAAATTCCTGTGACAGCCAGGCCATGCCCATGGGCCACATGGCATAAGCTGCGCAGCCTTCTTTGCCGTCCTCCGCGCCAAAGGGTATGCCCACCGGATTGGTGGAATACCAGCCGTCGGCGTTATGGTGATGGGCCGTCCCTCTGCAGTGATAATTGACAGCCGCCGTCTGTCTGCCTCTCTTAGCCAGCTCTTCCACAAATGAGAAGTAAGGCTCCATGCATTCTTTAAGTCCACAGGAGAGAGCGGGCCAGTAGTTCATCTCCAAATTGATATTGGTGGTCCAATTACAGCTCCACGGTGCCTGGAATTTCCAGCTCCAGATTCCCTGCAGATTCGCCGGCAGGCTGCCTTTTCTGGATGAGGCGGCCATCAGATACCGGCCGTATTGGAAATACAGCGCGAACAGTCCGTTATCCTCCTCCCCCGCCTTGAGCTGCTCAAGACGCCTGTCTGTGGGCAGATCCTTCTGCTCTCCCAGATACAGTTCAACCGTATCAAAGATCCTTCCATAATCCAGCACGTGTTCCTCTATTATACGGTCGTAACTGCCTTCGATACTGGAAGGGCGCACAGCTTCCAGACACAGCACCAGCTTTGAGGCACCGGCCACACGAAGCGTGCCTTCCCGGCACAGAACAGTGCCGTCACAGGACAGCACCCGGATGCCTCCGCTAAATCGCCTGCCCCGATATCCCCAGATCACTGCCTCCTCACCCTTTCTCACATAGGAGGGATCCACATGCTCCGGACATCTGCCGCTAAATATAAGAGCGTCCTCCAGTTCCCGAATACAGCATCTTAGCTGTGACTCCATAGAGATCTCAAGTTCCATCAAAGGGCGGTCGGATTCCAGACAGATCATTACCGCCTGTCCAGGATAAGTAGCAAATATTTCTCTGCGGTAGCCCACCCCGTCCGCCTCAAAGGACACAGCCGCTACCGCTTTCTCTATATCCAGGCTGCGCCGGTAACGGCTGACCTGATCCGACTCCTTCAGATTGCGGTAAACAATATGAAGGTTCCCCAGGGGCATGTAGGATTCGTTAAATTCTCCCAGCATCGTATCCTGGATCAGTTTTTCCGCCTCCGCACAGCGGCCGGCAAATACCAATTCCCGCACCGCTTTAAGGCTGCGGCTGGCGCCCGGATTATTTTTATCCCTTTCATATCCGCTCCACAGGCTTTCCTCATTGAGACCAAGCAGTTCCTCCCGCACGCCTCCCCAGATCATGGCGCCCAGGCTGCCATTGCCGACTGGCAGGGTTTCCTCCCATCTTAATGCAGGTTTGTCGTAATATAATTCCAATTTTCGATTCATTTTTGCGGTTCTCCTTCTGTTTCCCGGATTTTTCCGTGCAAAGTCCGGTATTTACCCGGTGTGGTTTTCTCCATCTTGCTGAAAAATCGAATAAAGTTCTGCGGGCTGTTATAGTGCAGCCTGGCCGCAATATCCGCCACCGACATATCCGTTTCTTCTAACAGCTTTTTGGCCAGATCCAGCTTGTAGGAAAGCAGATAATCAGCGAATGTCATATCCGCCCGGCTCTTCATCACTCTCCAGATATATCCGGGATGGTAGCCCAGAATATCCGCGCACTCCGCCAGAGTAATATCACCTTCGTTTTCCTGTATCAGGGCCACAATCCTGTTCCACACCTGATCCGCTGCGCCGCTGCGTGTATTGTTCAGTGCATGGATGACAGGTTTTATTACTTCACCGATGAAATATTCCCGGATTTCTTCCGGGTGATACAGCTTATAGAGACCCTGGTAAACGTTATGGCGGGCATCCTGAAATACTTCATTGACGGATATGCCGGCGTTATTAGCCGCGGTCAGTATGGTAGTCAGCATCCTGTATAGGATCATGGACTGCTCATAAAGACGCGCATTGCTTTTCATAAGCCACTCCATAAATTCTTCAAACAGACTGCAGCTTTTATCCAGATCACCGCTTCCTATCGCCTCTGCCAGCTGTTTTTCCAAATTAATGTTATAAATGACGCGAATTTCCTTCCTGTCTGCCACATCCGCATAATAGACTGCTTCACATTTCCGGGCCTCCAGACACTCATAATACGCGTGATTGGTGCGTGTCAGATGATAATAAACATTGCTCACGGCCGCACGGACAGAGTAACCGGTTCGCATCACTATATATTCCTCCAGCTTTACCAGAAATTCTTCCACCCCAGAAGAAATCTCGTTCTCTTTGTCCGCCCCTGCCAGAAACAGGATTTCGGTTCCGTTCCAATAAGGAGGCATAAGCATCATCTGCAATATTTCTCCAGGTATGCTGCCGGCGATCAGCAGCAGCATAGATTCCATATTGCTGCGCTCTCCGCCTTTCAGCGTGACAGAGATCATGGCATAACAGTTTCGGGATCGGATTCCCAGCTGCTTTTGCTGGTTCAGGATCTCCGCCTCTCCGATCTCACCGCCCAGGAGCCTGCGCATCAGAAGTTCGGTCAGCTGCCCTATGTGGCTTTCCAGACGCTGCTCCATCTCGCTGTTATCCTGGTAAAGCCGTGACAGGTTTTGCTGCAGATATAAAAACTCATCTGTAATTTCAGTATTTTCACTGTTCAGCCGCTGTGTCTGGCTTATGAGCTGCGAAACAGGCCGGTAAATCCTCTCATATGCCCTGCGCACAAACAGTGCCAGAATCATGGCGGCCAGCATCAGCAGTCCGAAAATCACGGCAAATCCCGCCATGAGGCTGCCAAAATCCGCCGGCCGGCAGGCTGCCAGATAAAAACAGCCTGTGGAAGGAGAAACCATGCCATAGAATTTCATGCCGGATTTGCGAAAGTCCTGGCCGGCAGACGGGGTGATATCTTCCAAAAGCTCCCCGGCTGATGCTGTCAGATCCGGAGCTGTTGTATACACCGCATCGCCATTGGCGTCATATATGAGGAGCTCATAGCCGCTCTCCGGCCTATAGATACTCCGAAACATTGTATCCGTATTCATGTTTACTACCAGCGCTCCCTGTATCGGGCTGCCGATTAAAGGCTCCAGAATGATGTAGGACAGACCCGCCAGAGGAACATGACACCTGCTTTTGTCCTGTTCCATATCCGTACCGTTCAGCCAGAATTTTCTCTTCCAGTTCTGCAAGATCAGCTCATCATCCAACATCCGGTCAATTTCTTCCTGATTGTTCAGCTCAGAAAAAGTATACATTCCCCGATTTGAAAGGACCCATTCATGCTCCAGATTCAGATAGGAAAAACCGCTGATATAGTTCTTCAGATAATCCGGCCCTCCCAGGCGGCCTATCACATCCCTGATATAGGAATAACTGCTCATTCCCGGCAGTTTTCCGCAGAGGATTCTGCGAATATCCTCTTCTTTAAGCAGTTCTCCATAGACCTGGGCGGTCTGCTCCAATATCTCATCGCACCGCTGCTTAAGCTGGAGCGCCGTGATTTCCAGAGAGCGGCTGATCTGTCTGTTGATCTCCCTCACATACAGCAGGCCGGACACTATACCGAAGATAAGCAGCAGACATACCGGCATTATTGTCAAGCTGATCTGTATCGTGCGCCTGTGTGTTCGTTTTTTTATTTTCTCCGACTTCATAACTCCCCCCGCTGTTTTTTTACGCAGGAAAACAGGCATGGCTCTGCCTGCTTTCCCTTTGAGTTTTCCGTATTATTTGTTCGCCTGATACTGGGCGTTTACTTCTTCGATAACCTCTTTTCCTCCGGATTTGTACCACAGATCCCATGCATCCTCAAGGCCCTGCTTATCGATCTGGCCCACGATATACTGTGTCCTGGCATCTTCCAGTATCATATCCAGGTTTCCGCCGTTGGTAGTGTAAGTCGGAGAACCGCAGGTATAGGAAAGGGCCGGGTTAAATACGGCGATCTTCTCAGCATCGTCATATGCCTTGTTCTGAACCACCACACGGTCATCCCATGCGAATTCATAACATTCTGCATAGCCCCCGTTCACATTTGGCAGCATCTGATTCAGGCCGCTGGTGCCCTTGTGAAGAGCCTTATCATCAGGGTCGATCTTCACCACCTGCCCATTCTCGTCCAGCTTCCAGTGTATATCCTGCAGGCCGTAACCGCAGAGCATCTTCATCTCATCGGAATTCATCTTGTCCAGAAAATCCAGGCAGGCCAGAACCTCCGCCTCTGTTTTCGCAGCCTTTGTAACCGCAAAGAAAGTGGTCTGCTCGGCTGCCTGTGTTCCAGGCTTTGCGGACCCATCCGGAGCGATCCCCGGCACCATGGTCATGGAAGCGAATTCCCCGCTGCCGGTGACGCTGGGGATCTCATTCGTCACATAATAATCCCATATGCGGCGGGAATTGTCCAGCGTATCCACAAACATGCCGGCCAGGCCGTTACAGTTGTCATCCTTCCAGCTGCCAGTATCCCTGATGGCCCAGTCATTGGCGATCAGACCTTCATCCTGAAGCTTCTTAAACCAATCCAGCGCTTGCATATATTCCTCTGTCATATGAACCGGCACCAGTGTGCCATCATCCGCTTCTGTCCAGCCGGATCCGCATCCAAACCATGTCTGCATGATGTTAAGAGGGCCGGTATAGCTGCAGAGATTCAATCCGTAGGTATCATCCTTTCCGTTGCCATCGGGATCATTGTATGTAAATGCGTAAAGCATGTCATAGACATCCTGCACCGTTTTCGGTGTATCAAGTCCCAGCGCTTCGGCCCAATCCGTCCGATATCCCATGCCGTTGCGGCCTATGGTTCCCTTGCTGCAAATGCCGTACAAATGCCCGTTCACAGTAAAGGTTCTGGCCAGCTCCGGCTTCATCTGGCTGATCCAAGTAAAGCGGTCCTTATCATATACATAGTCCTCAATAGGCTGAAACGCGCCGTTCTGTGCTGCGCCAACCACTACAGCATCCGTGGCGGTCACCTTAAGGATCATCGGCATGCTATCCACGCCGCTTGCCAGCACAGTGGACAGTTTGTCCTTAAAATTATCGCTGGTCACCCACCATATATCAAGTTTATATCCCGTAAATTCCTCGATCATGCTTTTGATCTGCGGGCCATATTCACCGCTGTTGGGGCTGCCTTCGTAATCGCTTAACATAATCGATACCGCAAAATCCTCCGGCAGCTGCGAACGGAAGTCCCCGGCGGTTGTCTCCGTCCCGGCGGCGCCGGTGCTCCCGGCCACGGCGGCCGTGGTTTTTTCAGCCGTGCTCTCAGACACATTCTGTCCGTTTCCCGCGCAGGCTGTCAGGCTTCCTGCCGCCATGATCAGCGCCAGCATGAGCCCTGTTAGTTTCTTTCCCTTCATTTTCATTTCCTCCTTGATTTATTATAGCATTATATGATGCGTGAACATAGTGCGGAGTCAGCCTTTTACCGCTCCCACCATAACACCCTTGGTAAAATGTTTCTGGACAAACGGATATACCAGCAAAATCGGTACCACCGTCACCATCGTAGATGCCAGCTTCACCGCCTGTTCCGGCGGATTCCCGTTGGCTCCGAAGTCCAGTCTGTTGCCGCTAAGGTCAAAGCCCTGAGCCAGCAGAACGATGGAACGTAAGATCAGCTGGGCCGTCTGCTTTGCTTCGGTATTGATGTAGAGCATGCAGCCGAAATAATCATTCCACAGGCCTACCGCATAAAACAGGCCAATGGAGGCCAGTGCCGGTTTGGACAAAGGAAGGACAATTTTTCGGAACACCCCAACGTCTGAACATCCGTCCATCACGGCAGCCTCTTCCAGCTCCGGCGGAATTCCCTCAAAGAAGTTTTTCATAATCACCATATTGAAGGCGCTAAGCGCACCGGGGATGGTCAGCGCGGCATAGGAATCCAGCATTCCCAGCGCTTTAATCAGCAGGAAAGAGGGGATCATTCCACCGGAAAACACCATTGTTACAATTACCAGGTTCAGCACCAGAGACCTCCCCTGAAAATCCCGTTTTGACAGCGGATAGGCAAATGTGGTGGTAAAAAACATAGCCAGAACCGTTCCAAGCACAGTTACAATTACAGAATTTTTCATACCGTTTAAGATACGCCCGTCTTCTATGATAAATTTATATGCATTGGTTGAAAAAACAGTGGGGATGATTAAAAAGGGCTTTTCCGTCAGTTCCCTCTCCGTTGCAAAGGAACCTCCCACAATATATAAAAACGGCAGAACAGCCACAACAGCCACCGCTGCGGCCCCTATATAAATAAGCACCTGTGTGACGCGGTCTCCCGGCGATCTTTTGATGCGATTTTTTTTACTCTTCATGTTCCGTTATCCTCCCGTTTTAATAGATACCGCTTTCTCCGCATCTCTTGGCGATCCAATTGGTACCCATCACCATAATGCATCCTACAATGCCTTTAAACAGTCCAACCGCAGTGGAAAAGGAATACTGTCCGTTTCCTACACCTACTCTGTAAACATAGGTATCAAACACATCGGACACGCTCCTGTTTAATGAGTTGGACATCAGATAAATCTGATCATACCCTGTATTGAGAATAGAACCTACTCTTAAGATCAGCATGACGATGATCGTCCCCTTGATAGCCGGCAGCGTGATATGCCACATCTGCTTCCATCTGCCCGCGCCATCCACTTTGGCTGCGTCATACAGCTCCACATCCACACCGGACAGTGCAGCCAGGAATACAATCATGCCCCAGCCGGTCTCCTTCCATATCGACTGTATCAGGATAATCGGCCGAAAATACTGCGGACCCGACAGAAACGGCAGCGTCTTTCCGGTTAATTCCTCTACTATCAGGTTAACGATTCCTGTTTTTTCATTCAAAAGCGTATAAGTAATACTGGCAACAATTACCATGGAAACAAAATGCGGTATGTACACCATTGTCTGCACGGCATTCTTAAAATGTATGTGGCGGATTTCATTTAATATCAGTGCCAGAAATATAGGAACCGGAAAATAAAATACAAGGTTCATAAAGGATATTGCCAGCGTATTTTTTAGTAAATTCATGAAATCATGTCCACCGAAGAAATTACGGAAATGCTTCAGGCCCACAAAAGGACTGCCGAAATATCCGGCAAACGGATTATAATCCTGAAACGCAATAAATAATGTGGATATCGGTACATATTTGAATACGATAAAATGCAGCGCGCCCGGCAGCAGCATCAAGTACAGCCACCAATGCCTTCTAAAATACACTCCAAACGGCACCTTTGCCGCGGCCGCCGGCAGTTTGTGTTTACGGCTCATGCCTCTCCCTCCGATTCGGTTAAATTTATCTGGACTATAGCATTTAGCACAGATGAATTCAATGTTCACCTTCTAACCATTCGTCATTTACGATATTTTTATTGTTATATTCCCATTTTTATTGTATATATCAGATGATGATACTCCGTGTAATTGCTTTATCCCCCGCCCTTCTATGAACCGCATATCCTTTAATTCCCCTAGATATTCATACAGCATTATAGTCATATGTACAAAACATTTCATAACAGCATATATTTCTATATTAAAAAGCGCCTTTATCAAAAACTGCAGTTTTTGATAAAGGCGCTTTTTGCATTTTCAATTTTCTTTAAGATGTACATCCAGCTGGTTGAAAGGGATCTCCACTCCGGCCTCATCAAAGGCCAGCTTTATTTCCTCCGTTACGCGCCACTTCACCGGCCAGTACCGGTCGGTGGGCACCCAGGCCCGGCATCCCAGCACTACGCTGCTGTCGGCCAGCTCCGATACATAGGCGGTGATCTCCTCGTCCTTCATCGTCTCCTCCTGGGCATTGAGTATGTCCAGCATGATCTGTTTGGCTTTCTTAATATCCGCGCTGTACGAGATTCCTACGGTCAGATCCAGCCGCCGCTTTCCCTGAGCCGTCACATTGGTCAGGCTGCTGTTGGAGAGCGTGCCGTTAGGGATCACGATGATCTTATTGTCAATTGTGGTCAGTTCCGTATAGACCAGGCCGATGCTGCGCACCGTCCCTTCGTTTTTATGATTGTCCTCCACGATGTAGTCGCCTACCCTAAACGGTTTTAGGAACAGGATCAGCACGCCTCCCGCAAAATTGGACAGGGTACCCTGCAGCGCGAGGCCCAGGGCGATACCGGCGGAACTGATCAGCGTCATCAAAGAAGCCACGTTAAACGCATCGCGCCCGAATGCCATTCCGGCAGTCATCAGCACCAGAACCACATAACCGGCCGCATTGCCCAGATACTTTAAGAACTTGATCACCGTGATCTCTGTTCCCATCCTGGTCAGCGATTTATCCATCACTTTCAGAAGAAACTTAAGAAGTCTCTTGCCCACAAACCAGATGATCACCGCCAGCACGAGGCGGATCACTATATCGATGGCATCCGTCTTCAGCGTGTTCAGCCAGTTTGCAAACCATGTTGTTGTCTTCTCCAGATCCGCAGCCACGGATTCCAGATCGGGCGTCACCGTCGTATATCTGATAATATCACTCATTTCTCTATCCTTTTCCAAAATATATGCCGGTCCGTTTCATCTTATAACCGCGCCGGCTGCGGCCCGCGGCTTATTCCAGCCCCTCTTCCATCACCGCTTTTTTGATCTCCTCAACGCGTTTTCCGGTCTTTGTTTTAGACACTTCCTTTTTCACGTTTTTCCTGCTCTTTGCGGTCTTATTATCCACCGGTTTTTCCTGAACCGGCGTATACTGGAAGATCTGTACGGAAAGCGGAGCCAGTTTAAAGGTGATGGAGTGCTCTCTCTCATCGTATTCCTCTTCCTTGGCCACCTTGAGCCTGGGATTGACCATGCCGCTGCCTCCGAAGGCCGCGCTGTCGCTGTTAAATATCTCTTTATATTTGCCGGGATAGGGCACGCCCACCGTAAATTTCTCATAGGGCACCGTATCGAAATTGCACACCACAAGCAGCGTTTCTTCGGGTTTTTCCGTTTTTCTTAAGAATGCGCAGATGCTCTGCTCCCATCTGGTGCAGTTGATCCATTCGAAACCGTCCGCATCGTGGTCCAAACGGTAGAGCGCAGGATAGCTTCTGTATACCTGATTCAAAGCCTTCACATAGTCCTTCAGCTGTCTGTGTATATCGTATCCCAGCAGATGCCACTGAATCTGGCTTCCCTCATTCCATTCATCCATCTGGCCGAAATCCTGTCCCATAAACAAAAGCTTCTTGCCCGGATGGGTCATCATAAAGCCGTAGGCCGCCCTTAAATTGGTGAACTTATCTTCAATGGTTTCACCGGGCATCTTGCCCACCATGGAGCCCTTGCCGTGCACTACCTCGTCATGGGAAAATACCAGTATGAATTTCTCACTGTAGGCGTAGAGCAGGCTGAAGGTCAGCTCGCCGTAATGATGCTTTCTGAAATAGGGGTCGCACTGCATATAGCCCAGAAAATCATTCATCCAGCCCATATTCCACTTATAGTCAAATCCCAGCGCATCGTCCTCCACCTCACCGGTCACCTTAGGCCATGCCGTGGACTCTTCCGCGATCAGCACCGCGCCGTTCTGTTTTTTCTTAAAGATGGAATTTAAGTGCTTTAAAAATTCCACCGCTTCCAGATTCTCATTGCCGCCGTAGATATTGGGGATCCATTCCCCGTCATTTTTGCCGTAATCCAGATACAGCATGCTGGCCACAGCGTCCATACGGATGCCGTCTGCGTGATACTTCTCCACCCAGAAAAGTGCATTGGCAATCAGGAAATTGGTGACCTGAGGGCGTCCGTAATTGTAGATCAGCGTCCCCCAGTGAGGATGCGCGCCCTTTCTGGGGTCCTTATGTTCATACAGGCAGGTGCCGTCAAAATCCGCCAGCCCGAACCGGTCTCTGGGAAAATGCGCGGGCACCCAGTCCAAAATCACGCCGATTCCGTTCTGGTGCATCACATCCATGAAATACATGAAATCTTCCGGCGTGCCGTAACGGCTGGTAGGCGCGTAATAGCCGGTCACCTGATACCCCCAGGACTCATCCAGCGGATGCTCCATGATCGGCATGAGTTCAATATGAGTATACCCCATTTCCTTTACATAATCAGCCAACATCGGCGCCAGCTCCCGATAATTGTAAAATTCCCGGTCTTCTTCCTCCGGGCGCCTCCAGGAGCCCAGATGCACCTCATAGATGAACATGGGCCTGTCCGTTGTATCCGCTTTCTTCCGGCTCTCAAGCCACGCGGCGTCCTGCCACTGATATCTGCCGATGTCGCAGATCACAGAAGCGTTGGCCGGCCTTAGCTCGCAGCAATTGCCGTAGGGATCGGATTTAAGCGAGGGATCTCCTCCCACAAATTTGATCTCATATTTGTAGATCTCCCCAGTCTTTAGTCCCGGGATAAAGATCTCAAAGATTCCCGAATCCTGACACCGGCTCATCTGATGCGCCCTACCGTCCCAGAGATTAAAATCCCCGACCACGCTGACGCGCCACGCATTGGGAGCCCAAACCGCGAAATATACGCCGGGCACTCCGTCCACGGTCATCGGATGGGCGCCCAGCTTCTCATATACCTCATAATGGATGCCGGCGGCAAAACGCTTTCTATCCGATTCCGTCAGCTGTGAGCCGAACCGGTACGGATCTTCCAGCACCGCCTGCGTATCGTTATCGTAAGTGATCTCCAGCGTATATGCTGTCATGGTTTTGCGCGGCAGAAGGGCGGCAAAGAAGCCGGCCTCATCCGCCAGTTCCATCTTATACGCCTTTTGGGACGTGCCCGTTCTCACTTTTATTTCTTTTGCATGGGGGTTGAACGTCTGAATCAGCAATCCGTCCTCCGTAAGATGCGGTCCCAGAATATCATGGGGATGGTCGCACTCCGAGTAGACAATGCTCTCTATCTCCGGCCAGTTCATTAAACGATACAGTTTTTCCTCCATATTATGCCCTCCAAGCCACTCGCGGCCATTCCTGCCCGCTCGATTGATTTGACTTTATTTTATCATTTTGACCGGTATAAAACAAGACCGCTCTTGCAATGTTTCATTGCAGAGCGGTGTGAGTGCCTGAATCAGGTCTTTTTCACAAATTTAGTTTTGCATTTGGGGCAGGTGATTTCGATCTTACCTTTGCCTCTGGGGACGCGGACAGTCTGTTTGCAGTTCGGACATGTGTAGTAATTGTGGTCTTTGTCTTTGACTTTGGTCTTAAATCCTGTCAGACTGCGGCGGATGCCACCGGTCAGATTCATGTATTTGGTGTTCTCTGCGGCCCGCTTATAGATCTGCCGTGAAAACATGCGGAAATACATCAGGATCAGCAGAGCAAAAACCAAAATGTTCATCAGCGGAAAACGCACGAAGATGCTGATGACCAGCAGTACCAGACATACCCCCATCAAAAATTTATTCAGTTGATCCATGCCGTAGCGCCCGTACATGAAGCGCTGTATTTTTTCTTTCATTGACTGTGTCGCCCCTTCTCACTCTGTTTATATTTATTGGAAACAGCCCGGCAGGGGCCGTTTCTGGGTGGTTCGTATTCTTTATTATCCTATAATCTCAAACGGTGAAAGTCAATGAATTTCAGATAAAGGATTGTTAAAATTACATAAATTGCTGTTACTGTCCAGCCGGAGGATTGCTCCGGTAATCCGCGAGAAGCAGATCCACCATGCGGCCGTAACTTTTTATGCCTTCTTCCTGATCATTGATCTTTAAATAGGAATCGTTGACCTGGTTGGAAATCTCCGCGATCTTACCTTTATAGCGGTCCCAGTATTCGTTGTTATAGGCATAATCGGCCCTGGCCGTAGCGTCCAGCCTGTCCCAGAGCATTCTATATTCCGCCTCTCCCTTGCTGTTATACAGCGCGTTGCTGCTGTGTATGTAGGCCAGCATATAGCCGCTGTAGCGAAACTGCGGGTCCAAAGAATCCCTGCAGGCGAGATAGGCGATGAAGTTGGCCTCATCTTCCCGCATAAAGCCCCGCAGATGGGACAGCTCATGGCAGATCGTCACAGGAATATTATAGGCCGGAACATCGCTGTTGTAATTGGCTTCTATCGTAAAGGGGGAGTATATCCCCTGTATCTCCTGGCAGGACAGGAAATCAGAAAAAAGAACGGCTTTGGGCCTGGCATAATAGCCGTCTAAGGACGGATATCTCTCCCCAAGCTTCTGCATCTCCTTAACAGCCTCCCTGCGCACGGCGGCCTCGTCTATCGTTGAGCGGCCATAGGCATCCTTGTCTATAAGCGCCGCATTTTCGTTGATCTTATCCAGCAGATAACCGCAGAGCTCATAGAGTTCTTCTTTGGAGGATTCCCGGGTGGCAATTCCCGCTTCCACAGAAAACGGCAGGCGGTAATAGTTAATGCCGCAGTTCGCTGTATAAAGAAACAAAAGCAATGAGGCAGTAAAAAACACGGTCACTGACAGGTTTAAAACTGTGCGCACCCCCTTTTTCCTCTTCACTGCCAGCCAGATCATGCTAAACAGGATCCAGAGAACAACGCCGGCAGCAGCCGCATATAGGAGCAGCTCCGCCGCGGAAAAAGGAAATAGGGAGAAAAATCTTCCGACCGTGCCTACCAGTTTGGGGTAAACCCTAACAGAGTACCATTCCGCAAACCATTCCGTTTTTCTGGCCAGAAACTGCAGTATCACACTGGCCAGTATGAGTATCGCCGTTGCCGTTGCTCTTTTCATAATTTCCCCCCTGTCACCCTATTTTCCGGCGGTCTGCAGCCACCTTGCCAAAATTTCTTTGAGTTTATCTATTACCACCGGCTTGCCCAGGTGATCGTTCATGCCGCCGCTAAGGGCCGCGGCCACATCCTCTGCAAACACGTTTGCCGTCATCGCCACAATGGGAACCTGCCGTGCATCGTTCCGGTCCAGCGCGCGGATGGCCTTTGCCGCCTCATATCCGTTCATGACCGGCATCTGTATATCCATGAAAATCAGGTCATACCAGCCGTCCGGCACTTTCCGGAACCGTTCTAAAGCCTGCTGCCCGTCCGCTGCTTCTTCCACTTCCAGGGAAAAGCTGCCCAGAATTTCCCGGGCAATCTCCCGGTTCAAATCGTTGTCCTCCACTAACAGCACCCGCTTTCCGTCATACATTTCAGAAGCAGTCTCTGTCGTTTTCTCTTCCGATCGCTCTGCCGGCGCTGTTTTCCGGATGTCCTTCTTTAACTGCAGCAGGACGGTGAACACCGTGCCCTTTCCCTTAACGCTGTCCACTGTAATGTCGCCCTGCATCATACCGGCCGCCATTCTGGTGATACACAGCCCAAGGCCCGTGCCTGCTTCCTTTCCGGTCATGCTGTTATCTTCCCTGCTAAAAGGCTCAAACAAATGCTTCTGAAATTCCTCGCTCATGCCGATGCCGTTGTCTCTGACCTGAAACTGGTAAAATCCATATCCGGCCATTTTTTCAGGCTGCTCCTGCATAACCACCTGAATACGGCCGCCCTCCGGCGTGTATTTAACCGCATTGGACACCAGATTCACAAAAATCTGCTGCAGCCGCATCCGGTCCGCCAGGACATGGGGGCTGCTCACACTCTCAAAGGAAAGTGTAAGCGACTGCCCTTTCTTCTCCGCGTTGGGCCTTAAGACTTCCACAAAGGACCTGAGAGCTTCCGCCAGATTAAGGGGTTCCTCGGTCAGATCCATATGCCCGCTCTCCAGCCTGGACATATCCAGCACTTCATTGATGAGTCCCAGAAGATACCCGGAGGAGGATTCTATTTTATCCAGGCAATCCTTCAGACGTTCTCTGTCCTCCAGATGCATCCGCGCGATCTGTGTCATGCCGATGATGGCGTTCATGGGCGTGCGGATATCATGGGACATGCTCGATAAAAAGATACTCTTCGCCTCGTTGGCTTTTCTGGCGCTCTGATACGCATCCTCCAGCGCCTGCTTCAGCTTTTCGCTGCGCATCCGGCTCTCATGTATATCCTGGATTGCCACCGTCACCAGTTCCGGCACAGCGCCCCGCTCCTGCGCCTGAATGAACTGCAGCCGCACCCATCTGCCGCCGTCCGCCTCCTCAAGCAGGCACTCCCGCTCATAAAAACCTCCGTTTTGCGTCAGCAGGCCGGCCATTCCGTCAAGCTTTCCCGCCAGACGGAAATTGGCCCACTCCCCGGATTCCATGCGGCTTTTTAAAAAGGAATAGGTAAATTCCTGATATCTGCCGTCCTTCACCTCCGTAAACAGCGGCGCTGCCGACGGATTTCTATAAACCACACGGCAGCTTCCCCGGCGCAGGTCCACCTGCAGGATCACTGCCGAAGCGCGCTCCAAAGAATGCAGTACGCTCTGATGCTCCTGGCTTGTCTCCTGCAGCACATTCAGAAGTGACAGGCTGTCCGTCTCATCCGTTCCCTCTGTCTCATCCGGTCTTTCCGCCGCATCCTCCGTCTCCGGACGGTTTCCACCGTCTTCCTTTAAGTACTCCTGATACAGCTCATATAAGGTGCGCTGCCGGCCGGTTTCCAGCAGATATTCCAGGTCATCTCTCAAGCCTTTATCCTTTACAATCATCTCCACCAGATCCGGGTTGTAGGAACTGCCGCTGCCTTCCTCCAGTTCCGTCAGGATCTCCTGAAATGATTTCGCCACCCGATAATTCCTGTCCAGCCGGTCTGTGGCCGCCTCCATCACATCTCCCAGGCGGATCAGATCGATAAAAAAGCGGACCGGAGAAACGGTATTGTCAAACTCGGCGGGATAACCGAATTTTCCGTCATAAGACTTATGATGTCCCAGGATCACATCTCCATACTTTTTCATCCAGGGCGCATTTTTTACAATTTCATATCCAGCCCCGGGATGGCTGCGGATAATCTCCCATTCCCGCAGTGTCAGCCTGCGCGTCTGCTTGCCGATAACATCATCGATATGGAGCTTGCCGATATCAAAAATCATCGCAGCATCGCCGGCGAAGCTTTCCATTTCCCCCCGCCGTCTAAGCACCTCCACAGCGGAAGCTGTGCCAAATACCCCCGTCAAAAGTCCGGGCTTTTGGTCCAGCACCGTCTCCAGAATGCGCAGCACAATCTGCCGCACCAGCATGCCGTGTAAAAGCGCAGTCGGATTTCTGGCCACCGTCACTTCAATCACATACTGAAAATCCTGTGCATCCTCCGGCAGATAAGGCATCAGCTCCTGCAGATTGTCCTTGATCGTACCGTCCACATAAGACAGATTACGGGTGCGCGGCAGAGAGCGGATAAAGGACAGAAACCTTTCAGAACAGCTTTCCCACAGGGCCTCTCTGTCCGGAAGCTTCAGATTCCGGTCCGCCAAAAGCATTACCAGACCTGATACATGATACAATCCAACCTGAAACAGACGGCTGTCATAAAACGCGCCGTCCCTGTCCATTTCATCATGCGCAAACACATAGTCACAGTACGCTTTATATTCCAGGATATACCGTTCTTTTTCAAGCTCTCCGGACAGATACCTGCACCTTAAAACATTGCAGAAAATCTCATCCTTCATTTCATAAGGATTGGGATTTTGGGCAAGGCTCTCTTCATACAGCCGGTTTAGCACCTCTCCGGCTCTGGTGAGGAAAGCAGGATCTGCCGTTTCTTTTTCCATGCTGCAGACTCGGTTCCCCAGCACATCATGGCAGAGCTCCTCCACCAGCTCATCCAGATCACACCGCTCTCCGTCCAGACTGCGCACCGTCTCATCCCGGTAAAATGCGAGCGCCTCATCCAGCGCCATGAGCAACACACTGTCTTCGACTCTGCGCCAGTTTCCCAGAACGGCCGCATAGTTATAATAAGAATACAGAATTCTGCTTCTCGTCTCCCAGTCCTCAAATTCCGTGTAGCGGTGCCCGAACGTCCGTATCTGTTTAAAATAATCCGCGCTCTTTTTCCCTGCCTCCCAGGATTCCAGCCGGTTATAAAATGCGCCCAGAAGGTTTAATGCCTGAATCAGAGAAGCATCATCGCCATTTTTACGAAAATGGCGTTCCAGCAAATGCGTCACTTCCACACAGGCCAGATCATCCTGATAACCGCCCTTTTCACAGATCCTGATTTCATCCAGAAAAGCTGCTGCAAGCGCGTCGCTGCAGCGGCTTTCTTCGCTTAAAAACGGCCGGACATACATATTCAGAAGCGCCTCGTTTTCAATATAAAGGCGGCGCATCTTTCCTGCCCGCTTCCGGAACTGATCCACCAGATCTTCCTGATCTTTGGCATGAAAAAGCGCTTCCCGCACCCGCTGTTCGATATCCAGATTTTTTCTGTACTTCTCATAAAATTCCCTGATATTGGCTTCTGCAATCATGGTTTCCTCTGTTTTCTTTTGTGATCCGGTTCGCTCCCGTGAGGAATTCACGTTTTCATTGTACTTTCCATTATAAGTTTTAACTGCGGCAGTGTCAAACTTTCTTCGTATTTTATTGCAATGTTAGTGTCAGTTTTTTGACTTTGTATATTGAATTTTCGACCTTTCACGGTTTATGTTTGACAATTGCGTTTTTATTTTACTACAATGAACTTAAACCAATAACAACGGAGGGGAACTACTGCTATGAGTTTACAGATGTATGACCGGCTGCTGTGGCCAAACGGAAGAAGGAAGGCATTTACGCTCAGTTACGATGACGGGGTTACACAGGATATCCGTCTGATCGAGATGATGAATCAATTTGGGATAAAGGGGACTTTCAATCTCAATTCCGGTCTCCTGGGACAAAACGGCACGGTTCGCGCAGGCAGAGAGGAAGTTTCTCACAATAAGTTAAAGCCGTCAGAAATTGGAACTGTGTACAGAGGGCACGAAATTGCCTCACACGGTCTGTATCATTCCTCAATCTGTCAAACGGATGCAGCACGCTGCAATTACGAGATATTGACCTGCCGAAAGGACCTGGAAAGCCTGCTTTCCCATCCCGTCACAGGATATGCTTATGCCTTCGGCGCTTACGATGACACCGTCCTTCAATCGCTTCATAATTGCGGTATCACTTATGCCCGCACCATTCAGGCGACACACTCCTTCGAAGTCCCCGGGAACTTTTTGATCTGGAATCCCACCTGTCATCATGACGATGAGCTGCTCTTGGCACTGACGGATCAGTTTCTCGGCGATTCACGGTCCTTCCCTCTTATAAAACTGTTTTATGTCTGGGGACACAGCTATGAATTTGACCAAAACCATAATTGGGAACATATGAGAGAGTTTCTTGACAAGATATCCGGCCACGATAACATCTGGTATGCCACAAATATAGAAATCCGGAATTATGTGGCCGCATACCGTCAGCTCTTATTTTCCGTGGACAGCAGCACAGTCTTTAATCCCACCTGCACTGCTGTATGGCTTGGCGCAATCGCATCGGATCAGTCTGTGGAAGTAAAACCGGGACGCACCACAAAGCTACCCGCGCCCATCCCGCTGTAATACGGACAAAAGCTGCTTTCGACTCAAGCTATTCAAACTCTATCACTCTGCCTTCCCGTGCCGACCGAAAACATGTCTCCATGATCCTAAGAACGCGCAGGGCGTGATCCGCGGTTACGGTCTGCTGCGCAGTCCCCAGGCATGTCTCCACAAAATTCCTGTACAGGGCATTGCGGTCAAAGTCAAATCTCGGCAGGGGAAGCTCCTTTAATGTCTCTCTGCCTCTGGGAGCCATTGTTTTGCTCAAGCCGGAACCTGCCATCACAGGCACCGTATCTTTATCTTCCCAGCTTGACAGGCGCACCATCCTGCCGTCACAGTTCCAACTGTCAATCTCCGCCGTCCCTTGATCCGCATATAGGTTCCAGAGAGGGAGGCGGATAAAATGACAGGTATCCACCTCCAGCCTGACGGTCAGGCCGCTCTCAAAAGTGAAATGGATAAATACATTGTCGTCGCACTCCTGATTTGTGATGTACTTTAAATCACAGTATATGCGCCGCAGCCGTTCCGGGATCATTTTCACGGTCCGGTCGATCACATGCACTCCCCAATCGTACATCATCCCCCCTCCGCATTCCCTCCTGCTGCGCCAGTCGCCCGGTATTCCCCGGGCTCCCATAATCCTGCACCTTATTTCAAACGTCCTTCCCAGGAGATTTTCCTGGTAGATTTTGCGGATTATCAAGAAATCCTCATCCCACTCTCTGTTCTGGCGGGGGTAAAAAACTCTGCCCGCCGCCTCTGCCTCTTTCATCACTTCGGCAAGATCGGCACTGCACATCATCACGGGCTTTTCACATAGTATGTGTTTTCCTGCCCTTAAGGCTTCCATGGCCATGGATTTATGCAGATGGTTGGGAGTCGCGATCAGAACCGCATCCACACTCTCATCCGAGAGCATCGCCGCATAATCCTCATAGACAAAAATCCCTTGTTCCCTTGCCCAATCCTGGCGTGACTGGTCGATATCCGTAACACCGGAAAGCTCCATCATGTCACCGATCCTCGTTGTCATCGCGCTGTCCGGCATTTTTGCATCTGCAACGTTCCCGTTATATACGGTATCCCCGGTTCCGCTTTTGAGCGCTATAGCATGGCCGCTTCCCATTCCTCCGCAGCCCGCGATACCGATTCTGAATTTGTTCTCCATATTTACATCCGCCCTTTCGCTTTGCTTTACCACCCCAGAATCTTCAGATATTCCCGGCTTCTCCTCGCACACTCAAGGCTGTCCGTTTCATAGTGTTCATCCTGTTCTACGACCGCCCATTGGGCGCCCGCTTTACATGCGGCTTCAAGAACCGGCTCCCAGATCATCTGTCCGAATCCAACGGCCCTGAATCCAAAATAACCGGTCCCGCCCTCTTCTGCTTCTTCCGTCTTAAGCCCGATCAGTTTGTACATATTTCTGACTTCGCCTTTTTTAATATAATCCTTTAAGTGCACCACAGGAATACGGCGGTCATACTTTCCTATGTACTCTACAGTCCTTCCTGTGGCCACATCGCACCAGCAGGTATCAAGCTCCGCCATCAGATATTCATGGGGAATCATCTCAAACATTCTGTCATAACCGTATTCTCCATCCGGCAGCCTCACAAATTCAAAGTCATGGTTATGATAGAGCAGCGTCATCCCTGCCCGGTGTACTGTCTCGCCGATCCTGCCTAAAGTTTTCATAAAGCTGTAAAAACCGTCAGGGTTTGCGGGCCGGTATTCCTCGGCCATGTATGGCATTACAAGGTATTTTACCCCTATCTCCCTATAATCGCTGATCACCTCTAAAAGGCGGCCGCACATCTCTGCAAACGGGACGTGGGCGCCTAAAGGCACCAGGCCCACACGGTCAAGAACTTCCCTTATAAACCTTGGTTCCAGTCCGTAGAGCCCGGCAAGCTCCACCCCGTCATAGCCCATCGCTTTGATTTTCTCCATCACCGGCTCAAACTCTCCCGGAAAGTCCTCCAGTCTGTCCCGTATGCCATACATCTGTAAACCGACCGGTAATCTGTTTTCTCCCATCCTCACTCATCCTTTCACAGACCCAATAGTAATTCCTTTTACAAACGACTTCTGAAAAAACGGATAGACGAGGATGACCGGCAAAACGCCGACCACAGCAAGCGCCATCCGAATCCCCATTGACGGCAGATCGGTAACATCCACCCCAACCCCATTGGCAATCTGATTCTGCAGTGCGCTCACGCTGTCGAGCACATTTTTCATATAATTCTGAATCCCGTACAGATCAGTCCTCTTCTGAATATAATAAACGCCGTTCGTCCAGTTATTCCAGTATCCGATAAATGACATCAGCGCCAATGTCCCGATAATCGGTTTGCTAAGCGGAATAACCACATGGATCAGAGACTTAAACTCCCCCGCTCCGTCAATCAGCGCAGCCTCAATCACCTCGTTGGCCACGTTTGATGTGATATAGGTCCGCATCATGATCACATTAAACGGATTCATCAAAAGCCCCGGAATAATCATTGCAAACAGCGAATCCTTAAGATGAAACAGTCTCGTGTAAATCATATAGGTCGGAACAAGCCCCCCATTAAACAGCATCGTAAAGAAAAGGAAAAACGAAATGATCTGCTTTCCCGGAAGATATTGTCTGGAGAGCGGATACGCAAACAGAACCGTCAGCGTTATGCTCGTGAGCACACCGGTTCCGGCTATGATGATGCTCATCATGTACGCCCTCAATACGCCTTTGCTCGCCGCCATTAAATATCTGTACGCATCCAGATTTGCCTCCCGGGGAAAAAGCGAGTAGCCGTGTTCGATCAGTTCCCGTTCTGTCGTAAATGAGCTGGCGATCAGAAGCCAGAACGGCACAATGCATGCGATAATCAAACATATTAAAAGCACATACTGCAGCGTAATAAACAATCTGCTTTTTGTAATCATGTCTTATCACCCCTTCCCTAAAACAGAGAGCTCTCTTTATCAACTTTTCTAACGACAGCGTTTGTGGTAACAACGAGGATAAATCCCAGTACGGACTGAAACAGTCCGGCTGCCGACGACCTGCCGATACTGTTTTGTTCCAGCAGGGCCCTGTATACAAATGTGTCGATGGTCTGCGTAGTCTTATAGAGCAGTCCGCTGTGCATAGGCACCTGATAAAACAGGCCGAAATCAGAATAACAGATTCTGCCCACCGCCAGAATGAGAAGAATGATGATTGTTTTTTTCATGCAGGGCAGCGTGATCCTGGCGATCTGCTGCCACAAAGATGCGCCGTCCACCACGGCAGCCTCATAAAATGTCTTGTCGATCCCGATCAGGGTGGAATAGTACAGGATCGACGTATAACCGATGGACATCCATAAATATACGACGGTCAGTATCACCGGCCAGGGTGTGGGGACATTGTACCAGCTGACCGGATCCATATGTAATATTGGCAGAACCGTATTGTTCATAAATCCGTTCTGTTCATTCAGAAATGCATATACAATATAGGAGATGATAATCGTAGAAAGCAAATACGGAATCAAAATGATTACCTGGGCTGCATTTCTGAAAAACCTCTTCCGGACCGTCTCCAACGCGATCGCCACAATCAATCCAAACAGATTTCCCAGAAGGATAAACGCGGCATTGTAAAGGATTGTATTTCTGAACATGATATACGCATCTTTCGACGCAAACAAATAGGTGAAATTCGAAAATCCCGCCCAGGGACTCTTTAAAATCCCCAATGAGTAGTCTACTTTTTTAAAGGCTATCAGGACTCCAAACATGGGCAGATAATTGTTGATGATCAAATACACAATCCCCGGAACCAGCATTAAATAGAGCGGCCAGCATTTTCGAATACGGCGAATCAACTTCTTTTTATCGCTCCTCATTCTTCCTCTCCTCTAATCACGGCCTGCTTTTGTGCAAAAAAGAGGCCTGTGCTTCATCAATTCAGGATCCCCTTAAAGGAAATCGTCTTCTGTCTTGTCATCTCTTCCAGAGTAATCACCGCTCCTTCTCTGCCTATGCCTGAATATTTATATCCACCGAACGGCTGATGTGCGAGACGGTAATTGCCGCTTCCTCCGATGATACACGCCCCCGCCTCCACGCGGTTTGCCACCTTCATCGCCACCTCCATGCTGGATGTGATCACACCCGATGAGAGGCCGAATACTGTGTTATTGGCAATTTCTATGGCCTCCTCCATGGTATCAAACGGGATAAGCGGCCATACCGGCCCGAAGCATTCCATATCCTTCGCAATATCCGCGTCTTTCGGAACCGCCATGACCGTAGGCTCCACAAATGCTCCCTCTCTCCTGCCGCCAAGGAGCAGCCTGCCGCCCTGGGCGACTGTCTGCCTAATCTGCCGCTCAACTACGGCCGCATCCGCCTCGCGGACGCAGGGCCCCATTTCCACCTCAGGGTCCCTGGGATCCCCCATCTTTATCTTTGACAGCCGCTTCACAAGATCGCTTGAGAAGCGGTCAAAAATACCCCTCTGCACCAGGAAGCGTTTGCTTGCGCAGCAGGTCTGCCCGGCGTTCCCGATCCTTCCTGAAACCGTCTCATCAAGCGCCTTTTCATAATCGGCGTCATCAAAGATGATGAGCGGATCATTGCCTCCCAGTTCAAGGGACACCGGACGCAATGCTTTGGCGCAGCATTCGGCCAATGAGATGCCCACCTGCGTGCTGCCCGTAAAGCTTACCGCTGCCACTCGCGGATCCGCAGCCGCAGCCGCGCCGATAACACTTCCCTTTCCCGTGATACAGCAGACCGCTTTTTCAGGCACGCCGGCTTTATACAGCAAATCCACGATCCTGATGGCGCTTCTCGGCGTCTTGGACGAGGGCAGCAGCACAACCGCATTTCCCGTCACCAGCATTGGCGCAAGCTTATGCGCCGCCAGCTCACAGGGATAATTAAAGGGTACAATATTGGCAAATACCCCAAGCGGTTCATGGACCGTCATCACCACATCCCCCTGGGACCTCGCCTCCCCGTTGTACGGAAGGGTTTTTCCATAAAACGTATATGCCGCGGCGCAGTATATTCTGAAAATAGCCGCATTGGCAAACACTTCCGTTCTGCACTGGCCGATGGGTTTTCCCCCCTCTTCACACATCACTCCGGCGATCTGATCAGCCTCTTCTTCTATGAGGCAGGCATATTTTTCTAAAATCCTGATTTTCTCATGAAGAGGGACCTCCTTCCATTCCTTCTGCCCTTCCACCGCCAGGGCAATCCCTCTGTCAAGGTCCTCAAGCGTCGCGGCCGGAACCGCATCCACCGCTTTCCCGGTAACCGGATTCACCACCGCAATCGTCGCTCCATCCGATGCGTCCACATATTTACCGCCAATCAACATCTGCATACAGTCACACCTCCCCTTTTTTTTGTAACATACTTTCCACTCTGCGCATTGTCTCAAGGCACATCTGGCCGTTATGAAAAGGGCACTTTCCGAGATTTAACTTATCAAAACCGTGCTGGCCGTCAGAGACATGGCCTCCCGTCCCATCGGATAAAATATTGTTATACCAATCGCCGGTTTCCCTGTTCACAAACCATTTGTCTATAAATGCGATCTGCCTCTCACAGGCGGTCAGATACTTCTCCTCTCCCGTGAGATCATAGCCGCACAGCATGGCGGAAACCGCTTCCGCCGCAGCCCACCACACATGTACCGGGCTCGTCTGCCCTGTCACAAGATCAATGCCGTTGTACATGCATCCGTTAGGATCAAACGCTTTATCCACGATATCCCCCAGCACCTCTTTCACAACCTCATATGCTTTGCCTCTAAGCGCTTCATCCTCCAGCTCATCCGCGGCGTTAATCACAAGATAGCTTAGTTCACAGTCATGTCCGTAGCTCTGCGAATGGCCGAACCGTTTCCCGTCTTTTGTCACTAACGTCATGAAGCTGTGATTTTGTTCGTCATACAGCTTATACAGCAGAAACTCTATCAGGTCTTTCAGGGAATCCGCCGTCCTCCTGTCATGCGTCGCCTGGTAGAGGCGCAGATACGCCTGGCAGAGGTGGTGGGCATACATGACGGCGTCATCGGGCAGTTTGACGGATACATTTCTTCCGTTATCGAAACCGGGTTTAGGCGTCCAGTCCCTGCATAAAGTGGCATAATATATGCCGGGGGCCATCTTTCCTTTCGTCTCCATCAGCTCAAAGGCCTCCATGCACATTTCAAGCGCTTCTTTCTCTCCTGTCGCATGATAGTACTCCGCCAGTCCCATGATAAAAAAGGCTTCGCAGTAATTCGGCTTTATATCCGAAAGAACCGTCCCGTCCGCAGCCACTGTGGTATAGGCTCCGCCATACTCACTGTCATAAAAGTGAGTTTTCAGTTCATCATAGGCATATTTTGCGCGGTCTAAATAGAGCTGTCCTCTGCATTTTCTGTATGCAGCCGAGAAGACATACAGCATCCTTCCCAAAAGTGTCAGACCTTTGGGTTCTGCTGGCCTGCGCTCTCCCTCAAGCGTAACAACGCCGTAATATCCGCCGTTTTCCCGATCCATTATGTATTCGCTGCACCACCACGGCAGTATGCAGCCCACCAGGTTCAGATGCGCCCAGGTGCTGATCCTTTGCAACCTCAACTCCTCCATCTCTTCTTAGCACCTTTCATCAGTCTATAAACAGACGCTGTACAAAAGCGTGGGCGCTCTTGCGCCATGTCTGCCATTCATGGACACCGTCGCACAGGAAATATTCGGCTTCTATCCCGTTATCTTTAAGCTCCTGTATCTCACCGGGCAGCTTCTCTCCGCCCTCAAGCATCCCTTTGCTGTAAAATAAAAGCTTATGCTGGCTGTTAAACTTCTCTGCGTTTTCAGCCGCCGTAAATTTTGCGGTACTCACCTCCGGAAAAGCGTTTCCGACTGTACCGCTGAAAATTCCAATATAATCAAACCACTCCGGATTTTGAAACGCTGTCCACTGGGTCTGATAGGATCCCATCGACAGGCCTGCGATGGCTCTTCCGGCTTTGTCAGACACGGTCCGGAAGCGCCTGTCAATAAACGGTATGCAGTCATCCAGCAGCAGTCTCTCTATATGTCCCGGCAAAACGCCCTCCTGCCTGCTGTCCGGCGCATAGGCATGGCCGAAATTGGCGACCGCAATCATCTCCTTACATTTGCCTTCCGCTATCAGGTTATCCAGAATCAGATTGATCTTGCCCTGCCAGAACCATCCGGTCTCATTTTCTCCGCCGCCATGTAAAAGATACAGCACCGGATAGTGTTTCTCCGTATCTGCATCATAGCAGGGCGGCGTATATACCCAGCAGCTGCGGAGTGTACCGGTAAAGGAGGAGCGGTAATATTCGCACCGGACCGCGCCGTGGGGCACATCCTTAAAATCGTAGAAATCAAATTCCGGGTCGGGCACATCGACAAAATTACATAACCGGTTGTGCGCATAACAGATCGGCGCATGCTCATACAGATGTTCCCTGCCGTCGAAGAAGTAATAGAGGAACTGTACGCCTGCAGGGATTCCCGGAATCAGTGCCTGCCACCAGCCGTCCTTTGTCTTATGGAGAGCATGCTTTTCCTGCCCCCATCTGGTGTTGCGCGTTCCGCTCACTTCCACGCTCTGCGCATCCGGCGCGTAAACATTAAACTCCACGCCCCCATCCCTGAATTCAATCGCCCTTAGCTGGCGCACATACGCCATCCGTCTGGGTAATTTGCCGTCCGGCGAGGCCGGAATGATTCCCATCCACATTTCTGTCTCCGCAAAATTAAGGGGACTTGCATTCAGTGTGTCATACTTATTCTTTTCCATGGCATTCTCTCCCAATGATCCGCTGCCCGCTAAGGGGGCCGCACAGTATAAAGTTACTCAAAGTCAACTACCGCGTTGATCTCCCCGCTGTGAAGAGCCGCTTCCATAATCTTAAGAACCCTTAGCGCTTCTTCTCCTGTCACGAGCTGTTCTGCCTTCCCTTCTATGCAGTCCACAAGATTGCGGTACAGCGCATTGCGGTCATAAATCGGCCGTTCCAGCTCCACAACCTCATTGTCCATCGGCGGCGCCGCAAACCAGCTCGGGCCTTCCCCACGCTTAACAGCCGGTTTCCTGACCGGGAGGGAATTAAAATCCCTGACAAAACCGGGGTCCCTCGGCTTAGCCTTGATGACTTTTGCGCCTTCACCGGTGAATGTTATAACCTCGCCGATTCCTTTCGTCCCATTCAGCCGCCAGCCCGGAACGGGAGAATCAAAATGTCCGGCCCCGCTCTCGATATACGCGATAAATCCGTCTTCAAATATAAGCGTCAGATTGAATCCTTCATCGACATCGCTGCCCGTCAGGTTGATGATCTGGCAAAAAATCTGCTTGATCTTTGATTTGTTCATCTGAACAATCCGGTCAATCAGGTGCACACCCCAGTCCAGCATCATGCCGCCGCCATAGCGCTTTTCGCTTCTCCAGCCAAATGGGCCGTCCGCTCCGCCGCCGCCGATTCTGTTTTCGAGACTTAAGGGCCTGCCCGCCAGCTGCTCATCATACATCCTTTTCACCACCAGATAATCCGGATCCCATCTGCGGTTCTGCCGGGGATAAAATACCTTTCCCGTCTCTTTCGACACCTTTAGTACTTCCTCCAGCTCCGATGAGACAGGCGTTACCGGTTTCTCGCAGAGCACATGCTTGCCTGCCCGCATCGCTCTGACCGCCACTTCTGCATGCAGATGATTTGGCAGCGCGATCAGCACAATGTCAACTTCAGGGTCCTCTAAGACTTCCTCCAGGGACTGATAAACATAAAACCCTTCCTTCCTGGCCCACTCCTGTCTCTTCACATCGATGTCATAGATTCCTGAAAGATGAAGGATTTTAGAGATATCCGTAGTAACCGCTTCGATTTCATCGTCGATCATCTGTGGCAGCTGCCAATCCGTGTAGCCGGTCCCGTAACCGATCGCCAGAGCATGGCCGCCTCCCATGTTTCCACATCCAATAATCGCAATATTCTTCATAACAATCCCCTTTCTGATTCTCAAGTTACGTAACAGTCTGAACTGCTACAAATTTATAATGCGCGCAGGTAACCTGCATCTGCCGCCAGTGTCGTAAATATATCCCCCGTCCATGCATAATCGCGCTCTACGATATAGATGGGTTTGCAGGGCTGCGCATCTGCCGCCGCCTGCACCGCCTTCATATCTACGATGCCTTTTCCGAGTTCACAGTTGATAGAAAGCATTTCATCAAGCTTTTTAGCCATTTCAGGACTCATCCTGGGCCACCCGGAGATATCCTTCTCTGCTTTTGTATCTTTTTTCGGCGGTTTCATAAATGTGAGCTTCTGTGGAAAATCAAGGGTTTCCTTAACATGGACGAGCTCAAATCTTCCCGAATGTTTCCTTATGTACCGGGCCGCATCCACATCGGCGCGGTATGCCCACGCAATATCGATTTCAAAGGTGACCAGATCCGGATCCGTATTTTCAATCAGGATATCATTGACCATCTTGCCCCCCACCTCGAGAAAATCGTTAGAATGATTGTGATAACCATACTTCATCCCCACACTCTTCGCCTTCTTCCCAAGCTCATTGAGCATGCCGGCCGCCTCATAGGCTTCTTCTTCGGTTGTGATCGCCAGGCCGGGGTTGACGACATATTTACACCCTGTCCCGGGAAGATAATTCAAATTTTCATCTGTATCCTCCAGTTCAACATGGGAGCTGATCACCTCCATGTTGATCGAACGCAGAAACTCTTTTAATCCTTCCGGGCTGTATCCGCCGTGCAGTCCATAAAAGATTTCGATTCCGCTGTACCCCAGCTTTGCCACACGGGTCATAACGCCCTCATAATCATGAACCAGCTGGCGCGAGAATCCGTCCAACTGCACATAAAATTTGTCCATAAGTCCTCCTTTTTCTGTCACCCTTCAAAGGCTGATGACCTGTAATATCAGATCTTTATGCTTTTATTTTACGGTACCGTTTCTCCTCACACCACTCCAAAACTGACCTGGATTATCACTATTTTGATCTGCCAGAGCTAAACCGGATTCGTCAAATATGCATTCATAAACCAGATCTCTGATTCTGGGGTGCACTTCGGAATATACTCCCGCCATTCCCAGTATCTCCTGCGCATAAAACACGCTGATATTGTTCTTAGGATCGATCAGCGCGTAGGCTCCAGCGGCGCCGTCCCAGCCAAATTCTCCCACCGGACTTTTAGACTTAGTCCCGTCTGCAAGAACACGGACTCCCAGGCCGTAGCTGTACCCCGGCCGGAACATCCCCTTCACGGTAAAATCATCCAGCTGCACAGGGCTTAGCAGAGGGGTTCCTATTTTCCTGATGCTTTCTTCCCGGAGAATTCTCCTGCCATTTGCGCCCATACCTTTGCAGGCCAGCGCATCAAGCAGCGCCGAAAAGCCGTTAACAGTCGCGATCAGGCCCGCACCGCCGCTGTCATACTCCTTCGTCAGACAAAAAGAATTATCCGATTTTGGCGACTTTTTTCCGGTTGCAAAATCAATGCTGTACTGGGCGGCAAGCCGCTTTTTTTCTTTGGGGCCCGGATGAAAATAAATATCCGTCACGCCAAGAGGTTCAAAGATATGGGTCATGACATAATTACTGAATTTTTCACCCGAGACCGTTTCTATCACAGCCGCTATGACGTCATGGCCCAGACTGTATGCGTATCTCTCACCCGGCTCATAGAGCAGGGGCATTCTGGCGATTGCGGACATCATTTCTACCGTACCCGCCGTATTGCCGCTTTTCTCTCTAAGTTTTGCAATCGGCTCCGATGCCGTGTCATACGACAGTCCCGCAGTCATAGACAATAAATTCTCAATGAGTATGGGACGCTCCGCCCTGTGGGAGGGAGCGTTCAGATCCGGAATATTCCGAAAATCCCCCGGCTCATAACCGTCGGCAACCCTGACGGACGCAAATTCAGGCAAATATTCGGACAGAAGATCCTGTAAGCCGATCCGGCCTTGTTCAACCAGCTGCATACACGCTGTCACGGTCACGATCTTCGTGCAGGAATACAAGTAATATAAATCGTCTTCCGAAACAGGGCGGCGGCACGAGTAGTCGTTGTATCCCTGCATATGGCGGTAGAGAGTGCCGTGATTCTTCCTGACGATCAGATCCAGCCCCTTTACATCATGGCTGTCTTTCAGAGATTCCAGATATTCCGTCAGCTTATCAAAATTCATTTTTTCCCTTCCTCTCGTATAAAGGCGCACATTGTTTAAAGGAAAAGCGGAGACCGTTAACGGCCTCCGCAGTGACATCTCTTTATTTTCCTGCCAGCCACCTGTCAAGCTGAGCTTGTTTCTCTGCAACAATATCCTCTATCCCGGCATCACGCAGCGCCTTCTGAAATTCGGGGAGCGTTTCATCGATATCCACTACCCCATTGATAATCGGCAGATAGTACTGAGCGATCACATTGGCGCACGCCGCATACTGATCCGCAACCGGCGATATATCGCAGGTAAATCCCAGGGCCTTAGAGGGAACTCCGTTGGCATTATCCTGCTTCATCAGCTCGTAAGCGTCCTCCCGCTGCTTAGACCAGGTAGGGCACAAAAAGCCGTTGGGATGAGAGTAATTATATCCGGCAAACCAGCCTGCTTCCTGATGGTTGTGAATCCCTTCCGGCCAGTCCATCTGCCCGTTTTCGTCAACCACATATGTGACGCCTTCCACGCCGTTCATAAAAATATTTGCCGCTTCCGGATCTGTATACAGCACGTCAAGCACGCGCATGGCCGCTTCCGGTTCATCGCAGAACGAAGTGATGTGCCATAAATATGTGGTGACATTGCTGGTGGTCAAAAGCCTTGCCCCGATTTCCGTACCCACGATGGGGCCGTCATACGTGTTTTCCTTATTGGCCTCATAGATCGTATTCGTCAGATTGTAATCATAGCCGGTTATGCCGTATGTAATCTTATTCGTCAAGTTGCCCAGCGTCACCTGTGTGTTGCTCATCGGATCCGGGCAGATAAGATCATTTTCCTTCCACTTTTTCACATTTTCACAAAAATTCAAGAAATAGTCCGATTCATAGAAATTCTCGATTTTGGTGCTGTTTTCCGGGTCGATAATGACTCCGCAGTAATTCGTATCTCCCAGATAGTCGATCGACTTTGGAATCCAGTAGGGAGACGTGGAGCCGGCAATAAAGTATTTGTCCGGATTCGCCTCTTTTAACTTGAGAAGGATATCCGTCAGCTCATCGACAGTATCGATCCTTTCAGGGAATTCCACATTCGCTGCTTTTGCAGTATCTTCCATGCATAAATACATGTTGCCGCATGTCCATGCCGTGTAGGAAGGAATTCCATAAAGCTTTCCGTCGACACGGGCGCAGTCGAGAATCTCAGGATAGGGCTCGTAGAGTTTCTGTATGCCGGGCCCGCTGGATTCCAGTACGTCGTCGATGGCCATGACCTGTCCGTTGGATACCAGTTCACCGATCGAGGTATACCAGAAGGAGGTCAGGATATCCAGTGCGTCATCTCCTCCTGTCAGCAGCAGGTTCAATTGTGTCTGCAGATCCGAGGCCTGAATATAAACCACCTCAACCTCGGCATGGGCCTTCTCCCGAAGAATCTTGTTCAGAGCTTCTTCCACAATCTCGTGATTATCCGGCGGGCCGCCGTAAAATGCCGTCTGATTGATTCGAAGCACCGGATAGTCTTCAGAATCCCCCGCATTTGTCTGCTCATTTACAGGCTCCTTGGTATCTCCTTCGACATCCCCCTTCTTACCGCACGCTGCAAGAGACATTGCCAGCACGCACGCCAGCAATATGGCCAATAATCGTTTCATAATGCTATCCTCCTTTTTCTTCTGTCACCAACCGAAGGTTGATGACCTGCGCACGCATCAGCGTGCTTCCTTTTTTCTTCTGTCACCAACCGAAGGTTGATGACCTGTGCACGCATCAGCGTGCTTCCTTTTTTCTTGTCGTTACTGTCATTTTAGTCTTCCCGCCCCGATATAACCACCACATTTCTGATTAAGAATATTGCTATTCTGACACGCTTTTTCCGTTTTTCCGATTCCAATTCATCTGTATCAGCACCAGACATATGCCCGCGGCGGCGGCAGCGAGCCCAAATCCACAGAAGGCCGCGCCATAACCGAAGGGCTTTATAAAGAAAGATCCAATAACCGGCGCGATTGCATTCCCGACATTTTGTCCGATCATGACGGTGCTTGTGGCGACACCTGCCATCTCTTTACTCACCGACTTCACGCAGTGCGCCTGGATAGAGGGCAGACCCGATCCCTGCCCCAAAGCTCCGAAAAAGCTTGCGATCGTGATAAAAAGAAGCGTTTCGCTGATCCCTATAAAAAACATACACATCCCTGTACAGAGGAACGCGGGAATCAGGATATGAAAAATTCCCCTGTTATCCAAAATGCGCCCCGTAAACGGGCGGAATGCCACCGCAAAAACCGAATACAGGGTAAAGAAAACCGTTATGCCCGCTATCTTTCTGATATCCGCAATGATCGCAAGATATGTGCTTATCAATCCTCCCGCAGAGCTTAACAGCACCGCCATGAGCATAAATACCGTAAACTGAACCGCATACAGATCTTTCAGACACGTTTTTTTGCGTTTCACTTCCGAAACGGTGCTGCTTTGATACGGCATCAAGATGACGGATATCATACATACCGCAGCAAAGCATCCCGCAACCGCAAAGGTCAGGCCAAAGCCCCCCTTTTCCTGAAGTTCCAATCCCAGAGAAGGGCCCAGCGCCTGAGCCACAATTGTAGTGAGTCCCACATACCCAAGGCCCTCTCCCATCCTTTGGTTAGGTATATAAGAAGAAGAGTATGCCACATTCGCCACAGTGCAGACCGAAAAGAAAACCCCTGTAATCAGCCGTATGAGAACGAGTGCCGGAAGTACCGTGCATACGCTGTGAAGCGCCAGGGAACATCCATATCCGAAATTCGCGAAAATCAGTATCCGTTTTCTGCTGCACCTGTCGCATAACGCCCCTGCAAACGGGCAGATGATCAGTGCCACCAGCGACATTAATCCTGCAACGGCGGATGCCACAGTCAAATCCGCACCTGTCTGTATCGCATATTTTGCCACAAGAGGGACTGTCATCATTCCTGCCATTCCGTTACAAAGCATACTAAATAAAACCATGATATATTCCGCACTCCAAAGCCTTCCTTTATCCGCCATGCCATCACTCCTCTTTTTTTATGTCTAACGGCCTGTGAAATTCTGATTCTCTTCATCCTCTGCCGTTTTCAAAAAGTATATCATTATCCCCGCCCCTTCTTCTGTAGCATTTCCGATATAAAATATTATAAATCTGACCTAAACATCCGTTATTCTTGCGCCGGTATTTTATTGGTGTTAAACTGATATTGAATAATTATTAATCATTCTGCCGTGTACCTTCAGAGGAATAAAAACTATGGGCAAATTGTATTCGATCAAATATATACTGAAAAGATTCTTTATAATCATTACATTACTGCTGTTATTTATTTCACTGTTTTATACCGCCAGTTTAATCGGTTCCTCCATTCGGTCCAAGATCACGGAAAACGTCCATTCACTGGAAAAATATGCACAGTCCCTCGCTCTGGATTTTTCCGCTCAGGCCAATTTTAACCGGACTATTATTTCTTCCGATCCTAATTTATCGCTGCTGTCTATATCCGATTACCCCGATTCCAAAAGATTGGTCTCTCTCTATCACCTAAGACAGATTATTAACTATCACGACCTACCCTACTGCATTACCATGCTCTATGATTCAGACACGGACGAAGCATACTATTCTTCCGGTATATTTTGGTCAGGCAGCCAGAAACCGCAGCAATTTTATTCATTTATGCACCAGCTGGGAATAAAGGTTTCTCAATTTTCCGATTATGAGTGCAATCATTGGTTTTACGATCATTTTTCCGATAATAATTATCTTATAATACAAAACAGAAAAAACCGTGCAAATCTATGCACGCTCTTCTGTATTGAAAACTATATAAAACAATACCCTGTACCCTCTGTATGCCCGGAAGCCGCCTTAGCCGTTTTTACCGATGACAGCATAGTGACCAGGCAGGATTACCTTCTGTCGCAGCAGATATCCTTAGCGGATTTAAAAGGCAGTGTGGGGAACATGCATGGGACTTATAAAAGCGGCCATTTCCTCTGCTCATCCTATCTTGAGGACTATGGGATCGGAATCAGCGTAATCATACCGTTCTCCACTTTTATGCCCCTTATATTGGAACAGTCTATACCTAATTTGATCATCCTTATAATCCTTACAGCGATATTTATCATACTCTATAAACTGGCATCCCGCTTTCTCCTGATACCTGTCACAGAGATTTCCAATATATCAAAGCTGATTGAAAAATCTCGCGGCATTTCCATTACAGAACCTAGCAGGATCATTGAAATCAGCGAGATACAGCAAGCCTTAACGGCGCTGATTAAAAATATTTCCGAGCTGGAAAACGACAGGCAGTCGGAAAAAGAAGAGAAACTGCACGCCCTGCTCCAGTACTATCAGCTGCAGACAAAATCTCACTTTTTCATCAACTGTTTAAAGAGCCTGTACGGGATGCTGGAAAACGGTCAGACAGATAAAATGAAACGCATGATCATCGCCTTTTCAAATCACCTGCGGTATGTGTTCCACGATAATCTCTCCCTGGTTCCCCTGGAGCTGGAGCTGCAGGAAGTAGAGGATTATTATCAAATCCTGTCCCTGGATTCTCATAAGATTTTTATCCTGAATTCAGACGTTGACAACAGCTTAAAGCGCTTCCTCGTGCCTCCTTTAATTATTCAAAGTTTCCTTGAAAATTCATATAAGTACAGCGAGGGCAGAAATGGGGTCCTTCTCTTTAATATCAGGATCATAAAGATCATCGATGAAGAGACTGCGTATCTTCAGATTCATCTTTCAGATAACGGGACAGGATATCCTGAAGATATATTAGACGCCATTAACCAGCCGGTAAACGGCATCTTCGATCAGAGCAATGTGGGCATCAATAACCTAAAGAGGCGCATGTCCATTCTGTATGAGAATAACAGCTATATGATATTCTTTAATCTGCCTGTCGGAGGCGCCTGTTCCATCATTTCTGTTCCGCTGATTCCGGATAGGGGGAACGATTAAATGAATTTATTGTTAGTAGATGATCAGATAAGCGTATTAGATGGTCTGCTGCATGGAATCGATTATGATTCCCTAGGTTATTCCCACGTGTTTTCGGCCACAAATGCCTGTGACGCCATCGCTATATGTGAGAAAGAAGATATTCATGTCCTGGTTACCGATATCGAGATGCCCGGCAAATCGGGGCTGGAGCTAAACTCGTTCATACAGGAACATTTTCCGCATATCATTCGCATTGTCCTAACATCCCACGCCGTATTTTCGTATGCCCAGGAAAGCATTAAGCTGGGTTGTTTTGATTTCCTGGTACAGCCTGCTCCGTATGAGACAATCGCCCAGGCGCTGAAGCGCGCGTCAGATACCTGGCATTATAATTTCGATAACAGGCGGATCAAAGAATATGGACACCTGTTCAAATCTCACGAGAATGAATTTCTGGCGATGGCCATTGAAAATCTCTACGTCGGGTCGCCGCAGGAGATTGAGAACAGTATTGACCTCTTAAACAAAGCGGGATATCCTTTTACAATGGACAGCCTGATTGAGCTTTTCTGGGTGGATGTGCTCCCCTATAGCAGGCAGTCAGCCGGTTATCCCTCACAACAGTTTATCCTTAAAACTTTAAGCGGGATTATGGCCTCCTGCCCTGTGTTTGACGATCTCATATACTTTACTGTCATGAGCCCGTTCCGCATGTTTTCTGTGTTTATTATAGCGGACAGCGAAGAACTGCTGCCCATCGATGAGAGTGTCTTAGATGGTTTATTATCTTCCCTGCAAAAACAGCTGGGGACGGACGATATCACCTTTTATTATTCCATCCCGGTGAAATACCGCAATATACTTACACAGATAGATTCTGCGAACAAATGCATCGGTAATAATATATCCGGCAGAACAGGCCTCATCAAAACTAATGGAACACATGAGGCCGCTGTAGTTTCGGCCAATCCTTCCGCCAATATTGATCACTGGAATGCCCTGCTTAGCGCCGGCCAGTTCTCCATGTTAAAAAAGGAGATAGACTTTTATCTTAGCAGATATGTCTTAAGCAGGCCGAACAGTTTTGAGATATTATGCAAGGTTCATCAGCAGCTTCTGCATCTTTTTTTCATGTATTTTTATGAGAAAAATATTGATATAAACTCTATTTTCACTCCGGAATTTACTTATCGGAATTGTATGGACAGCTTTTCTACCATTGACGATGTCAAAAAGACCGTTGATTTTTTCATTCACGCACTGAACAGCAATCACAAAATGCGTGAAAATGCGGAGGATTATGTGACGCTTGCCAAAAATTACATCATCGAGCGGTACAATACGGATCTGTCCGTGAAAGATGTAGCAGAATTTGTCCACTTAAATCCCGAGTATTTTACCCGGCTGTTCAAAAAAGAGACCGGCAAGAATATCAAAGATTTTATTACCGACTGCCGTATCTCGATGGCAAAAGACCTTCTGGCGAATTCCTCCCTGCCCATCAGTATGATTGCCTCGGAAGTGGGATATAACAATTTTTCATATTTTGCTTATCTCTTTAGAAAAATAGAAAATATGACTCCCGGCAAATACAGGCAGAAAAACGGGAAGCAGATCCCCGCAGAGCATTAGGCGCATCACATTACAGCAGAGGCGCTTCCTGCAGCGCCAACACTTCCAGAAGCCCCCGCAGGCTTTCTCTGTGAAGCTTCTCCCTGTAATAAACCGCATAGCTTTCATTGGACAGCTGAAACCCTTCTAGGCGTATTTCCTTAAGGCGGCCGAGGGCGAGATCTTCCTGAATCAGTATTCTGGGAATCACCGCGATGCCGATGCCGGCCCTGGCGGCCTGCACCAGGGCCTGGGAATTCACGCTCTCCCATACGGGATCGGCCGCCAGGCCGCTAAGCAGCAGGGCGCTGTCAAATACATCCCGCACGGCGCTGCCCTTTTCCCGTAAAAGCAGCCGGCTGTGAATCAGCTCCTCAAGCGATTCCGGCTGGTTCTCCAGCTCTGGCAGGCAGGCCAGGCAGATCGGATAGGAGGCAAGCAGCTGCTTTTCCAGCTGTTCGTTTTTGACCGCCCCCTCTATCAGCCCGATATCCACCCTGTTTTCAAGCAGCATGGTTTCAACACCCCGGGCATTGTCCACCGCAACGGTCAGGGGCGTCTTCGGATACCGCCTGGCAAAGGCGGCACACGCACCGGGCAGCATATAGTTTGCAACCGTTATGCTGGAACCTACGCGCACCGGCGCGGTCTCCTCAAGGAGCGCCGCTCCCTGTTCCAAATCCTCATAGAGTTCCATCAGCTGTTTTGTTTTTTCTAAAAACAGCCGGCCGGTCTCATTCAGATACAGTTTTCTCGCTATTCTATCAAACAGCCGGACTCCCAGCTGCTCTTCCAGCTCCTTTATAGCGACCGTCACGGCAGGCTGTGTCATAAACAGGCGCTTTGCCGTCCTGGTCAGATTCTCATCCTCACAAACCGCTAAAAATATCTTCAGATGCCTGATTGTCATCTCAAACCTCTTCTATCTGCCGGCCGCGGATGCGGTTTCGGCTTCTTTATATCATAACTAAACAGTTATTAATATAATAATATTATATAATTTTATTTATCTTCTGTCCACCTGTATAATGTACTGGTAGTCCGTAAAAATCAGGAGGTATTTATATGAACCGGCTTCTCTCCCTTTTTCAGATCAATTTTTCCATCAGCGCCTTCACCTTCGGCGGAGGCTATGTGGTTATTCCGATGATGGAAAAACAGTACGTGGAAAAACATAAATGGATCACCCATGAGGAACTGCTTGATATGGCGGCCGTCGCCCAGTCCTCTCCCGGAGCCATCGCGGTCAATCTGGCGGTGCTGGCCGGTTATCGGATCGCAGGCGCCCCAGGAGCTGCCGTCAGCTGTATCGCTTCCCTGCTGCCGCCGCTCATACTGCTCTCCGTGATCTCCCTGTGCTACCGGCAGTTTCAGGAAAACAGGGTCATACTGGCGCTGCTTAAGGGGATGGAAGCCGGCGTGGCTGCCATGATCGCCGACCTGCTGCTTGACATGGCGGCCAGCGTCCGAAAAGAAAAGAATGCGCTCCTGACCCTCATGATGCCCGGAGCCTTTCTGGCCTGCTTCCTGTTTCAAATCGACGCGGTGCTGGTCATACTGGCCTGTGCAGGGATCTGTCTGGCATACGGCTTTCTGACGCCCCATCTTAAGAAAGCGTAATAAGCGGAGGATAAACATGTTTACAGATATACTTTCTCTTTTAGTGAGCTTCTTACAGGTGGGGCTGTTCAGTATCGGCGGCGGATATGCCACACTTCCGTTTATCCAAAAACAGGTGGTGGATCTCAAAGGCTGGCTCACGACGGGCGAGCTCACCGACATGATCACCATATCCCAGATGACGCCGGGGCCTCTGGCCGTCAATATATCCACCTTTGTGGGCGTGCGCATCGCCGGGATCGGCGGCGCCGTAGCCGCCACCGCAGGATGTACAATCAGCGGCATCGCGATCTCTCTGGGACTCTACCGGTTCTTTTTGAAAAAAGATCATCTGGACTGGACAGCATTTCTGCTGAAGGGCCTGAAATCGGCTTCCGTGGGGCTGATCGCCTTTTCAGCCGTCTCCATCTTTCAAAATGCGTTCGGCGCATATGGGAATCTGCCGTTAAACCTGCCCGCGCTGCTGGTGTTCGGCGCCTCCTTTTTTCTGCTCCGAAAATATAAGATGAACCCGATTACGCTGCTCGTCCTCACCGGCGTTGTCGGACTCTTTGTCTATTATTAAGCAGTCACTGTTCATGGCTGCCGATAAAGCAGCACATGTCTGGACAGAGTATGGTCCTCATTGGGATCCCTTG
>OGGQ01000819.1_pt1 | contig 43939 bp, 33 predicted proteins | sample 1571191 | NCBI WGS metagenome assembly OGGQ01 (sample SAMEA2582061, study PRJEB24529) | metagenome | biome: Human gut stool | place: China | collected 2011
CCGTGGCATTACCGCTATGTCGGTAAGGAAGCCGCGGCAGAGATCTATGAGCAGGGAATCTGCCTGGAAGAATATCTGGAAAATCAGAAGATTTAAGGAGAAGAAGAGCACAGCAGACCGAAACGATACCGGTTTGCTGTGCTTTTGTACTGTTGATATACGATTTACAGCCTTTTCATGAGAGCGGGTCTGCTGATGTGACGGATTTTTACGATCAAAAAGCAGTCGGCAGCGATAAGCACAGCCAGATAGAGCAGGGCTCCGGGCAGCAGTGCATTCATCAGGCAGATTGCCAGGGCAGGCAGCAGGAAACAGATACCCAGCAGTGTGGAGAGATAGAGTCCCTTTCTGGGATTTTTTGCTGTCAGGCTCAATATTCCGGAGAGAAATGTCATAGCAGCGCTAAGCGCCATCCCCACCCCATAAAGGAGTATCAGCTGTCCGCCGCTGTATAGCAGCCCCCCTCGCCCCCAATCCCGTATGGAAATCACATTGGCAGCAGCCAGACTTAATACGGAGGAAAGCAGGAGCATAAACAGCGATACCAGAAGCGGCAGCGCACATTTGCCCAGAAGGAGCGCACCGATGGAAACCGGGGTGGAGAGGAGGGATTCGCCGGTGCGGTAGACCTTTTCCCCGCCTGCCGAATAGGCCATGAGATTGGAAGAAACACGGGGGAGCATCAGTATGGTCAAGAGGATGGCATAATTGAGATCAAGCTGTCCGGTGTAGTGGTAAAACAGCCAAAGCACGATTGCGGGCGCAGGTAGTAGAATAGCAAAATTGAGAAGCAAAAGCTTCAGCGTGCGAAGATAACGCCATTCATGGAAGAACACACTGTATGCCTGAAAATGCACGGCACTGCCAGACTTAAACCTGCCATGCGGCCTGCCGGCGGCCCGGCCTTCTGCCGCCATAAATCCGGAACGGCCCAGTTTGCGCATAGATAAGACACATACCAGGGTGAATACAGCCAGGAATCCGATATACAGGGTGCAGACGGCTATGGAAGGAAACCACAGTTCCTCCTGGCCGCTTGTCAGCAGTACTGTAATAATCACTGTAAGGAAGGCCAGCAGATAGCCGGCCGGCGCCGATCTGCGGCTGGCAGCCCGCACATCTTCTGATTTTGCGGAGACTAATAATCCCCAGAGAGCGAAGCAGCAGAATGTGAACAGAGATACCGCTGTGCACAGAATCCATGCGGCCGGGCGCACATCGTTTCCGATACCCAAAGCCGCAGAAACGGCCAGCATGCATCCAAACATCAGCAGATAGTGGCAGGAAGCACACAGGATAGAAAAGAGCGCCTTGCCGGCCATGTATGACTGCGAGGACAGAGGTGTTGACAGCAGCGATTCCAGGGTCCGGTTTTCTCTTTCTCCGGCCACGGATTCCGCATTCCACTGCTTTTGCAGGGACAGGGTGGCAAAAATGGCCAGAGAGAACACCGATCCGGCATTTCTGGACAGAAGAGGAAAGAGTATACCGAATATGGCAATACCCCCGAGATAGAACAAAAGCATGCCTTTATCCTGCAAAAACAGCCGGCACTGATGGCGCAATACGAATCCGGTCTGTTTCATCTGCCGTCACCGCCTTCCAGCATCAGATAGAGCTTTTCAAGGCTGAAGACGCCGTTGTCCATGTATTCGGGATGCTTCTGCAGCTCATCCATATTGCCGGTAAATATATCGCGCCCATGGCGGAAGATGATGATTTTACTGCATAGCTTCTGCGCTTCTTCCAGATTATGTGTGGTCAGCACGATGGTGGCATGGCTCTCCTTCACAAGAGAGAGTAACATTTTGCGAAGTTCCATAGTGCTGACCGGATCCAGCCCATTTGTGGGCTCGTCTAACAGAAGGAGCCTGGGCCGGTGCAGCATGGCGCGGATCAGTGCTGTTTTCTTTTTCATGCCAGTGGAAAAGCCCTTAACAGGCAGATCACATTTATCCTGCATTTCAAACAGTTCCAGAAGATCATGGATCCTTAAGTTGGCTTCCCCGCGGGGAAGTCCGTAGATATCAGCGTAGTAGATCAGGTTCTCGTAGACGGACAGAGGTTCGTAGAGGCCGGTGTCCTCGGATACCACGCCGCACATCCTGCGCACCGCCTCTCCGTTTGTGACCGGACTGCAGCCGAATACGGACACATCCCCCTGATCCGGCTCAAGCAGCCCTAAGAGCAGGCGCAGCGTGGTGGTTTTACCCGCGCCGTTATGTCCGAGAAAAGCGCATACCTCCCCCTCACGGATACTGCAGTTTAAGCCGTCTAATGCGTGTACGCTGCCAAAACTTTTATGTACTTCTTTTAACTCGATTACGGACATGGCGGACCCCTTTAGAAATTTCGTTTTTCTTTGAGTATACTATTTGAAACGGTACTTGTAAAGCTGCTTGGAGCGGATCAGCAGCGGGAAGGTATACAGTGACAAACTGGGGCTGCGCATGTTATACTTGAACCAGTTGGAACACGCGTCGGAAGAGGATAAACAAACGGATGTATACCGTTGGGCAAAGCTGATATCAGCAAAAGATTTGGAGGTATTAACCAATATGGCAAAAACAAACGAATACATGCAGGAAGCAGTGGATGAACTTGAAAAAATAAACCGTGACAAAGCCCTTCGCTATGAATATTTACGCCGTGAAATGCGGGATTCGGATGAAGCTACTATCAGAGAATACTATACAGAGCTTGGTGAGAAAAAGGGTGAAAAAATAGGGGAAAAAAGAGGGATAAAAAAGGGAGAAGATTGTTTCGCCCAATTAACTTCACATCTGCTGCAAGACTCCCGTACAGATGACCTTCTTCGCGCAACCGGCGATGAGGCATTTCGAAATCTTCTTTATCATGAGTATGGCATAAAAGCAGAGGGCGATTTATAGACATATCCCTGAAAAACGGTACTACAATAGAAAATGCTTATTGCATTGATCCTGCTGTTTATCTATAGTTAATACAAATATAGATAGAGGAGGGATATTTCTTATGGCATGGATGCGTTTTCAAGTCAGCAGGCATATAAAAACTGCTGGTCTGCCGGTATCTTTCGATGTGCTGTTTCCGGAGCATCGAAAGGATAAGAATGAAAAACTGAAAACACTGTATCTGCTGCACGGGTATCACGGGGACAGGAGTGACTGGCTTCTGAAAACCAATCTGGTGAGGATCGTGGAGGGCTATCCGATGGCGGTAGTGCTTCCGGACGGGTTGAACAGTTTTTACGTCAATCTTCCCAGCGCCCATTATTATTCGGATTATTTGTGCCAGGAGCTGCCCGAGTATCTGGAGAGCATTCTTCCGCTGTCCAGCCGCAGGGAGGACAGGTACATTGCGGGACTTTCCATGGGCGGATACGGAGCCTTCCGCCAGGCGCTCAATCATCCGGAGGTGTTTGGAGCGGCGGCTTCTTTTTCCGGTGTGATGGATATCCGTGAAATGTACGGGCAGGAGATGACCACGATTCCAACCGAGCACTTGTTCGGCCCGCTGAAGGATCTGGAAGAAAGCGGAAACGATCTGTTTACCGCTGCCGCAAAGCTCGCAGGACGGGAGGGGAAACTCCCCTTGTTGATGCAGCTTTGTGGGACGGAAGATCCGCTGCTTGAGCCCAATAGAAAGTTCCATAAGGCGCTGACAGATCTGAATATACCGGTTACCTATGAGGAAACGCCTGGCGGGCATGAATGGGATTATTGGGAACGCTGTCTCAAGCGGCTCCTGGAATTTTTACTGGTCAGAAGGGAGGAAGAGGCATGAGCTTTATTGAGATGAGTCTCTATTCTGATACACTGCAGATGAATGTGGATGTGGATATGGTGCTTCCTGCGGCTTTGCCTGGCAAAAAACTGAAGGTTCTGTGGCTGTACCATGGAGGATACGGTGATCACGGAGACTGGGTCAGATACACAAATGCAGTGCGTATGGCGGAGGAACGCGGCATAGCGGTGGTGATGCCCAATGTCCATAATTCCTGCTTTGTGGATATGGTGAATGGTCCGGCATATGGCACTTATGTGGGAGTAGAGCTTCCGGCCCTGTTAAGGTCTATGTTTACGAATTTATCGGAAGACCGCCTGGATAATTATGTATGCGGCTTTTCAAACGGAGGGTATGGATGCATAAAGATCGGTTTGACTTACCCGGAGACATTTGGATTCGTGGGTGCATTTGCTGCCGGAGACCAGGAGGACAACGCATTTCCCGATGACGGCCGTGACTGGTCCAGAAACAGAATCGCGATGTTTGGCAGGGGAGAAATCAAAGGTACGGAATATTCTCTGAAGCATTGTGCGAGGGAGCTGCTGCGGGAAAAGAGAGTGCTGCCTACCGTGTACCATGCATGCGGACAGTTTGATCCCTGGCACGATAAAAACCAGCTGGTGCGCGGCTTCTTTGAAGGCTTGGAGGGCAACCCTTTCCACTATCACTATGTGGAATATGTGGGACTGGGGCATACGAACGTATTTCGTGAGACAGCGTTGAATGATTTCCTGAATCACTGGGGAATAGGGGCGGACAGCCGTTTGCGCTGAGGTATTTTATAGGAATAAATTTATTAGAAGAAGGGATAGATGCTTTGAGCATCTGTCCCTTCTGTTTCATCACAGTGGAAAAGTATTATGTCACTAAAACTGCCGCAGATGGAAAATCACATGTGGGGATTATTTATTGATACATGGAATAAGAAGGTAAAAAATTGTTTAACTAAACGTTGACAACTTAAGATGAAAAAAATATACTGAAACTTGCTATGCTGTTGAAAGTGCCAAAGAATCACTTCAGTTACCTGAATAAATGAATAAACTGACTAATCATTATCTTTCCAAACCGAAATTGGAAAAAAAACTATGCTAAAATAGGGTAGCGGAAAAAGGGAGTGATAGTTTGATACGGAAGGTGAAATATAAAAAAGGGATATTCATACAATTACTGTTATTGCCGTTGCTTGCAGTTCTGATCGTTGGAACGGGCTCCTATGTGATTTATATGGGCGAGATGGGAAAACGCCTGAATATTTCTCTGGAAGCGGCCGCGGAACAGTTGGAAAATCGAATCGATAACGTGATTTATAATGTGAGTAAAATTTATTTGGAAGCGGCTGATAATGCGGCTGTTAAAAATCTGTCCGGGCAAGATGCGATGGACATTTTTTACGTCGGATTGAAAGATACGTTAAGCGAGCTGCAGGGTCCCTATTATTTGAGTGATTATATAAGCGGCTACAGCCTTGTGAATTTAAAATATGGCTGGGTGCTTTCAAACCGTGGGCTGTATTCCCTGGATCAAGCTATAAATAGGGAGGAGATAGAGGCATTATTTGAAGAGGCCTTGAGCCTTCACTCACAGAGTTCATTCTGGAAAAATCAGATAGATGATACTTCGGCAAATGATAATGTAAACCGTCTGGAAGTGAATCTTAGAGGGCTGTGCAGAGTTGTAAAGGTACCTTTACTTGCACGCAAATGTGACACTCTGCTGATTGTAAATATTGATCTGAAACAGCTGGCCAGGCTGGTATCTCAGGGAACCGGTGAATATGGGATGACTGTCTATGATGACAGGGGAGAGCTCGTATATACAAATCAGCCGGAGATGGGAGAATACTATGAAAATAATGAGCATATCCCGCAGAGCGGTCTGATCACGGCCGCAGACGGAAGCAGGTTCCGGCTGGCGGTGATCAGTTCGAATCTGTCGGGATGGACTTATATCGCCAGCTATGACAGAGCAATTGTGAGTGATGGAGGGCGGGGAATTCTGCTATTGGCTGTTTTGGTGGTCACCGTTTTGCTGGTGGAGTTTATATTGGCGCATAAAGGTGCAGAACAGATATATTCGCCGGTTAAACAGCTGATGAATTATGCGCTGGATTTTGAAAACGGAACTCCCTGCTTGAATGATGCATCGGAGAGCTCTGCGGAGAAGCCGGAAAAACAGAACGAATTTGCATATATCAGCAAAACCATGAAACGTCTGGCCGCCAACAACGCGGATTTGGAAGAGATGATTGAGGCGCAGCGGATTCATCTGCAGGAACTCTTCGTGCGCAGAATTTTAAACGGTGAGATACAGGCAGACGCGATTCTGTCCAGGGCCGAACAGCTTGGACTGCGGCCCGGTAGATATCTGTATGTTATAGCGACTGCAGTCCGTCCTCAAAAGGAAGACACGGAAGGACTTATCTCGGAGGATACCCAGAGGGATGTACTATCATTAAATATCCTTAATAATATGCCGGAGGAACTGACCGGCGATCTGCTGATCGGTCCTTTCTGGGATGGCACGGTGATTTTTTCATTGCTTTCTACCGATGAAGAAGAGGACGCACAGGAGAGAGTGCTGGACTTTCAGCACGGCATCGCATTACATGCACAGGCATCGGGAGACATTAAGGTCTACAGCGGAGCCAGCAATCTGTTTCTGGAACTGACCTGTCTGAAAAGGGCATATGATGAGAGCCTGGAAGCATTAAAAAATAATGAACTCCTAAAAAAAGATTCGGGGGATGAGCGGGAGGATAAGTACGATCTTGTATTCTTCTCTGATTTTACAGCCCGTTTTCGAAATGCTCTCCACTATGACCTGAATTATGAAACGCAGATCAAAGAAGCTGTTACAGACTGTGACGAACAAAAAGCAGGAACGGTTACGGATGAATTTGTGAACTCTCTGATTGAAAATAAAGTAATACTTCAGGAACGGACACTGGCCTTGTATAAGTATATGATAGCAGTATTATCTGTGGCAGGACAGGCGGGGATGTCTGCAAACGAAATATTTGACAGCCGGGACAGAGATCTGTTTGCCACGTTAAACAGCATATATGAGTGGGATATGGTGCGTCATTTTTATAAGAAGAAAGTGATTCATCCGGTCATCGAGAAGCTTAAGGGATACAGGGAAGGCATGGTGGATTCCGTGCTCAACAAGGTGATCTGTCTGGTCAAAGAGAAGCAGGGAAATATAACGCTTGGAGAATGCGCGGACAGTTTAGGCCATCATCCCAGCTATATCTGGAAGATTATGACCAGCCGGATGAATGTGACTTTCAGCGAGTATCTCGCGTCTTATAAACTGGAACTGGCTAAAAAGATGCTTTTAGAAACAGATATGACCGTTGCGGAGATTGCGGAAAAGCTGAACTATACCAGCGCACAGAATTTTAACCGGTTTTTCACAAAATATGAAAATATCAGTCCAGGGAAATATAGGAAGATGAATAAGGGATGAAGTGTGTCCTGAAATATATGGAAGGATATGGAAAACCACAGCCTGTCTGAGGGTTCCATATCCTTTTTTTATTCAAGATGAAAAAATATCCTATTGAATAAAAAGCGCTGCAATTACGATCGCCCTGACGAAAGGAATCTTTTTGTCAATAACGACACATAACAAAGCGCATCACAATGCCATAGTATATACAAAATATATAAACAATAGTGTCATAATATTGAATTTTAAGATGATATGCATAACGAAAAGATCTGGAACATTGAGTTTGAATGGCAAACATGATAAATTCCACATATCCGGTCCACCCGGAAAGAAAGTGGAAGCGCACTGAAGTGTGCAGGTCATCAGCCTGCGGTTGGTGGCATGAGAAGGAGGAGGTACTATGGCCCAGACGGATAATAAAGCGGCTGTAACACATAGGCCGCGCAGGGTAAAGCGAGAAAAAGAATATATTCCTAAAATTCCATTTAAACGTTATTTCAAACGGCATTGGATTCTGTATCTGCTGATCATTCCGGGTTGTCTGTATTTTATCATCTTTAAATACATACCGATGTTTGGCCTTGTAATTGCATTCCAGGATTACAGCCCTTTTTTGGGATTTTTAAAGAGTCCTTTTGTGGGGCTTAAGCATTTTCATAATTTCTTTACAGGAACAGACTTTTTTATGCTGCTGAAAAATACGCTGGCAATATCGTTTTTGAACCTTTTGTTTTATTTTCCAATGCCCATTATTATTGCACTGCTGCTGAATGAAGTAACCCATCTAAGATATAAAAATCTGGTGCAGACCATGGTATATGTACCGCATTTTATATCATTTGTAGTAGTGGCCAGCATTACCTATACGCTGCTGAATGAGAGCACCGGTATCATCAATCTGATAGCCGCTCAGCTTACTGGAAGCACAAAACCGTTTTTGTCGGGAAAGCAGTATTTTCGTTGGATTATTGTAATACAGAACATATGGAAGGAAACCGGTTGGGGTATGATCGTCTTCCTTGCCGCACTGGCAGGCGTGGATATACAGCTCTATGAAGCAGCACGCGTGGACGGAGCGGGAAGATGGCAGCAGATGTGGCATATCACACTTCCGGCGATCAAAGGAACGATTATTATTATGCTGATCCTAAGAGTAGGTTCCATTCTGAACACGGGATATGAGCAGATTTATCTTATGGCCAATTCCTTGAACCGTTCTGTGGCAGAGGTATTTGATACGTATGTTTACAGGATCGGTGTTACAAACGGTCAGTATTCGTTTTCAACGGCGGTCGGCATGTTTAAAGGCGTGGTCGGCTGTATCATGGTAATGGGAACTAACTGGCTGGCGAAAAAATGCGGGGAAACCGGTATTTACTGATGGGAGGAGGAAAGGTCATGGCTAGGAAAAATGCGATACAGGCAGATCCAAGGCTTGTATATAACAAGAATAAGAAGATCAAAGGAGCCGTCAGCACGCGTGTTACTACCGTCATTATTTATATCGTAGTAGGTGCGTTGGGCGTGCTTGCGGTTCTGCCGTTTTTGTATGTGTTTGGCGGTTCGTTCGCGACAGAGAAGGAACTGTATGAAAGGCCGTTTCTGATCATTCCCAGCGAGTTTTCTATTAATGCATACAAGTTTATATTAGAAGACGGGCGTATACTGAACGGTTTGAAAAATACTGTGATTGTTACTTTAATCGGAACAGCGGTCTCCATGGTATTCTCCACAACATTCGCTTATCCGCTGTCCAAGAGCGATTTCAGGGGGAGAAATCTGATACTGAACCTGGTAATTATCACGATGGTTTTTTCCGGCGGAATGATTCCCACCTTTTTGCTGATTAAAAACCTGAAAATGCTGGACAGCTTTGCGGCCTTAACGATACCCGGGGCAATCAGTGCGTTTAACATGGTTATTATTAAAAATTTCTTTGAGGGTGTACCAAATGAATTGGAGGAAGCTGCGATCATAGACGGCGGATCGGATTTTACGGTCTTTACCAAAATTATTCTGCCGCTCTCCAAACCGGTGCTGGCATCCATGGGGTTATTCTATGCGGTCGGCTTTTGGAATGACTATTTCAGCTGCATGCTTTATATCAATGATACCAGTAAGCAGACGGGTCAGCTGATCCTGCGTTCTATCGTGCTGTTGGCCCAGGGATTTGACCTGCTGGGAAGCAGAATGGATTTCGGAACGGCAGGGGCACCGCCGGAACAGGCGGTAAAACTTGCCTCTACTGTAGTGACGGTGCTGCCGATCCTGCTTGTATATCCGTTCGTTCAGAAGTTTTTCACCAAGGGCGTCATGATTGGCGCTGTCAAGGGCTGATATTATCCCTTATGGGTTAATATATAAAAATGAAAAGAGGAAGCACACTGAAGTGTGCGCAGGTCATCAACCTGTGGTTGGTGACATGAAAGGAGGAAACAGAATGAAAAAATTAACAGGAAGATTTGCTGCAATACTTCTGATTGCTGCAATGGTAATGACCATGGTTTCCGGCTGCAGCAGCAATGCGTCCAATGAGACGACCAAAGCAAATGCGGGAGACGGAAGCTTGGCCGCCGCAGGTTCCTCTGCGGAAGATACAAAAGCGGGAGACTGGCATGATGATCTGCCGGAAGATTTTGAGATCTCCATCATGCTGAATGACTTTGAAGGAAGCCCTAACAGTGGAGAATACGGTGAGCAGATTTTAAATCTGATCGAAGAGCATGTAGGATATAAAATCAATATCCAATGGGTGACCAGCGATAACTTCGATGATAAGCTTAGCACGGTGCTGGCCAGCGGCGTAGATGGAATGCCTATGATTATTCCGGTAAACGCGACTAAGGGCCTGATTGTGAACTCTGCCCAGGCCGGAGCATTTCATGCAGTTGAAGATTTTGTGGGTAATGCGGAGGATTATCCCAACCTCGCGCAGTACGACCCGGAAATTGCTCAGACCTTTATGATCGGCGGACATCTTTACGGCGTTTATATGGGTTCCAGCAGAATCGGCCGTTTCGGTTTGAGTTACAGGACGGATTGGGCTGAAAAGCTCGGACTTAGCGCACCTAAGACGGTTGATGAAGTGTATGATATGCTGTATCAGTTCACATATGGCGATCCGGACGGAAACGGCAAGGATGACACCTATGGACTGAACCTCTGCAAGTATACGGGACCGTTGGATGTAATGCAGACCTGGTTTGGCGTGGGAAGCAAATGGACAGAAAATGAAGCGGGAGAAATGGTTCCTGTACATATGACCAAAGAGTACATGGATGCGCTGAATTGGTTTAAAAAGCTGTATGATGACGGACTGATTGCGAACGATTGGGCAATCCGTGATACGGGCTCCTGGAAGGATGACAATTATAACTCAATTGCAGGTGCTTACTGTGACTGTATTGATGACGGAAGAAGGATCTGGGATTACTACACACAAAATGACATCAAGAGTGTGACAAAACCTGAAGAAACTGCAACAATGACGTTTGTTCCCGGAATTTCTGTGGATGGAACAAACCCGCATACGCTGGCAAGCCAGCCTACTACATTCTTTACAATTACCAAGGCGGCTAAATCAGAGGCGGAAATTAGGGCATGCCTGGAGTTCCTGGATAAGATGGGCGATGATGAGATGCTGATGCTGGTTATGTACGGCCTTGAAGGAATTCATTGGGAACTGGATGAGAACGGAGAGGTTGTTCAGATTACACCCGAAGATAAAGCATTGCATAAAGGCTATACGGGCCTGAACCAGATGACCCCTTATCAGCCGAACGCAAACCCGACCAACTATGTAATTCACCGTACGGAAGCAGCGATCGCACAGGATGATGCATTTGCTGAAGCAGCCAAGATAGCGGTTATGAATCCGGCGTTGGGTTATCTCGGCAACTCAGCAACTTATGCTGCCAACGGCGGAAATCTGGATCTGATCCTTGATGATGCCAGAACACAGTATATTGTGGGAGATATTGATGAGACGGGCCTGCAGGCAGCATGGGATCAGTGGCTTGCGTCCGGCGGACAGCAGGTAATTGATGAAGTGAACGAACAGCATAAAGCAAACAAGTAGTAAACGTACGCCACCGGAAAAGCCGGATGGACGATAACTAAATCAAAAAGAAGTGAAACGGGACGAATGACCGCAATAAGAGCGGGCATTCGTCCCATTTTTGCTTCTTCAATTCTTTAGTTCTCTTTCTGCTCCAATGCCAGCCCAATCAGCCTGATCTGCCATGAATAGTGTAATAATTATAGTAATACACTGCAAAGATTTATAAAATAAGGACATACTAACCCTACAACAGCTAAGGAGGCATACAAATATGGCAAAAATGTATGGATATGTCCGCGTATCAACAAAAGACCAATGTGAGGACCGGCAGATAATCGCCCTGAAGGAGTTTGGTGTCCCCGGCGAGAATATCCTTATGGATAAGATAAGCGGGAAGGATTTTAACCGCCCCAAGTACCGCCAGCTCATACGAAAGCTGCATGCCGGAGATCTGCTGGTTGTGAAATCCATCGACCGGCTAGGCCGTAATTATGAGGAAATTTTAGAACAGTGGCGGACCGTTACAAAGGAAAAACAGGTGGATATGGTGGTGATTGATATGCCGCTTTTGGATACGAGAAAGGCAGGGAATGACCTGACAGGAACATTTGTCGCGGATTTGGTGCTGCAGATCCTTTCTTATGTGGCGCAGACAGAGAGGGAGAATATCAGACAGCGGCAGATGGAAGGGATTGCTGCCGCGAGGCTGCGCGGAGTGCGCTTTGGCAGGCCGAGAAAACAGGTGCCTGATAATTTTGAACAGCTAAAAGAAGCCTGGGTTAATAAAAAAACCACATCGCGTAAGGCGGCCAAAGATTTAGGAGTCGCGCAGGATACATTTCTGCGGTGGGCTCATGGCAGATAGTTTCTAAAAAACGGGCAGGAAAATGTAGACTTTATCGTTCTTTTATGCTATACTGAATTTGAATGCAGTCTGCGGGATTTGTGCCCGCGAAAAGTCCGCTGTATGTACTAAACTCCGTTCGATATTTCCTATCCCTTCCAGTTTTACTGGAACGATATTTTCTGATTTATCGGTCGGAGCAAGACCGGACCAAGCAAGACCGAAGAATCCGGCTGGCGGTTATCGTGGGCGCCCCCTGCTGCAGTTCAACAGGTGGACCAAGCAGACACACTGTAACTGTCTGCAAATCTTATTATGCAAGGAGAATGAACAATGAAAAAGTTCGCAGGAAATTTCATGCCGCTCCTCCTGGCGGTATGGATGATCTGCTCCGGACTGCCCGTTGCGGTATTTGCTGCGGGAGAGACCGGTGTGACGGAAACCGGATATCATGAGTTTAATCCGAATACGGTTTATGACAATGTACTTGACGGCTATATGGCGGACACGGGATATGGAACGGTGGTTTTGACCGATGAAGTTCCCACCGCTGTGGACAGCGGCATATGGTGCAGATACTACGGAGGCCATGGCGGCGGAGCGCCCAAGGGATATTCCAATTTCACTGTGTTTTCCACGAACCCGGATGTGGCGACGGCGAGTGTTGAAGCGACGGCGGTGGGAAATCACGGCGCGATGAATATAACATTTAACAAAGGAAATACCCAGGGCACCACCAAGATCACCGTCCAGTTTGACATCGACGGACTGATTGACGAGCACGGTATTTCACAGGGGGATTATACGGCACTTTGGGGAGAAATTGTTTATAATGTGACGAACGGCAATGGCGGCGGGCCCGCTGGCAAGCCGGATAAACCCACGGACGGCGAGCTGGACAGCTTTACAGGAACTTATGGAGCTGTCAGAGTGCAATGCGTGAAGGTACAGGAACACGTAGGGAAAATCAGCAAGCTTTCCCAGCACAAAGACGGGTATACACTAAGCGATGTTTTGGAAAATGACGGGCACTATGCGGACGCCCCGGCCGGAGAGTATCCTTGGATGTGTGTGCTCACCTTAAATAATCAGTATTGGGTGGATCTGTTCAACAGAAATTATGCAAATAAATGGGGAACACACTATCTGGACGAGAGAACCGGCGAAGTGAGCGCTGTATGGTTTTCCGACGGGACGAGCTGGTACTACAAAACGGAAGATGTGCCGCTCTATGTATATGTGAACGAAAACAGGCCGAAAGAATATACTTTGAGCTATGACGCCAACGGCGGGGAAAATGCCCCGCAGTCAGAGACGAAAACGAGCGCATCCGGTTATGCTGTGTTTACCGTATCTGATACGGTGCCGACGAGGGATGGATTTAATTTCCTCGGCTGGAGCGAAAATCAAAGTGCCGTTGCGGCGGAGTATCATGCAGGTGACTCAATAACGATTACGAAAGACACAACTTTATATGCAGTATGGGAGGATGAGACGGATCCGACAGATCCGACAAACCCGACAGACCCCACGGATCCAACAGATCCCACGGACCCGACAGACCCCACGGACCCGACGGACCCCACGGACCCGACGAACCCCACGGACCCGACGAACCCGACAGATCCAACAAATCCGACAGACCCGACAAGTCCTACGGATTCAACCGATCCTGCAAAGCCGACCAGCCCAGTGAATCCGACGAACCCGATAAATCCCACAAATCCCGGCAGTCAGAATACGCCGGCGGACAACGGAGGGCAGCCATCACAGGCAGATACGCCGTCCGCAGCATCACAGGCAGCGTCTGCCAACGCAGATGAAGGAGCCGGTCTGTCTGCTCCGCAGACAGGAGACAGTTCCAATATGGCTCTGCTCATTGCGGTATGCATCATAGGCCTTTTAGCGGCTGTGTCAGCCATTATTATGAGGAGATTTGCATCAGGTACCGGGAAATAGTACATATATCAGCCCATCTGCATAAAAGTCATACGCGGATGGGCTGTATTGAAATGCGGGAGTGATGAAAATGAGAGAACGTAATTCTGACTTATTTGAAACTCTGAAAGAGAGTATAAATGGATAAATTCCGATTGCGCGTTTCCACTGCCATTGATAAAATAGGAAGAAGACATAACTGACGAATGAGGAGAGAATCAATGGAACAGCTGATTGTACTGGGGACGGGAAACGCCGCCGTGACGAAATGTTTTAATACCTGCTTTGCCCTTCAAAAGAACAGTGAATATTTTCTTGTGGATACGGGAGGCGGAAACGGGATACTGACCGCACTGGAGAAGAGCGGGATACCCCTGGAGGCAATCCATGATATTTTTATTTCCCATGAACACTGCGATCATCTGCTGGGAGTTGTATGGATGATACGCATGATTGCAACTGCGATGAGGAAAGGAAGCTATGTGGGAGACTGCCGGATCTACTGTCATAAGGGACTGGTGAGCGTAATCGATACCATTGCGAAGCTGACTGTGCTGGATAAGATGTATAAGATGGTCGGCGAGAGAATATTCCTGACAGCGGTGGAAGACGGGGAACACATTAAAATACTGGATTATGACGTGGAATTTTTTGATATTCACTCCACAAAGGCAAAACAGTATGGCTTTACAACGGTTCTGGACAACGGCAGAAAGCTGACATTTCTTGGGGATGAGCCATATAATGAGGCGAACTGCGAAAATGTACGGGGAAGCGGCTGGCTGCTGCATGAGGCGTTTTGCATGGACTGTGAAGCGGAGCGTTTTAAGCCCTATGAGAAGCATCACAGCACGGTAAAGGATGCCTGTGAGCTGGCGGAGCGCATGCACATCCCGCGTCTTGTTCTGTGGCATACGGAAGACAGCCATTACAGCGAACGCAAAGAACTGTATATACAGGAGGGGCAGAAATATTATTCCGGAGACTTATATGTACCTTATGATTTGGAGCGGATCAGCCTGTAATAAAGGGTTTCTTTTTCTCTGTTCGGATGATATAATAGAGACATGATTGTAAGCCCTTACAATAATATGGGCAGAGGAGGATAAGGAAGCATGGCAATCGGAGACAAAATACAGAATCATTTCACAACTGAGACCGATCAGTTTACCGGCATTAAGGTGACGAGGCTCACGGAACCGGATCACACAAGCCACCACATGTACTTTTATAACCGCATGACCACAGCGGATGGCAGCAGGCTATTGATGAGCCAGGAGAGGGATAACGGCCGTCAGCTCTATCTGATGGACCTTAAGACCGGAGAGGCGGAGCAGCTGACGGAAGGCGCAGGTGTAGCTGATTATGACGGGCTGATCTTTCCCAACGACAGAGAGCTGTTTTATTCACAGGACGGTATTTATTACCGTATGGATCTGGTTACAAAAGAAAAACGTGAGATTTACCGTTCTCCGGAAGGGTTCAGAGGCGGGGCCGCCGGCATGAGTGATGATTTCCATTACATGGCAATTGTGGAGACAAAGCAGGATACAACGGCGCAGCCCGGCAAAAAAGGCAAGGGCTGGGATTCCTTTGCGGCGAACTGTCTGGCAAAACCTCTCTGCCGGATTGTATACATAGATGTGGAGAGCGGAGACAGCCATGTGGTGCTGGAGCAGAACTGCTGGTTCGGACATCCGCAGATCAGACCCGGCGATCCGGACACCATCATGTTCTGCCATGAAGGTCCCTATGACCTGATCGATGCGAGATTATGGCTGGTACAGAAGGACGGAAGCAATCTGCGCTGCTGCCGGGAACAGCCGAGTGATCTGATCCTCACCCACGAATTCTGGCTGCCGGACGGATCAAAGCTGGCGTTTGTTTACAGGGAAACTACCGGAGACAAGGTTGAGAATATCCGAATGATCGATCCTGTGACGCTTGAGGAAGAGATTTTAATGCCCTGCTCACCGTATGCGCACTTCATCTGCGATAAGAAGAACAAATATATGGTGGGTGATTCGCAGGGAAGCGATGTCCCGATCCATATGCTGACGGAGGAAGACCGTAAAAAGGCGAAGGAAACCATCGCCAATAATTTTCTGTATCTGGTGGACGTAGAGAAGCGCAAAGAGTACAAGCTTTGTTATCATGGCACTTCCTGGTCACCAGAATACGGCAATGCACAGGATACACATCCTCATCCGTTCTTCACAGAGGATAACGCAAGCGTTATTTTCACATCCGACAAGGCCGGCAGACCCTGTATCTATAAGATTGATCTGAAGGATGTGCCCTTTCTTTAATGAAAAAAAGAATCCCTGATGGGATTCACGGTTGCCGATGAATAGAAAAAGTGCCGTCAAAGCTGTGATGCTTTGGCGGCACTTCGCTGTTCTCAGTCGTCTTTCGCAGCGGTTTTTTTGCGGAAGTTCGCGGTTCTGAAATCCAACGTTTTGTTCATCTCATAATACAGAGGATGATTTTTAATCGTGTCCAGGTCGGAAGAGATCATATGGGCGACCAGTTCAAAGAACGGCAGATTGTGCAGGCAGGAAAACGGTTCCTCGCAGGGATCTAGGATCCGCAGCGCGTGAGCATCCTCAATATCGGGATCGTTGCTGATGATATACACATTGTCGCTGACATGGCGGGCAGCGTGGTAGAGCTGGCGCGCATGGGCGCCGGTATCGTCATTTCCGTCCACAAGAAACAGCGTATAGCGGGGGGACAGCTGCAGGGCCGGCCCGTGCAGCACCTCATCAAGTTCATATCCTATGGCAGGAACCTTTACGGTTTCACCGATCTTTAACGCGCCTTCCAGCGCCGTTCCGAAATTGGAGCCGCATCCGCACACGTAAATGCGCTCCATGCCGGAGAGTGACTTGTAATTAGCTTTTACAAAACTTTCCGTTGCGCTGCATACTTCCCGATGGTTTTCCATTGCTTTGCGGATCTGGCTGATGCAGTGCCCGGTCTCATCCCCATATCCCTTTTCCCTGGCGGCAAATGCCGCGAACATCATCAGATACGATACGAGCGTTACCACGCCCAGCGTGACATATCCCACACTTTCGTATCCGCAGCCCCAGTCCAGGATATGATCACAGTACTCCTTAAAGTCACTTTCCACATTGCCTGTAAGAGCAATGGTTTCATGCCCTCTGTCCCGAAGACGCTTTAACACCTCGATGCCATTGGTGCTGGCGCCGCTCTGCGAGATGATGAACATGAAATCATCCTCCCGCAGGAGGTCGCAGTCATAATGCGCAAAGGTGTAGGGGGTGATGATCTTGACATCGGTTTTCAGCGTGTGTGCCAGATAGATCCGGGCACACTGGGCGGCGGTATAGCTGGAACCGGATGCCGCGATCACGATGTTGCGGTAGTCCTTGCGGCAGTAGAGATCCACCAGCGGCTTCACCAGCTCCTGGGCACGGTCTGTATTTGCAATCACCCGGTCGGGCGTTGCATAGATATAATCCCGCATCGTCTTTTTTGTATCCATAAGATCCCTCCTCGTTTTGAATTCTATCTCTAGTGTACCTCTGTCTGCGTTTTCAGTCAATTGTAATTCCTGCATAGGCGTTTGGGCCGGCCGCTGCAGCTACCTTCCGGTAAACTGCCTGCGTCTGCGGCTTACCAGAAGCGCGATGGAAAAGACAGCTGCGGCAAATCCCACCTGAAGACCTATGCCCTGCCACAGGTGTACAGTATCGGCAGCAGTCAGATCCGGATTTACAAATAATGTCCGGTTAATGGTCATATACCAGTAGGTGGGCATCAGACGGGAAACCGCCAGCACCTTGGAACTGATGAGCTCCAGCGGCACAAAGATACCGCCCAGAAAGCATAAACTTAAGGCGATTGTATTGGCCAGCCCGGCTACGGCCATGTCATTTTTTGCAATATAGCCGCACAGGTAAGCCAGAGCGGTAGCACACAGTGTAAACGCCGCGGCATTCAGGATGATCCAGCCGGCCTGGGTAAATGTAACCTCTCCGTGGCTTAGGGCAAAACCGATGGTCAGCAGCGAGATCAGCAAAAACAGCGTGAAGCAGAGCGTTCCCAAAGCAAGCTGCAGATTGAATGCCCGAAGCTTCGTGCCGGAACAGATACATCTGCGGTAGACGTCCGGCTGATAAAATACCACCAGCACCGGACATATGCAGGAGAGCATGATGCAGAGCGATATATAAGAGTAGAAGAGAAAGTAATAATAGGATCCCGGCAGCTGGTCCTGGCTGGTAACCTGCTGGCCGTCCTGAAATGCGATTTCCGTACGGATACTGGCCAGAGAACGGGCGGATGCCAGCGCTTCCTCCTCTGTGCTGCCTGCGGCCATATAAACGCTTACATTTCCGAGATAATCCTTCAGCTGGGAAGTGATCAGCGGGCCGGCCTGGGCATTGTCAGGCGAAGAAATGCTCTGAAGGGGAATCGATCCGTCAGAGGAAAATTGTGAGCCGAATCCTTTCGGAATGATGAGAAGACAGGAAACCTCCTGACGGTATAACGCGTCCTGCATGGCGTTTTTTTCATCGTCTATGTCGGTCAGGCTGTGACTGTTATCCAGAAATGCAAGGAGTCCCTTAGACATCACGGATTGATCCCGGTCGATCACCCCCACATTGAGGGAGGTTTCTTCATACTGGCCCTCTGCCGACTGGGCCGTAAGGCCGCTGATCAGCAGAAAAATGACCAGGAAGATGCCATAATACAGGATGATCATATATTTTTTTGAGTTCACAATCTGTAAGAAGAGCTTAAATGCTGGCATATTTTTTCCTCCTCATAAGCAGGATGCCGGCGCATCCCATGGCGATGGTAAGAACGGCCAGTGTCGCAATATTTAAGGTATACCGCGTATAATCGTCATAGAAAGCCAGGCAGTAAAAGGAATTGGCGATGAGCTGAGCCGGATTGATCCGGTTGATGACCGGCACATATTTTTCAATGAGAACCGGAATGAGATTGATCATCTGACCCGCCAGAAAGCAGCAGGACATACAGATGGAAACGCTGATACCAATCTTTGCGCTTAAACTCTGCCGGTTGGTGCTGCCTAAGAGTATGCCAAATGCGATGCCGAACATACAGCCCACAATTCCCGTGAACACTGTGAGAAAGACGTGGGAGCCGAAGTCGATTTCCAGTCCGAAGGCCAGATAGGCGAACAGCAGGAGCAGCACGGCGACAGCGACGGTCAGTACCGCCAGATAATCCCCGCATATCATCTTCCAGCGCTTCACAGGGGCCAGCGTGCGGCGGACAGCCAGCGGTGACAGATTGCCCTGTAGATCGGCTGACATCACGAGCCCGTAGAAAGAAGCGTACATACAGCTCATGGCGACCAGCGCATAGAAAAACTGAAGCGAGGAATTGGCCGGCCTTCCGCTTAAGGTAGTATCTTCTGCGAAAACGGCTGCACTCATGCCGGTGGCAGTTTCCAGTCCGGCGGGATTCTCACGGGCGATGTCCGCAAAAAGTGCTGATTTCCTCTGATAGCTGTCCAGCACGGATTTTAAGATGCTCTGTTCGATGCCGGAGGAGCGCAGGATCAGCCGCAGTGCATCATGATACTCTATGATGCCAGCTGCCCGTTCCTCTTCAAGGAGCGCAGAGGCTTCTTTAGCACCGGTGACGGTGAGCTTTAACACCTCCTGGCGTTCCAGCTCCTTAAGAAAGGAAAGCAGCGCTGTTTCCCCCTCGCTTTCGCCTTGTATGACAACTGCTGCCGGCACGGGTGAGAATGACTTGTCAGACAGGCTACTGCCAAAGCTTACATAGAACAGAGTGGATAATATAAACGGAAAGATCGCACACCAGAAAAAGGTGGATCTGTTTACAACAATTGATTTTAGTCTCAGTCGGTAGTGTGTCCAGAACATTGCGGTTTCCTCCTTTCGCCGCTTAATCACGCAGCTGTTTTCCCGTGATTTCCAGGAAAACATCGTTGAGAGTGGGAAGCTGTGAATACACTTCCCCGAAGATGAGGTCATGGCTGGTTAGATATTCCAGTATTCTCATAAGGTTGTGGCGCCCGCGGGTGCATTGGATGATGAGATCCTCATCCCGGTAATCGGCGCTAAAGACACAGTCCAGCCCGCGTATGGCGCTAAGATGCCGGTCATCCAGCTCCAGCATATGGATCCGGACGGTCTCACCGGCAGGAATCATGGATTTGAGCTCTTCTGCCGTGCCGACGGCCAGCATACGGCCCTTATCCATGATGGCGATGCGGGTCGCGATCTGCTCCACTTCTTCCATATAGTGGCTGGTATATACAATGGTCGCGCCCTCTTTATTAAGCTCTTGTATGCCTTCCAGTATCTTGTTTCTGCTCTGCGGGTCCACGGCTACCGTGGGTTCATCCATAAAGAGCAGCTTCGGTTTGTGTGCGATGCCACAGGCGATATTGAGTCTGCGAAGCAGGCCGCCGGAGAGCTTCTTAGGGCGGAATTTACGGTATTCCGTCAGCCCTGTAAATTCCAGAGCCTCCTCCGACAGGGCGCGGCAGCGCTTTTTATCCGCTATATACAGGCTGCAAAAATAGTAAATATTTTCATATACGGTCAACTCATCGAACACGGCTACATTCTGCTGGATCACTCCGATTTCCTGTTTCAGATCATAGGAATCCGGTTTCATGGGGCGGCCAAATACCTGTATGCTGCCCTTATCATAGGTGAGCAGGGAGAGGATGCAGTTGATTGTGGTGGTTTTGCCGGAGCCGTTAGGCCCCAGCAGGCCGAATATCTCGCCTTCCCGGATATCCAGACAGAAGTGGTCCAGAGCCAGCAGATCTTTGTAGCGCTTCACCAGATTTTCTACCTTTACAACAGATGTTTCCATAATTTCCTCCATTTTTTGTAACAGTTCAGACGGCGGGAAAAATAGTACAAAAGCAGGCGTTGAGCTTGCTCATAAGACTGTTTTTGTACTATTTTTCACATCGGATGTCTGAACTGTTACCATTTTTTACGGATAATACATAAGAGTTTCATTTAAACGCTTGTAGCTTTTGAAAAGTGACGTTATACTAATTTTGATAACTCTATCATACCGTTTGTATAAACGATTGGGTAGTGAACGGTGTCAGATTCGTGCATGACATTTGTCATACGAATTGATTGGCAGCACACCGAAGCGTGCGCAGGTTATTAGCTTTCGTTTCGTGACATGAGAGGGAGGGCGCAGGATGGAAAGGCTGGGGGATAAGCTAATCATAGCAGCGGGCTGTTTCGTTGTGGCAATGGGTATGGGAATGGATGTGCCGGAGATAGCAGCGCTGCTTTACGGAGTGACGTTTACCTGTCTGTATGAGTACTGCAGGGACCGCAGGCTGCTGTATGGCGGCTGTCTCATTTATCTGTCCGTTATGATATTTGTTCCGGGATTTCTGCTATTGCTGCCGCTGATTTTCTACGATCTGGCAGGAAGTAAGGCTGAGAGAAAAGAAATATATGGGCTATTGCTGTTTCTGCCGGCCGTCCTGGCCGTTCTGATCATACATGTCCTGACCGGACGGACCGATGTTTCCGCCGCACTGTTCGTGCTGTTTATAACCGGGGGTGCCTGTTACCTGGCGGTTCGAACAAAGCGGCTGCTGTGGCTTTTGGAAGATTATAAAGAGCAACGTGACAGCAGCCGCGAACTGGAGCTGTGGCTGAAGGAGAAGAACCGTTCGCTGATGGAAACACAGGACTATGAAGTCCGTTTGGCGACTTTAAAGGAACGCAACCGAATCGCCCGTGAGATTCACGACAATGTGGGGCATATGCTGTCGCGCTCGATTCTGCAGACAGCGGCGCTCGGCCTGGCTGTGCGCGAGGACGGCGTTAAGGAGCAGCTGAAATCTCTGTCCGATACGCTGAATCTGGCGATGGACAGCATAAGAGAAAGCGTGCATGATCTCCATGACGATTCCCTGAATCTGGAGAATGCCATAAGGGGAATACTCAAGGAATATCCCGGATATCAGATGCATTATGATTATGAGATATCGTCGGATATGGCCCGTGAAATCAAATATTGCATGCTGGCTGTAGTTAAGGAAGCGCTGTCCAATGTTGTGAAGCACAGCAGCGCTTCAGCCATACGTATTGTTGTTCAGGAATTTCAGAATTATTATCAGCTGCTGTTTCAGGATAACGGGGAATCCGTTAACCAGGAAATCGGAGCGCGCGGAATGGGTTTAGGTAATATGAAAGAGAGGGTGCAGGCTCTGGGAGGCACTCTGCATATACGAAGAGAGGGAGGCTTTCGGATATTTGTTTCAATTCCGAAAAACTGATCTGCAGATGGAGGGTTTGATGGACATAGTGATAGTGGATGACGATAAGCTGGTGGCATCTTCTCTGAAGATCATACTGGAGGCGGATCCGGAAGTGAAGGTGGCGGCGATGGGATACAGCGGTGCCGAAGCTATGGCGCTGTACCGGCAGCACCGGCCGGATATCCTGCTGCTGGATATCCGCATGGGAGAGATGAGCGGTCTGGAGGCGGCAAAGCGCATTCTTGAGGAAGATGGCAGCGCGCTGATTTTGTTCCTAACCACGTTTTCCGACGATGAATATATTATAAAGGCTCTGAAGATCGGGGCGAGGGGGTATTTGCTGAAGCAGGATTTTGCGGGCATACTGCCGGCTCTGCGTGCAGTTTTGTCCGGGCAGACCGTGTTCGGCGGTGAGATTGTCTCCCGTCTGCCCGATATCCTGGATGCGAAGGGAGAAAAGGGCCGGAAGGATTACAGTACACTCGGGATCAGTGACAGGGAATGGGAAGTGACGGCGCTGGTGGCGGAAGGCTTAAGCAATCGGGAAATCGCTGCCAGGCTGTATTTAAGCGAAGGGACCGTGCGCAATTATATCAGCACTGTTCTGGAAAAGCTTAAGCTGCGTGACAGGACGCAGCTGGCGGTGTTTTATCTGAAGAGATAGGATGACATGAAACGAGAGAGGAATGGTGTACAGATATGAGACTGATACTGATCAGACACGGCGATCCGGATTATGCCAATGATACGCTCACAGAAAAAGGCGAGCGGGAGGCCCGGCTTCTGGCCGGACGTGTATCTGGGTGGAAGATGGATGAGATCTACTGTTCTCCGCTGGGAAGAGCGAAGAAAACAGCGCAGCTGGCGCTTAGAGAGCGTTTTAAAGAAGCGGTGATTCTTGATTGGATGCAGGAGTTTACAGGCAGAATCACTGATCCGGAAAGCGGCCGCAAGAGGATTCCCTGGGATCTCATGCCAGGGTTCTGGACCGAGGAGGAACGTTTTTACGGGAAGGACAGCTGGGGGGAGCCGGACCTCATGAGGGATGGGGGAGTGAAAGAGATCTATCAGGAAGTCTGCCGGAACCTGGATTTATTTTTAGAGGATCACGGCTACCGCAGAGAAGGGCGTCTGTACAGGGCGGATGAGAGGGCGGCAGACCAGAATATCGTGGTATTTGCTCATATGGGCATCAATCTGGTTTTCATGTCCCACTTGCTCGGCATATCGCCGGTGCTGCTCTGGCAGGGATTTTTCCTGCCGACCACCTCCGTGACCGTGCTGGGCACGGAGGAGCGTGTGAAAGGGCAGGTTTATTTCCGCTGCCAGGCATCTGGCAGTACCACTCATCTCTATGATGGCGGGGAGCCGGTTTCGCGCGCCGGTTATTTTACAGAACCGTTTCAGGGATAGAAAAAAAGGGGCTGCACGCCCCTTTTTTAGTTCCTTAGTGATTCTTTTTCAATTTACTGTGAGTTTTGCTTCCTATGCCTGCGCCGTTTCAGATACCGGATTGGATGCGGCACCGAATGTTTGCGCAGTTTGCTGTAGAAGTTGAAGTAAAAGAAGAACAGGACGGAAGTGACTAACCAGGTCAGCGGATAGCTGAATACAACCGTCTGTATTTCCCTGCGGAAAGGAACCACGACCCAGATCCACAGCACTCTTAGAGCACAGACACCGAGGCAGGTGATGATCATCGGTATCCAGCAGTCGCCCACTCCTCTTAGGGAACCGGAATAAATTTCGATGCAGACATAGGTGACAAACGTAGGAACCAGGAATTTTAATATGCCGGAACCGATGGCAAGTACGGACGGATCCGTGCTGAACAGCAGATATACATAACTGCCGAAGAAATACAGTATGGCGCTTAAGAAAATGGTAGCGGCAAAGCTCATGCCCATGCAGACATGGATGCCCTTGTATACGCGGTCCTTTTTGTTGGCGCCGTAATTCTGTCCGACAAAGGTGGTGATCGATATGCCGAACGCGCTGATGATCATCCAGAAAACACTGTCGATCTTGCTGTAAGCAGTCCATGCGGCTACCGTATCCGTACCCAGAGAATTCACTCCGGACTGGATGATGATATTGGAGAAAGAATACATCACCGACTGCAGACCGGCCGGAAAACCGATGCGGATGATACGTGCCAGCAGATGTTTGTCTATGTGTATCTCCCGTGGGTTCAGATGGTAAGAATCCTTTGAACGGACCAGCACGATGATGACCAACACAGCGCTGACCATCTGAGAAATGATCGTAGCGAGTGCTACGCCCATTACGTCCCAATGAAAAACAAGCACAAACAGAATGTCCAGCACGATATTGGTGAAGCAGCTGGCCAGCAGAAAATAGAGCGGACGCTTGGAATCGCCGATCGCCCTTAGAATGCCGGTCCCTATATTGTAGATGAGGTTGCCGATGATCCCCAGGAAGTAGATCCGTATGTATGTGAGGGAATAGGGCATGACATCTTCCGGTGTGTTCATCGCCCGCAGAGCGATGGGCGCGAAAACAATGCCTATGATCATGAGGAGCACGCCGCCCACCAGGGAAAATGCGATGGCGGTATGTACGGCTGTACTCACCCGATCCCCTCTCTTAGCGCCGTAATACTGGGATATGATAACGGTCGCGCCCGAGGCCAGTCCGACAAAAAAGCCTACCAGCAGGTTGATGATGGTAGCGGTGCCGCCGCCAACCGCCGCCAGTGCTTCTTTGCCTACGAAACGCCCGACAATGACCGCATCCGCCGTATTGTAGAGCTGCTGGAAAAAGGTACCGAACAGGATCGGGAAGAAGAACAGCAGCAGCTGTTTCCAGATCACCCCTTCTGTTATTTTGTTTTCCGCCGTGATTTTGGCGGCTGCCGTGGCCGTCTGGCTCTGTGTTTTCTTGCCCATAATTCATCTCTTTCCAAATGATATTCTTGCTGTTATCAGGCCGCCGTGCGGCGGCATTGATATAAAAATAATAAAGGATATGATACAAACTGTGTTTATATCCATCCTTGTCCTAAATCCCATTATAAACGTTTTCTTAAAAAGCACAAGATGGAAAGTGATTGTTGTTTGTTTCAATCCGTCCGCTGGTTACGATTCACAGCTGCCGCCATATATAAGTTATTCTGCGCAAATCATATTGTCTTTTCATCGTTAAACTATATATAGACACAAATTGCAACTATACATCAATATATTGAAATGTTCAGGGGATTCAGACAGATGCTCTCTTCCATTCTGGTACAGTTATATGGACTTCAAAAAAGATATGGTTCATTTGAATAATATTGATGAAACGGCATGTGTCGAAACTATATTCATAATAAAACGGATTTATGCGTATATTGCTGCGAACATATGGCTCAAATGAGTAGTAATGCATATACTCATTGGATCTATCATTCTCTAAATCGAGGCATTAAAATATATATCAACAGGCAGGTGATAGAGCATGATAATATTAGAGCGGATAGAGCAGTTGATGAAAGAGCGCGGTCTATCGAAAAAGAAACTGGCGAAAGCCGCAGGACTTTCTGATTCTACGATTTCAAACCTTTTTAAAAGGCATAATGACCCGTCATTTGCAACACTGAAGTCCATATGCGATGGCTTGGGCATAACGTTGATGCAGTTTTTCGCTGAAGAAGGTGAGGCTGTGGTACTTACCCGTGAGCAGCAGAAACTGTTCGCGGCATGGAATATTTTATCCGTTAAGCAAAGGAAACTCATGCTTGAATTTGTCGATACTTTTCAGGAAGAGTTCGGGGAAACGGCAGATCGGGAATCTTAATGTTTTTCTTGGGTTTCACTAAAATGTTCAACAAGCAAAAAATAGCCCTCCAAACTGGAGCGCTATTTTTTGATTAAAAGTTTAAAATGCGGGAAAAGGGACTTGAACCCTCACGGTAATTCAACCACATGATCCTTAGTCATGCCTGTCTGCCAATTCCAGCATTCCCGCTTATCACTGATATGTCAGCAACGGAAATAATTATAGCATTGACTTTAAAATATTTCAACTACTTTTTTAAAAAATTACAAATTCATAATTTAGAAAGCTACTGTTTACGGTTAAAGAGGTTTTCCGTTTTTTAATTGTATCACTTTCAGTATAGCTATTAATATGCTAAGTTAAACATTTGGTATATTTTTTGTATAAATTCTTTCCACCTGTCATATAGTGATTAATATGGTACAACCTTATAAACAAATCAAAGGAGATAATATTATGGCAAGAGGACAGAGGAAAACGGTATTAGAAAAATTAAACGAAGAACTGGCCGGTGTGCAGGAAAGTATCTCGGCATATGAAAGGTCAATTGTTACTCTGAAAGCCAGGGCAAAGGAGCTGGAAGAGCAAATTCAAAATGCTGAACTAAAAGAACTTCATAATCTTATGCTCGAAAAGAATATCAGCGTTGATGCTCTTAAAGAGATTATAAATGGCGGGATGATAGAAGAGGAACAACAGAGGGCGTAGGCAATAAAAGGGCTGTCGTGATTAGGCGGCCCCCAATAAAGAAGTATTGTTATAGCAAACGGCATAGCCATTTTGGCTATGCCGTTTTGCTGTCTGTTTCGTTGGTGTCCGGTAAATCAATCAATCACACCGATACAGTTATAGCTGATTTCCACCTGCTGCACCAGCTTTTCCAGCACCACGGCCCTGACTTTTCTTGCTGGTGTCCCTTGTGTACCATTCGTTGAAAAATATCGTATTCATGGTGGGCTTATCGTCAGCAGCATAATAACAGCAATTAAATACAGGCAGGGATAGGAAATAGCGTCTGCGCTTTTCTTACCCCTGCCTTATAAACTCAGGATTTCGTATAAAATTGACTTCATTCTTTCCGTTGGAGCATTCATACAAAATTCTTCTAACCATTTCTCATATCTTTTTATATCAAGGTCAGTGATTCGCGTCCGCATATATTCTTCGAATTCATCAATCGCAATTTTACAGATATTTCTGCTGAAAAATTCAGCTGCAAGCTCATCAAATCCCAAACTGAATAAAATGTACATGATCCGAGAGAAATCTAATGCGGACAGACCGGCGTCCCCGCCACCGAACATGATTTCACTGTCATGTTCGGTGCTGCAAAGGTCAAAAATAAGCATTTGCTTTGACAGTTCGGACTGTGTAATTGTATCAAAAAGACATGTAAACATATTCACTCACCAAACTCCTTATTATCAACATTGTAGTCTGCATAGCGACTATAGTCAAGTATATAACTATGTTTTAAGCTAAAAATAAGACATGGGAGAGAAATATATGATTGATTATAGTCCTTTTTGGAGCACATTAAATAATTCACCTGAATCAACATACTCATTAATCCAGAAGTATCAGATTTCAAGTGCAACGATCGACAGGCTGAGAAACAATAAGCCCCTGACTACGACTACAGTAAATGATCTGTGCAGGATTTTGTGCTGCAGAGTGGAGGATATCATGCGATACATTCCCTCCGAAGAGGATCAGAGACTTTAGTTTGCATTTATGATGCAACAACGTAAGATAATTTTAAGAAGGAAATCCTATACTTTACGATGTGAACGTGCTACAATATTTTTTACGTGAAGTCCGGGTTAATACCGCTTTTCAGATAAAGAGCAGGAGATATAGAGTATGAATTCAAGTGTTTATTACAAAAAGAGACGAAAAAAAGCAAAAATTGCCACATTGATGGGGGAGATTTTTTTCTTTCCGTTGGTTTTTATTTATCTGGAGATCGCTTTCCATATTTATATGCGGCTCAGCCTGAAGTATATACCGGTGTATCTGCTGTTTTCCATCCCGGTGGGCTGTGTCTGCTCGCTGCTGACCATGAATTTTACCCGCAAGGCCAACCGCATCATCGCTTATGTGCTCACCTGTTTCGCATCGCTGATATTCTGTATAGAGATTGTCTGCAAGGCTGTCCTGCAGCAGTATTATCAGCTGTTCAGTTCCGCGGAAACAGCTGCCAACAATAAGCTGCTGGATTACTTTGACGCCATTGTATCCGGCGTGCTGAATAACTGGTTCGGACTGCTTTTAATGCTGGTTCCGGTGATATTTATATTTGCGGTCGGCAGGAATCTGTTCCATTTTAAAAGAAAACATTTAAACCTGTCGGTGTTTGTGCTGATCATCGCGGTGTTTGCCCATATACTGGGTCTGGTCACCCTAAGACTGCCGTGGAAGGGGGACTTCAAACCATCCATGCTCTACAGTACCGATACCAATGTGGATGACCAGGTGGAGCAGCTGGGACTGATCACCATGCTGCGTTTGGATGTCAAACACAGCATATTCGGCGCGAAGAACCCGATCGGCGAAGCTGATTTTGATTTCTCCGGTGTGAACGGTCCTGCGGGGGAAACGTCGGAGGCGCAGACGGATGCTTCTACTTCAGCGAATGAGATACCCACAGAGACAGAGCCGCCCCTGGATACCTCACCGAATGTTATGAATATCGATTTCGATGCGCGTATTGCCGGCGATACCAATGACACGGTTAAGTGGCTGGATCAGTATTTCCAGAACGTAACACCCACCAATAAGAATGAGTATACCGGTATGTTCAAGGATTACAACGTGATCTTTTTCTCTCTGGAAGGCTTTGACCGGCTGCTGATCGATAAGGACAGGACGCCTACTCTTTATCGCATGGCAAATGAAGGCTTTGTATTTAATAATTTTTATACCCCTCTCCACTATACCAGCACCTCCGGCGGAGAGTTCCAGAACATGGTGGGACTGTATCCGAAGAACGGCAACCCTATCAGCATGAAGGAAACCGGTGTGCAGAAGACCAACTTGTATTTCACCCTGGGCAACCAGCTGAAACGTCAGGGTTATCTGACCATGGGGTATCATAATAACAGGGAGATGTACGGGCGCCGCGAGTCACATCCCAATATGGGCTATGACTGGAAGCAGGGAGACGAGGGCTTCACCATGGAGACCAGCTCAGCCGGCAACAATGTCTGGCCGCAGTCCGATCTGTATATGATGGAGCAGACGGTGGATGAGTATATTAACAGCGAGCAGCCGTTCCATATTTACTATATGTCCGTCAGCGGCCATATGCCTTATAACTTCACCGGAGATCAGATGGCAGTGAGAAATAAGGAGATCGTGGAAGGCCTTCCTTATTCGGAAACCACAAAGGCATATATCGCGGCCAATCAGGAAGTGGAAAAGGCGGCGGCCTATCTGCTTGAGAGGCTGGAACAGGCCGGAAAGCTGGATAAGACGCTGATCGTGATGGTGCCGGATCATATACCGTATTTTGATATTGCCACGCTGGAAGAACTGGCGGGCAAGAGTTTCGGCGGAGCTGAAATTGAAAACCTGAAGGAATCGGATCTGGATTTCGATGTTTATAGAAACTCCCTGATCATGTGGTCCGGAAGCATGGAGCAGCCAGTACAGGTGGATAAGGTCTGCGGACAGGTGGATATCCTGCCCACAGTGTCCAACCTTCTGGGCTTGGAATATGATTCCCGCCTGTTAGCCGGCACGGATATCCTGTCGGATTCCCAGCCGCTGGTGATCTTCTCCTCCAGAAGCTGGCTGACGGATAAGGGGCTCTATAACCGCTACAGCGGAGAATTCACTTTGGCCGAAGGTGTGACCATGAGCCAGGAAGAGATAGACAGCTATGTCAGCACGATGAAGAAGATCGTCAAATATAAGCTGGACAGCACGGATATGATCATTGAGACGGATTATTATAACCAGCTGTTTCCAAGATAGAACACGGTTTTAATCGAACTGAATAGGAAATAAACTGACACTAAACAAACCCTGTGTGACTGCTGAAAAGAGGATACACAGCGTTTGATCAAAGAAGCGTTGCTCATAACGGAAAGCTGGTTATGATGCATCGCTTCTTCTTTTTGCAGGACAGGTAAATATTTGTGGGTAAAGTAAAAATATGAACGTATACCGCCGTCTGGAATCGCTTTAAAATAAAAATAAGCCTTACCAAACAGCGAAAGGGGATAAAATAGGTATGAAAAGTTGGAAGAGGGTATCATGCTGTATTTTAGGTATTGCTATGGCGTTTACCGGATTGTTTGCGGTCAGGCCTCTGACTTCCCGGGCGGAAGGGGATACGGTTTACGATGTCTGGATACAGAATTCGGCGGACCGGGCATTTGACAGTTCTGTGATGCCAGACTATCCGGAAACGCAGATTAGGCTGTATGCTGCCCGAAACGAGTATGAGGCAGCCCAGGTTCTTGTCCGAGGAACAACGGAGCTTACTGGGCTGCATCTGGAGGCGGGGGCGCTTACGGGGGAAACAGGGGAGATCGGTGCTGACCATATCTCCGTATTCCGTGAATATTCGGTATCTGCGGCGGTTCCGGGAGAGGTGGAACCCACTCCGGATGGCAGCGACAGCTATACGGATGCGTTGCTGCCCAATGAGGTGATCACACAGAAGGCGGGCGTGACGCAGCCTTACTGGGTGAGAATTTATGTGCCCGAGGGGCAGGCTCCGGGTCTGTATGAAGGCACGATAAAGGTGATCGCTGATCAGGGCGAACAGCGGGTGTCGGTCAGCGTGCTTGTATATGATGTTACTATTCCGAGCACCGATGAGTCGGAATTTAAAATGCTCAACTGGTTCGGTTCCGCCGGATGTGATTTCGGTGCATTGGAATCCTCTGTGCCCAGCCAGTACAATGTGAAAATGTATGACGAAAACTGGTGGCGGGTGATGGAAAGCTTTGCAAGGGATCTCGCCATCCACCGCAATAATGTGGAGTTCATCGATTTTCAGGCGCTGCTTATGCCCGACAGCTCTGTGGACAGCGACGGGAATTATCATTTCGACTGGAGCAAGTTCGACCGTCTTGTGGATATCTTCCTCGACGCAGGCGCTCTGCAGTACATATATGCCCCGGGCAGCTACCTCACCATGGAATCTGGAAAATCCATGCATCTGTGGGTGTTGAAGGCCGATCCGAATGGCGGGCTTGCACGTGTAAAAATGCCAATCTATACGGATCAGGCCAACGATGTGGTGGATCCTGCGGTTACGGAATATATGAAGACGTTATTCTCCGCGCTGCGCAGTCACATGCAGGATAAATATCCCGATCTGGTCGGCAGCTTCTATCTTTCCGGCCAGGATGAGCCTTCGGACAACGAACAGATCCGGGCCGCCAATTGGTTTTATTCTGAAGCCTGCAAGTATTATCCGGAGCTGCGCAGCAATGAGGCACACAGCCGATTTTTTACGAATCTGACGGAGACCAGCACCCTGTGCCCGGTTCTGGATGTCTATGAGAACAACCAGAGCTATTTTCAGAGAATGAGGGAAGCGGGCAAGGAACTGTGGTTCTATACCTGTATAGGCCCTCAGGGCAGCTATCTCAACAGATTTATTCCCTACCATCTGGCGAAGACCAGACTAATACCCTGGTATGTATATCAGGTGGGCGGCAGCGGATACCTGCATTGGGGCTACTGCTGGTGGAGAACCTCTGATACTATGGATAGCAGGCAGACCGGTGACGAATGGCTGGTCCGCCCGGATAAGAAAAACTATGATGTATTTACCAGTGTGCGTAATGAGGCGCAGCTGGACGGGATTGAAGATTTTGAACTGCTGAGTATTCTGGAGAAAAAAGATCCGGATAGAGCCGACGCCATTGCAGACAGCCTGATCCAGAGCGCTACCGTATACTCCCGCAGCGGATCTTCGGTCAATCAGGCACATAAAGCTCTGCTGGATGAGATTGCGGGAATGCCGGCAGAGCCTGTGGAAACACCGGTTTTCTCTGAAGACTTTTCATCCGGCTATGATAATAACTGGATCAGAAAGAACGGTGCCTGGAGCATCTATGACGGCAAGTACTGGTTCTGGGGCGTAGGCGCAAACCGGGAAGGGATGTCTTCGCTTCGGGACTGGACACTTGGGGACGGTGTAATTGAGCTGGATTTACAGATGGAGGACACATTTAACAACGATGATACCATGTGGGGCGGCATCACTTTCCGTAAGCCGTCTGCGTCCGATACGATGTGGACAGGAGGCTACACCCTGTATCTGCGCAAGAACGGCGAGCTGGAGCTGCTTAGAGGAAATCCTTTTGCCAGCATGGGGAAAGCGCAGATTTCCATGCCGGAGGATGGACGGGTATGCTTAAGGATCTCTATGAACGGCGATACGATTACAGTCAGCCAGGCCGGCAGCAAAGATATGCTGATCCGGGCGTCAGACACAGCATTTCAGGACGGTTATATCAGCCTGGTGGGGACCGGAGCCAATGTAGCTTATCATAGGGTTGCGCTGTCCAGCTATGCCGGCGCGTCCAAAAACAGATATCATGAGGTGATTGCTGATCAAAGCTATCAGGACAGCTTTGACGGTACGGGTGAGGGCTGGAATTTGGACCCGACCGCAGGCTTTAAGGATGGTGTTCTGGAGACCGCAGGGAGCACGGCTGTGGGGCTCTATGACCGAATCTATCATAAAGCCTCCATCACCTTTGACATGACGCTGACAGGTGAGCAGAGCGCGGTGGACTCGAAAGACTACTGGGGCGGCATAGCCTTCGGAAAGGAGACACCGGGCGGATCCATTTGGGACCGCGGGGGTTACATGCTCCTGCTGCGCAGAAACGGTACGGTAGATCTCATAAACAAATCCGGAACTGTTGCCACGGGACATACGGATGTGGATTATACCCATGGAGTGCAGGTTACTGTAGAGCGTGGCAGCGCTTTTGTCAGGGTGTATCTCGGCGGAGACAGCACGCCCGTGCTGGAGGCGGATGCACCTGATTATACCGGCGGATTTTTCGCATTTCACAGCGACGGAGGCAGAGTGCTGTATGACAACCTGTCGATTACGGGTCTTAAGGCAATGGACGGATTTGTGCTTTTGGATGATTTCAACGGTGATTTGGGCAGGTGGTCACAGGCCAACTATGCGGATTATACAATGATTGAAAACGGAGCTGCGGTCACGAAAGGTGTGATTGTGAAGGAAAATCCGGATGCAGGCATTGCGGGAAAGGGAGTATCACCGGATCTGATCTATCATGAAGAAACTTTTGATAACGCGGTATTCTCCTTTGATGTAAGGGTCGATGATGCGGCGCTGCATGAAAATTGGGCCGGAGCATTCTTTCATTCCGGCGGTACGGGCGGCTTCTGGGCGGACAGGGGATATCTGGTCTACGTGACGAACCTCAATCAGATCGTTCTCTATCAGCATGGCGTGGGAAATCTAGCCACTGCGGCGCTGCCTGTGGATGTGACACAGAATTATACAAATATTCAGGTGGAGCTGAACAACGGATCGATTAAAATATATGTCAATTACTCAGATCAGCCGGTTATTTCGGCTTCGGATGAAGATATGACGTATTCCAGCGGTTATTTCGGCCTGATGTCCGACTATGCGGATGCCAGCTTTGACAATGTGATGGTAAAGAGGCTGGCGCCCCCGGAAAAGCCGGAGGAAGAAGAGCTGGTGCAGGATCAGCCCTTCTCGGACGATTTTGAAAACGGCATGGATCAATGGAGAGTGCTTAGAAAATCAGAGGGAAACTGGGAAATCACTGACGGCAGACTTTACTGTGAGGGCTTAAGCGGCGCCAATGCCGCCCTGGCGATGGTGAGGGGACATAAGTACACAAATGCTGTGATTGACTTCGACATGACAATGCACTCCACCAATTCCTGGGCTGGTATCTCCATACGCCGAAGCAATCCGACGGATACGATCTGGGTCAGCGGATATTTTCTTTATTATGATCAGTCTGTCGGTGATCTGAAACTGTTTAAGACTAATGTCGGGGATGTTTCCAAAGCCAATATCGGGATCCGCGATGGTGAAACCGTTCATTTTACAGTCGAAATGGAGGATAACCATATCAGGGTATTTGTAAATGGCACGGACACACCGGCCATCGATTATACCGATGCAGATAATGCCTTTGTAAACGGCACTGTCGCGCTGTGCTCCTATATGGCGAAGGTGACCTTTGATAATTTTAAGATCGGCATTCCGGATGAAAAACCGGGGGAGCCTATCCTGAATGAAGACTATAAAAAGGGATTTGAAGAGCAGATTGACTGGATGATTCAGCAGCAGAATAATGGGGTGTGGACTTATGAGAACGGTGCGTGGACGGCGCAGAGCAAGAGCAGCGATTACTCACAGATTGTGCTGAAAAACCGTACCTATACAGATGGGACCATTTCATTTGACATGCAGCAGACCCATGGTACGGCAGATAAATGGAGCTATTGTGCATTTCGAAGAACAAATCCGGATGACGGGCTGTGGGCCAGCGGATATTTCCTGTTTTACAGCCAGGCGGGGGGCTGGGTTAAACTTTATAAAACAGGCGAGGGTGAGCTGGGTACTGCCGATGTGGGAGTATCGGACGGTGCTGTCAGGCATTTTAAAATTGAGATGGAGGGAAATACCTTCAGGATTTATGTGGATGATATGCAGACTCCTGCCCTGACAGCGGTGGAAGAAACTTCTGTATCGGAAAACAGGATTGACGCGGACTCGCTGTCAGGCAATGAACTGGCAGAGAGCGGCGCGGATAGCGGCGTTTCAGGGAACAGCATTTCAGGGAACAGCATTTCGGAAAACAGCGTTTCAGGAAACCGCGCCTCTGGGAACAGTATAAACGGAGGACAGGAAATCACTAAAACGGTTTCTCCTCTGCATGTGGGCATCCATGCACTTTCGGCAGCGGCGGAGAAGCTGGCTATGACCTGCACGGATGAGGCGGGCACCTATCCGCAGGGATATATAGCCTTTGGCGTAATCGATTATGCCGGTGCCGTGTTCTCCAATCCGGTGATTCTGGCGGCGGATAAAGAAGAGCCGGAGGAGACAACTGAAGAAACAACGGAGGAAACTAAGGAGGAAACCCAGGAACCAACACCGGAAGAGTCCCGGCAGGAGAACCTTCCGGAAAATCCCGGAAACGGAAATCAGCAGACTTCCTGCGGTGAAGAAACGGTTCCGGTCCCTGCAAGCAGTGAAACGTCCTCTGCGGCCGAAAAAACCGGTTCGAATGAGTCCGCGGTTTCTGCAAGCACGGGAGATCTGTGGGGGTTCAACGCGGCGTTTCTTGTGTGTGCGGCCGCCATTACAGCCGCAGCACCGGTGATTCACTGCCGGCTTAGAAAAAACAGAAGAAATCATTCATAAATTGGTACAGACCTTCAGGGCAGAAATGCCTTGAGGGTCTGTTCCTGCCTTTTACAATTTGACCGTCCGTATAATTTCGGATTGCGGTTCTAGCTGCAAGGAATTATGATAATAACAGCTGCATATCTGACAGATTATATTTGGGGGGAGACTCGTCATGGACCAATATAAGATCAAATGGACAAATTCAATTAAAACCAAGCTTCTGGTGGTTTTATTCACACTGGTGCTGTTCAACATCGGGATATCCTGCCTTTTCTTCAACGGAACAGCTTCCATCGCGCGCAATGCGATCTATGACAAGATGGCGGCGCAGGCGGAGTACTATCAGAATTCACTGGAATTTCAAATTGAAGGGCTGAAAAACCAGCAGAACCTGTTCTTTTCAGACCGAAAGCTTACATACCTGGCGCAGCCGGGGCTGATCGGCAGCGACTATGAGCGGCGGGAGGCGCTGCTTAGTGTACAGGCGAAGCTGGCACAGCTGCAGTGGTCCAGCCAGCTGGTGTCGGGCATAACGCTTTATATTCCTTATTCGGGCTATGTGATCACTCCTTCTTCCATTTCCGATTTTAAGCAGGAGGATGAGCAGAAGGTTTACGGCTGGCTTAAAGAGCCGGGTAAGCTTACATATGACGGGACTTCACTGTATATGACGGCGGCGGACGCACCGGTCGCTGACGGAAGCCTGCCGTTTTTTATGCTGTATATAGCGATAGACCAGAGCGTGATCAGAAATACTCTGAAGGATTTAAACCAGACGGACGGAAGCTCCTTCTGGTATCAGCCGGAGTATGAGCTTTTGCTGTATGACAGCCAGGATAAAAAAGAAATGTCGGATATGGTGCTGGCTTCCTTGGAGGAGATGTTTGGTGAGGCGGATTCCCTCCATACGATCCGCTTAGGGGGCAGGTCTTATCTGGTTTCCGTTTCGGCGCCGGGGACATTGGGGAGGCTGATTCAGTATTACCAGGAAGAAAATGTGATGAGCGATCTGTTCCGCTATTCGGGCTATTTTTCAGCTTTTGTTCTGGCTGCCATTGCTCTGACTGTGCTGATGTCCGGCTATGTGGAACGTCTGATTCACCGGCCGCTAAGAAAATTAAACGCGGCTTTCGGTGTGCTGCAGGGCGGAAATATGGATATCAGCATCCGGCATGATGTACAGGATGAGTTCGGGTACCTTTATGAAGGATTTAATCATATGGCCCGTGAGCTGAAGCGGCTGATTGAGGAGGTTTATGTTCAGAAGGATCTCAAGCAGAAGGCTGAGCTGAAGCAGCTGCAGGCTCAGATCAATCCGCATTTCCTTTATAACAGTTTTTTTGCCTTGAGCAGGAGGATTAAGCGGGGAGATATGGAAAACGCAGAAATCATGGCGGATTATTTGGGGACCTATTTCCGGTTTCTGACCAGGAATACGGCGGATGTGGTGCCTCTTTCGCTTGAAATGGAGCATGCAGAGAGCTATGCGATGGTGCAAGGTGCCAGGTTCGCCTCGCGGATAAAGGTGGATTGGGAAACTCTGCCGAAGCGGTTTGAAGGTCTCCTGGTTCCCCGCCTGATTGTGCAGCCCCTTCTGGAAAACGCCTTTTCCCATGGCCTGGAGGACAAGGAGGAGGACGGTCTGCTCCGCCTGTCCTATGAAATTAGAGGCCGCAGCCTGTACATCCATGTGGAGGACAATGGGGAGGCCAAAGAGGAACAGATCGCTGCTTTGAGGGAGCGGTTAAGAGAGGATTATCATGGAGAGATAACAGCAATTTCCAATATACACAGGAGGCTGAAATCCTATTATAAAGGAAAGAGCGGCCTGGAGGCAGGGCGCAGCGCTATGGGAGGAATCAGGGTCAGTATCGGATTTGAGGAGGAAATATGGAATGAACAGCCTGTTGATAGTAGATGATGAGATAGAGATCCTTCAGTGGCTGAAGGATCTGTTTTCATACGAATGTGATAGGGAACTGGATGTATATACGGCGTCTTCCGGCAGAAAGGCGATTGAGCTGCTCAATCATATGAGATTTGATGTAGTCCTTACGGATATTAAGATGCCGGGAATGGACGGCATTAAGCTCTACCGCCATATCAGGGAAAACTGGCCTATGGCCAGGGTCGTATTTTTAACAGGATATCGGGATCATGAGACTCTGTATGAAATAGTAAAGAACCGGGAGGTCCGTTACGTTTTGAAAAATGAAGGGGATGCCCTGATTCTAAAGACAGTGACGGATGCATTTAAGGAGCTGGAACAAACGATCCGTGAGAAAAACCGGCAGCTGCAGCAGGCCCGGATTGTGGAAAAGGCGATTTATTGGCTGCAGAAAGAACGGGTGGAACAGATTCTCTACCGCACTCTGGATAAAGAACCAAGCCAGCAGATGCTGGATGAGGTGGAGATCCCGATACAGGCAGATTATCCGGTATTGATGTTCACCGCCAGAGTCGGAAAAAAGGATAACCAGAACGGGCAGTCGCTTAGGATACACGCTCAGGTCGGGGAATATATAAAGGAATATATGCCCCCCTCCTTAAGGGTTTTCTACACGTTTCCCGACTCGGATACACTGCTGCTTCTGATACAGCCCAGGATTCTGGATGAGTATACGGACTGGCGGAAAAATTTTTCCATAGCCAAAGGCGCTCTTGAGTATATACAGAATGGCTGCGAGGAGCAGCTGAGGCTGATCCTTTCCTTTGCGGTATTTCGGGAGCCCGCCGGCATGGATCGGCTGGCAGAACGGTACTGGGAATGCAGGGGCGGGTTGATCCGTATGGGTGAAAATGAGATTCCGGTGATCCTTGACATGGAAGAGGTGGAAAAATGGGGAAGGCCCTCCATTGACAGCAGAAATATCATATCCAAGATCCCTATTCTGTCGGGTTTTTTAGAACAGCGCAGAAAGGAGGAGTTCTATGAACTGCTCAAGAACATGACTGTACCGTTGTTAGGCGTGCGCAGCAAGAACGATACGGCCGCGCTGGAGGTGTATTTCAATATCTCTATGATGTTTTTAAAATATATCAATATCCATCAGCTGAATGAACGCCTTTCCTTTCATATCGCACTCTATAAACTGACGAGGACTGACGAGCATAAGGACTGGACAGAAGCTGTGCAGTACTTGTTTGACCTGTCGGACGCGTTGTTTTTAGTGCTGGGCAGCGAGGAGGAGGATCGCACTGACCTGGCTATGAAGAGGATCGAAAGCTATATTCATACGCATATAGACAGTGATCTGACCCTGAACCGGCTGGCGGAGGTCGGTGGGTTTAATGCATCCTATCTGTCAAGGGTCTTTAAGCAGACCCATTCCTGCAACCTTTCCGAGTACATCACACAGGAACGGATTAAAAAAGCGAGAAAGTATCTGTCCGATACCGATCTGAAGATACTGAAGGTGGCGGAGCAGGTGGGATATTACTCCGCGCATTCCTTCACCAGGGCTTTTAAAACCTGCACGGGCCTCTCGCCCGCAGAATACCGCAGCCGTTATCGCAGAACTGAGATTTAAGAGCCAGGGTATGAAAACGACGGCGTAAAATATTGTTCTCAATGTAAAATAATGCACGTAGGAAAATGCGGGCGGGGCGCTTACAATAGAGCTATCAGGAGATGAGAGAAAATAGATAGGATAAGAGCTCTCGCTTCAGTTGGTAACAATTAAAGGAGGAAAGGTATATGAGAAAGAAAAGTATGAACAAGATCCTTACGCTCACATTGGCGTTTGCCATGACGGCATCGCTGGCGGCCTGCGGCGGCAAAGACACCGCAGAGACAACAGCTTCTGCCTCGCCAAAGGAAACCACTGCAGTAAAGGGAACCGATGCGACAGAGGGAAGCACGGCGGCCGTCAGCCAGGTTCCGTCGGAAAAGAATCTGTACGGGTTTGAAGATCCCGTTACTCTTAAAATCGGGTTAGGGATTGCGGCGGACTTCGAATATCCGGAAGGAGAGAGCGCAACCGACAATCAATGGGTAACGCTTTATAAGGAAAATAATATCAATCTGGATATCATCTATCAGGTAGATGCATCACAGGAGGGGACCAAGCTGGCTACGGCGATTACATCCGGCAATTATCCGGATATTATTTTTACCGGAGGAGCAGATTATGTCAATTACGCCAGAACCGGCGTTACTGCTGATATAACGGATTTGTATGAGGAATATGCATCGGATGAACTGAAGGCATATATGGAAAGCGATGGCGGCGTAGGTCTGGAATCCGCTAAAGTGGACGGCCGTTTGTACGGACTTCCTCTTCTGGGCAATTCATATGATTCTGTGATGATTATGTTTATTAGGGAAGACTGGCTGTCCCGGCTTGGGCTGGATGTTCCCACAACCATGGAAGAGCTTCATGAGGTAGCCTATGCTTTTACGCATAACGATCCGGACGGAAACGGTGCGGACGATACATACGGACTGGCACTCAACGGCAAGGATGTATTTGCGTATAACAGCGGCATTCAGGCGTTTTTTGAAGGTTATGGCGCGATCCCCGGATATTGGGAAAACGTATTCACCTTTATCGAGAAAGACGGAAATGTGGTCTGGGGCGGCGCTTTGGAAGATGAGATGAAGGCCGGACTGACTCTGCTGAAGGAGATGTATGCGGACGGTTCCATCGCAAAGGATTTCGGCGTAATGGATAATGACAGGATTACGGAAGAGATGACCGCAGGCAAATGCGGAATCATGTTTGCACCCATGTGGGGAGCGATGTCTCCTGCCGGCCAGCTGGTTCAGAGCAATACAGATGTACATTTTGCAGCGGCTCCGATACCGGACGGAATGGGCGAAGGATCCTCCAAGGCTTATTTTACAAATTCAGGCTCCAGTTATTATACTGTGAGCAGCAAGTGCGAGAATCCGGAAGTGCTGATCAAACTGATGAACTTAAGCGTCAGCAAGCTCTGCGATATGGAAAACCCTGATTTTACACGTTTTTATGAAAATTCAGAGTGGAAATGTGCACTGACAAGGACGCTGGCGCCCCTCAAGAATTACGATAACTATCTGAAAGACCAGGAAGCGTTAAAGACAGGTGATACATCAGTGCTGAACGCGGAACAGATGGGCGACTATGAAAAGATGAAAGTGTACTTAGACGGCATGGCTTCCGGCAACCCGGATGTGACAGATCCCGACTTCCAGACAGGCATCAGTCTCTATACCGTATTTGGCGATCCGCAGGGCGGCTACGCAGCTCTGGAGCAGATCATGAAGAGCGGGGATCTGAATGTCAGCGCTTACAACACCATAGTGACCGAGACCATGGCGGCGAAATTCCCTACCTTAAACAAGCTGGCTATGGAAACCATTATCAAGATCATCACCGGCGATGATATCAGCACCTACGATGCGTTCTTAGAGAACTGGGCGAAGCTGGGCGGTGACGAGGTAACTGCCGAAGCGCAGAGCTGGTATGATGTGAATATGAAATAAAGCTATTAAAAAATAAAATGTGGGCCGGGACAAAGGACAACGGAGCATAAAGTCCGCCGTGTTCCGGCCCTCACTATACCCAAAGGAGTGATTCCAGTGACTGGAAAGACCGCTGTAAGAAAAAAGAGAACGGGACAGAACCGTATGATCTTTCATGCCATGCTGTTTCTGCCATGCCTTTTTTTATTGATTTTTAATTACCTGCCCATAGCGGGCATCGTGATGGCATTTCAGGATTTTCATCCCGGCTTGGGGTTCTTAGGGTCTAAGTGGGTGGGAATGGAAAACTTTCATACGCTGTGTCTGCTGCCGGATACCTGGCCGGCCATACGCAATACGCTGATCATCGCCGTGGGCAAAATCATTGGCAATCTGGTGATCCCGGTCGCCTTTGCGCTGATGCTCAATGAGGTGCGCAGGAAAAGCTTTAAAAGAACCGTACAGACCATCACCTATCTGCCGTATTTCCTTTCCTGGGTGGTGCTAAGCGGCATACTGATTAATTTCCTTTCTCCGGGAAGCACGGCGGATGCCTGCGGATTATTCAATACGATTCTTATGAAAACGGGGCTGATTAAAGAGCCTGTGTATTTCCTGGGAACCAAGAGCACTTTTCGGGGGACTATGATCGTCAGTGACATCTGGAAAAATTTTGGATTCAATACAATCGTCTATCTGGCGGCCCTCACCGGCGTGGACCCGGGACTTTATGAGGCGGCCGCGGTGGACGGAGCAGGGCGGCTGCGCCAGACCTTTCATATCACACTGCCGGGCATTGCGCCGTTTATCGCGCTGATGACGATACTGTCCATTGGAAATGTATTAAGCGCGGGATTTGATCAGATATTCAATCTGTACAGCCCGGCAGTTTATGAGACGGGCGATATCATCGATACGCTGGTGTACCGGCTGGGCCTGATCAATCAGCAGTATTCGCTTTCAGCGGCCGTAGGAGTGTTCAAATCGGCGGTATCCATGATTTTAATAGTGAGTGGGTATAAGCTGGCGGATAAATATGCCGGTTACAGAGTATTATAAGGAGGGGAAGTCATGATAAGCAATTCGAAGAGCAGAAAAGTGTTTCAGGTAATTAATACCGTGGTGATCATCGCGGTCACAGCCAGCTGTCTGATCCCCCTGCTGAATGTGCTGGCCATATCCTTAAGCAATTCGCAGGCGATCGTTGCCAATGAAGTCGGTATCTGGCCGAAGATGTTCACAGCGGATGCCTATTCCTATGTGATGAAGAGCACGAAGTTCTGGACCTCCGCAGCGGTATCGTTAAAGCGTGTTGTGATCGGAGTGCCCTTAAGCATCCTGCTCACCCTGCTGGCGGCCTATCCGCTCTCGAAGCCCGAACTGGCCTTTCCGGCCAGAAAGTACTACGTGGCCTATCTGCTGGTGGTCATGGTGTTTAACGGCGGTCTGATCCCCACCTATTACGTGATCTCCCAGCTGAATATGATCGATACGATCTGGGCGCTGACACTGCCCTGTGCGGTCAATATCTTCAATATAATCCTGGTCATGAATTTTTTCAGGAATATTCCGGCGGAGCTGGAGGAATCCGCCATGCTGGACGGAGCCAGCCAATGGACGGTACTCACCAGAATCTACCTGCCGCTTTCCAAGCCCTCAGTGGCAACCATCACGCTGTTCTGCCTGGTGAATCACTGGAATTCCTGGTTTGACGGCTTGATCTATTCTAATTATACATACAATTATCCGCTGCAGTCCTATCTGCAGACCATTGTAACATCCACCAGGGACGCCCTGTTTGAAGGGGATGTTAAGGCCATCATGGATATGATGAATTTAAATACTACCAACATCAAATCGGCGCAGATCTTTATCTCCATGCTGCCGCTGCTGGTGATCTACCCCTTCCTGCAGAAATATTTTACAGCCGGGCTGACCCTGGGAAGTGTCAAAGGCTGATCCGTCTTAACCGACCGTTTCGTTCTCTTCCAGCATTCTCTGACAGGCGATGGCCAGAGCGCCGGGGCCGATATGACAGGCTACGCTTAGAGAGAGCGGATCGGTGTGAACGGGCAGGCCGGGATATGTTTCTTTAAGCTCTGCGGCAAGCTCCTCTGCGGCCTCTTTGTCGTAGGTATAGGCGATGTAGAGCCAGATCTTATTGTCTTTATAATAGCCGGCGTATTTATTTTCCAGATCCTTCTGTATCGCGTCCATCATGATGCGCTTGCCCTGTTTGATGCCTCTGGCTTTGGAGAACGCGTCCAGCTTTTCACCATTGATCTGCAGCACCGGCTTGAGATTTAAAATAGTGCCGATGGCAGCGGCGGCGGGAGTGATCCTTCCGCCCTTTTTTAAATACTTTAAAGTATCCACCATGATATAGATGCTGGATTCCATCTTCGTATCTTCCAGGCGCTGCCTGATCTGCGCCGCGCTCATTCCGGCTTCAGCCATCTTAAGTGCGTCCAATGCGGACTGGCGCTGCGTTACTGAAATTCGGTGATTATTGACCACCTGCACCTTACCGTCATAGTCAGCGGCCAAAGCCAGCGCTGTCTCACAGGAGCCGGACAGCCCGCTGGACATGGGTATATGCACAATCTCATCATAATCCTTTAAAAGTTCTTCCCACAGATCCAGTACGGTACCCGCCGCGGGCTGGCTGGTCCCGATATCTGCATCATCGTTTAATTTCTCATAAAATTCCTGCTGGGTGAGATCGATGTCTTCGAAATAATCCTTTCCGTTGATAGTAAAAGGCATCGGAATGACATGAATCCCCAGATCTTTTGCCTGCTGCTGCGTAATTCCGCTATTGCTATCGGTAACAACCGCTACTTTGTTCATTCTTATTCTCCTCGTTAAGTTTTGGAATACTGTGTATTCTGAATAAAAAGGCCGGCAGCGTTTATCGTTGTCCAGCCTTAGGGTTCATTGTATCATAAATTATTTGTGGATTC
>OGGQ01000820.1_pt1 | contig 43926 bp, 45 predicted proteins | sample 1571191 | NCBI WGS metagenome assembly OGGQ01 (sample SAMEA2582061, study PRJEB24529) | metagenome | biome: Human gut stool | place: China | collected 2011
CTCATGTTCGGCCGCCGGTATAACGAGGGCCTGCATCAGGCCATCGAAGCCAAAGAAGGGGTGACGGTGCTGCGGGAAAGCAAGACCCTGGCCACCATCACCTTCCAGAACTTCTTCCGCCTGTACGAAAAGCTCTCCGGCATGACGGGCACCGCCCTCACCGAAGAGGACGAATTCCGGGAGATCTACAAGCTGGATGTCATCGAGATCCCCACCAACCGTCCGCTGGCCCGGAAAGACCTGCCCGACGCCGTCTATAAAACCGAGCAGGGCAAGTTCCGCGCCGTCATCCGGAAAATCGTGGAGTGCCATGAAAAAGGCCAGCCTGTGCTGGTGGGCACCATTTCCATCGAAAAATCCGAAGAGCTGAGCCGTCTTTTGAAAAGAGAGGGCATCAAGCACCAGGTGCTCAACGCCAAATACCATGAAAAAGAAGCGGCCATCGTGGCCCAGGCCGGCAAGCCCTACGCCGTCACCATCGCCACCAACATGGCTGGCCGTGGTACCGACATCATGCTGGGCGGCAACCCGGAGGCCATGGCCCGGGAAGATCTGGTGAAAGCACAGATCCCCGAAGAGGTCATCAGCGAAGCCACCGGTTATGCCGACACCCAGGACGAAGAAGTACTGGCGGCCCGGACCCAATACGCCCAGGCTCTGGAAAAGCACAAGGAAGCCACCCGGAAAGACGCCGAAATCGTCCGTCAGGCGGGAGGCCTGTGCATCCTGGGCACCGAACGCCACGAATCCCGGCGTATCGACAACCAGCTGCGCGGTCGTGCCGGCCGTCAGGGCGACCCGGGCGAAAGCCGGTTCTATATCTCCCTGGAAGACGATCTGATGCGCCTCTTCGGCTCCGACCGGCTCACCGGCATGCTGGATAAGCTGGGCCTGGACGAAGACACCCCCATCGATCAGAAATTCCTGTCCAATGCCATTGAATCGGCCCAGAGCAAGGTGGAAGGCCGGAACTTCCAGTCCCGGAAATACACCCTGGAATATGACGATGTGATGAACCGTCAGAGAGAGATCATCTACGACCAGCGGCGCAAGGTGCTGGACGGCGAAGATCTGAAAGGCAATATCCTGTCCATGATCGACGACTCCATCGCCCGCTCGGTGGCCCGGGTGGCCGGAGAGCACAAATATCTGGACACCTGGCAGGCCGAAGAGCTGGTGAAGCGGTGGGAGAAGATCTTCCTAGCTCCCGGCGAGCTGCAGTACACCCGGGAAGAGCTGGATAAGCTGTCTCCTCAGGACATCCAGGAGCAGCTGGAGGAAAAGGCCCACGCCTTCTACGAAAAGAAGGAAGCCGACCTGGGCAGCGATGTGATGCGGGAACTGGAACGGGTGGTTCTGCTGAAAGTGGTGGACAGCCACTGGATGGATCACATCGATGCCATGCACGAGCTGCGCCGGGGCATTGGCTTGCAGGCCTACGCCCAGCACGATCCCATTGTGGAATACAAGCGCCAGGGCTTTGACATGTTCGATGAGATGATCAACGAGATCAAGGACGACACCGCCCGGATGATCTTCATTGCCCGGATCATTGGCCAGGCGGCTCCCCAGCGGGAACAGCTGATGAAGCCCACCGCCACCTCTGGTGACGGCACCCTGACCCGTCAGCCGGTGCACAAAAACAAAAAGCCCGGCCGCAACGATCTCTGCCCCTGCGGCAGCGGTCTGAAGTACAAAAAATGCTGCGGCAAAAACGAATAAAAGCGCAAAAAAGGACTGCCTCCCGGCAGTCCTTTTTATTGTTCTCTCAGCTTTTCCAAAATCACATGAGCGGTCTCTTCTGGGGTAAGTGCGGAGGTATCCAGATGCTCTCCCTGCAAGCCGGGGTAATGCATTCGCCGCTCCAAGGCCCGCTGCACCACATCCTCCTCCCGTACTCCCCGGGCAATGTCCCCCTGGAGCCGCTTCACCAGGGCCTTTTCCCCCGGCTCCAGATTGAACACATGGAGGGAAAACCGAAGGGGAAAGAGCCTGTGGAGCAAATCCTCCAAAATGGCGTCTTCGTGGAGAACCCAGGAAAAAAGCACATTGTCCTTCCCTTCCGCCCGGAGAAACTGGCCCAGGAGAAAGGCGATGTTCTCCATCACCATCTCCCGCATGGCTTCATCGGCGACAAAAGGTTCCATCTTCCAGCACCAGTCCCCATCCAGCCAAAAGGCGGGCTGCAAATAGGGCAGCAGCACCTGGCACAAGGTGGTCTTCCCCGCCCCCATAGGCCCCCGCACCACGATCAGCCGCTTCATTTGGCAATGGGGGCCGTCTTTCCCCCGCAAAGGCGCAGCAGATCATCGGGATGCAGTTCCACTTGAAAACCGATCTTCCCGGCGCTGACGATGATGGTTTCACATTCCTTGCAGCTTTCGTCCACCACGGTGGGAAACTGCCGCTTCATCCCCAAAGGGCTGCATCCACCCCGGATATAGCCGGTGACCTTCTGGAGATCCTTCACATGGATCATCTCCACCGATTTGCACCCGGCGGCCCGGGCGGCGGCTTTCAAGTCAAGCTCACCGGTACAGGGCACTACGAAAACCCGGTGTTCTCCGTCATGGCCCTTTGTCACCAGGGTCTTGAACAGGCACCGTGGGTCCACTCCCAACGCCTGGGCCACCGACTGCCCGTCCAGCGCCTCCCCGTGGCTTTCATAGGTGTGCATTTTGTAAGAGACCCCGGCGCTGTCCAGAATACGGCTTACATTGGTCTTGATGGGCGACGGCATGAAAATTCCTCCCTTTTTTTGCAAACAGAAAAGGGAAAGGCGATTTTCCCGCCTTTCCCCCTGCATATCGGTGCTTATTTTTCGTTGAAATAGTCCAGCAGGCCCACAAAGGCTTTGATGCCGGTGGCCATGACAGTCTCGTCAAAGTCAAATTTGTTGTTGTGCAGGGAGGGCACATCCCCCAGGCCCAGCCAGCCGAACACGCCGGGATACCGGGCTTCGTACTCGGAAAAGTCCTCGGCGATCATGGTCTTTTCCGCTTCCAGCAGAGTGATGCCCGCTTTTTCCATGGCCTTTTTGTAATCCTCATACAGAGCGGGGTCGTTGTTCACCGGAGGATAGCCCTCGGTGAGGTGGACTTCGGTCTTGGTGCCGAATTCCTTGTCCACATCGGCGGCGATCTCATGGATGCGGCGCACCATGAAGTTGAACACATCCAGGGAGAAGGCCCGCACGCTGCCCAGAATGACCGCCTTTTCACAGACGATGTTCAGGGCATCTCCGGCGTCCATCTTGCCCACATGGAGCAGATACTCGGCATCGGGAGCCATTTCGTTTTTCTTCACCTGATACAGCCGGGAAATGATCTCCGAGGCGGCAGTCAGGGCGTCGATGCCCAGGTCGGGCCGGGCACAGTGGGCGCTCTTGCCGTGGACGGTGATGGTCATTTCCGAAGTCTTGGCCATCATGGGGCCGGGACGGCTGCCGATGGCGTTCTTCTCCAGCTTGGGCCACACATGCAGGCCAAACACCTTGCTCACATGGTGCTTGTCCAAAGCACCGCTTTCGCAGATCACCTTGGCGCCGCCGATGCTCTCCTCGGCCGGCTGGAAGATCACCAGCACATTGAACTTATACTTCTTGTGGTTTTCCTCCAGATAATCGCACAGGGCCAACATCATGGCCATGTGGGCATCGTGGCCGCAGGCGTGCATGCAGCCGTTCTGGCTGGCAAACGCAAGGCCGGTCTCCTCCTTAATGGACAGGGCATCCATATCGCCCCGGAAGGCGATGGTATCCTCTGCGCCATTGTCAAAAAAGGCGGTGTAACCAGTGCCGCAGACCTTCTCCACCTGGCAGTGAAGCTTGGCCAGATGAGCGCCTACATATTCACTGGTCTTGAATTCCTGACGGGCGACTTCGGGAATCTGATGCAGATCCCGGCGATATTGAATATAGTTTTCCATAGGTATAACCTCCATTGTGCCGTTTGTGCGGCGATTGGGGAATTTCTCCCCAGGTAAATTATATCCTATCCCGCTTAAATCGCAAGAGCCGGAACTGTCTTTTCTTCACTCTTTCCGAAAAAACATGAAGTTTTCTCCCCTTTTCCCTTTCTTTACAAAGGCCTTGGGGGTATGATAAGATATCCTTAGACCCCTTCCTCCCCCTGCCGGAGGACATGAGAGGAGACGATCTTCATGCGATTGGTACATAAATACGGCGGCAGCAGCGTGGCTACCCCTGAAAAGATCATGGCCATCGCCCGCCGCCTGGCCCAACTGAAAAAAGAGGGCAAGGATCTGGTGGTGGTATGCTCGGCCATGGGCAAGACCACAAACGGCCTGATCGCCCTGGCCCGGCAGGTCAATCCCTCCCCCTCCAAACGGGAAATGGACGCCCTGCTGTCCACCGGAGAGATCCAGACGGTGAGCCTGATGGCCATGGCCCTCCAGGCCCTGGGGGTGGACGCCATCTCCATGACCGGTTTTCAATCGGGCTTTATCACAAATGCCGTCCATTCCAAGGCATTTATCAAGGAAATCAACACCCAGCGGGTGGAGCAATATCTGGACGAAGGCAAGATCGTGGTGGTGGCCGGTTTCCAGGGCATCACCGAGGACGGCCATATCACCACCCTGGGTCGTGGCGGCAGCGATACCACCGCCGTGGCCATCGCCGCCAAACTGGACTGCCCCTGCGAGATCTACACCGATGTGGACGCCGTCTACCGGGTGGACCCCCGCATCTATCCCAACGCCAAGCCCCTCAGCCGCATTTCCTATGAAGAGATGATGGAAATGGCCGCCCTGGGCGCCGGTGTGCTGGAGACCCGCAGCGTGGAACTGGCCAAAAAATACGGCGTAGAGCTCTACCTGGGCCGCACGCTGGAAGAAGGAAAGAAAGGAACCACCGTTATGAGCCAGCAGGTATTTTTCGAAGAGATGCCGGTGACCGGCATCAGCATCAAGGAACACTGTGCCATCGTCACTTTCCGGCATATGGATTACAACGCCGGTACAGCGGCCTCCATCTTCCGCCTCATCGGCCGGAACAACATCAATCTGGACATGATCAACCAAACCATTCTGGACGGCAAGGTGGCCTTCTCCTTCAGCTGCAGCGACGAGCAAGCCGCCGAACTGGAAGAAGCCCTGGGCCGTGAGCCGGAAGAAAAAGCCCTGGTTCTGGACATCCGCCGGGATCTGACCCAGCTGTCCCTGGTGGGCGTGGGCATGGCCACCCACACAGGCGTGGCCACCCGTGTCTTTGACACCCTGGCCCGCTGCGGCATCCCCTATTACCAGATCACCACCTCGGAAATCTCCATCTCCTTCACCATTGACAAGGAGAACAAGGAGCAGGCGGTGACCGCCCTGGCCCAGGAATTTGACCTGTAAGCAATAAAGGGGAGCATTTTCCCTTTTGACAGCTATATTGAAAGCAGAAACCTTATCTCCATCGGATCGATGAAAGGAGACCGATCATATGTCCCAAACCCTGCGCACCTTCAGCGGCTCGCTGGTGGCTCTGGCCACCCCCTTCGGCCCTGACGGTCAGGTAGATTACAAGCAGCTGGAATCCCTGGTAGAGTTTCAGCTCAGCCACCACACCGACGGCATTGTGGCCTTGGGCACCACAGCCGAAACCCCCACCCTCTCCCAGGAGGAGAAAGACAAAATCGCCCAGACTGTCATCGGCAAAGTGGCCGGACGCATTCCGGTGATCGTGGGCGCCGGTTCCAACGACACCCTCCATGCCGCCGCCATGGCCCGCCGCTACGAAGCCATGGGCGCCGACGGCCTGCTGGTAGTCACCCCCTACTATAACAAAGCCAACAAAAGCGGTATGCTGGCCCATTTCCGCACCATTGCCGACGGGGTCAACATCCCCATCCTGCTTTACAATGTGCCCTCCCGCACCGGATGCTCCATTCCCCTGGATGTGCTGGAGGAGCTGTCCCACCATAAAAACATCGTGGGCATCAAGGAAGCCAGCGGCGACATCGCCTATGTCACCGCCGCCGCCCGGCTTTTGAGCCAGGATTTCTGTATGCTTTCGGGCAATGACGATGAAGTGCTGCCCCTCTTGGCCCTGGGCGGCAGCGGCGTCATTTCGGTGCTGGCCAACATCGCCCCCGACCAGACCCATGAGCTGGTGTCCTCCTATCAGTCTGGAGACATCGCCCACGCCCGGGATGTGCAGCTGAAATACCTGGAGCTGATCCACGCCCTCTTTGCCGAAACCAGCCCTGCTCCCTTGAAAGAGGCCATGAACCTTCTGGGCATGAAGGTAGGCTCCTGCCGTCTGCCCTTGGGCCCTGTGAGTGAAAGCACCCGCCAGCGGCTGGAAAAAGCCCTGACCATTCTGAAATAACAAAAAGGAAGTCAAAAAAGATGGAACAGAAGAAAATCGCTCTGGTGGGCTATGGAGCCATGGGCAAGCGCATTGCCGCGGCCATCCAGGCCCATGAGGGCTGGGAACTGTGCGGCGTCATCGACCCGTTGAATGAGGAATGCTTGTCCTCCCTTTCCCTGCTGCCGGAAAAACCCCATGTGGTCATTGACTTTTCCCACCCGGCCAATCTGGAGATGATCCTTTCTTACTGCCGGGAGCAGGAAGTGGCCTGCGTGTTGTCCACCACCGGCTTTTCTCCGGCTCAGGAGGCTATGTGCCGGGAGCTTTCTGCCTATGCACCGGTGGTACGCACCCAGAACACCTCCCTGGGCATCAACATCCTGGAGGAAATTCTGCGCACCATTACCCCCATTCTGAAAGACCGGTTTGACATTGAGATCATCGAAAAACACCACAACAAGAAGATTGACGCCCCCAGCGGCACCGCCAAAATGCTGGCCCGGGCCATCGAGGAAAGCGGCGACTTTCCGGAGGTTCACGGCCGGGACGGCGTCTGTCCCCGGCAAAAGGGAGAGATCGGCATTCACGCCATCCGTGGCGGCACCATTGTGGGAGAGCACACCGTGCTCTTTGCCGGAGACGATGAGCTGATCGAGATCAAACACACCGCCCTTTCCAAGCAGGTCTTTGTGGCCGGAGCCATCAAGGCCGCTGAGTTTGCACTGTCGGCCCCCAAGGGCTTTTATTCCATGGGGGACGCCCTGTTCCCCCACAACGCTCACTGAGGAGGAACGCTATGAACACCCAGGAAATCATCGATCGCATTCACACAGCCAAGAAAAAGACCCCGGTGAAGGTCTATCTTCAGGTGAAAGAGCCGATTCCATTCCCCGAAAGCTGCAAGGTTTTCGGCGGCCCCTTCCAGGTGGTCTTTGGAGAATGGGCGGACATCGCCCCGGTGCTGGAGAGCAACAAGGACAGCATTATCCAATACGAAGTGGAGAATGACCGGCGCAACAGTGCCATTCCCCTGCTGGATCTGAAAAACATCAATGCCCGCATCGAGCCGGGCGTCACCATCCGGGAATGTGTGGAGATCGGCGACAATGCCGTTATTATGATGGGCGCTGTCATCAACATTGGCGCCGTGATCGGCGAAGGCACCATGATCGATATGGGCTGCGTGCTGGGCGGCCGGGCCACTGTGGGCAAAAACTGCCACATCGGCGCAGGCACCGTGCTGGCCGGCGTGGTAGAGCCCGCCAGTGCCCAGCCGGTTGTCATTGAGGACGATGTGGTCATCGGCGCCAACGCTGTGGTGCTGGAAGGCTGCCGGGTTGGCAAAGGAGCCGTGGTGGCCGCCGGTGCTGTGGTCATCAGCGATGTGCCTGCCGGTGCTGTGGTGGCCGGTATCCCCGCCAAGATCATCAAGCAAAAGGACGAGCGCACCCAGTCCAAAACCGCTTTGGTGGATGCTCTGCGCAGCCTGTAAGAGCATTATTATGAAAAAATCGCGTCTGTATCCATTACAGACGCGATTTTTTTATCCCTTTCTCTTGTGCAGGGCACCAATTTATAGTAAAATAAACCGGTTCGCCATTTTATTTTGAGAAAGGAGGGGCGCTCTGTGAAGCATCACCCTTGCAAGCGGATCCAATGTTGGCACAATACTCGGTTTCCCCGCAGACCGCCCCCGGGCTGTCCTTTTCTCCATTTTTAACAGATAAAAAATAAGAAAAGGATGTTTGATACATGAACTGGTTTATTCTGGCGCTGATCGCCATTTTGTTCTGGAGCGGCTCTGATCTTTTTTCCAAAATGGGTTCCAAATCCGACGATATTTATAGCCACTGGAAAATGATCATGGCTGTGGGTACTGTCATGGGTATCCACGCCATTTATCTGATCGCCACCGGCACCCCCTTCTCTTTTGTGGACATCATCACCTATCTTCCCGCCTCCTTCCTCTATATCCTGGCTATGATCCTGGGTTATGCGGGTCTGCGGTATATCGAGCTGTCCATCTCCTCTCCGGTGTGTAACTCTTCCGGCGCGGTGGCCGCCCTTTTGTGCTTCTTTATCCTGGGCGACACCATGGGCGCCATGCAGTTTTTCGGCGTGGCTCTGGTGTGCATCGGCGTTTTCGCCCTGTCTGTCATTGAAAAGAAAAAAGACGACACCATCCGCCTGCAAAGCGGTCTGTCGGCAGACAAAAAATATACCCGCAGCGTGCTGGCCATCGTCTTTCCCCTGCTCTATTGCCTGATCGACGGTCTGGGCACCTTTGCCGATGCTCTGCTGCTGGATCGGGCCATTGCGGAAACTCAGGCCAACATCGCCTATGAGCTGACCTTCCTGTTCATGGCGGTATGCGCCTTCATCTATGTGGTGATCATCAAAAAGCAAAAGATCACCCTCTCCAAGGAAAAGCCCAAAATGGTGGCCGCTCTGTGCGAAACCGCAGGCCAGTTTGCCTATGTGTTTGCCATCGGCGCCAACGCCATTGTGGCCGCTCCCATGATCTCCTCTTATTGCATCGCCTCCCTGTTGTGGAGCCGTTTGCTGCTGAAAGAAAAACTATCCAAAGCCCAGTACCTGGTCATCGCCATTGCGGCGGTGGGCATCGTCATCCTGGGTCAGGAATAACAAGCTTTCTGAAGCTCTATACATTTTTAATATAAGCAACCTGTATCCCTTTCGGCGGTACAGGTTGCTTTTTTACTATGCTCAAAAGCCGATACAAGGTACAATAATGGCATCATAATTGCCAATGGAGGAACACCAGATGAACCAACACAAGCTCACCGCAAAAGAAATCAGCGCCTATTCTCAGCATTTATTGGCGGAAGAACGCAGCATCGGCACAATAGAAAAATACTTGCGGGATGCGAAAGCTTTTTCTTACTGGCTGAACGGCAAAGCGGTAACAAAGGAACTGGCAATGAAATGGAAGTCATATTTGCTTTCAAGAAATTATGCACCGGCGACTGTCAACGGGATGCTTTCGTCCTTAAACGGCCTTTTCCGATTTTTGGGCTGGAACGAATGCCGGGTACGCTTCCTGAAGATCCAAAGAAAATTGTTTCAAGATACCCGGCGAGAATTAACCAAAACAGAATATCAGCGGCTCTTAACGGCTGCCAAAGAAACAGGGCGGGATCGCCTGGGCTTATTGATAGAAACCATTTGCGCCACTGGTATTCGGGTCAGTGAGGTCAAATATATCACAGTGGAAGCTGCACAGAATAGGCGGACACAGATATTTTTGAAAGGAAAGATCCGTGTGATCCTGCTGCCGCGCAAACTATGCCGCAAGCTGCTGAGCTATGCCAAAGCAAAAAAAATCCCTTCCGGCAAGATTTTTCTCACCAGGAAAGGACAAGAGCTTGACCGCCGTCAGATTTGGGCTGAGATGAAAAAGCTTTGCAATACGGCAAAAGTGGCATCCAGCAAGGTTTTCCCCCACAATTTACGCCATTTATTTGCTATGGTATTTTACAAATCATGCAAAAACATTGTTCAGCTGGCCGATATTTTGGGACATTCCAGCATAGAAACCACACGAATTTACCTGATCACCTCTGGCACAGAGCACATCCGGCAAATGGAAAGACTGGGCCTTGTGACATAAGGCAAAATAAATATTTTGTCGCAAGCTTCTTTGAAAAATAATGCAATATACATATATTTTAACACCAAACCAGTTTTAAAGCAATGAAATACACATTTTTGAGCGCAAAAATCTTGAGTTGAGAGCTAACATCTGCTCTCAGCTCTCTTTTTTGCTGCCTTTTATGAAATTTTCAAACTGATTTTCCAACGCTCTCACTGAGCAATTCATCTTCCACAAATACTTTGCGACAAAATATTTATTTTGCAATAAAGGAGAGGAGTTTATGCATCACCGATCCACATCTCTGGTGGATGTCTTGGCTCAAAAAGCTGGCTGCTTGATGCTGTCTGATCTGCGTTATTTATCTATAAAAATGCGAAAACAACTGGCTCGGGAAGTTCTCTCCATTCAGGTGGAAGATTTTAGTCTGTGGGAGTGGAATGATGCACTGTGCTACATTGTCAATGCTTCTCAGGCACGATCCAGTGTGGATGCCCGGACACAACTGATAAAATATCTGGATCCATCACAAAAAACAGAATAAAGGATAAAGCCCCTTGACAGTCAAGGGGCTTTATCCTCAAAAATCTGTTTTTATACCAGTTTCGCCTTTTCCAGAATGGCATCCACCTGTTTTTGCTGCTCCTTGGTCAAAGGCAGCAGGGGCGGACAAGGCTCCCCTCCCTGGTATCCCAGTTGATTGCAGGCATACTTCAAAGCGGGAACCCCCAGCTTGCCGGTGACGCAGGCATTCACCGGGAACATCCTCTTGTAAAGCTCCAGGGATGTGGCATAGTCCCCCGCTTCAAACAGGCGCTGCACCTCCACACACTCCTGGGGACAGCAGTTGGCCAGAGCCATCACCGAGCCTTTGATGCCGATAGCCAGAGCCGGATACCAGGCTGAAGCGGTGCCCACCAGCAAATTGAATTCCGGATCCAGACCCTGGGTCATAAAGGAGATCAGCTGGGCGATATTCCCCGAGCTGTCCTTCATGCCGATGATATTGGGATGATGGGACAGAATAGAAGCCGCCCGGGGAGAAATATTCACATGAGTGAACTTGGTCACATTGTAGATCAGAATGGGAATGGGGCTTTCGTCGGCCACCTTGGTGAAAAAGGCGATGAGGGCTTCGTCTCCCATCTGGTCCCCGTAATAATTGGGAGTGAGGACCAGGGCGCACTGGGCTCCGGCTTCGGCGGCCTTTTTGGTCAGGCGGATGGTGGCCTGGGTGTTTTCCAGCCCGGTTCCCGCCATGAGCAATTTGCCCGGTGCCTTGTGCTGGGCGGCAATGCGAATGAGCTCCAGCTTGTCCTCCTCTTCCAGATAAGGGGTTTCCCCGTTGGAACCCAGTACCAGATACCCGGCCACGCCGGTGTCATTCCATTTTTCAATGTTCTTCTGGAAGGCTTCAAAATCCACCTTCCCTTCCTTGGTGAACGGCGTGATCACCGGGGGCAGTACACCGTGAATTTCAAAAAACTTGCTGGCCATGGTTTCATCCTCCCTTGATTTTTGGGTATTTTCTCTAAAATCCATGGTAGCATCTCCCCAGCCTTTCGTCAAGATGAAAGAAGGAGGAGCATTTGCTCCTCCTTTTCCCATGTCGAAAAAGTGGCAAAGCCGCTTTTTCGAGTTTTTGCAAGGGGCTGCGTGCAGCCATTGGGCCACACTGGCCCCTTGAGAAGTGTAAAAACCGACGCACAGGTCGCCGGTTTTTACAAATTAGTGAGGGGTAGAACGAACAATCCCTTTTAGCCAGATAAATTTTTTGCCAGTCTGGAAGAAGACGCAGTTACTCTTTCTTTTCTCTTATTTCTGTTGGGCCGACAGGGCATCCACCGACAGAAGCGCTTGCTCCAGATTCTTCGGGCTGATTTCCCAGGCCATATTGTGGATGGACTCGCCGGGAGCGCAGGCCTTTTCGGCGGCGATGATCACCCGGCTTTTGTCGGTGATCCCCATTTCCGCCAAAGTCACAGGCAATCCCACCGAGCGGCAGAACCGATGGACCTGCCAGAATTCTTCTGTGGGGCCATCCTCCAACAGCAGCTGGGCCAGAGTGCCATAGGCCACCACTTCGCCATGCATGGCGGTGAGCTCTTCCAGAGCGGTAAAGCCGTTGTACACCGAATGGGCCACAGCCAGACCGCCGTTGTCGGCACCTACGCCGCTGAGATAGGTGTTGGCTTCCACAATGGCCTCCACCGCCGGAGTCAACAGACCCTGCTGGGCATCCACCTTGGCCAGAAGCCCCTTATCCTGCAAGGTATCCCAGCACAACCGGCACAGCGCCATGGCCGAGCGGGTCACGCCGCCATTTTCCAGGCTGGGTGCATGATTTCTCTCGCAGACCCGGGCCTCGAAGAAGGTGCCCAGGGCATCTCCCATGCCGGAAACCAAAAACCGCACCGGAGCCTTGGCGATAATGGAAGTATCCACAACCACCACATCCGGGTTCTGGGGATAGAACAAATAGCTGTCAAAGGTGCCGTCATCCTGATAGATCACCGAAAGACCGGTGCAGGGGGCATCGGTGGCGCAAACAGTGGGAATGATGACCACCGGCTTATGCTGATAGTAGGCCGTGGCCTTGGCGGTATCGATGGCGCTGCCGCCGCCTACGCCGCAGACTACATCGATTCCCTTTTCCTGAACCAAACGGCCCATTTTCTCAATTTCCCCACGGGAGCTGATGCCGCCGAAGGTTTCAAAATAAATCTGGGCTTCCGAGGAGGCAAAGCTCTGGCGGATTTTATCCTCTGTGGCTTTTCGTCCACTTCCGCTGCAAATAAACAGGAAGCTCTTTCCCAAATTCTCTACATTCTGACACAGTTCCAGCAATGCGTCCTCGCCCTGCACATATTTGGCGGGGGCCCGCATGAGTTTCAGCATAAGAATCACTCCTTTGCCCCCTATTATAGTCTCTTTTCTCCTGTTTTCAAGAAGCAGATTCCATAAAAAAACACAGGGATTTTGGTCAATTTGTCAAAAATTTAACATAGACCTGATCCCTGTGTCTGATTGGCTTTTTATGCTTACATTCCGTATTTTCGCAGGAATGGGATGTGGCTCATAATCCATGCTGCAAGGAAGCTCAAAAGGAACACCAAAGCGGTAGCCACCGGCACGGCCACCAGCGGTGTCCAGGTGACCGCATTCAGCCCCAAGGCCACCAGACGGCTGTTGAAAAAGGCATGGACCAGATACATTCCAAAGGACAGCTGGGAAACCTTGAGACAAAAGGCCAGCCCCCGTTTTCCCAAGCGATTTCCATGGCAATGCTCTTTGAAAAAGAGGAAAATCCCCACCGACATCATGGCCACATTGGGAGTGACATACAAAAACCAGGTTTCGTTGGGGGCGTTCCAATCCAGGCTGGCCACCACTGTCATGCCCCAGGTCCACACCGTTCCCAGAATCCCGGCGGCGTAGATGAGTTTTTTCACTTTTGGGGTAAAATCATAGGTTTTGAAGTAATACCCGGCTACAAAATAGCCGATATATCCCCCCAGCATTTTCAGATCCAGCCGGTACACCACACCGCTGACCACCTGCCCCACCTGGATGCTGTTGAACATGGGCAGAAAGAGGGTAAAGACAAAATAGAGCAGCAAAAAATACTCCAGATCCCGCCGGCTGGCCCCTTTGATAAAGAGCCGGAGGATGGGAGTGATGAGATACAGCCCCATGATCATATAGATAAACCACAAATGATAATGGCCAAAGGCGATGTTGGTGATGATCTGCCACAGGGAGTCGGGAGTGCCGGCCCGGCTGTTGATCAGGGCGGTATACAGAGCATAGAAAGTGGACCAGATCAAAAAAGCGGAGACCAGGCGCGGCAGATTCTTGCGGAAAATGCTTTTATAGGTCACATTCCGCTGTGGGTCCAAAAAAAACATCCCGCTGAGCATGACAAACACCGGTACACACCAGCGCACCAGGCTGTCAAATCCGTTGAGGATCTGCCACTCTGTGCTGCGCACATCCATTCCCGGCCAGTTGTTCCCACACACATGAACCACGATCACAGCAACCATGGCCAAAGCCCGCAAAAGATCGGCATAAAGCAGCCGACCTGTGGTATTTTCTTTCATTCTCTTTTCCCCTTTGTCTGGAATAGATTCAGTATAGCATATCTGCCGCCGCAGGAAAACCGGCCATTCTAAAGCCCAACAATTGTTTCCCCCTAAATATTTTGCTTTTTGTGAAAAAGAGGTGAAAAAAATCCCCTTTCCCTCTTGCATTTTTGTAAAAATTGAGTAAAATGATTCATTATCCCCAAAGGACTTTTATTTTATCCATTCAGGAGGTTATATAGATGAAAAACGGCGAACTGATCGGCGAGATGATCGCCTGGGAGGAAGGCTCCCCCAAGCGGATCAATCATTTTCTCAAGGTCTACGGCTTTGCCAAGGCCATCGCTTCCCGTGAGCAGTTGAGCTCCACCACCATGAACATCGTGGAAACCGCCGCCATCCTCCACGATATCGGCATCAAACCCTGCCTGGAAAAATACGGCTCCTGCCAGGGCCCCCAGCAGGAGGAAGAAGGGGAAAAAGCCTGCCGGGCTCTGATGGAAAGATGCGGCTATACCGACAAGGAGTTTGTGGATCGGATCTGCTGGCTGGTGGCCCACCATCACAGCTATGACAATGTGCAGGACATCGATCTGCAAATCCTCATCGAGGCCGATTTCCTGGTGAATCTGGATGAAAAGCAGGCTGACCGGGCCGCTATCGAAAAGGTGCGGGACGACCACTTTAAAACAGCTACTGGAAAAAAGTTTCTCCAGCAGCTGCTTCTCAGCAAAAAATAATGTGAAAATATCAAAAAAGGCTTCGGCAAAACCGAAGCCTTTTTTATTTTGGTCCTTCCAGGCCGCAGCACTCCTGCAGCGCATCGATAAATTTTTGTGCCGCCTTGGAAAAGACCTGATACCGCTTCCAGATGATGGACGCCTCCCCTTCCATCCGGGGATACAAGGGCCGAAAACACAATTTGCTGTCGCCGCTCACATTGATCAGCTTATCAAAACACAGCGCATACCCCAGTCCCTCCTCCACCAGCAGCGAAGCATTGAACACCAGGTTATAAGTAGCCACCACGGACAGCTCTTCGGTGTCCCGTCCCATCCACCGGGACATGGGCCAATGATCACTTTCCTGGGCCGAGACGATCAGCGGCTTATCCCAAAGATCCTGGGGGGTAATGTACTCTTTTGAAGCCAGGGGAGAATCCCGGCGCATCAGCACGCCCCAGGTATCCCGGACAGGCAATTTGATGGCATGATACCGGCTAGTGTCCACCGGGCCATAAACCACACCAAAATCGATGAGCCCCCTGTCCAGATATTCCTTTACAAAAACAGCGTTGCCGCTGCGGATGTGATAGTGGATGCCGGGATATTGCTTTTGCAGGCAGCAAGCCGCTCTGGCAAAAATGCGGATCAAATCCGATTCCCCAGCGCCGATGTACACATCCCCTACAATGACTTCGTCGGAATAGGCGATCTCCCGCTGCGTCATATGCACCAGTTCCAAAATCTCCTCGGCCCGCTTGCGCAGGATCATCCCCTCCTGGGTAAGCATCACCTTGCGGGAGCCTTTGCCGCCCCGGATGAGCAGCTGTTTTCCCACTTCCTCCTCCAAGGCTTTCAGCTGGGTGGACAATGTGGGCTGGGACAGATGCAGGGAATGGGCTGCGGCCGAAATGCTCTGTTCTCGAGCCACGGCCAAAAAATATTGCAGAACTCGCAGTTCCATCCAATCTCCTCCAACCACAGAATAGCAAAATTAACGATAGGTTTCAACTATACTTTCCTATTATAAATAAGTATTTGATATATATTTAGCTGTTCATTATACTGGAATTAAAAATAAACTATACCGGAAAAGAGGTTTTTTATGGATAAGCAAATGCTTCAGGGCAAAGTAGCCATCATCACCGGTGCCAGCTATGGTATGGGCCAAACCATGGCCGAACTTTTCGCTGAGGAAGGAGCGGCCGTCGTCCTCACCGCCCGGGGACAGGAAAAACTGGACCAAGTGGTGGAAGGTATCCGGGCCAAAGGCGGCCGGGCCATCGGCGTGACAGCCGATGTGTGCTCCTCCGAGGACACCAAGCGGGTTTTTGAAACGGCGCTGGAGACCTTTGGCGATGTGGATATTCTCATTAACAACGCCGGCATCGGCGAACAAAAGATCATCGACGAGACCGATGACGACTGGATGCTTTATGTGATGAACACCAATCTGGGCGGGCCTATGCGCTACATCCGGGAAGCACTGAAAATCTTCCTTCCCAAAAACGACGGCGTGATCATCAACATCTCTTCGGTCAATGGCACCCGTCCCTTCTGCGGCGCCACCTACACTTCCACCAAGGGCGCCCTGAACACCCTGACCAAAAATGTGGCCATGCGCCTGATCGATACCAACATCCGCTGCAACGCCGTGGCGCCAGGTGCTACCGTCACTCCCGCCCATGTGGCCAACAAAGCCGGCCAGCAGCCCGGCGGCGCCAAAATGCTGGAGCACAGCGGCCATTTCGTCTATTTCCCCGGTCCGGAATGCGACCCCATGGACCAGGCCTATGCTTGCCTTTTCCTGGCCAGCAAAATGGGCCGCCATGTGAAAGGCCAGGTCATTCAGGTGTGCAACGGCGCCTTCCTTTAATAAAATACACCCGGCCAGCCAACTGCGGAACAAAAAGGAGGAGATTGCACCGATGAAAGCTCTCACTTCTGTCCTGTTATGGTTTTTTCTGCTGCCCTGCATGGTCTCCTGCACCAAGCCCGCTGAGACTCCATCTGAATCCACTCCCCCTTCTCAAACCACTCAGCCGGAAGAAAATACCCAGGAAACCGAACCGGAGGAACCTTCTATGCAAAAAGAGTTCTACATCACTGCCGGCGGCCAGACCTTCACCGCCCGCTTTGAAAACAACTCCAGTGCCGACGCTCTGCGCCAGCTTCTCTCCCAGGGAGATCTCACTGTGGATATGAGCGATTACGGCAATTTTGAAAAAGTGGGAAGCCTGGGACAAAGCCTGCCCACAAACGATCAATCCATCACCACCCAGCCAGGGGATGTGATTCTCTATCAGGGGAACTCCATCACCATTTATTACGGCACCAACACCTGGAGCTTTACCCGCCTGGGGAAGATTGAAAATGCCACCCGGGAGGGACTTCTGCAGGCTTTGGGGGACGGGGATGTACAGGTGACCTTCTCCCTCACCCCGGCGCACAACTGATCACTGTAAGGAGGATGCTGCTCTATGATTAAGCAAACAGCGGGTCGGGACGGTCTGGGAGATCTGGCTCCCAAATTCGCCCAACTCAATGACGATGTGCTCTTCGGTCAGGTATGGTCCCGGGAAGATCGGCTCTCCCTGCGGGATCGGTCCATGATCACTGTGGTGGCCCTGGTTTCCAAGGGGATCACCGACAATTCTTTGAAATACCACATCCAAAACGCCAAAAACCATGGCGTAACCAAAACCGAAATGGTGGAGATCATCACCCATATCGCCTTTTATGTAGGCTGGCCCCATGCCTGGGCGGTGTTCCCCATGGTACGGGAGGTTTACGCCCAGGATGCGGTCAACGCCAAAGAGCCTTTGTTCGGCCTGGGACAGCCTAACGACGCCTATGCCGCTTATTTCATCGGCCAAAGCTATCTCAACCCCCTCACCACCCAGGGCGTCGCGGTGTGCAATGTGACCTTTGAGCCCCGCTGCCGCAATAACTGGCACATCCACCATGGGGGCGGCCAGATCCTGCTGTGTACCGACGGAGAGGGCTGGTATCAGCAATGGGGACAGTCGGCCCGCAGTCTGCATCCCGGGGATGTGGTGTATATTCCCCCGGAGGTAAAGCACTGGCACGGTGCCGCCGAGGACTGGTTTTCCCATGTGGCCATCGAGATCCCCGCCCCGGATGCCTCCAATGAATGGCTGGAACCGGTGAGCGATGAAGAATACAACATGCTGACGCAACTGCAGACGGAGGAATAACAAATGAACATTCTGGTACTCAACGGAAGCCCCCGGAAAGAAGGAAACACCGCGGCCATGGTGGAGGCCTTTGCCGCAGGCGCCCGGGAAGCGGGACATCAGGTGGATATCGTCCCTGTATGCCAAAAAAAGATCGCCGGGTGCCTGGCCTGTGAATACTGCCACACCAAAGGCAATGGAAAATGTGTCCAGCAGGATGATATGCAGCAGGTCTATCCTCTCCTGGAACAGGCCCAGATGATCGTGCTGGCCTCCCCGGTGTATTACCACAGCTTCACCGGCCAGCTCCAGTGCGCCATCAACCGGATCTATGCCCTGGATAAGCCGAAAAACCTGAAAAAAGCCGCCCTGATTCTTTCTTCCGGCAGCGACAATGTGTATGGCGGCGCCATCTATGAATACCAAAATTCCTTCCTGGATTATCTCAAGCTGGAGGATATGGGCACTTTCACCGCTTTTGGCAAACAGAATAAATCCCCGGAAAAACTGGAGGAGCTGCGCCAGTTTGGATTGCACCTGAAATGATCTATCAGGACTTCAACGGACTTTCCATCTCCCGGCTGGGGCTGGGAGCGCTCCGCTTCCCCACCTTGCCGGGAGAGCCCGACCACATCGACACTGTGCAGGCCCGGCGAATCGTGGACGAAGCCATCGCCCAGGGGATCAATTATTTTGACACTGCCTATACCTATCAGAAGGGGGATTCCGAGCGGGCTTTGGGGGAAGTACTCTCCCATCATCCCCGGGATAGCTTTTTCCTGGCCACCAAATTCTATGCCGCCGCCAAAAAAGACATCGCCAGCGTATTTGAAGAGCAGCTTCGCCGGTTGAAAACCGATTATTTTGATTTCTACCTGCTGCACAGCCTGGATGAAAACTACATCCAGGACTACACCGACCCGCAAAAGGACTATCTGGGCTTTCTTCTCCGGCAAAAAGAAGCCGGGAAGATCCGCCACATCGGTTTTTCCTCTCACGGCTCTCCGGAGACCCTGGAAAAGTTCCTCAACTGGTACGATGGCTTTGACATGGCCCTGATCCAGCTCAACTACCTGGACTGGACGCTGCTGGACGGCAAAGGCCAGTACGACATTCTCACAAAGCACCATATCCCCATCTGGGTGATGGAACCGCTGAAAGGCGGGCGGCTGTCCACGCTCAACCAAAAAGCCCGGGATATTTTGCAGCAGGCTGCCCCCGGCTGGTCCATCTCCTCCTGGGGTTTCCGGTTTCTGATGGAGCTGCCTGGAGTGCAGACGGTGCTCAGCGGAATGTCCACCCCGGAACAGGTGCGGGAAAACGCCGCCACCTTCTCCCAGGCCCGGCCTTTCACCCAAGAGGAACGGCAGGCCCTCTCCCAGGCCGCTGAAGTTTTTCTCAAGGACCTGGGGGTTCCCTGCTCCGGCTGCCGCTATTGCTGCGACACCTGCCCTGCCCACCTGAACATCCCCCTTTTGATCCAGGCCTACAACGAACACCGGATCAGCGGCTCCACCTGGAAGATCCAGGGCCTAACCCCCACCGACCGGGCCGGACGCTGTCTCCACTGCGGCGCCTGCCTGAAACACTGTCCCCAAAAGATCCAGATCCCCACCATCATGGAAGAAGCCGCAAAAGCTGGACTGTAAAGGAGAGAAACCATATGGAATACCGCATCAACAAACGAACCGGCGACAAAATCAGTGTGCTGGGCTTTGGTACTTCCTACATTGCCCAGGCCGACGAGAAAGACGCCATCGCCACCATTCGTCAGGCTTACGAAGGGGGCGTCAACTATTTTGATCTGGCCACGGCAGAAAGCCGTACCTTCCCCTATTTTGGCGCAGCCCTGGGGGATGTGCGGAAGAATGTGCGCTATCAGATCCATTTCGGTGCAAACTACCAAGGCGGCCCCTATGGCTTCACCCTGGACGCTGAAGCCATCAAAAAGAGCATCCACTGGCAGCTGGAGAAATTGGGCACCGATTACATCGACTACGGCTTCATCCACTGTCTGGACGAAGTGGCCGACTGGCAGAAATACCAGAAAAACGGCGCATTGGCCTTTTTGATGGAACTAAAGGAACAGGGCGTTGTGCGTCACCTGGGCCTTTCCTCCCACACTCCGGCCACCATTCAGCAAGTGATGGACGATGTGCCCCTGGATATGCTGATGTTTTCGGTGAATGCCGCCTACGATTACCATAAAGGCACCTATGGCAAAGGCAGCACCGATGAACGCACCGCCGTTTACCGCCGGTGTGAAGCGGAGGGCGTGGGCATTGCGGTGATGAAGCCTTTTGCCGGCGGCCAGCTGCTGGACGCTTCCCTTTCTCCCTTTAGCCAGGCTCTGACCCACTATCAGTGCCTGCAATATGCTCTGGACCGGCCTGGTGTGCTCACTGTGCTGCCTGGCATGAGTTCGGTTGCGCAGATCAATCATCTTCTGAGCTTTTTCGAGGCCTCCCCGGAGGAAAAGGACTATTCTATCCTGGGTTCTTTCACTCCCCCCGACGCCGTGGGAAAATGTGTCTACTGCAACCACTGCGCTCCCTGTCCCCAGGGAATCCAGATCGGCCTTGTGAACAAATACTACGACCTGGCCTTGCGGGGCGACGCCATGGCAGAAGAACATTACCGGGAACTTGCAAAGCACGCCTCGGATTGCATCCAGTGCGGCCACTGCAACAGCCGCTGTCCCTTCCATGTGGATCAGATGGCCCGCATGAAGGAGATCAACCGACATTTCGGCTTGTAAAAAAGAAAAGCACGGCGTATTTCAAGATACGCCGTGCTTTTTTATATCCCATAGGAGCTTTCGGCCAGCAAATTTCCCCCTTGATCATAAGCCCGCACTTCTATTTTGTAGCGAAGCGTTCTTTGCTGATAGGACAGATCCTGGGGACTGTTCAGATCAAAGAAAAAGCCCAGCCATTCTTCCTCTGTCGGCCTTTCTCCCCGGCAAAGAAACAGGCTTCCCATTTTTTCTTCCCCTTCAAAAAAGACCTGTACCGGCTCATCATATCGGGTGTCGGTGAGCATCCCTTCCACCTGATGTGTGCCCTCCGGCGCCCAGGCAAACAGCAGCAGAGAGCCTTCCAGATTGTCTTCCCACATCACCGGAACCGCCTGGAGCTCCTGCTCCCGGTGATAGCGTACCAGATTCCGGCCGCTCCACCGAAGAAAGCCCACCTTCTGGGCCACACACACTTCCAGAAGATCCTTTCCCTCAGCCAGCACCAGCCGGTCTTTGTCTTTCAGCCCCACAGGCAGCGTATCCAGATAATCCACTTTTTCCACCATGTGGACCTGCTCCTGCCAGCGGAGAGCCTGCCGAGGCGTCAGGGCCGGATAGCCCTGAGACGCCCACCAAAGCCACAGAGCCAGAAGGGCCAGAAGCACATTGCGCAAAGTGCGCAGGGTGCGATGATATACTTTAGGAGGTCTTTTCATGCTCTGTCACCTCCTCCAGAGGGATGCGGATGCGGAATGCATTCCCTTCTCTTTCATAAACCAGCTCCAGCCATTGATTTTTGAGAAATTCCTCCCGCTGGCCATAATCCATATACATAGTGAGACGGCATTCCTGCCAGAAAAACAAAGGACGGCTGCTGCTGATTTGCAGCAAGGGCTGGCTGTAATCGGCATCCGGATGCCAGCTGCCTAAATAAACCTGTCCTTCGCTGCCTTCTATGGAAAGATAGGGGCTGAGTTTCGGCTCACTCAGATAAAAGAGGGGGGTATAGCTGCGAAGAGTTATATTCAGTTCCAAAGTCTGCCACACCTCCGGCCCATAATTGTCCGTATATATGTCGGGATAACGGGGGTTCCAGGTATCCTGCAAGGTGGCCTCTTCGATCTGAAAGGTATATGCTCCCAATCGGACCTTTTCCGAAGGGCCGCCCTGCTTCAGAATCTCCTGCCGGTCTGCGTGGAACATTTCCTCTGGCCAGGGCCGGTAAAACTGATCCCGCAGCTCTTCAATGGGCCACAAGGCGAAAAAGGTCAGCACCAGGGAAATGCCCAAAAACCATTTGGAAAGCATCCACAGCCACCCCAACAAGGGAGAATGGGCTTTGTCCAGCAAAATGCCGATTTCCTCCGCATCGCCCATGCGCTTTACCGCTTCTTCGGCGGCCTGGGCTCCTTCCATCCCCTCTTCCTCTTCCAGCAAAGCGGCGCTGTCCTGGAGGTGGGCCAGAAGCTCTTCATATACCCCTGGCCGGTCGTGACGAAACCGGATTTTTTCGCAAACAGCATTGCAAAATCTTGTGAACACCGGCCTTGCCATGGTATTCCCTCCCTTCTACGCCTTTTCCGGCTGAAGCTGGGGCGTGCAGGCGGACACCACCTTCTCCACCCCCTGGGAAAATGCCTTCCACTCGGCGGCTTTTTCTCCCAACAGCCGCTGTCCCTTGGCCGTCAGCCGGTAATATTTCCGCTTCCGGCCCTGAGGAGTCTCTTTTTCATAACTTTTAATATGTCCCTGCTTTTCCAGGGTGTGCAGCACCGGATACAAAGTGCCTTCTTTCATCTGGAACACATTGTCCGACCGCGCAGACAGGGCGGCGATCATCTGATAGCCATACTGATCCTCCTGCTGAAGCAGGGAGAGCACCAGCAGCACCGTGGTGCCCGAAAGCAGGCTTTTGTCGATCTTCATCTTCTCCCCTCCTTCCAATACCTCGAACATCGATGTTTTCTTGCTTTGATTATACCTCGATATTCGATATATTGTCAAGGGAATGCACCCCGCGTCAAAGGAACTTCTGGCAAATTTTTTCGTCTATTCTGGTAAGAAGCCTTTTTCAAGGAGGTATAGAAGATGAATCAAATTTTTGCCTGGATTCTGGCTCTGTTTCTGCCCCTGTCCGGCGCTCAAAACCAGGAGAACACCACCCCAATTAGCGCTTTTCTTCCCGATTGGGGCATCACCGTATGCGCTGAGGATATCCGCCCTACTGGTCTGACCCTTTCCATCCACCAATCCGGCGGCCAGCCCACCGGCCAGCTGCAATTTGGCAGGTATTATATTCTGGAACGTCTGGAAACCGGCGCATGCCAGCCGGTACCGCCCACAGTCCAAGGAGAGATCTACTGGGATTCCTTAGCCTATCTGGTAACTATGGATGGTGAATGTCAGCAAAAGATCCTTTGGGAACCTCTTTATGGCAGCCTATCCTCCGGCACTTACCGAATCCGCAAGAACTTTCAGGATTTTCGGGACACCGGCGATTTTGACACCCAGACTCTGTCTTTGGTATTTGAAATTGAATAAACAAAAAGCACTCCTGTAAACAGGAGTGCTGCGCGCATCAAAAAAGTGGCTTCTGCCACTTTTTTGAGTTTTTGCAAGGGTCTGCATGCGCGCCTACGACGCACACTTGCCCCTTGAGAAGTGCAAAAAGCCACGCACAGGTCGCGGCTTTTTGCGAATCAATAGGGGTAGAACACATAGTCCGCTTTCGCTATATCTGTTTTCCACAGCCTGTGCAAAAAAGCACTCCTACTTGCAGGAGTGCTTTTTTGCATATCAAAACACCGCTTTGTCAAAAAGGGCCATCAGTTCATCGATCTTCTGTTGGCTATCCTCTCCGGTCTCCAGGGACTGACGGACACAGTGCTGCAAATGGGCCTGGAGGATCTCCCGGTTCACCCGGTGCAGAATGGCCTGGGTAGCCATGATCTGATTGGAAATATCCATGCAATACCGGTTCTCCTCCACCATTTTCAGGATGCCGTCCAGCTGGCCCCGGGCGGTTTTGAGCAGCCGCTCTACCTTTTGCCGGTCGGCCTGCATCAGTGGATCTCCGTGACGGTGTAGCCCGCGTCGGTGACGGCCTGGCGCAGGGTGTCATCGGACACAGGCTGGCTCATCTCCACCTGGGCCATGCCCTTTTCCAAGTCCACTTCCACCTGGCAGCCAGGCAAGGCACTGAGGGCGTTCTTCACATGCTTCACACAGTTGGGGCACATCATACCCTGAATCATGATGGTCTTTTTCATTGGTTTTTCCTCGCTTTCGTGATTTTCTTCTTTTTCTATACTATTTGTATTGATAATTTCAACTTCTTGTTGGGTTTCAGCAGGCAATGCTTCCCCATCAAACCGAGGACGGAAAAATTTCAGCCGCAGGGCGTTACTGACCACGCACACCGAGCTCATGCTCATGGCGGCGGCGCCAAACATGGGGTTGAGCCGCAAGCCAAAGGCAGGATAAAGCACACCGGCGGCCAGAGGGATACCGATGCTGTTATAGAGCAAAGCCCAGAAGAGATTCTGCTTCACATTGCGGATGGTGGCCCGGGACAGTTGAATAGCGGCGGGCACATCCATCAGATCAGAGTGCATCAGCACCACATCCGCCGATTCGATGGCCACATCGGTACCAGCGCCAATGGCGATGCCCACATCGGCCCGAGCCAAAGCGGGAGCATCGTTGATGCCATCGCCCACCATGGCCACCTTATGCCCCTGCTCCTGAAGCTGGCGTACATGGCGTTCCTTATCCTGGGGCATCACACCGGCGATGACTTTGCCGATGCCAGCAGCCTTTCCGATGGCCTGGGCGGTGACCTCATTGTCCCCGGTGAGCATAACCACCTGAATGCCCATCTTCTCCAGTTCTTTTACTGCCTGAGGACTGGTTTCCTTGATCACATCGGCCACAGCGATCAATCCCATGATACGGCCCTTCCAGGCAAAATACAAGGGGGTATTCCCTTTCTGGGCCAGCTTTTCACCGGCCTGGGCCAGGTCTCCCGGATCAATTCCCTCTTCCTGCATCAGCAAGAGGTTTCCGGCCAGGGCAGTTTCTCCCTGGAGCTTCCCCTTGGCGCCCCGTCCGGACAAAGCGGCAAAATCCTCCACCGGCACAGGGCAAAATCCCTTCTCGCCGGTATACACCAGCACCGCTTCGGCCAGAGGATGCTCCGAAGGCCTCTCCAAGGCGGCAGCCAGCTGCAAAAGTTCCTCTTCCGCAACACCAGGGGCAGGAATGACCTGGGTCACCTGGGGTTTTCCCTTAGTAACGGTGCCGGTTTTGTCCAGCACCACGGTATCCACCGTGCGGGCGATCTCCAAGGCCTGGGCTGAACGCACCAGGATGCCCTGCTCGGCTCCCTTACCGGTTCCCACCATAATGGCGGTGGGCGTGGCCAGGCCCAAGGCACAAGGGCAGGAAATCACCAGCACACCGATGCCCATGGACATGGCAAATTCAAAGCTCTTTCCCATGAGTAACCAGGCAGCAAAGGTCACAAGAGCGATGCCGATCACCGCAGGCACAAAGACACCGCTGACCTTGTCGGCCAATTTGGCAATGGGGGCTTTGCTGGCTCCGGCCTCCTCCACCAGGCGGATGATTTGCTGAAGGGCGGTATCCTGCCCCACCTTGTCGGCCCGGAACTTGAAAAAGCCGGTTTTGTTGATGGACGCCCCGGTGACCCGATCCCCCGGCCCTTTTTCCACCGGGATGCTCTCCCCGGTGAGGGCCGACTCATCGATAGCAGTGGTCCCCTCCACGATGACACCGTCCACCGGCAAGCTCTGTCCCGGCCGCACCACCAGAATATCCCCGGCCTGCACCTGCTCCACCGGGATCTCCACTTCCTGCCCGTCCCGCTCCACGGTAGCGGTTTTGGGAGCCAGATCCATCAGCTTTGTAATGGCCTCCGAGGTTTTGCCCTTGCTGCGGCTCTCCAGGAATTTGCCCAAAGTGATCAGGGCCAGGATCATGGCCGAAGTTTCAAAATACAGGTCCATGGAATATTGATGGACCATATGGCTGTCCCCATGACCTAGACCCCAGCCGATTTTATAGATGGCGTAGATTCCATAGACAATGGCGGCTGTGCTGCCAATGGCGATGAGAGAGTCCATGTTGGGACTGCGCCGGGCCAAAGTCTTGAACCCATTGATAAAGTACTTCCGGTTCACATAGGCCACCGGCAGGCAGAGAAGAAACTGGGTAAAGGCATAGGTGAGCGCGTTTTCCTCCCCCAGGAAAAATGCCGGCAGCGGCCAGGACATCATATGGCCCATGGCCAGGTAAAACAGGGGGATCATAAAGACAAAGGAAACGATGAGCCGCACCTTTACCTTCCGCGTCTCCTCCTTGGCCTGATCCACCGCACTCTGGCGGGGCGCTTCCCCGGCAGAAACTGCGGGCAGATTGGCCCCATATCCACCCTTCTCCACCGCCTTAATGATCTCCTCTGGGGTAACGGCCTTTTCGTCATAGTCTACCACCATGGTATTGGCCAACAGATTCACATTGACATCGTTGACGCCCTCCAGCTTCCGCACACTTTTGTCCACATGGGCAGAACAGGCTGAGCAGGTCATGCCAGTCACATTGAATTTGGTTTTCATTTTGATGCTCCCCTCCCAACGGATTCCCGGGAGATGCAGATACCCCACCCCCCGGGGGGTATTTATATTGTATACAGATTCACTCCTCTTTGTCAAGAGAAGTTTTTCTTTTCATTTCCCTGGAAAAGCTTTATGATAAGGGGAGATGGGGAGGTGGGGATATGAAAGGAAAAATCAAACAGGCGCTTCCCCATGTTCGCCGTCCCTTTTTGCTGCTCTTTCTGCCCACCGTCCTGATCCTCACCGCCCTGATTGTAAGGGAAAACTGGCCTGGCCTGCCCCAGGGTACCAACCGGAAATCCTGGCTTGAGGCCGGAGACTTCTCCATCGTGGCGTACACCGACTGGCAGGGAAACCGGTATCTGGACCTTTGCCTCACCCAGGATGGGAGGCAAAAGGTTTTGGTCAATCGGGTCTATGCTTACCGGTTGGAAAAAGACACCCTTTATGTGAAAGGTGTCAGCGGTGCAGCCGCCGCCCACTGGCAAGACGGTACCTGCCGGCTGTATACCGGCAAACATTATTCCCGCTATGCCAAAGCCTGGCCTGGCATCACTCTGGTTCATGACCTACGGCTCTTTCCCCTGGCCGAATACAACAAGCTGGTCTCTCTCACGCCCCAATACCAGGCGTTCCCCTCCACTTCCTGCGTGGCTTCCTTTGGTTCGGGCCGCTTCCGTATCGAGAAAGTCACCGGTGCCGATGGTTTCCGCCGCTTGCAGCTGGTGGACGCCCAGGCCCGGGAGCTGGACATCGGCTACACCGTTCGCCTTTTGCGAGATGTGGAAAGCTTCCTCATCCTGGATGGCGTGCTCTATGCCCGGTCCAAGGAAGGCTATGCCCGGCTACAACTGGAAGGGGAGCAATATCTGATGTGCTACCATGATTATGGCAGCAAAATCTATTTTTCCACCCTTCCCGACATTCAGGTGGAACGGGACCTTTCTTCCCTTTCCCCTTCCCAACAAGAGATTTTGGAAAATCTCCCTACCGCCGGGCGGAGCTAAAAAGGCCGGTCTGTTTTGGCAGACCGGCTTTTTCATTCATTCTTCCATTTTGCGGCGTTTGAATTCCTGCATCAATTCCTGAGCAATGCTGATGCGGGACACCGGCGGAGGCAGCTCCTCCGGCGATACCCATTTGGCCTCGGCGATTTCCTTTTTGTCCGGATGCAGCTGGGCATCCCCCTCCACCCGGGCGAAGAACCCCAGCATCAACGACTCGGAAAAGGGCCAGGGCTGGCTGTTATAATACTGCACATCGGTGACTTTGAGTCCCACTTCTTCCTGCACTTCCCGGCGGACGGTATCCTCCAGCGACTCGCCGAATTCCACAAACCCGGCAATCAGGCCATAACGGCCGGGAGGGCTGCTGGCATTGCGGGCCAGCAGCAGCTTCCCTTGGTTTTCCACTGCTACGATAATGGCGGGATTGATCCGGGGATAGACCACATTGCCGCATTCGGGGCAGATCACCGCCCGCTCGTCCCCTTTCAGCTCCATGGGCTTTCCGCAATGGCCGCAGAAACGGTTGACCCGGAACCACCGATACAGATGCCAACCCTCCATGCCGGCAAACAGGGTCACCGGATCTTTCACCGTGCGCAGCACCTGAGTGCTCTGCCAGGAAAGGCCCGGCACATCCCCCACCGTATGGGGATGCCAAAAGCCAAAATACCGGGTCTTATCCACCGAAAACAAATAAATGGCCTCCATGGCCGCCTGCTGGGGCAGTTGGCAGGCCCGGGGCAACGCGTAATCCCCCTCACCCACCGGCTGCAATAGCACATGATTGCCATTGTAACAAAGCAGCACATCCTCCGGATGGATGGCATCTTTGAAAAACACATTGCTGAACCGATGTGGGGCGATATCCTGAAACATAGCAAAAAGCTCCTTTTATTCCTTTTCTTCCATCAATTCCACCAGTTCCCCGGCGTAGCCCTGGAAAAAGGCGATGCGCACCGGAAAAGGCGGCTGGGAGGGCAGAAGTTTGTCCTGAGGCTCCATGGTGATGGGGCAGCCCTCTTTCCGCACCAGCTCCACCCATTCATCCACACCGGTGACCGCCAGCGCCACATGGGGAATGGGCCCCGGGGCTTCACCGCTTCCATCGGCCATGATCTCCAAAATACCGGCGCCGGTATCCACCATGCAGGCGCTCTTCTCCCCCTGGCCCCACCGGCGAATGACCGGCATACCGAACACCCGGGTGTAAAATCCCACCGTTTGCTCCATTCTTTCCAGCGACGGCGCCTTGATACACACATGATGGATTCCCTTCAGACTTCTCATCTTCACAAAACCTCCGCTCCCCTTTGATCAATGCTTTCATTGTTACACTACCACATTTCTTCCTCTGCCGCAAGGAGACCCAGGAAGGGAATGAAGAAAAGTGATGATTTTCCACCCTTGCGGCTTTTCCTTCCAGGCATTATAATAGAAACAACAAATTGCAATTTCACGGTTTTTGCAAATAAGGAGGTTCTTTCTATGCCCATATTGAACGATCTGAGCAAAAAGCTCTCCGAAGTAGCCCAGACCACCGTGCAAGTCTCCAAAGAGCTGGCTGGCAGCGCCAAAGCCACTCTGGCCATCTCCGCCGAAGAGCGGGAGATTGAAAAGGCTTATCGGGCCCTGGGCCAGTGGTACTATTCCACCAAAGGGGAAAACCCGGAAGAAGCCGCCGAATTCATGGAGACTGTGGACACCTCCCTGCGGAAGATCCGGGAGATCCGCCAGGAAGCCGAAGCTGCCAAAACCGCCGCTTCCCAGCCTGTGCCCATGATCGCCTGCCCGGCCTGCGGCACTATGATGGAAGAGGGCACCCGTTTCTGCCCCTCCTGTGGTGCTATGATGCCCACCCCGGAGATCATCCAGCGGGAAGAGCGCATCTGCCCCAACTGCGGCGCGCTGGCCCAAGGGCCTTATTGCTCCCAATGTGGCGCTCGTGTGGAGCCTTAGTCTTTGCTGCGCAAAAAAGCGTGATCTTTTTCCCTTCTTTCTGGGAGAGGATCACGCCTTTTTTGTTTTATTTTTTCCCTTCTTTTTTCCTGGTGCTGGTTATTTTGCAAGAATATATTTGATTTTTCTCAAAATAATGGTACAATAGCCAAATGATAAAAATTGCGAAAACTTTTTACCGCGCCGGCATTTCTCCGGCGGGAAAGGAGGCTGCTATGAAATCCATGGCCGCTCTCTGTTTATGCTGCTTTTTCCTTTTGCCTCTTTGGGGCTGTACCGTCCCGCAAAACAAGGAGGAAACTCCGCTTTCTGCTGAGAAATCTGTCTCCTCTTCCCAACTGTCTCTCAGTGCCGACGGCCCGGTAACCATCCAGAGTCAGTGCCAGCAGCAGGAAGTGCGGGATGCAGACGGCGCCTTGCTGGCTACAATCTCCCACAGCCGCCCAGTGCTTCTGGGCAGTACCAAAGGGATCGCCTCCCTCAACCAGCTCTTTGAAAAAGACGAAGAAGCGTATTTATCCAGCGCCGCCCAGAACTGGCAGGAGCAAGCAGGAGCAGACAAGCAGCTTCTGGGGAATAACTTTCAGCCCTATACCATCGAAAGCTCTTATGAGATCACCTACAACAATGCCGGTCTTTTGAGTATTCTGCGTACCGAATACCAAAATACCAATGGTCCCTACCCCACTCTCCGCCGTCTCAGCGGCACCTATCTCACCTGTTCCGGCCAATCACTTTCCCTGGATCAGATCCTGGCTGGCGATACGCAAACCGCATCCCAGCAGGTGGTAAACTGCTTTGCCCAGTTGATCCAAAATGATCCTCAGCAGTTTTACCCCAATGCCCAGGACACCTTGCCCAATTTAACAAATAAAGTAGGTTTTTATTTGTCTGGAAAACAAATTTGCCTCTATCTACCCCAGGAGACCATTGCCCCCAGGGCCTATGGTTTTCCGGAGGTCTCTCTCCCCTATGACCAGCAAGATCTGTTCGCCACCCCCATTCCCACGGTGAATATGGACGCCCAATATCTGAAAACCGCCATGCGTCTCCTCTATGAAAAGGTGGTGCCTGAGCTTCCGCAGGATCAGCGCACCGGCATCCGCATGGTCTCCGAAGGAGAAGGTGAAGCCGGTGGAGAACCCATCTATATTATCCGCCTGTATCTGCCCCCGGAGGAAACAGTGGGCCGCTATGGCGTGGGGCAGCAAACCGGCGCCATTTATGTGCAGGAAAAAATCGGTGCCTACACCCTTTTGTCCCAATAACTACGCAAAAAAACCGTGGAATTTCTTCCACGGTTTTTTTGTTTTATTACTGCTGCTCGGTTGTCTCTTCCTGAGGAGAACAAATGGGCTGGGGGTACCGGTACACCGGCATGGACTGGGTCTGCTCCATATTCCCGCCGGATACAGGCTGTGCAGGCTGGGCCTTGGCCACTTCCCGCCGCAGCATCCGGGCCAGATAACCGATCACGGCAAAGCCGCCCCAGAAGAAGAATGCTCCAAACAGCTCATCGTCCATCTCATGCATCAGGTACCACAGGCTATCCGATGCGGGCATCCGCAGAGCCATCATCACCAGGGCCGCTGTGGTCAGGCAGGCGGCGGCCAGCAGCAGAAAGGACAGAATCCGCAGCACACCGGCGGCCAACTCCACCAGATTGAGAGAAATACGCACTTCTTGTTTCATCTTATTACCTCCGCTTCAAGGGATCAATCGTAAATGGATTCCATATCCCGGGAAAGAATGGTTCCGGTATAGGCATCGATCTCATATTCATATTCCATGGTGCCGTAGCAGAATTCCACCTGGTATTCCCAGCGGCCATCGTCTTTTTCCAGCTCGCAGCGGAGACGGGTCACCTGGCTCTGGTTCACACCTGCATGAGCTAAAGCCACGCTCTTGGCCTTTTCTGCGCCGATATAGCTGCCGGTGTTCTGCTGGGGGATGTAGTTTTCTGCGTCAAAGTCATAACTGAGGATGGCGCCGGTGGCGGCATCGATCTCGTAGTCGTACTCTTTATAATCGGTGGTATAGAACTCCACATCGTACACCTGGCGGCCGTCATCCCATTCCAGCTTGCCTTTGACAAAGGTCACCTGATTTTGGTTCAATCCTGCATGAGCTAAAGCCTTCTGTTTGGCCTGCTCCAGGGTGATGCCGGTGGTGGGCTTCTGCTGATTGCCCTGATTGCCTCCCTGCTCAAAGCTATCGGCATCGGTGACCAGACTGCCCGAGGAGGAACCCAGGGTAATCACGGCATTCTGGCTGTTCCAGCTTACATTTTTACCCATCAGTTCGCCAATGGCACGCACAGGAAGATAGGTGGTTCCCTGGTACAGCATGGGATAGACAGCATTGCCCTGGGCGTCCTTGAAGTTCTTCTTTTCCCCTTCCACCAGAATGGTGAAATCGGGACGGTTTTCCATCTGGATGCTCTGGACCTGGGTCACAGTGCCGGGAGTTCCCTGTACTGCACCGGTGGTACGAGGAGCGGTGAGGGAAATGGTGAGAGTGGACTGATTCCAGTTCACATTCTTGCCCATCAGCTCGCCGATGGCCCGCACGGGAAGATAATGGGTTCCATCATAAAAAACAGCGTAAACCTGCTGGCCCTGGGCGTTGTAGAAATCCCGTTCCACACCGTCCACCACCACAGATACCTGGGGCCGCATTTGGCCGGTGACGGTGGTCACCTGGTTGGGGGCTGCTGCGGTGAGGGGGAGCGCTCCCAGCATCATGGCAGCGGTCAAAGCCAGTGCGCCCAGTCGTTTTTTGCTCTTCTGCATGGTCTTTTTCATTTGTTGCACCTCTCTCTTCAATTCGGTATGGCGATTTAATCAAACATGGATTCGGCGTCCCAATTGCGGATGGCTCCGCTGTAACCGTCGATTTCAAACTCGTACTCCATGCCATCATAGCAGATCTTGCCTTCGTACTGGAGGCGGCCGTCGTCGTAATCGGTCTCAAATTCCCGGATATCGGAAACGGTAGCACCGGGGACCTGGGAGAGAGCTTTCTGCTTGGCCTGATCGGCAGTGATGGTTCCGCTCTGGCCATTGCCTGTGGCAGGAGGCGCATAGCCTTCGGCGTCAAAGTCATAACTGACTACTTCGCCGGTGGAAGCATCGATCTCATAGTCGTACTCTTTATAATCGCTGGTGTAGAACTCCACATCGTACACCTGACGGCCATCGTCCCAATCCAGCTTGCTCTTGACGAAAGTCACCTGATTGGCTTTCAGTCCCGCATGCGCCAGAGCTTTGTCCTTGGCCTGATCGGCGGTGAGAGCGGCAGATGCGGTACCGGTGCCGCTGTTGGTGTTGGTGTTGCTGCTGGTGTTGTTATTGTTATTGGTATTGCTGTTGCCAGCGGTGTTGGTGTCAGGTGTTGTATTGCCTGCTGTATTGTTATTGGAGGCCGTGTTCTGCTGGGCCTGGGCACCAGCGGGCAGCTTACTTTCGATGATGGCACCGGTGAGGGCGTCGATATCATATTCATATTCTTTGCCATCGGCGGTGAACTCCACCTGATAGTAATGGGTGCCGTTTTTGTCATCCAGCTCCACATCGGTGAACTTCACCTGGCTGGCTGTGAGACCGGCATTTTCCAAAGCCACATTCTTGGCTTCATCTCTGCCGATATAACCGGCCATTCCGTCCTTGCTGCATCCGGCCAAAACCAAAAGACTGAGCGCCGCGGCGCTTATCATTAAATTTTTTCTTGTCATAGTAGTGGGCTCCTTTCTTGTTTCTGATGTTACTATAACCCCTGAACATGAAATTTACATGAAATTCCCAAAAAAATTTTTTCAGAAAAAAAACCGGTTTTTCCTCAAAGGGAAAAACCAGTTTTTTTGATTACGCTTCCTCTTTCCACAAGGGCAAATGCAAAGCAAAGGCGCTGCCGATCCCTTCCACGCTGTCCAGTGTCACAGTGCCTCCATGAAGCTGAGCGATCTGGCGCACCATGGACAGTCCCAATCCCACACCGCTGCTTTCGTCGCTGCGGGACGGGTCCACTTGATAAAACCGTTGCCAGATCTTTTCCTGCTGGTCTTTGGGAATGCCGATGCCATCGTCCCGCACCTCCAAAATTCCCTCTTCACCCTGGGATTTGACGGTGACCCACACATGGCCTTCCGGCTTTCCATATTTAAAAGCGTTTTCCACCAGGTTCTCTGTCAGCCGGGACAACAGCGCCCCATCTCCCCGCACCTGCACACCGGGGGAAACCGACAAAAAGAGCTTGTCCTCCTTATATCCCCGCTCGCGGATCAGCCCTTCCACCAAGGCTCCCAGATCCACCAGCTCCAGACGGGCTCCTTCGGTGCCCTGATCCAGACGGGTCATGCTGAGAAGCTGAGCGATGAGCTGAGCCATTTTTTCCGCCTGCCGGGCGATCATCTCCAAAGTCTCCTGGCGCTCTTCCGGGGTCTCATCGTATTTCAGCCCATATTCGCAGGCTCCTTTGATAATAGACACCGGTGTGCGCAGTTCATGGGATGCATCGGCGGTGAATTGCTTTTCCGCTTCAAAGGACCGCTCCAGACGGGCAAACAGCTGATCAAAGGTCTGGGCCAAGCGGGAAAACTCATCCCGCCCGGGAGGCAGGCCGATACGCCGGGACAGGTCCTTGGCTTCTCCCATAGCCTGGGCGGTGGCGCTGATCTGCTCCAGAGGGCGAAAAGCCCGGCGCACCAACAGATAGCCTCCCACAGCGGTGAGGAGGATAAACACCGGCAGGGCAATGGCGGCGATTTTCATCAGGTTTTCGGTGGTTTGCTCATTGCGGGGCACTTCCATCAGCCCACGCACCCACACGCCCTCTTCCCAGCTGCTGGGCAGCCACAAATCCAGCACCACATAGGAAATACTAGCTCCCTCCACTGTGCGCACCTGGCCACTCTGAAAAGGCTCCTCGGCCGTGAAAGACACCGGCAGCTGACCGGCCAGCAAGGATTCCGCCTGACTGTATACCAAAATGGATACGCCGTTCTGATAAAAAGAAAAGCCCTCTGTGGTGCTGAGTTTCCCTTGGGAAAAAGAAATATTCCCCACGCTGTTCCGGGTGGTGGATATCAGCTGCTGACGGGCGCTGGAAAGCACCACCGTCCGGCTGATAAACAAGGTAAAGGCCACCAAAAACAAAAACAGAATGGTCATGAGCAAAGTGATCCACAGGGTGATCTTCAGTTTCACCGAGGTTTTTCTCATGTGTTCCCCTTTCCTTCTTCGGCACGCAGCACCCAGCCCACGCCCCGGATGGTGTGAAGCAAGCGGCTCTGGCCTTCTCCATCGATCTTTTTCCGCAGCTTGCTGATGTAAACATCGATGTTGTTGGAAGAGCCGGAGCGCTCATAGTTCCAGATCTGGTTTTCCAGCTGTTCCCGGGAGAGCACTGTCCCCTGGTTGCGAATCATATATTCCAGAATGGTGAATTCCTTGGGCAGAAGATTGATCTCCTGCCCACCCCGGGTGACGGTGTGGCTCTGGGCATCCACCTGCAAATCCCCCAGGGTGAACACATTGCTCCGCTTCCCGGCTTTTTTCCGAGTCATGGCTCGGATACGGGCCAGCAGCTCTTCAAAATCAAAAGGCTTGACCAGATAGTCATCGGCCCCCAGGTCCAAGCCCTTCACCCGGTCAGAAATGGCGTCACGGGCAGTGAGGAACAAAACCGGCGTATCCATCCCCTGGCTGCGCAGCCGTTCCAGCAGCGCATAGCCGTCCATTTTGGGCATCATCACATCCAGCAAAATGGCGTCATATTCCGCCCCGGCCAAAAAATCCAGGGCCTCTTCCCCATTGTAGCAGCCGTCCACGCTGTATCCCGCCCGGGTCAGCGTCTTGACGATCAGCCGGTTCATATCCTTGGCGTCTTCCACCACCAGCACCCGCATCGATTTTTCCTCCTTTGATCCGCTGTAAAAAGACAAATGAAAAAAGCCCGGGGATACGGCCAAGACCTCCCCCGGGCTTTTGCAATGTAAGCAGTCTGATTAGCCTTTGTGAACGATCTGGCCGTCGATAATGGTGTAAGCCACGGTATACTGCAGATCGGTGATGGGATTGCCGCGGAAAATGGCCACATCCGCATCCTTGCCCACTTCCAGAGAGCCAACCCGGTCCGAAATACCGGTGATGACGGCGGGATTGATGGTGATGGCCTTCCAGGCCTCCTCCTCAGGCAGTCCGGCGTTGACGGCCAAACCAGCGCACAGGGACAGATACTCCAGAGGGATTACCGGAGCATCGGTAATGATGCAGATATTCAGCCCGGCCTCGTTGAGCACCCGGGGAGTATCAAAGCTCTTGTTCTTCAGCTCGAACTTGCTCTTGTCGCCCAAAGTGGGGCCAACCAGGCAGCCCTTGCCCTCTTTCACCAGCTCATCGGCGATGAGATGGCCTTCGGTGCAGTGATCCAGTGTGATGTCCACATCGAATTCCTTGGCAATGCGCAGAGCGGTGAAGATATCGTCCGCCCGATGGGCATGAGCCTTCAGAGGAATCTCCTTGTGAATGACCGGCAGCATGGCCTCCAGCTTCACATCGATGGCGGGCTTCTTGTTGTTTTTGGGATCGGCCTTATACTCCTTCCAGGCCTGATCGTATTCCACCGTGCGGGCCAGCAGATCACGCAGCAAGGCAGAAGTGCCCATCCGGGTCATAGGCATCTTCTTCTGGGTGCCGTAAACCCGCTTGGGATTTTCGCCGAAGGCGCACTTCATGGCAACAGGGTATTTGAGGATCATATCGTCCACCCGCTTGCCGTGCATCTTGACAGCCACAAAGGTGCCGCCCACCACATTGCCGCTGCCCGGACCGGTGACTGCTGTGGTCACACCGGCAGCCGCTGCCTGGGCGATGGTCTCGTCCATGGGCTGGATGGCGTCAATGGCCCGCACCTGGGGAGTCACCGGATCGGTGCACTCGTTGCCGTCGGTGCCTTCAAACTGAATGGCGGCCTCTTCCAGACCGATGTGGCAATGGCCATCCACTAGGCCGGGAGCCACGATGCACCCAGCGGCATCGATGACCTGTGCATTGGCCGGAGCGTCGACCTGCTTGCCCACAGCCACGATCTTGCCGCCGTCCAGCAGCACCTGGCCGTTTTCGATATCTTCCCCAGCCATGGTCTTTACCAGGCCGTTTTTGATCAGGATCATGGGAAACATCCTCCTTTTTCTAAAAACCGGGCCGGAGAGCCTTGTGACCCTCCGGCCCTATGGAATGATTTCTTATTCTGCCTGATAAACGATCTGGCCGTTGATCAGGGTGTACTTTGTGGTGTACTGGAGGTCGGTGAGAGGATTGCCCTTGTAGATGACCACATCGGCGTCCTTGCCCACTTCCAGGGAGCCCACCCGGTCAGCAATACCGGTGATGACGGCGGGGTTGATGGTGACCGCCTTCCAGGCTTCCTGCTCGTCCATACCAGCGTTGATGGCCAGACCGGCGCACAGGGGCAGATACTTCAGAGGAATGACCGGAGCATCGGTGATGATGGCGGTCTTCAGGCCATGCTCCACCATGGTCTTGGGAGTATCCCAGCACTTGTTCTTCAGCTCGAACTTGCTCTTGGCGCCAAAGGTGGGGCCAACCAGGCAGCCCTTGCCCTCTTTTTCCAGCTCATCGGCGATGAGGTGGCCTTCGGTGCAGTGGTCCAGAGTGATATCCAGATCAAACTCCTTGGCGATGCGCAGAGAGGTGAAGATATCATCGGCCCGGTGGGCATGGGACTTCAGGGGGATCTCCTTGCGCATGACAGGCAGCATGGCATGGAGCTTGCAGTCATATGTAGGCTTCTTGTTGTTCTTGGGATCGGCCTCATAGGCGTCCATCTCTTCCCGGTAGTTCTGGGCCTTGACCAGCAGTTCCCGCAGCAGAGCGGCGGTACCCATACGGGTCATGGGCATCTTCTTCTGGGAGCCGCCATAGCAGCGCTTGGGGTTCTCGCCGAAGGCGATCTTCATGGCAACAGGGTTTTTCACCACCATGTTGTCCACCCGCTTGCCGCACAGCTTGACGGCCAGGAAGGTGCCGCCCACTACATTGGCGCTGCCCGGGCCGGTGACGGCAGTGGTCACGCCATGGCTGTATGCATCAAAGAATGCCTCATCCATGGGGTTGAGGCCGTCGATGCCCCGCATCTGGGGAGTGACGGGATCGGTCATTTCGTTGTAGTCATCACCTTCAAAGCCGATGGCCTCTTCGTCCAGGCCGATGTGGCAGTGGCCTTCCACAAAGCCGGGAGCCACGATGCAGCCGGCGGCGTCGATAACCTGTGCATCGGCGGGAGCATTCACTTCCTTGCCCACAGCGGCGATCTTGTCGCCATCCAGCAGAACCTGGCCGTTTTCGATATCCTCGCCGGCCATTGTTTTAACCAAACCATTTTTAATAAGAATCATGGGAAACATCCTCCTTTTCAATCTTACTACCTTATAGCTTACCTTTTTCCCGGGAAATTGTCAAAGAAAAGCCCCTTTTTTTGGTGCCAAATTCCCCGCCTTCTTTTTATGCAATTTGCAAAAAAGCCAATTTATCTTTATTCCTTACCCTTGCGGTAATATTCCTCCATCACTTCCGGGGGAACCATGCTGCCTCCGGTGCCCCAGGGCATGAAGTGGGCCTGTTCCATCTTGTCTGCAAGGCCCTCTTTTTCCAGATACGCCTGTCCGTCTTTGCTTGCCAGCAGCCAGCGGACCCCTTCCATTCCTGCCAGGGCCGAGGGCTCCAGAGCCAGGTTTTCGGTGTCCCGCAGAAGAGCCAGGCGGCGGTACAGCGTGCCGTCGTCCACCGTATAGCTGCCGCTGAGGAAGGGCTCGATGGTTTTGCCCACAAAGCTGGAGGGACGGCCCACGGCCAGACCGTCGGCCGCAGTCAGATTGTCGATGCCGAAGTCCTGGACGCACACCTTGTCCTGCAGCCCGGTCACCAGCCCCAGCATCATGCAGGGTGCATGGGTGGGTTCGGCGAAGAAGCAGTGGACCGCATCCCCATAGACCAGCTTGAGACCAAAGGCCACGCCGCCAGGGCCGCCGCCCACGCCGCAGGGCAGGAAAGCAAAGAGGGGATGCTCTTTATCCACCTGGACGCCCATTTGTTCCAGCTGCCCTTTCAGCCGCTGGGCCGCCACAGCGTAGCCCATAAACAGATTCACCGAGTTTTCATCGTCCACAAAATAGCACATGGGGTCGCTTTCCGCCTGACGCCGGCCTTCGGCCACCGCCTTGCTGTAATCCTCCGGATATTCCACCACGGTAACTCCCTTTTCCCGCAGCAGATCCTTTTTCCACTGGCGGGCATCGGCGGACATATGCACACTGACCCGAAATCCCAGCCGGGCACTCATGATGCCGATGGACAGCCCCAGATTGCCGGTGGAACCCACGGCAATGGAATACTTCGAATAGAATTCTCTGAATTTATCACTATCCAGCTGGGAATAATCATCCTCCAGGGTGAGCATCCCTTCTTGAAGAGCCAGGTCTTCGGCGTGTTTGAGCACCTCATAGATGCCCCCTCTGGCCTTGATGGAGCCGGAAATAGGCAGATGGCTGTCACACTTGAGCAGCATCCCACCGGGGATCTGGATGCCCCATTCCTGTTCCAGAGCCTTTTGCATCTGGGGAATGGCCTGCACTGGAGATTCGATGATCCCTTCCATTTTCGCTGTCTCCGGGAAGGCTTTGGCGATAAAGGGGGCAAACCGCTGGAGCCGGGCTTCGGCCTCCTTTACATCGGCCAGAGACAGGCTGCATTGTTTCAAAGCCTCCTCTGTTCCCACTTTCTTGGGATTGATCCAAAAGGTCTCCTTGAGTTTCACCAGATCCCCCACCACCGGGAATTCCTCTTCCCACTGCCGGGGGCTTTTGCCGCAAATCAACTGTTCCATGGTTTCCTCCCTCTCCAGGGCGCGCCCTGGGGATATTGTAATTTTTATTTTAAATTAGACTATTTGTATAATTTTCTTTTCCCTTTTCTCTCCTATCACTATACCAAGTTTCCCGGGAAAATGCACGAAAAATCTTTTTTGTAAATTCCAGAAGAAATTATGAAAATTGAAAGATTTTCGCAAGGAAATCATCGAAAGGGCTGTGCTATACTGTGCCGGTAGTAAACCCCGACCCTTCCGGCCGGGTGAAAGGAGGTCCTTTGATGGATCTGTTCCGCGTTTTATCCCAGCACGCCCAGCAGCGTGGAGACCAGGTTGCGGTATCCACAGGGGAGGAAAGCATCACCTACCGGCAGCTGGAGGAATATTCCGACCGGCTGGCCGCCTGTCTTCTCTCCCGCTTTGGCCCAGGAAAAGAGCCCTTTGTGGTGTATGGGCACAAAAGCCCCTGGATGCTGGTGTGCTTTCTGGCCTGTGCCAAAGCCGGACGGGCCTATTGTCCCATAGATATCTCTCTGCCCGCCCAGCGCCTGACAGAAATTCTGGAAGAGACCCAAACGCCGGTGCTTCTGTGCACCCAGCCTCTTCCCGTTCCTCATCCCCGGGCCTTTTCTCCCGATCTGATCCAATCCCTGGCTCAAAGCCCCGGTCCCAAGCCTCCCCAGGAGGCCCGGGTACAGCCGGAGGACATCTTCTATATCATCTTTACCTCGGGCAGCACCGGACGCCCCAAGGGGGTGCAGATCCCCCGCCGGTGTCTGGAAAACTTCCTGGACTGGTCCAGCGGGCTGGCAGACTCCCGGGAGGAAAAAGCCGGCGCTGTCTTTTTGAATCAGGCTCCTTTTTCCTTTGACCTTTCGGTGCTGGACACCTACACCTGCCTTTTCTGCGGCGGCACGCTGCGTCCCATGACCCGTAGCGTTCAGGAGGACTATGGCGCTCTGATGGATTTCTTCTGGGCATCTCAGGGGGCTTATTTCGTCTCCACTCCCTCTTTCGCCGCTCTGTGCCTGGCCGACCCCCGGTTCTGCCAGGAGCTTCTGCCCCAGCTGCGGGCCTTCCTCTTCTGCGGTGAGACGCTGCCTCCCGGCACGGCCCGGGCGCTGCTCCAGCGGTTCCCCCGCTGCCAGGTGATCAACACCTATGGCCCCACCGAAACCACCGTCTGCGTTACCCAGACCCCCATCACCCTTTCCATGACGGAGGAACAGGCCCTCCCAGTGGGCCGCCCCAAAGAAGGGATCACCCTGGAGATCTGGTCCCCGGATGGTACACCTCTGCCTTATGGCGAGCAGGGCGAAATCGTCATTTTAGGCGACACTGTGGGCGCAGGCTATTTCCGCCGCCCCGATGTGACAGAGAAGGTCTTTTCCGCTCCTGTGCGTCAAGGGAAGCCCATTCCCGCCTACCGCACCGGAGATCTGGGATTCTTGTCCTCCGATGGGATGCTCCATTTCATCGGCCGGGGAGATCACCAGATCAAGCTCCATGGCTACCGGATCGAACTGGGGGATGTGGAAGAAAACCTGTTGAAGCTGCCGGGGGTGCGCCGGGCGGTGGTGCTGCCCCAAATGCGGGAAGGCGCCGTCCACGCTCTGGTGGGCTTTGTGGAGCGGGAAGGTGGAGAAGATTCCCTGGCCGCTTCCCTCCAAATGAAAAAACAGCTGCGAACCTTCCTTCCCAGCTATATGGTGCCGAAAAAGCTGGTCTTTCTCCCTAAGATTCCGGTGACGCCCAACGGCAAAACCGATCGCAAGACCCTGGAGGGGATGCTGCCATGAGTTTTTTCTCCGGTGTTCCCTTTTTCACTCTGATGACCCTGCTGCTCCTGCCGGCCCTGTTTCTGGGGCTGCGGGGCAAGGCCATCGGCCCTTATGGTCTGTTTGCCTCCCTGGTGATGATTCTGGCTGTGCTGGCCGGGACGCCCTTGCAGCTTGCGTGGCTGGGGGCATACCTCCTGTGGGAAAGCCTGTTGGTGTGCCTCTATATCCCTTTGCGGCAAAAAAAGGGGCCTGTGCCCTGGCATTACGCCCTGGCTCTTTTTCTCAGTCTGATCCCCCTTTTGTTGATGAAATGGAGCGAAGTCACCACTCTTTCCCTCTTTTCTTTCCTGGGACTTTCCTATCTTACCTTCCGTGTGGCCCAGATCATCATCGAGACCTATGACGGACTGATCTCTTCCCTTTCTCTTCCCGCCTTTTGGGCCTTTCTCCTTTTTTTCCCCACTTTCAGCGCCGGGCCCATTGACCGCAGCCGCCGCTTTGAAGAGGACTTCCGGCGGCGCTACACCCGGGAAGAGTATCTGACCCTTTTGGGAGATGGGCTGGAGCAGCTTCTCATCGGTCTGGTCTATAAGTTCGTACTTTCGGCTCTGGCCTTTCGCCTGCTCAGCCTGTGCGAACCCAAAGGCGGCCTTCTTCTGGCCCTGGCCTATGGCTGGTGCTACGGCATCTATATGTTTTTCGATTTTGCCGGTTACAGCCGCATGGCGGTGGGTTGTGCCTATATCCTAGGGGTACGCACCCCGGGAAACTTCCACCTTCCCTTTCTTAGCCGGGATATGAAGGATTTCTGGAACCGGTGGCACATCACTTTGTCACATTGGTTCCGGGATTACCTCTTTTCCCGCTTTCTCATGCGGGGCATCAAGGGGAAATGGTTCAAAAGCCGTCTGTCCGGGGCCTGCTGGGCCTTTCTGCTCAATATGCTGGTGATGGGCGCCTGGCACGGGTTGACCCTTTATTATCTGCTTTATGGTCTTTACCACGGCGTACTGCTGGCCGCCACTGAAGTTTATCAGAAAAAGTGTCCCTTTTATAAAAAATACCGGAACTGCACCTGGTATGGGCTGCTGTCCTGGTTTGTCACCCTTAACTTGGTGATGGTGGGCTTTTTGATCTTTTCCGGGGCCCTGTTCACCTGATTCATTCCAAAGGAGGAACCATCCATGAACAACACACAAGAAAAAATCCTTTCCATTCTCTCCGGCGTCTGCGGCGAAACATTGGGTGAAGATGAGCTGGATCTGGACCTGTTTGAAAACGACCTGCTGGATTCCCTAGGACTGGTGGAGCTGCTGGTGGAGCTGGAAAGCCAGTTTGATGTGAAACTTTCTCCTTCTGAGGTGAGCCGCAGCCAGATCGCCACGCCCCGGCTCATCGCCGATTTGGTGGAAAGCCGGATGGCCCAATGAAAAAGTGCAAGGCCCTGGGACTGGCCTTTCTCCTCTTTTCTTTTACCGTCCTTGTGATCCATCTGGGAATCAAACGGCTGGATTTTACCGGTCCTTCCTTTGACGCCTGGGTCAACGACGACAAGCTGCTGTACAGCCGGGCCATCACCGAAAACCTGACCTCCACTTCCATTCCGGTTTTCGGCTCTTCGGAATTCCGCCATGGCCGCTCCACTCCCTACCATCCGGCCAAAGTCCTGTCGGGCCAGCCCTTCCGGCTGATGCTCATCGGTGCGGGATATTACCAATCCCTTTACCACGCCACCGCTTTGGCGGCCATGGGAGACGACCTGCCCCAGAAACAGGCGGTATTCATTCTCTCGCCTCAGTGGTTCCGAGGCAAGGGTGTATCCAGCCAGGTGTATACCTCCCGCTTCTCGGAATACAACTACATTCAGATGCTGCAAAATCCCCATCTGTCGGAGGAGACCAAAAACTACATCCTGGAGCGCACCGACAAACTGCTCAAGGCCGATCCGGCTATGGCCAAACGGGTAAAAAGCTACCAGCGGGTCTATCTCACAAAAGACGCCACCTTCCTGGAAAAGCTGTCCTGCAAGATCTATCTGAGCTTTTTGGAGGATAAGCTCATGGTCTCCCTCTCCCTCAAAGCCCTGGCCGGAGGTGTTTCCTCCCAGGAATATCCCCAGGGCGCCCCTGAGCCTGATTGGAAAACCCTCAGCGAAAAGGCCGCGGTGGACGGCGCCAAAGCCAACACCACCAATTCCTTTGGCATGGACAACGGCTTTTATAACCTGTACAAAAACAACTACATCAAAAGCAAAAAAGGCTCTGCAACAAAAGCCGACTATTTAAGCTCCCAGGAATATGGGGATATGATCTGCTTTTTGAAGGTGTGCCAGGATCTTCAGATCCAGCCTTTGCTGGTGAGCCTGCCTTTCAACGGCCCCTGGTATGATTATATGGGATTGTCCGCCGACAAGCGCCAGGAGTACTATGAAAAGATCCAGGCCATTGCCCAGGACTATGGAGCAGAACTTCTGGATCTTTCCTCCTATGAATACACTCCCTATTTCTTTGAGGACAACACACACATCGCCAGAGAAGGGTGGGTGAAACTGAATGAAGGGCTTTATCAATTCGCTTCACAGGGTCTGCCAGAATGAGCGCTTCCGCTTTTTTGCTCAGGTGGCTTTCTTTTACCTTCTGCTCCTGGTTTTTTACGGCTATCTCATGCTGGCTAACCTGTCCAGCGCTCCCCAATTCGTCTATGCCCAATTTTAAAAACATCAAAAAGGCCCTCGCTTTTTTACAAAAGCGAGGGCCTTTTTTCATTGGCGGAGAGAAAGGGATTCGAACCCTTGGTCCCTTGCGGGATCACTGGTTTTCAAGACCAGCTCCTTAAACCACTCGGACATCTCTCCATTTGGGGATACATAAATGGTATTTTATCTCTTTTCTGCATCCCTGTCAAGCCGTCCACTCCCTGGATCTATAAAATATTGTAGGTGTTACAATGATGTGTGACAAATAGAAAAAAGAAGAGCGAATAGGAGTG
>OGGQ01000822.1_pt1 | contig 43794 bp, 38 predicted proteins | sample 1571191 | NCBI WGS metagenome assembly OGGQ01 (sample SAMEA2582061, study PRJEB24529) | metagenome | biome: Human gut stool | place: China | collected 2011
GAACCCACGTATCTAGCTTGGAAGGCTAGTGTTCTACCATTGAACTACACCCGCAGAACGGTAGTTATTATATCATTGTATTTTACATTTGTAAAGACCTAAAATATAAATTTCAAGAATTTCTGTTCACGCTTGTCAGTGAAATTATAAATTCAGTAATAGACAACCGGTTCGTGTTGAAGCGCTTCGATGAACATCCCGCATGGGATAATCCGAAAGTACCGGGTGAATTTACAGTCATCGCATACAAGGAATAAGCAGCACACCAGCCGGCGGCATTACCCGGCCGCCGGCCGGTGTACGGATGTATACGACTCTATATTTCTATAAAACGGTTAAGGCCTGCCTCTACGGATTCCCGTTTGGAACTACCCCTTCCTGTTCCAGGCACGAAGCCAATATCTGCGCCATCCTGTCATATCCGTATACATTGGGGTGGAGCCCGTCGGCAGTAAGGCTCTCTCTCATGGAACAGCCATCTTCACTGACAAACGCCGGATAGTAATCCACAAAACACATCTGATGCCGCTTAGCCAGTTCTTTCAGTCCCTCATTGTATCGCTTCACATACTCCTGACGGGCTTTTTCCTGTCCGGTAAACCGCATGCAGGTGGGCAGGATGGAACAGACCGCCATCCTCATCCGATGATCCGCCGCAGTTTCAAGCACCCGGTCCATGTTGGCCAGCGCATGCTCCAGCACTTCCTTCAGAGGTTTCCCGCTTTCCTGCTTCCACGCATCGGCCTCCAGTTCCCAGGCATCGTTGATTCCCGCCATCAAAACCGTAAAACGCGGTTTCAGCTGGACCGCGTCGGCATAAAAACGGTGCAGCAGATATTCTGTCCGGTCACCGCCGATTCCGCGGTTGATCATGCGCAGACCTGTACTGTGAAAATAGGCGGACAGCTCCCACATCTGGGTGATGGAATCCCCAATAAACAAAAGATCCACCGGTATTTCTTTCCGGATGAGCACTTCGTTCTTGCAGTCAAATTCCATCCTTCTGTCATCGGACTTCACCTGCCTGCTTAAGTATCCGGGCCGTATGCACCGCCTGGCCCGCATATCCCCTTCGCTCATTTATCCTCACCCTCCCAGGAAAATCCGGAACGTCTTATATGAAGCAGTGGCATTCCGTGGTTTTTAGCACAAACGGTGCTCATTTCTCCCATGGTGAAATGCGCCTCCTGGGGCAGTACATCCGCCTCCAGCTTGATCAGCACCTGATTCCAGCCCCGTTTCAGCCTCGTCACCTTATAATTGGAGAGATCTCCCAGCGCTCCGCCATTTCCGAGATTGGGGCGCAGGCTCACCTGCTTCACCGTCCTGTGGATCATCTCCCCGTTTACATACAGCTTCATAAATCCGTTGTTGGGCACTCCCAGCACCGTCTCACGTTCCGTTTCGGTATAGATATGATGCAGCGCAAAGATCACGCCTTTCTCCGTGAACTTATGCCCCAGTTCCAGATCATTGCCGGGGTTCCATTGCTCTTCAAAGCCTTCCGGACACCGCGTAAAAATCTGATCCTCCGCAATACCGCAGTTATCATCAAGAGTTCTGCCCCTAAAAAGGCCGGACACCAGCCACCGGCTGCCCCCCAAAAGCACCAGCGGGACCGCGGGAAAAGCGGGTTCGCCTTCGGGCGTCAAAAGGATCCAGCCGCGGTTGGATTCGGCGATGGCGTTCCCGCCGGCTGCGATCTCCATGCGCACTTGTCTCCTGCCTCCCGCCGGTATCTGCAGCGTATCCGGGACATCGCACGCCAAACCAAAACCCTCCGGCAGGCTCACCTGCATCCGGATATTTTTTGCTGTCGGATGCGGATTTTCCAGGCACAGCGTCACGGCTGAAGGACGGTCCGCGCAGACAGCCGCATGTTTTTCATAGATCAGAGTTTCCTTAAGCCCTCCGAGATCATACCTTATTCCGCCGGGTTGGTATTGCTTCATCCAGCCTGTATCCGGTGTCTCCAGTTTCACCCCTGCTGTCATGATATCCGACGCTGAAAACGTCACATCACAGCCCCAGTAACGGACGACCCGTTCGGCCTCATCACATACCGCGGCGGTCAGTTCCCGGATGTCTGTCGGCGCAGTCAGGTTTCGGATACCTCCGATCGCCATATTGGTCGCAATCTCATATCCGAGAGGCTTGATCCACTGATCCGGAAGCGAGGAGGCCCCTCCCAGAATACCCAGCAGCGCGCCCAGAGTGGCCGCTGTACAGTCCGTATCCCAGCCGCAGTTCACCGCCTTGCAGATCGCATCGCCGAAATCTTCTCCGTACAGCCATCCTATGGTCTGAAAGCCCAGATTTAAAGGGGAATACTGGGCGACCGGATGATAAAAAGCTTCCATCACATCGTTGCGGTTATCCTCATAGCCCATGCCGGCCTTATAATTATCCATACTCCTTTTGACACATCTGTAGGTCAGACAGTCCGCCGGAATGGACGACAGGGCCAGCTTAAGCAGCTCCCATTTATCATTCTGGACGAATGCCGCGGATTCCAGCACTGCATTGAAAATCTCCCCATAGACCGATTCCCCGCCGCCATGATCTACAATGGCGTCTAAAAACGCGTAGCGGGCGGCTACCTCCGGGCATCCGGGTGCAAGGCAGGCCCAGATCTCAGAACGGATCGGGCTGCCCATGCAGTCTTTGAAATAATTGTTGTTCCAGCCGCACACAGGCGCGGACAGGCCTTTCTGCATGTTTTCTTTGCTTAAACCGTATTCATCAAAATTATAAGCGATGCAGTCGTTCCAGGCTTCCACAAAATCCGCAGAGGACAGTCCCGGGCCTTTACTTAGGATCAGCTGCAGCCAGATCAGCTGAAGCTCCAGATCATCGTTGGGTATCCCCCCTTCCGGCAGCTCGGTATACCAGTCGACATGCAGCATTTCCCTATTGCCAAACTTTCCTTCCAGCGGCTCACCCAGGGTCCCGCCCGCGTTTTTTCCCAGCCAGCAGCCCATTACTTTATCCCGGAAGACAGCTCTGTTAATTGTTATTCCGCTCATATCACGCCTCTTTCCTCCCATATTATGTAATGTTTCCAGAGGAAACATTGCCTGCGCACAGCCCTTCAAACGCAGTTTGAACTCCATTGGCTGTGCTGCTTTGTAACTGTTCGGACCGTGTTTAATCCGTCCCGGCCTGCTGCGCCATCCGCTTCAAAGCATTGGTATAAAACTGCACACGTTCCGGGTTCAGCTGCGCGTCAAACGGATACCTTCCTATAAAGTCCGTTCTTATCAGCGCTTCCCTGTACTCCTCCATCTCCCGGATTGTCTCATTTAGAAGCTGCGCCGCAGTCCTGCCCTCTGCAATCACATCCTGCGGATCCGCTTCCGTAACATATCTTCCAAAGCAGTATCCTCTGGCGGTCAGGCGAAATCCCCTCACGTACCAGCGCATGAATTCAAAATGCTCCCGCATCTGTTCATATGCTTTTTCAGTCAGCCCCATATTTCTTCCCGCCACGCGGTCCGCCAGCTCTTCACAGCGAAGTCTCGCTTCATCCTTGTCCGCCAGAATGCTTCTGATATTTTCCGGCGTCATGGCCAGCGCATCCTTTTTTTCCGGATCCCACTCGCTTAAGCTGTGGTGCGTCCCGCCGATAAAGGTGAACTGTTCCGGAGTCAGATGCATGCAGCTGTCGTTGGAAAAGAGGCATCCATTTACAAAATTCGTCTTTTCCACGATGGGCCAGGTGGCATTCATGATTTCCGCCACGTCTTCCACGCAGCGCTTCAGCTCGCCGGGAAGCAGATCTTCCTGAAGCATGTGCTCACCCTGCAGCCATTTGAGATAGATTTCCTCTTCCCTCACATTCTCATTTTCCGCATAGGCCGCGATCGCATACAGGTTAACCATATTCAAATTATCAAAACAAGTCCAGTCCTGCACCCCTTCCCAGTCCGTTCTGGCCAGAAAACCGGTTACATGATGCTCGCTGCCGTATTTCAGCCTTCTGCGTATATCCTTCAGCATAGCCGACGGCTGCGCGCCCCATCCGAAAAACTGTCCGTTGACATCATACTCCGTGATCTGCGGATGAGGATCCACCTGCCCCATGAGGGGGTTATCGGGGAATGTGGGGTAAAAGTCGTGGGGCGTATTTTTCAGAGAGAGCACGATATCCTCCGGCATCGCGTTAAACGCGGTCTTAAACCGCTCCTGTTCCTCTTTCGTATAGATGAAGTCGCGGATGATCAGCTTCTTGCCGGCCTCATGGAACGGCTTATACATGGCCATAATCATATTTTTATACCATTCCACCGGATCCAGATGTCTGCACCTCTCACAGCCGCACGCAAAGGTATTGCTGATCGCAAGCCTCGCCTCCCCCGTCCCGATTGAGCAGACAATCCCGCCCAGGTCAGGCAGCGCCAGAAACAGTTCTTTATATTTATAGGGAAGGAACTCCTCATACCAGAAAGGGTCGCTGGGACAGAGGACCCCGTCCTGCATCAGCTCCTTTTTATACTTTAATATAAAATCCGAAAACCACAGTTCTTTATTCTCAAAAAATATCTGTACCCCCGCCTCTTTCGCCTCGCGGATCACATGGTTCATATAGTCCCTTCGGTTCAGGTTCAGATTCTCTCTTAAGGCATGGTACAGTATAGCGTGATCCACCTCCAAAAAGGCATCGTAGTAACTGTCCGGCTCCCCGCTTCCTCCCAGAAACTTCGCCGGAAATACAATCTTATCCTCAATTCCCGGTTCATGAAACACCAGCGCGTTCATGTGATTCTTCACCATAAAATCCAGTCTTTTGCGGATCTCATCCAGATTCCAGATCTGCGTGCTGTCATGCAGCTCCATTGCACGAAACGTATATTTTTCCATCTTTAACCTCTCCTGATATTAATTTGTCTGAACTATTACATTTGTTTTGTACCTTTTTTTATCCCTTAAGCCCTGACGTTGCTATCCCTTCCACAAAGTACTTCTGCAGGCAGAAAAACATGATTACCAGCGGCACGATCGATACGCTGGCCATTGCCATGATCTCATTCCAGTTTGCTGCCGCCGCCACATCCAGCCCCATCCGAAGCGCCAGTGCCAGCGGGTATTTCGATACGCTGTTGATGTAAATCAGCGGATTCATAAAATCGTTCCATGTCCATATGGTCTGAAAGATGCAGACCGATATCAGTGACGGCTTTAATATGGGCATCAGTATGCGGATGAGTATCTGAAAACTGCCGCAGCCGTCGATTCTGGCCGCCTCGTCCAGATCTCTGGGAATCCCCCGCAGAAACTGCACCTCCTGATAGATAAAGAACGGATAACAGCCAAGCACCGCCGGCATCCAGAACGGCAGATACGTATTCAGCCAGTTCAAATCCCGAAACAGCAGATATCTGGGTATGATCAGCACCGCATTGGGAACCATCAGCGTAGAAAGCATAATTCCGAACAACAGCCGGCTGCCTCTGAAAGCAAACCTGGCGAATCCGTAGGATACCAGTGTGCTGGAGATGACCGTGAACGCCACGGTGGGGATCACCAGCAGAAAGGTATTGGTAAAATAATCCGTATATGTATACTGCCCGGTGGATCTCCAGCCCTTGATAAATCCGGATACGTCATACTGCGCCGGCAGAAGCCCCGTTCCCAGATTGATTTCGTTGTTGGTCTTAAAGGATGCAAAGAACATCCATACCAAGGGATAGATCATGCAGATTCCCACTGCCAGAATAATAAGGAAAGAAATCCATGAGCCCGCCCTGCTCCCTCTTCGTCTCATCTATCTCCCTCCTTCATCCGCATAAAACACCCAGTACCTCGATGTAAAAAAGATCACTCCCGTCAGAAGCAGAAGCGTCACAAACAACAGCCAGGATTCGGCGCTGGCATAGCCTAGATCCGATTTTACAAACGCGTCTTCATAGATTTTTAATCCCATGACATAGGTGGATTTAATCGGGCCGCCTCCGGTTACAACATAAGCGGAAGTGTAGTTCTGCAGGGTATTGATGGTCTGCATCACCATATTAAACAGGATGATCGGGCTGATCATGGGGAGGGTGATGCGAAAAAATCTGCCGCATTTTCCCGCGCCGTCTATCTGTGCCGCCTCATACAAATCTTTTGGCACCTGCTTAAGAGCCGCAAAGAACAGCACCATGGAGGAACCGAACTGCCATACATCAATCAGCGTTATCGTAAGTAGCGCGTATTTTGGATCACCCAGCCAGTTGATATCGGTGCCCAGCAGATTGTTGACAATGCCCGATTTCATGAACATAACACGCCACAGCGCGGAAATCGCCACGCTTCCGCCCAAGATGGACGGCAGATAGTAAACTGTCCGGAAAAATCGGATACCCTTCATCTTTACGCTAAGCAGCATTGCCACGAGAAGAGCGAATACCAGCTTGGACGGCACTGCCATCAATATGTATTTTAAAGTGACCTTCATGGAATTTGCCAAATCAGGATCTCCGGTGAACATCCTTATGTAGTTATCCAGCCCGATGAACCGGTAATCTCCGCCCAGCTTGATATCCGTCAGGGAATACCTTAGCGAATTGGCCAGGGGCAGAAACTGCAGAAGCAGAAAACCCAGAATCCAAGGCAGGATGTACAGATAGCCCGATGTTTGTCCCCATCCTGTTTTTTTACTTTTTTTCTTTGTCATATACATGCCTTTCCCGCTTTCGGAACCGGCCCCTTCAAAATACAGGTGCCACATCTAACGGCGGCACCTGACTTTTATTATTTTTTCAAACGGGCCAGCGTATCCTCCAAAAGTTTCATTGTCTCGTCCGTGATGCTCTCAATATCGCCCTGCCCATACGCGATCTTCTCCGTCGCATCCTGGAGAATCGCAACGATCTCGGCAGGCGTATAGATATTCTGATGATTGGTTCCTGTTTCCATCGCCTTTTCCACCGCGCTCACCAGCACAGGATCCAGATATCCGTTTTCTTCACAGATCTGCCTTCCCTTCTCGGTTGGCTGAATAGAACGGCAGTCCTTTAACGTTTTCACCGCCTCTTCATTGTTGTAGAAATAATTCAGGAAATCCGCCGCCACTTCGGGATGCTCACAGGTGGATGCAATCGCGATCATCTGCGGAGGCATATACAGGATACCGCTCTCTTTTGCCCCTTCAAATTCTGGCATATCCATGGCTGCCGCCGTATCCTGGAAGTCATAATATCCGGTATAGACATTGGAGGTTGCGCCGTAGGCCAGAGCCAGTTCATGGTTGATCCACTTTGGATTGGTGTTGATCTTCAGCGCATAGGGAGCGCTGTCGGCTGCCGGTTCCAGCACATTGTTCTGATACATATCGCTGATCAGTGTAAATACCTTCAGCAGGTCTTCTCTGGTGAAATTCATCTCATAGCTTTCCCTGTTAAAGAGATCCTCTCCGGTCAGCTGCGCCATCATGGAACCCAGCAGTTCTTTGCCAAGGGTATCAATGTCGATATTAAAGAGATAATAGCTGCTGTTATACTCATGCAGCTTCTTTCCCGCTTCGATAAAGTCATCCCAGGTTTTAATATCCTCCATGTTGATGCCGGCCTCTCCTAGCAAAGCGGTATTGGCCAACCAGATCCCTCCGTTGACGCCGGATGGAAGCGCGATCATCCTGCCGTCATAATAGGAAAAATTCTTTAAAAATCCTTCATCAAAACCGGAAGTATCCAGTACGTCCGCATATTCGGACAGATCCGCAAAGACATCGCCGATAGCCATCAAATCCGTTATGGAATTGGCATTGTACTGAATGATATCCGCCGCGGTTCCCCCGGACAGCTGTGTGGTCAGCTTCTCAAAATATCCGTCATATCCGCCGTATTCCGCCTCAATGGTTACATTGGGGTGCAGCGCCTCATACTGCTGGATCACCGCTATGGTCGCTTCATGGCGCACATCACTGCCCCACCACATAAAGCGGAGCGTCACCTTCTCCTGGGAACCTCCGGCAGTTTCCGCCTCCGTATCCTTCGGGCTCTCCGATACCGCTGTGGTTTCCGGTTTACTGCTTTCCGAATCCGTCTGTGCGTTATCCTTTCCCTTTGAACACCCGGCCATAAGAACGATCATCATAACCGCCAACCCCAGAGCCAAAATCCTTTTTCTCATAAATCCTACCTCCTTTTTTTACTGTCACCAGCCGAAGGCTGATGACCTGCGCACACTTCAGTGTGCTTCCCTTTTCTCTATTCTCACTGTGACCGTTTGGTCACCCTGTAAACATACTCTAACATAGCCGTCTGATTGAAAACAGGCACTGCTCTTGACAAATCTTCCGATATCATGATAACCTGATTTCTGAAGGTATCATTTGTTGCCTTTTTTACTCTTAACATGATTTTGAGTAACAGTTTAGTCTCAACTGTTACGAATTTGATCACCGGGGGGATTTCATGATAAATCTTGTAATTGTAGAGGATGAGACCAATATACGCGAATGCTTGCAGAGCCTGTTTCCGTGGAGCAGCCTGGGAGTGGAAGTATCCGCCGCCTTTGCCAACGGTCAGGAAGCCTATAAATATCTTATGTCCCATTCCGCCGATCTGCTGCTAACGGACATCCGTCTGCCCGGGCTGACCGGCCTGGAATTGGTCCAGATGCTTCGGGAAGGCAGGAATATGATTCCGGTCATCATACTGACCGGATACCGTCAATTTGACTATGCCCAGCAGGCGATCCGCTATAAGGTGGATGATTTTCTCCTAAAACCCATCAAATATGAAGAACTGACCGCCGCTATCCTGCGCATCAGGGATAAGCTGGAGGCCGGTTTAACGCAGGAGGCCGGGCCCGCCGGTTCCGCCTTAGACTCCACCTATCATGAACGCATCATCTCCAGTGCCAAACAGTATCTCACGGCCCATCTGACAGACGCTTCGCTGGAAGAGGCCGCCATATCGGTAAACCTAAGCCCGGGGTACTTCTCAAGGCTGTTTCACAAGGTCACCGGAGAGACCTTCTCCGATTACCTGACCGGCTGCCGCATGAAAAAGGCGGCCGAATATCTGCACGGCACAAACTACAAAACCTATGAAATCTCCCTGATGGTCGGCTATGATAATCCCAAAAATTTCACGCGCGCCTTCAAACAGTATTATCACGTAACTCCCAGGGAATTTCGCGATAACCGTTAGAACAACGGCTGCCGCGTAACACAGTCTTCGTACAGGAGCATGGATGAAGTGAGAAGGAAATATTTTATACATAAATTTATCCGCTATTTTTTCATATTTACGCTTCCGGTTATTATCATGGCCGCCGTACTGTCCGCCTATTCCTATGTCCGGATAAAAAAAGATACCGATCTGAAGGTCGAAAGGACCTTTCAAATCGGTACGGAACTCATGGATGAAATCATGACAAAAGGGGATGACATCGCGGTGCTGTTCAACAACAGCCCCACGGTATCCATGTCCCTATATAAAATCTTAAACCAGACCTCCTTAAATTATAAGGAATATGTAGCCCGTAGCCTGATCTCTTCCATCCTGGAAAGCGCCATCACAAATTTCAACTATATTGAATCCATCTATATCTATCTCGCCAATGATGAAGGAATGTATTATCAGACGGATAAAAACCTTCAGTCTATCGCAGACTCCATCGATAGCGGCTGGCTGGAATCCTTTTACAATCAGTCTCCGGAATTAAACAGCTGGATAGAGAAACGCGCATTCCGCAACTATGCCTTTGAGCCTGAACACGATGCCGTATCCATTTTCCGGCGCATCAAGTACTTTGACGGCGTGCTGGTTACCAATCTGAATATTGACAAGCTCTCCGGTAAGCTCTCTTCCATTGAAAATTATCCCAGCGAAGCCATACTGGTCACCGATGCCGGCGGCCATATCATGTTTGCCAATGAAAATGCTTGGGATCTGCAGTTTAATCCTTCCGTCAGCATAACGGATCAGATCACATATCAGAAAGTTCTCTCCTCTCCTGAAGGACACAATTATATGAGCACAGTTCTCTACAGGGGACAGACCTATGTTCTGACCTACTTCGACTCGGTAAACTATGACCTGCGTTTTCTCTCCTTTGTCCCGCACCGTGATATTTACCAGCTTCTGTATCAGATCATCTACAGCGCCGTGATCGGCGTGCTGATCGGTACAGCCTTCTGCCTTGCATTCAGCTTTTATCTGACCAATAAAAATTTCAATCAGATAGAGCATCTGATGGATATCCTCTGGAAGGCGGAGCTGGGCACCTGCCCGCCGGACGGCGCCGATGACAGAAAAGGCCAGCATCTGGACGAATATACCCTGATCATGAATCAGGTGATCCACACCTTCATCCGCAACAACACGCTGCAAAAGCAGATCAGGGAAGCGGAGCTCAACAAGGTGAGGAGCGAACTGAATGCCCTCCAGCTGCAGATCAATCCGCATTTCTTCTTTAATACGCTGCAGTCCATCGATATGGAAATCATTAAAAAAGAAGGCTATCAGGCTCCTGCCAGCAGGCTGATCCACGATCTGTCCAATATCTTAAGATATGCTCTGGACGATTCTTCCTCACCGGTCCCCCTGCGGGAGGAAATACGCTCCTGCAAAGAATATTTTGAAATTCAGAAGTTTCACTATCCCGGACAGATCACTCTTCTCTGGGATTATGAGGAATCGGTTCTGGACTGTCAGATTATACGCCTGCTCTTCCAGCCGCTGATTGAAAACAGCATCCGCTACAGCATTTACGGGGAAAACGACCGCTGCCTGATCCGCATCAAAATCATCGACCGGGGAGATGTACTCCGTATCCATGTGCTGGACACCGGTGCAGGAATGGATCGGGAGACCCTCTTAAAGCTGCGCGCCTCCCTTGCGCAGGAGTCCGGGGAATCCGCCCATATCGGCCTGAAAAACACACAGCGCAGACTGGTTCTCTCCTATCCGGGCAACCCCGGGCTGACCGTAATCAGCTTTCCCTCCCAGGGAACCTGTATCAGCTTTACGATACCAAAATGATAAAGAATCCCGCTCGCGGGATTCTCCGCCTGCGGCGGGTCGCCCTAGCGACATAATACCTTCCCGCCGCAGTGCGATCCTAAGCGGAGCGTTTTTATTCAATAGGTCGTATTTTTCTATTGAATAAAATACGGAGGCCGAATCGGCCTCCGCAAATAGTTCTCTTAGATCATCTTCTTATAAAGTTCCGTGATTTCTTCCACGCTGGTCTCTCTCGGATTGCCGGGTCTGCAGGCATCGTCATATGCGGACTGCGCCAGGAACGGAATATCCTCTTCCTTTACAATTTCCTTTAAATCAGCCGGAATTCCCACATCCTGTGAAAGCTTTCTGACCGCATCCACCGCGGCCTTGCGGTATTCCTCCACGCTCATGCTCTCCGTACCTTCCACTCCCATGGCCTGCGCTATGTATTTATACTTATCTCCGGTCGCCGGAGCGTTGTATTCCATAACGGTCGGGAGGATGATGGCGTTGGCCACACCGTGAGGCGTGTCATAAAGGGCGCCTAGAGGATGCGCCATGGAATGCACGATACCAAGGCCCACATTGGAGAAGCCCATACCTGCGATATACTGGCCCAGAGCCATATCTTCCCTGCCCTTCGGCGTATTGTCAACTGCATCCCTTAAGGAACGGGCGATGATCTCGATGGCCTTTAAGTGGAACATATCGGACAGCTCCCATGCGCCTGCCGTGATATATCCCTCGATCGCATGGGTCAGCGCATCCATGCCGGTGGCGGCCGTAAGGCCCTTGGGCATGGAAGACATCATATCCGGATCCACAAACGCTACCACCGGGATATCCTTGGGATCCACACACACCATCTTGCGGTTCTTCTCCACATCCGTGATTACATAGTTGATCGTAACCTCAGCAGCGGTTCCTGCCGTAGTGGGCACCGCAAAGATCGGTACCGATTTATTCGTCGTAGGAGCTACTCCCTCCAGGCTTCTCACATCCGCGAAGTCCGGATTTGCAATGATGATGCCGACCGCTTTCGCCGTATCCATGGAAGATCCGCCGCCCACAGCAATGATATAATCCGTACCGGAAGCCTTAAACGCCTCTACGCCAGCCTGCACATTTTCAATAGTGGGATTGGCCTTGATATTGGAATAAACTTCATAAGAAAGCCCGGCATTCTCCAGAACATCCAGCACTTTCTTAGTCACACCGAATTTCACCAGATCCGGATCGGAACATACAAACGCCTTGCTAAAACCTCTGCCCTTTGCCTCTGCCGCGATTTCTTTCACCGCGCCCGGTCCGTGATAAGCCACCTCATTGAGGATAAAACGATTGCTCATTGGAATTACCTCCTTATAATATGTGTTTGTGCAAGTTCCGAATTCACAGAAATATATGGGACCTGCTATATTTCCATTTTACACCAAGCGGGGGTATTATGCAATCCTGAGGGTGCTTATTCTAAGCATGTCAATCAAACAATAAAAACACGCTTCTTAACGCTTTTATCCGCTCGCGTTCTCCGGCGCGAACCAGGGTTATTGTCCCATCCTCCGGGTTCAGCAACAGTCCTTCCGTCTTTTCCCTGTGTGAAAACTTAAATGTGATGTCCTCCCTGCTGCGGTTTACCAGGAAATGAAGTTCCTTTCCCTCTTTACAGAAAGCCGCCTGCAATGGCACAGTCCCCTCCACATCTATCTGAAATGTTTTTTCTCTCCGATCCAGATGTGTCATGACCGATTCCAGCGTTTCCGGCACAAACTTCTCCCTTCCTGGCAATTCATTTCCCCGGCAGCCCCGCTGCGGGATCTGATCCAGGAAGAAAATTCTCACTCCCTTTTCCTGCAGACAACACAGCGCTTCCATGGATTCTTCGTACATCACATCCAGAGCCGGAATAACGATTGCTGAGACAGGATTTCCGGAAATTTCCGTTTTTTTACCGGCATTTTGGAACCTGGCGGCCTCCGTCAGATCCTCCTTATCAATATAATAAAAATCATACCCCGCCTCATAGATTCTTCGCATTACCGGAATAGTCCTCATATCAGCCTGTATGGCGTCCCCCACGGCTGCGGTGTGGGAGGGTTTTGTTTTAGCCTGCACATCCTCCAGCCCATAGTAGATAAACAGATCGGTCCTGTTTTCAAGATTATCCAGCACATATCCCAGACGTCCCACATATTCATTAACCCTGCGGGCTGTTGTCTCATCCATGTATCCTCTGTATTTTCCGAATTTTTGTTCGTCTCTGGGTTTATAATCCCGGAAGCGCCCGCCATCATAGCCAGAATAATCCGCTTCAAAATAGCTGTGCGTCACCCGGACCCCCGAAAGAAAATTTAATGCCACGGTGGCCAGGAAATTATCCACCGGCGCCTGCTCAAATATCTCCGGATGATCAAATGGGCATACTTCCGCCATCATGCCGTTCGTCCGATTCTTGCGCACAGCCATCTGGGCGTATTTTGCCGTATTATAGTAATATCCTTCCGGATAACAGGCCAGAATATCGATCCCCGGATAGGAGGACGCCAGCAAAACCTCCAGCAGGCTTCCGTATGCCCGGACATGGTCCGCCATCATTTCCTCGCCCAAATAGTGTCCGGAAAAACGGCCGCCATGCGCTTCACACCATTCCCGAATCTGCCCCGTATAAGCGCGCGCAATCCTTTTGCCGATCAGATTATAGAATCGGACCCGAACCGGCCCGGCGCTCTGCGTCCCTTCGAACAGATACGGCAGGCCCGGATACAGGGGACTGCCGTACTCCTCCTGATACATCTCCGGCAGATCATCTGTCCACGGTATCAGCGCATATGGCCAGGCTTCATACTCCCTTACATAAAAGCTCTGCAGACTGGGCTCATCCGTAAATACGGCTTCCGCCCAGCTGTAAGCATCTGGGCAGACCGCGGCCACCGGCTCATAGCAAAGCTCCAAAAAACGTTTTACCGCCGCCGGATCTAATATATTGATATAGCGGTGATAGGAACAGATATTATGCGTACAGTGAGATCCCTCATAGGCAGATTTCCGGCAGAAAATATACAGCACCTCTCCTGCATCCATCTCACATGTGAGAGTTTCCCTTTCAAAGGCCACCGGCAGACAGCTGTTTTCAAGGAAAATGCTGTCCTCCGGCCGCTCGGTATCCAGCCTGTACTTTGCGGCCCATACGATTTTATCCGATTCCATATCCAGCCGGAAGTGTGCCGTGCGTTTCTCATAGGATACGATTCTGTGCATATAAAGCCCTTTGGCCTCCAGTTCCTCATGGCCCTTCAGCACCAACCCGCCTCCGCTGCCGCTAGGGTATCCGCTCTCATCATATAGCCAGTAGCTCATTTCATTTTTCTTTAGAAGCTCAACCAGCCCGTTAAATTCCTCAAGATTTTTCCGGTTTGCGGTAAATCCGTCCTCCTGCCTGACATTGGTAACCACACCGCCGTAGCCATAGTCTTTGAGCATCTGCACAAAGATTTCCCTGTCATGCCCTGGCCAGACATGAGTCATCGGACGGATCCGGTATCTCGACGGAGGATTTTCAAAAACTTCTTTCTCATAAATCATTCGTTTATCTCCTATGTTATGTCACCAACCGAAGGTTGATGACCTGCGCACACTTCAGTGTGCTTCATCTTATGTCACCAACCGAAGGTTGATGACCTACGCACACTTCAGTGTGCTTTCATTAACGCAGACAAAAAAGCGCACCCGGTTCCGACTGACCGGCCCCGCCCGGCGGATTTTGGCAGATCCTGTCAAGCAGCCGCGCCGGGATTGTGATCTCATCCTCCTGCCATATGGTCTCACCGGTCACATCCGTAAGCGCTGCTCCCGGATCATCCGCCAGATCGCATGCAAAAATCCGTTTGCCGCATGTGTGCTTCAGCAGCACCCATTCCCAGCTCCCAAATATCCCTATCGGCTGTCCGCTGTCCGTCAGATCCAGCACGATTCCGGCCTTCGGTATACTGACTCCTCCTTTTTTATCCCCCCTGGGAAGAATTGCTGCCGCCACCGGGCCGGACGGATGGCGTGAAACAGCCGCCAGCGCGCGCCGCCCTTCCAGATCCACGATCTCACAGCTGATATCTCCTCTCATAACAGTGCTAGGACAGCGCTGAATCACTTCATGGCCCACATAATCCTCCATCCAGGTTTCACCGGCGTTGAAGAGGAAAGCCTCTTCTATTAATTCACGGCCGGCTGATAACCGCCCTTCCCGGATCGGATAAGGCGGAGCGATCCGCTGCCAGTTCACCGCCCTGACTGTCTCCGCCGTCCTGTGGGAATTTCCCTGCGGGTCATAACAAAACACCGGAATATCCCTGCATTTTTCCGATCTCATCACCCCCAGGCTGCAGCCCATGACCGCTCCCAGATACGCTTCGTCCTCGCAGTTCAAGATTGTATCCGCATCCGGTCTGGCCGCCATCAGCGCCGCCAGCCGGTCTACCGTGCTCACCTGTGTGAACTGGGTCAGCACGTCGTAAGTCCGGAAAATTCCCGCCCCTTCCATGATTTCGGCCCATTTCTCTGGCCATTGTCCCCAGGAAGCAAAACGTCCGTCCGTCACCTGCCGTCCACCTTCAAAGTACGCGTTATTGACCGGTGCTGCCGCCGGGTGGCAGTGTTCAATCAGAAGTGAAGGGGCCTCTTTATCTCTAAGCTCATCCAGCATCCTTCTCCATGCCGGATCAAACTGCCTGCATCCCCAGTCCACCTTCCAGTATCCCACACCAGCCTCCCGGCTCCAGGCGAGACGTTCCCGCCAGTACCTCCTCGATCTGTCCGGCTCAAAAAAGCCCGCCTCATAGCTTTCTCCTTTTGCCTGTGCGGCCACCCATAGGCCAAGCCCTTTCCATCCCCGCTCCATAAGCGCCTGATTGACTCCCTTCAGCCTCTCTGCCGGAGAACCCGGAAACGAGGGAAAACGGTCCCCGGACATTTCCAGGGAACCAAAGGCTTCAATCTGACTGTCGGGATGTACCCCATACGGCACATCCCACCCGTCATCCAATACGAAATAAAGGCAGTCACGGATCGGCCCGTACTGGTCCGCCAGCCCGCCCTGGCCAAAGATAAACTCCTCATTCATGGCATCTCTGGCCTTCTTAGCGCCCTCCGATCCCAGAAAAATACTCCCGTTCTTTTCAAGGGCGGCATCCTTCCTGCCAAAATTCTGCGCATTCCACGTGCAAAAATAGCTCGCCGATCTCTTCATTTTTCCTCCTTCTTCCATATGCACTTTAACTACTCCTCATGCCACCGGATAAAAAGGCACCGTTCTCCCCGATTATGCAGCATGATCCGTTTCGCTTCGTTCGCATCCGGACAGACAGCAACCGTATACGCCGCCCAGGAGCAGCCGCTCCAGATCGGATTTGTGAAAGCCTTAGTCAGCACCGCTCCCTCATTCAGGCATTCCGCCCGGACCGGATCTTCCTCCCCTCCAAACAGCCGGATGGGAGACGCCTGTTCGTCCGTGATGCTCAAAGAAAATCCTGCACAGCTTCCGGACAGAGTGAGTAAAAGACTGGCCCTTCCCTCCAGCACGGCATATCCTTCCTTTCCGGGATTCTTTCTCTTCCCCCGCTTCCAGTGATACAGCGCTACCTCATAAGGCTTTAGGCGGATGGCCGCTCTCCCCCTTATTGCCTCATAACCGCTGTTTTGAAACTGCGTGTTTCTATAACAGGGCCTGAACAGAATTTCTTCACCGCCCTCCCATTCCTCCATCGCAAGTGAAACCGATGATTCCGCATCACCTGGATTAACCAGCGTGAGATAACCGCTGTCTCTGCCGCTGTTGCTGTATCCGTAGACCTCGCCTTTTTGCGCACTTCCCGCCACATGCGCCGTCCGTACATCCTCCCTGCAGGTAAAATCAAAGAATTCCCCGCTCTCTCTTATAAACTCCCAGTCCTCCTTTTCGAGCAGCTCCAGCGCACCGTACAGATGGAGTTTTCTTCCCCCTCGGGAAATATTCATGATCCAGGAATCCTTAAAATTATCTTTTCCAATATAGTAGATCGTGTTGGTATTGCCTATCATGGTTCCGTGATCGTCAATCGCCGGATATGGCATCAGAGAGTCCGAAAAGCGCTCTATCATGCAGTCCGTATAACAGATCATAGAACTGCCGATACTCTCCGACGGCAGTTCGGAAGGCCTTGGGTCACCGCAGTAAAGATAATCCAGATACAGGCACCACCAGGGTGAAATCGGATAGCCTTTGTAATTGGGATCTACGGATGCGATGCACTCAAGATCCGTCGTAAATCCATTGTATCCCAGCACCAGCAGTTCCGGATTCAGTTTGTAGAGAGAGAGCAGTTCTTCCAGGAAGTTACGGATAGCCGGTTCTTTCGATCTGATCCTTTCCGGAGAATGCGCGGCATGTCCGGCACAGGTGCAGTCAAAGTATGCGAAGTCCAGTTTCAGCATAGCACAGCCGCACTGTCTGATCTGCTCACGAATTCCGTCAAATAACAGCCTGCAGTTTTTACCGTAACTAAGGCAGCTCCTGCCGCTGTCCCCCTGCCTCACACAATCCCGGGGCAGTATCAGCTTCTCCATATTAACATCAAACCAGAGCCCGAAGCGCATCCCCAGCTCCTTAAGCCGGGTTTTAAAACGGCCGGGGCCGTTGGGCCAGGCCTCGCTCTTAAAGGACTGATAGGAATCGTCCGCTTCAAACCAGAAAGCGTCCATCAGATAATAGTCAAAACATCTTTCCTGTTTATTGCCCCCTTCCAGCTCTTCAAGCAGCCGCAGCGCCAGCTCCTCATTGAGCCCGGCCTCACCCGCCAATTCGTCGTGCGCTCCCCAGTCGCCGTAAATACGCAGCCCAGCGGGAGTTTTCTTTTTGTGGTTTATAATATACTGTGAAAAGCTCCTTTCCAGAGTCCCTTCCGTGTTGAAGCCATAGATAATTTTGCAGAAATCGAAGGATTCTCCCGGTCCAAGCGTTATGTAGGGCGCCTGTTCGAGACGGACCGTATTCCCGTCGAAGTAATTTTGAGCTGCCGGAAAGATAATGCTGATATATGCGCTGTCCGCCACAAATATGGGCTGTCCTTCGCCTCCCCGCCTAAGAACTGCCTCCGTTCTGCTGACTTCTGTCTGAGCGTACAAAAGCGTCATCCTCTTACCGGCCGTCAGGCGCAGCGTTTTATAAACAGCCTCGTCATCTATCGTATAACGGACATCCATATCAAACAGCTCGTGGCGATAAACCGTACGTATACAGTGATTCATCTGTATAAACTGCTTGCCGCACTGCTCGGAAGTCACCATGCCCTTGCACTCACCGGAGTCCACCTGCAATGCAAATTCATACAGGGGGGTAAGCGTAAATAAAACCTGTCCGCTTTTTACCCTGCTGAAGGTCTTTACCCCATACTCGTCCATATACAGGCTGTAATACCGATTGCGGATTTCCCCAGCCTGGCAATGTTCAAATTCAGCCATATTTAAAGTCCTTTCTTTGCCCGTTCAGGCCATACTGCTTATCCTTTCAGGCTTCCTACCACAATCCCTTTTGTAAAATATTTCTGAATGAACGGATATACGCAGAGGATTGGAATCATGCCGATAAAAAGCTGTGCCGATTTCAGACTCTCATTGGTAATTGTCATAAGCTGTTCCAACACGCTCATATCCGTGGTTTCCATAATCACGTTCAGCGTGGACTGGCTCACCATAGTATGAAGATACGTAGCCAGCGGCTGCATCGCTGTCTTTGTGAAATAAATTTTGCCGTCAAACCATGAATTCCAATGCCCAACCATGGAAAACAGCGCGATCGTCGCTATGCTCGCTTTCGAGAGAGGAATATAGATATGAAGCAATACCTTCATCTGGCCCGCTCCGTCTATCAGTGCAGCCTCCTCCATCTCTTTGGGCAGATTTCTAAAAAAGTTCAGCATCAGTATCACATTGCCGATCGGCACCGCCCCAGGGATGATCATCGCCCAAAAGGAATTCAACAGCCCCAGCTGCTTAACCAGCAGATAGGTCGGCACAAGGCCTCCGCTGAACAGAGAAGCGATCAAAAAGAACCAGACATAAACGATCCTGGACGGCATCCTCACTGAACTTTTGGATAGAGGATAAGCGCACAGGATCGTCATCGCCACCTGCACGGCTCCGCCTACCGCCGTACGAACCACACTGATGAAAAAAGCCCGGACAAATTCCAGATCCTTCATCATGTAGCGATACGATTCCAAATTGAGATTCACAGGCCAGAAGGAGACCATGCCGGCGCTATTGGCGACCCTGTCGCTTAGGGATACTGCGAACACATGCAGAATCGGAAGGAAACACAATAACGCTAGGAAGCCCACTATTATGTAATCAAATACTAAAAAACATTTATATGCTTTGGAATTTTCAACCATTTTCGCTTCACCTTTTCCTGTCAGAACAACTGATAATCTCCGTATTTAATCGCAAAGAAATATGCCAGGGACATCAATACCGCAGAAACAGCCGACTTGAACAGCCCCGCCGCAGTAGAAAGGCTGTACTGCGCATTTTCCAAACCGATTCTGTAGATATAGGTATCCAGTATATCGCCGGACAAATATACCTGTGGGCTGTACATGTTCATCACCTGGTCCATTCCTGCATTCAGTACATTTCCCATGGACAAAACCGCCATGACAAATACAATCGGCGCAATTCCCGGCAATGTGATATGAAGTGTCTGTTTCCACTTTCCCGCTCCGTCTATTGCGGCTGCCTCATACAGGCCCGTGTCGATGCCGGTAAGAGCCGCAAGGTAAACGATGGAACCATAGCCGAATCCCTTCCACACATCTGTGGCGATCAGCACTCCCGGAAAGAGCTTATTATCTCCCATAAAATAGTAATTTCCCATGCCCAAAGCCCCCAGAGCATGATTCACAATCCCGTTTGGAGACAGCAGAGTGGAAAAGATTCCTCCCAGGATTACCCATGACAAAAAATTAGGCAGGTAAACCAGCGTCTGCGTGATCTTGGCAAAATATTTGGACCTGATCTCATTCAGCATCAGCGCAAATATCACGGGCACAGCCAGGCCCAGAATCAGCTTCATTCCGGCGATGCATACCGTATTCTTCATAATGTTCCAAAAATCCGGATAGGACATAAGAAATCGGAAGTTATAAAGCCCCACCCATTCCGAACGGAACAACCCCTTTGTTACCTTATAATCCTGAAAGGCCATCGCGATTCCGCCCATCGGCAGATAATTAAAAATCAGTATGAGCAAAACTCCCGGCAAAAGCATCAGATGAAGAGGAATATTTTTCTTAAACTTCACCATGCGCCGCTTTCTGTTCATGCAAGTATTGACTGCAGCCATTCCTTTCCTCACTTTCCGAAAGAAACAGGCCGCCCTTAAGACGGCCTGTTCATAATCTATTCAGCCATGCAGCATCACCGTTCCTGATACCATTCATTTACTTCCTTTGTAATCTCTGCACCGCCATTTGAGTTCCAGAGTTCTACAAACTCATCAAAATAATCCACATCCTTCGCCCCGGTAATGATATTGGCGATCATCTGATTCGCCATGCTGCCCAGATTTCCGCTGTATTTGATCGCCGCATCTCCGGCCGTCCCGGTGAATGCGCTAAGCAGATACCCTCCGCCTTCTATCTCTTCTGCAATAGCGGCTTCCGTGCTGTCTGGCCCGAAGATACAGTAGAGCGTTCTCCCTTCAGCATCGCCGTTAAGGCGCCACTTTTCACACGAGCTCACAGTTCCCTCATAGCCGGTAGGAAGATCGGCAGGCGCTGTTCCGGTTTCCAGAAATACTTTATACGCCTGATAAATCGCCGGGTTTACGCCTGTCTCACTGATCACAGCCGGATAAGACAGATTATTGATTCCGTCCGTGGCATAAGTATCCGCTTCTTCCGTACCATATTTGACAAACATGTTGAATAATTTGATAACCGCTTCCGGATGCTCACATTCCTTGCTCACCACCACACAGGAACTGAAGCCGACATTCTGTTCTACCTTCGCAAAACTTCCGTCATCCGCGTACAGAGGGAAATATCCCCACTCCTGGCCTAACGATATGCCGTTATCCAGATAGAACGGTGAAGTAAAGTTACCGATCACCACGCCGCTTTTGCCGGATACCGCATCCTCATACAGCTGCTGCTCTGTCTTTGTCCCATATTCCTGATCAAGCAGCCCTTCCGCATATTTATCATGAAGTTCGGACAGTGCCTGCTTCATCTCCGGCTGAACAAGCCCGAATACCAGGCCGCCGTCTTTCTCCAGCCAGATGCTCGTCTGTCCTCCATGGGCATTGATCAGATACTGCATGGGCAGCAGCGCGGATATCTCCTTTGTAGCGCCGATACCGATCGAACATGTTCCCCCCATCTTATTATCCTTAAATGCTTTTGCAACGTCCCACAGCTCTGTCATGCTCTTAGGTTCATCCAGCCCCAGTTCCTGCAGCCAGTCCGTGCGGATCGCCACCACGCCGCCCCGATCCAGATAATCCGCCGGCTGTGTGATCCCGTACAAACGGCCGTCCTTTGTTACATTTTCTGCCATGGCACCGCCGTCCGCATACATGATGCTTTTCAGATCGTCCGTGGCATACTGCTCAAATACATCCGTCAGATCCGCAATCATATCCGCTTCCAGCAATTCTTTATATGTGCTGTAGCCCACGCTCATATAATCCGGTATTTCTCCGCTGGCAATCGCCAGATTGATTTTGGTTGTTATATCCTCGCTGTCCGCGGCAATGGCGGAGTATTCAACATGTATACCCTTGCCCGCCCACAGATCCAGCCATGGATTGTCTTCCAGAGTGACGCCTTCCGGGCAGGACTGGGTAAGCGTTTGAAAAGCAATGGTAGACAGTGTGATCGGCTCTTCATATCCTCCGAACGGGTCTGCGGCTTCCGGCTTTTGATCCGCCGCGCTGTTTCCTACCGATTCCGTAACAGTTTCCTGCTTTCCCTGACTTTCCGTTGCGCCAGCAGCCGTGCTGCCGGCGTCATGATCTTTTCCGCAGCCCATAACGGACAGAACCATACAAATACATAAAACAATAGCCAGTATTCTTTTCATCATAATAACTTCCTCCAATTATTCATTACCTGTTGTTATCACTTTTCATATTGAGGGCCCAAACATATGAAAACTGCGTTACTGATCATGGCTGCCAGAAACGTCACGTGCAGCCGGAAACAGTAACAAAACTGCTGATTTGTGATAAAGGAATCATATCATTTCTATACATAATAGTGAATATATGATATAATTCATTTATAGCACAATCACGTTTTTTATTATTCAATATATATTTACAGAATTCACTTTTTCACTTACTGTATCTGGTTTTTTCCCAATCGAATTAAAAAGAATATTCTGTAAAAAATGAGCAAATAGTGCTATTCGTGCTTTTTGGTAAATTTATACAAACACATCGCCGACCTCACACCGGACCAACAGGAGGAACATCCATGAAAAAGAGTTATGATGAACGAATGACCTTTGAATACCACTTCAAATATTACAAGCTTTATCAGGATTATTACTCTTTCAGTTCCATCGGATGGGAATATTGGCAGTATCCGCAAAAATACTCCATTAACAATATGCTTTCACCGGAGCAGCAGTTTATCTTTCAGTACACCGTTTCCGGCGAAGGCGCCATCACTATAAATTCCCATACCTATTCTCTGAAACCGGGACAGGCATTTTTGATTGAACGCCCGAGCGTAACACATTACTTTCTGCCCAAAGGCAGCTCACACTGGGAGTTGAAATTCATTTCCTTTAATTCCGTCAGCAATAATATATTGAAAAACATCATAAACGAATACGGTAATGTCTTCACACTTCCTTCTTCCAGCAGCGCAATGGACTATTGGGAAACACTCTACAGGCTGTCGGTTGATAATGATATGAATAACTTTTTTACCGCCTCTGCCTGCGCTTATGCCTTTATGATGCATCTGAATGATACCCTGCGAAAAATTCCCGGGATTCACCGCTCCAATAACCGGCTGCAGACCTGCCTGGATACGATTCATGCCAATTACAGAAATCCTCTCACGCTGGAGCAGCTGGCAGATATCTGCTGCCTGTCCCCTTCCTATCTGACCAAGATTTTCAAGGACAGCTTTAAAGTCACTCCGATTCAGTATCTGATCAATTACCGGATTGAGCGGGCCTGCCACATGCTCCTTCAGGAAGATTTGAGCATAGAGGATATAGCTTTGAAAAACGGATTCAACAGCGCCAATTACTTTTCACGCATTTTTAAGCAGGTGGTGGGGATTTCTCCAAAGAAATATCGTCATGAAGAGCATATAGAGATGGTAAACAGCAAAGAATCCCAGCAGCTGATTGTGCATTATGAAGTGCTGGAATAAGAATCGGCCGGAGAAAGCCTATCTGTAAGAGCTTCCTCCGGCCCGTTTTTATTTCGCAATTTCCAGACAGGCACCGTTTTCCAGCAACTTTTTTGCTACGTGATCCGGAATCTTGTCATCGGTGATCAGCCGGTCCACCGCATCAAATGAGCAAAGAACCTTTAGGCCGTATTTTTCAAATTTGCTGTGATCGGCGGCCACAATTGTCTTTTTGCTCTGCTGCATCATCGCCAGCTTTATGATGTTCTCATCGTTTGCCGAGCTGGTGATCTGTCCCTGTACGCCGATTCCGTCCGTGCCGAGGAAGAACACATCGGCATACATGCGCCTGATGCATTCAAGAGCGATCTCATCATGAAAGGAATTGGGATTGATATCCAGCCGGCCGCCGGCCAGATACAGATCGATCTTAGGGCATTTGACCAGAGCTGCAGCCGCGCTGTAGGAATTGGTGATCACGCTGCAGCTTATATCCTCCTCCGCCAGCCTGGATGCAATATGACAGCATGTGGTGCCTGCATCCAGCGCCACAGTCATACCCTCTTTTATATAGTTTCTTACCGCATAATCGGCGATTTGGGATTTTTCCGCCTGGTAAAGCGTGCTGCGCAGATAATAGCTGGTATTTTTGGGTGTGCCTTCCACCAGGACGGCGCCGCCCAGAATCCGTTTCAGAATCCCCGCGCGTTCCAGATAGGTCAGATCGTTGCGTATGGTGGCCTCGGATACCTTGAGCTTCTCACAGAACTCGTGGATGCCCACGATTTCTTTCTTCATCAGCATATTCTTTATCTGTTCATGGCGGATCTCCGCCTTTTTTCTGTTATTCATGGCCGTCTTATAACCTCCGTCAGTCCGTCTGCCAAAGCGGGCCGACCTGCTTTGGCATCCTTTTCCCGCCCTCCAAACTGTTTCGTCACATTCTCTGTCTGACCGCTTCATATAAAAATACTGTGGCCGCACATCCAACATTAAAAGAAGATGCGGAGGATGTTCCGTTCATAGGTATAGTTGCCAGAACATCGCTCCTGTCTTTAAAAGCATGGTTGAGCCCGTCCGTCTCATTGCCGATCATGATCACGGTCGGACGGGTAAAGTCTACATCCGTAAGCACGGTTTCGTTATGAGCCGTCGTTCCAACAATCTGCAGCCTGGGATACCTGTTCTTTAAGTCATCCAAATAAGCAAACAATGTGCTGTGATCGGGGACGCGTACAGAAGGCATATTAAAAAATGAACCCATGGTCGCTGCGATGACCGCCGGATCATACAGATCGACCGCATGCCCGGTTATGATCAGACCGTCAATGCCGAAAGAATCGCAGGAGCGTATGATTGTACCCAGGTTTCCCTTATTGGACGGCCGGTCAAACAACACCAGCAGCGGGTTCTCGGACAGTTTCAGCGCGGACAGGTCGTCTTCCCGCATCCTGACAATTGCCAGAAGCTCCGACGTATCTTCCTTGCTGCTGATATCCGCCATGAGATCTGCGCTAAGCTCATAGTTTACATCCGTTTGAACCGAGTTCAAAATCTTACCGGCCCAGTCAGACAGCGTCTTATCTCCGTTATAGATAAAGGAACTGATGGCCCAGTTATTCTTAACCGCCTCATTGATATTGCGGACGCCTTCGATAAAAAATTCATTATATTTATGGCGCTTGTTCCGGTTGGTTTTCAAAACCTCGAATTTTTGATATATGGCATTTTTTGAATAGATTTTTTTACTGTTCATAGAAGTAAGTCCGTCCCTTCGTATCTTCCGTTTTATTTCCTTCATTATAATCGATATATCTATAAATGACCAGCAGATATCATTCCCTGTCTATTGTTACTGTTCACACATGCCGATAAAGCAGCGTAAGAGAGGGCAGGGTATGGTCCTCATAGGGATCCCGCAAAGCCCGCACGAGGAAGCGCACTGATGTGCGCGCAGGTCATCAACCTGGCGGTTGGTGACAGTTGCTGCGCGCTTCACGGAGCGAGAGCGGGTCCCAATGAGGACCATACCCTGCCCTCTCTTACGCGGGAATTTTTCGGTAACTGTGAACAGCAACGTTATTTTATCGATATCAATAATTTAAAGCAATATTTTTATTGACTTCAACAATTTTAAGGATTATACTATCAGTATAAATAAAGGAGGTGTCTTATGAAGGTCATTATAACCAAAAACTATGAGGAATTAAGCCGCAAAACTGCCGACATTGTAGTGGATCTGGTAAAGCAAAAGCCGAACATGGTTTTCTGCCTTCCGGCGGGGGGATCGCCCATCGGCATGTACGAATGCCTGGTGAAAGACTACAGGGAAGGCAAGGTCAGCTTCCGTGACATGATCACCTATGATATGGATGAGTATGTGGGGATCGGACCGGATAATGAAAACAGTTACGCCTATTTCATGCAGAAACATTTTCTGAAATACGTGGATGTACAGCCGGAAAATGTCCACTATCCTGATGGGCTGGCCGAGGATATCGACCGCATGTGCGAACAGTACAGCCGGGAAATGTTTGAGGTTGGAGGGCTGGATCTGGCAATCACCGGCATCGGTGACGACGGCCATGTGGCCTTTAACGAACCCGGGCCATTCTTAAAGCCCCGCACCCATTCGGTACAGCTGCATGAAGAAACGGTGAAGGCCAATGCACGTTTCTTTCATGACATCCGTGAAGTTCCCCGCTTCGCCTGCTCCATCGGCATGGAAGACATCATGAGAACCCGCACCTTTCTGGTGGTAGCCAGCGGGCTGAAAAAGGCGGATATCATCGCCCGCACCTTTGCAAATGACCATATCGATCCGATGTGGCCGGTTTCCTTCTGCCGCATGCATCCCAACTGCATCTTCCTGCTGGACGAAGACGCGGTATCCAAAACAAACCCCGATCAGTTAAAGGAGTACCAATAATATGAAGCTGGAACTGGCATTAGATACCTTTACACCGCAGTCGGCCTGTGCACTGGCTGAAAGGCTGCAGGACTTTATCGATATTGTTGAAGTCGGAACCCCGATGCTGCTAAACTACGGCATGGCGGCGGTGCGCGATATGAAAAAAGCGGTGCCCGGCCTCACGCTGTTCGCGGATACCAAAATTATCGACGGCGCCAGAATAGAAGCCTGTGCCGCATTTGACGCGGGCGCGGATATCATCAGCGTAGTCGCTTGCGCACAGGATCAGACAATAGCCGATGCTGTTTCCGAAGCTTCCCGCCGCGGCAAAAAAGTGCTGGTGGATTTCATCGCGGTAAAGGACCTCGCTGCCAGAGCCGCAGAAATAAGCGGGCTGGGCGCGGATATCTTCTGTGTGCATATGGGTGTGGATGTACAGAAGATGGGGCAGTCCCATCTGCCATCCGAGATCCTGCAGATCAAGCAGGCAGTAAACGGGCCGGAAATCGCCGTGGCGGGCGGCATATCGATCCATAATCTGTATGCCATACTGGAAAACGGGCCGGATATCGTCATTGTGGGGGGCGGAATTACCGGACAGCTGGATCCTGCCGCCTCCGCCGGACAGATACGCGCTGTTCTTGACAGAACTATGGACAGGGGGAATAACAGATGAATGTAGCAGAAACCGGCAGGGCGATACTGTCCGAACTGACAGAAGCTCTGCCCGGCGAGGAAGAGAATTTTGAGAAATTGGCGGCGGCGCTTGACAGCGCGCCGCAGATATTTGTAACAGCGGCAGGGCGTTCCCTGCTGATGGTCAAGGCATTTGCCATGCGGCTGATGCATCTGGGTTATCCGGTCCATGTGACGGGGGATGTGACAACACCGGCGCTGCGCAAAGGTGATCTTTTGCTGGCGGCTTCCGGTTCCGGCGAAACGGCCGGCATACTCCGAACCGTTATGAAGGCCAAAGATCTGGGTGCGGTTACCGCTCTGATCACGGCCAATCCCGGCTCTTCAATTGCCCGGGAAGCAGAACTCGTGATCGGCCTGCCCGCGCAAAAGTCGTCACAGCCCGGAGCTTCACTGTTTGAACAGGAGCTGCTGATCACACTGGATGCCTTTATCGCGGAGCTTATGAGGACAAAGGAACTGCCCCCGGAGACCGTCTACAGCCGGCACGCCAACTTAGAATAGGGGGAAATTATTATGGGCAATCCGAATATACTGCTGACACGGGTGGATAACAGACTGGTACACGGACAGGTCGGGATGATCTGGGCCGGCTCCCTCGGAGCCAACCTGATTATTGTGGCCAATGACGAGGCGGCGACCGATCCTACGCAGCGGTCGCTGATGGAGATGACCGCCAAATTTACGGAAGTCGGCATACGCATCTTCACCCTGCAGCATACGGCGGACATCATCTACAAAGCATCGCCCCATCAGAAGATATTCATCGTGGCCCGCACGCCCGGCGACGTGTTAAAGCTGGTGAAGCTGGGCGTGCCGATCAAATCGGTGGGTTTAGGCAATATGCATTCCGCGCCCGGGAAGCGCGCCTTGAATAAGAAGATCTATGTGGACGACCAGGACATGGAAGACATTCACAGCCTCAAAGCGCTGGGCGTGGACGTATTCATCCAGGACTATCCGCAGGACCGGGCGAGGCCGGTGGAATAGCATGATTCACGCTATCTGCGCCTTATTACCGACGGATCAATTTTATCGACGGCGGGCGAGGCGGTCCTTGCCATAATCCCTGCCAGTTCTTCCGTCATGGCATGAATCTTATTTTCCACCCCAATGGCTCCGTCTTTACGCAGCGCCTCCATCATGGTCCTGCCCACGCAGACCGCATCCGCGCCCAGCGCGAGAGCCTTAAATACATCCGCGCCGCTCTCAATCCCGCAGTCAATGAATACGGAAAGCCGCCCGTCCACAGCCTTTACAATTTCGGGCAGCACCATAAGCGGAGGCACTGCATAGGGTATGATCCCGTGATGGTGGGATACCACAATGGCGGATGCCTTCGCTTCCACACATTTTTCTGCATCCTGAACGCTTAATATACCTTTCACCACAAAGGGCAGCCGGGAAGCAGCCACAAACTCTTTCAGCTCCTCTGCTGAAACCGGACTCATCTCATATCCCAAAACGTTGTCATGCTTTCCGTTTCTTCCAAACTGATGGTCTATATCCATACCGACGGCGATCGCCCCGCATTTTGCAGCATGATCTATCTTGCGGTAAACCGCCGCTCTGTCCGCATAGGGCTTTATGATCTTGACCGTTCGGGCACCGGTCTGCGTGATATCCTCCAGCTCCTTTTCGTCTCCCATGCCGCACCACATCACGGCGCCGGCTCTGCGGGCTCCTTTTGCCATCTCTGTCATGCCGTTCTCCCGCACATTCTGCAGATGGGAAAGAGCCGCCATCATCACCGGCGTGTCAAATGACTCCCCAAACAGCTGTATGCCCGTATCCGGCAGCACTCCGTCCAAATGCCTCATCTCAATTAACAGTGAATCGTAGTAATCCCTGGTGATCTGATTGGAATCCCAGGCAGTGCAGCGTTCTTCCATAACAATATCCCCTTTCCTTCCACCGGCCGCATCACGTTCAGGGCTTTACCCGCAATACCATGCCGGAGGTTTTCTCCATATCCAATGTTAATTTTCCGTCGCAGACAAACAGATCGATCTTACCCATATTATAGCCCCGTTCGTTGGTATAGATAATTCTTTCCATGATTTCTTCGTCCGTCACGCCGATCTCCCATACAGGTATACTGATACGCCGGTCTTCAAATGTGTTATTGATGACAACCGCCATCCGGTTGTTATCCCCTTCCTCTTTGCAGAACCGCCCATATGCGATCACCCCGTGCTCCGCTGCCAGAGGTTTCACAGATCCTAAGCGCAGCGCCGGACTTATTTTATGAATGCGGATGATATAACGGTGAAACTCGATCAGTTCAAAGTCCTCACGGCCCCAAGGGTAAGTCCTGCGGCTGTCCGGATCAGTCCATCCGCACACGCCGGTCTCATCCCCGTAATAGATCGTGGGGGCGCCGGGCCAGGTCATCTGTATCAGCACCGCTTCCCGGAGGATGGCTTTATTCACGCCCTGTTCCGCCATCTTTGGCCCGGCATTCTGTATTCTGCCCGGCAGCCGGTTAGTTCTGGTCAGAAACCGGGAATGATCGTGGTTGGACAGCTCATTCATGGCAGTCTGAAGCGAACCGACGCTGAAACAACACATATTATGGAGCATGGATTGAAAGAATGCGGACGCGTTATTCAGGAGATGTTCATTGTAATCGTCGCTGTGCTTTTCCATCCCCGTCAGAAACCAGGTTACAGGTTCCATAAAAGCATCGTAATTCATCACCGTATCCCACTGGTCCCCCATCAGCCACGGTGAGGGATCACCGTAATGCTCCGCCAGTATGATGGCATCCTTTTTTGCTGATTTAACGCTCCTGCGGAAATCCCGCCAGAACCTATGGTTAAAATCCTCACTGTAGCCTAAATCCGCAGCCACATCCAGACGCCACCCGTCCGCATCATAGGGTGGGGAAACCCACTTGCCGGCCACCTTCATAACATAGCGGTAGAGCTCGTCCGATTCCTCATAATTGAGCTTGGGTAGAGTTGCGTGATCCCACCAGCCGTCGTATTCGCCGTTGTAGGGCCAGGAACCGCCGTTAAAGGTGAAATAATTCCGGTAAGGGCTGTCTTCCGAAATATACGCGCCCTTTTCGTAGCCTTCCACCTGTTCGTAAATTCGTTCCCGATCCATCCATTTATTGAAGGAACCGCAGTGGTTAAACACGCCGTCCAGCACAACCCGCATCCCTCTCCTGTGTATTTCCTGTACAAGATCTGCGAAAAATTTGTTGCTCGCCTCCAGATTTTCCCTGTCCGCGCAGCGCGCCATATATTTGGAAGCCCTGCGGTTATCCCGGTCCCCTGCAGGCACAGAATCCCCGCCGTCTTTTACTATCAGTCCCAGGTGCGGATCGATATAGTCATAATCCTGAATATCGTATTTGTGGTTGGAGGGCGAGACAAACAGGGGGTTGAAATAAATCACGTCCACGCCCAGCCCTTGGATATAATCCAGCTTATCCCATACGCCCTGCAGATCTCCGCCGTAAAATGAGCGGACATCCATCTCGGCCGGATAGCGATCCCAGTCCGCAACCTTTTCCACTCCTTGTTCTTTTATATACAGATACTCCCTGTCCTCCACATCGTTTGTGGGATCCCCGTTGCAGAATCGGTCCACAAAAATCTGATAGAATACGGCGCCTCTGGCCCATTTCGGCGTATTCATGCCCGGTATAATCCGAAACAGGAAGCGTTCCGAAAGGTCCTCGCTGACTCCCAGTTTATTATAAAACAGACACTCTGCCCCCTTATGGATCTCAAAATAATACTGCATGGGGCTGCCGCCCAGTTTAAGTTCTATCTCATAATAATCAAAAATACTGTCTTCTTCCGCCTTTTTCATCAGCAGCTTCCGCTTGTCTTCCACCAAATAGATAAAATCCACATTCTCTTTCATTGTGCGGAATCGTACGGTTACATTCGAAAAAGGCTCCGGCTCTATGGGAATTCTGAAACTCTCTGTCTCGTCACTGAAAAGTGCGCTGATATGAATCTGTTCGTTATTTGCTGTCATTTATGCGGGCTCCTTCCCACTCACTGCCGTATCTGCCGCGGCTTACCTGCCGGCAGGCGGCATCTTCCCGGTTATACATAGCTGTTTCGTACCTTCATTCTATATTATCTTTCCCCATTTCTCAACAAGGTATAAAATTTTCTCTTAATTTCACAAATCTCATGTGCATATTTGTGCTATATTTCGACTGCCCATCCTGTTTTTGGGCAGTAAAAAGGACAGCTAATCCGATCGCTGTCCTTTTTAGGAGAAGGTATTTCTTTCTTATGGGGTGTAGCAAAAACTATATAATGTATTGGGGGGGGTTACGTGTTATATTATAGCATCGGATATAGAATAAGTGTGCACAAAGATTAAATTAATTCATTTTTTCTTTTGTATATTTTTGTAATACCGTTGGAAATGCCTGAAAAACGCGTTGTTTTATTTATATAAAACCCCCGCCGCGACACCGCTTACTTTTATTTCAGGCATTTTTCGCAATCCGTCCCCCGTCCGGCTCACCAGGACCAGCCAGGAGTGCTGTCCGTTTTAAAAAGCGCTTCAAATTCCATACTGTTGATCTTTTCCTTAGCGATCAGCTCATCCGCACAGCGGTGAAGAACATCGATATGCTCTACAATCATCGCTTTCGCCTTGCTGTAGCAGTCATCGATAATCCGCTTCACCTCATTGTCAATAGCGGAAGCCACATTCTCTCCGTAGGATCTGGTATGTGCCAGATCTCTGCCGATAAACACCTCATCATCGTCGCTGCCATAGTTCACAAGACCGATCTTCTCCGACATGCCGTACTGAGTCACCATGGCGCGGGCCGTATCCGTCACGCCCTTGATATCCTGCGACGCGCCGGTGGTGATGTCCTCAAATACCAGCTCCTCAGCGATCCTTCCGCCTAAGCCCACCATGATCTCCTGCAGCATTCTGCCCTTGGTATTAAACATCTCATCCTTTTCCGGCTGCGGCATCGTATAGCCGGCCGCTCCTACTCCGGTAGGGATAATGGAAACCGTGTGAACCGGCCCCACATCCGGCAACAGATGAAATAATATGGCGTGGCCTGCCTCGTGATAAGCTGTAATTTTTTTCTCCTTATCGGAAACGATTCTGCTCTTCTTTTCCGTGCCGATACCCACCTTTATAAATGAGCTCTCAATATCTGACTGTCGTATGGCCACCCTGCCTTCTTTGGCAGCCAATATGGCAGCTTCATTCACCAGATTCTCCAGATCCGCACCGGTAAACCCGGCGGTGGACAGCGCTACCTTCCCAAGGTCCACATCGTCTGCAAGCGGTTTCTTTCTCACATGTACCTTGAGTATCTCCTCGCGCCCTCTCACGTCCGGACGCCCTACGGCCACCTTGCGATCAAAGCGGCCCGGACGCATGATCGCGGGATCCAATATATCCACACGGTTGGTGGCCGCCATCACAATAATGCCCTCATTGATTCCGAACCCGTCCATCTCCACCAGCATCTGGTTCAGCGTCTGTTCCCTCTCGTCATGTCCGCCGCCCATACCGGTGCCCCTGCGCCTTGCCACGGCGTCAATCTCATCGATAAATACAATGCAGGGCGCATTTTTCTTCGCTTCCTGGAACAGATCCCGGACCCTGGAGGCGCCCACACCCACGAACATCTCTACGAAATCAGAGCCCGAAATGCTGAAAAACGGGACTCCCGCTTCTCCTGCCACCGCTTTGGCAAGCAGGGTTTTACCCGTACCCGGAGGCCCCACCAGAATAAGTCCCTTAGGAATCCTGGCGCCCATGCGCGTATATTTTTCGGGGTTCTTCAGGAAATCCGCAATTTCCTCCAGTTCCTCTTTCTCTTCCTGTAAACCGGCCACGTCCTTAAACATCACCCTAGTATCATTCTGTACCATCACTGCGCGGCTCTTGCCGAAATTCATCATGGCTCCGCCGCCGCTGCTTCCCTGCACCGCCTGGTTGGTAATAAACATCACGACAAATACCACCACCGCCGAGATGACGGCAATGCCTGCCAGGATCGGCAGCACGATGCTCATAAAGTAATCTGTTTCAGGCACATCGCTGATCACAAGATCCGTAATGCCGTATTCCAGCAGCAGATCTCTTGTTTCATTTACATCGGTGACATACACCTTTCTCTGGGCGTCCGCGTCCTTGATCTTGTAGACCACGCTGCCGGTGGGTATCTCCCGGTTCTGCCGGATCACCACGGTATCCACATTTCCCTTCTCCAGATCGGAAATAAAAAGATTATAGGAAACACCGCTTCCGGATATGTTGTTCTGGCGCACCAGAAACAGCAGCAGCACCACCATCACAATGACTACGATGATAAAGCCCGGTCCTTTCTCTCTATTCAATGACTGACCTCCTAGTTGTCAAATTCTATTACCCCAATATAGGGCAGATTCCGGTATCGCTGGTCAAAATCCAGGCCATAGCCCACCACAAACTCATCCGGAATGGAAAAACAGGTGTAATCCACCACCACTTCTTTTTTCACACGTCTGGAAGGCTTATCCAGCAGCGTGCAGATCTTGATGCTGGCCGGCTCTCTCTGCATCAGCATATCCTTCAGATAAGAGAGCGTACGGCCTGAATCGACAATATCCTCCACAATCAGCACGTCTTTGCCTTTAAGCGGTTCATCCAGATCCTTTATGATCTTTACAATTCCGCTGGATTCCGTACCCGCCCCATAGCTGGATACGGACATGAAATCAAAGGATACCGGCACCGTAATGCGCTTTGCCAGCTCCACGGTAAAGCAGACTCCGCCTTTTAATACACAGATCAGATGGACCTGCTTTCCTTCGTAATCCCTGGAGATCTGGGCGCCTACTTCTTTGATCCGGCGGTCCACTTCCTCTTCCGATAACAGCACTCTCACTCGTTCGCTCATAGCTTCCTTCCTCCATTTTGTATCTGTTACTGCTTTTTTATCGCCTGTATCTGCAGTATGGTTTTTGTATGTTCCGATACCTTGCAGTCTTCACTGATCCGGTAGCCTACGATCCAGAGAATATGGCTTCCATCCGCCACAAGCAAAATCTCATCTCTGATCCGGCGCGGGATCTTCTCATCTGTCATGAATGCCTTTACCGTCTTTTTAGAGCCTTTCGGCAGAATCCCGATATAATCCCCTGCCCGGCGATTTCTGACAGACACCGTACCCACTATTTTATCATAATCGAACCATTTCGTATACCTGTTTTCGGGAATTTTTTCCGAAGGATCGTAAGGAAAAATGTCCTGTATAAACTCCCATTCCCCGGCGCTTTCGGACTTCAATCCTCTGCTGATCCTGATACAGCCATATTCTCTGGATGCCTTGATCTTGCAGGGAAGATGTATCTCTCTGCCCACCTGCTTATCCGCAAGCGCCAGAACCGCCTCCATATGGACAGCGCCTATATCGCGGCGGGCGCTGGAGAGCTTCTCTAACGCAAGCATCACCACATATTTCTGCAGAATCGGCTCCAGTCTGCAAAAGGCGGAAAGCAGCAGATTCACTTCCCCGTATTTTTCTGAAGCCGCCGTATCCCAGACTGCCTCTGCCTGTGACCTAAGATATGCATCCGCTTCCCCGATAATCCGGCCGGCTTTCACGATATGTTCTTTTGCCTGCGCGTTGGCCTCGCATGCCTTCGGAAGTATCTGACAGCGGATGCGGTTTCTGGCGAAATTGACGTCCTCATTGGTCCGGTCCGTACAATAGGATTCCCCGTTTTCCTGCAAATACACCTCAATATCCCGTCTTCCCACACATAAAAGGGGCCGGATAATCCGTCCCCTGCGCAATGGGATGCCCGCCAGCCCTTTCAGACCGCTGCCGCGAAACAGGTTCAGCAGTATGGTCTCCGCATTATCGTCCTGATGGTGGGCCACCGCTATGGCATCGGCTCCGGCTTTTTCGGCCTCCTCCTCAAGGATGCCGTAGCGCAGTTCCCTGGCCGCTTCCTCCAGAGACATCCCATGCTCCTTCGCATAGCCGGGAGCATCACAGCGGCGGATTATGACCGGAATACCGTGTGCCCTGCCAAACTCCCCGGCAAAGTCGGCATCCGCGTCCGCATCCGCCCCCCGTATACCGTGATGGACATGCACCGCCAGAAGCTTTAAATCCATGCGGGCCTGAAGCTCCTTAAGAACCAGCGCCAGGCAGACCGAATCCGCCCCCCCGGACAGGCCGATCAGTATACAGTTTCCCGGCTCCGTAAGCGATTCGCGTGTTATCCATTCATATACATCTTCTGTTAAGCTCATTTGCATTTATGTTCCTTCATTTTTGTCTCTATTCTACTATCTTTTCCATATTCCCGCAACCAATACCGTCATATCGTCCCTGGGAATCTTCGTCTGCTCAATGGCCTTTTTCAATATATGATTGGCCAGTTCCTTTGTATTCATGCCGTCATACTCCGCAATCATCTCCCTTAACACACCCTCTTTATCCACCTCGGCAAAGGCTTCCAGTATGCCGTCCGTCATCATGATGATCATATCCCCGTCCGTCAGATTATTTTCCAGCGCGATCGGGGTTACCTCCCGGAACATGCCGATGGGCAGGGCTTCCGTTTGCAGTATCTCCACTGATTTACCGCGCTTTATAAATGTGGCGGCCGCCCCCAGCTTCACCAGCTCGCAGGCGCCGGAATACAGATCCACCATACACAGATCCAGCGTCGTGGGTTTCTGCTCCTCCCCTCTAAGGAGCAGGACGGAGTTGATCAGCTTTACGGCCGCCTCAGCAGAAAATCCCGCTTCCAGCAGCTGCTCCGCCAAATCGATCACCGTTTCGCTCTCAGCAAAAGCAGCCTGTCCCGATCCCATACCGTCGGACAGACACAGCAAAACCCTCCCCATAGGAAGGTTTGTAAAGGCGAAGGTGTCGCCTGACAGATTTTCTTCGTTTTTTACAGCCCTGGCGATGCCGTGCAGCATCAAAAATTCCGTATCCTCTTCAAACTTTACGGTCCGGCTCTCCCTTCCGATCACCGCCCGGCTGTCCGCGGCCGGCCTCCATCTCCGATGCGTCTCACTGCTTAAGGTCTCCGCCAGATCCTTGGAGGTCACGCACCTTCCGTTTTCGGAGCGCATTGTGATATACGCTTCCTGCCGGCTGTCCCCGTGCTCCAGCACCAGCATCTTCTCCGGCCGTATACGGTGCTCTTTCAACGCATGCTTCATCATGTTTTCCATCTGTCCCGTCACATCGGTCACATCGGTAATCTGTCCCGCCGCCTCCTCCAGTATATTCCCCAATTCGTGAAACTGTGCCACCACAGCCTCCCGGCTCTCCATAAAACGTCCCTTCCAGTCCACATCGGCATTCTCACTCTCCCCCTGGCAGCAGAATGCAAAGGAACGGGCCAAGCCTGTGAAGGATTCTGAAATCTCCTTCAGCTTCCAGGCGGACCATTCCTCATAAGAACACATGAACTCCTCTTTATGTACTGCTGTTTTTTTCACCTGTTCCACCCTGGTCAGGCCCTTGGGAAGAATAAAAAACAGCAGAATGCCCGTCACCATCTCGGGCGCCTGTCCGCTTAGAAATTCCGGCGCATAGACAGCGCCTATCCCCACCGCGGCCGCAGCAAAACCGATGCTGCTCCCCGCTTTTCCCAGCCCGTTGAAGATGCCGGCCAGCGCACCGATCACGCAGAATATGCCCAGCGGCGCCAGGCTCTCCATCCTGACAGTCTGCACCAGCCCGCACGCAGCCCCCATGACCGCTCCAGTGGCCACCCCATACTTATAGCCGGTAAACAGGGTCAAAAAATACAGCACCGCCTCTATGATTGAGACTGCCAAAAAACTGCGGTCCATAAACTCCACCACAATCAATGCCGCAAGGAAAGCGGCCGCCGCTTTTGCAATCCAAAGTTTACTCACCTTTTTTTCCATATCCATCTCCTCCTATACTCTGCCCTATTATACTAGCCTGTCCGCGAATTTTTTGTCAAAAGCTGTAGGAGGTAAAAAAAAATTTTTAATCCTTAGCGGAGCGTTTTTTTATTCAATAGGTCTTATTTACCTATTAAAAAAAGAAAGATTCCGCGCCGTATCTGCGTCGGAATCTCTCCTGAATGCTTCTTTATTATCCAATCATCTGTATCTGTCTGTTCTCTGCTCACCCGTCATTCTGTGCCCGGTTTTAAAAGTATCTCGTCTTTATTAACCAGTCCCAGCTTCTGGCGGGCCATATTTTCTATGAACTCTTTGGTCTGCACATAGATACGATACTGCTCTAACTCTGCCGTGCGGTCTTCCTCCGCATCCAGCTGCGTCTGCAGATCTTCCTTCTGCTGCAGGTAAACGGCCTCTTTTTCTTTCAGCTGCGCGGTCTGGACAAACAGAGCGCATAAAAGCAGCAGCGCCACTACCGTAATGGCCAGAACGCCCAGCTTATTGCCTCTATTCTCTTTTCTTCTGCGCTTTCTGCGCATTCCAACCACCACCTGGCTAATATTGCGTTTATTTATAGTCTACTGGATTTCCTGTTCTTTTTCAATCCTTTTTTGGCGCCTTTTTCTGCCAATTTTTTTCACCGCCTTTTTTATCAGGCGGATCGGAAAACCCAGCACTGCGGATAAAGCTCTCACCAGCAGCGAACTGAAGGTGAGCTGGCCTACAATCATGCCGAGAGCAGCCCCGCCTATAATAAAGCCCCGCATGGCCCCGTCGTTGGATCTGTATACCATCCAGAATATCAAAAGGGATGCGGCCAGCCAATAAAGGAAATCTTCCAGAGCTAAAAAAAAGCTGCCGTGGGGAATCAGGTTGCGGAATATGCGGATGCCGTCATAGATAAGCAGCAGCAAAATCCCGATCGCAGCCGATATGAGCAGCAGCCGAACCTCTTCCACGATCACACCGCTCATATTCTCTACTTAAACATACGGGCAAAAAGAGACTCTCCCCGTTTTTCAAAAGATTCCAGATTCGAGTAGGAGAAGCTGTCCAGCGCGCCGTCCACATCCACTTCACCCTTCTCAAGAGTGAGCCGCTTCACATGAAGATCCTGTCCCTTAATGGTGAGCATACCCTGCTCCGTCTCCAGCAGTATCTCTTTTACATCGAAGGAGATCACATCCTTCACACCGGTGATATTCGCCAGATTCCGATTCGTAAGTGTGAGCTTATGGCCGCTTTTGGGCCTTTCTCTTTCTTCCATACATATCCCTCCTGTCCACTTCTTTTTAAATGTATGTGGACAGGTAGGCATTTATTCCAATATCCGCATCACAGATACCGGAACAATTCCGCAGCGGATTCCTTCTTCACCGTTTCCTGCACATTAAGCACTTCCACCTTCACGGCCTTATTGCCGAATCCGATTTCAATGATATCGCCAACCTTCACGTTATAGGAGGCCTTTACAGGCTTGTCATTTACCGTCACCCGGCCCGCGTCGCAGGCCTCGTTGGCCACCGTCCTGCGCTTGATCAGACGCGATACTTTCAGATATTTATCCAGTCTCATATACTGCTCCTTATTCCGATATAATTCCATTCCGCCGCAGTGCGTTCCTGCCCGGAAGGCTTTCCCATGTAAATATAAAAAGGGCGACCGCGGCCGCCCTCCTTCTGTTTAAACTGATTTATGCGTTCACCATATCTTTTAACGCTTTGCCTGCTTTGAACTTCGGCATCTTGGATGCTGCGATGGTCATAGCCTCTCCGCTCTTTGGGTTTCTGCCCTCTCTGGCAGCTCTTTCTGCTACTTCAAATGTACCGAAACCAACGATCTGAATTTTTTCACCCTTTACTAATTCTTCAGCGATTACATCTGTAAATGCCTTTACAGCCTTTTCTGCATCTTTCTTAGAAAACTCAGCTTTTTCTGCTACAGCAGCGATTAATTCTGTCTTGTTCATTTTTTTCCTCCTAAAATCGTGCAGGTATATGCACTCGAAATATATACTGTGATATCATTTATATACTTTTATTCCTTGTTTGTCAAGGATTTTCGGGATATTGACGCATATTTGCAGTTACTATATTGTAACAGTTGGGGGACATGAAACAGTGGTATGGGATTGTGTAATTGATCCCGCTGCCACCTATTTTGTTTTTGCGGTTTAACCTAGGCTGTAAACAGTAACGTTTATCCAGTTTAAAGAACATATGTTCTTTATATGTTATTGACAAGAATCCTTTTATAGCATATAATGATATCAGAAAAGAACGTCGCCAGAGAACGCGAGGGTGTAAATCACCAGCATGCTTGACATGTGGTAGTCGCGCTGGGGGTTCTTTTCTTTTTTACATTTTACATATCATTCTCTGAATAAAGTACTTCGGGTCAGGCTTCATTTCATTTGAGTAATATTTAATCCCGTAGTTGCTAAGTTTGTCATTTCTCCTATAAAGAAATTTACTTAAAGGATAGTTATAACAGGGCGTTATAAGGCCATAGGTATTTGTTTCATGATAATAAAACATAGAAGTTGCACATATATCTGCAAGCTGTAACATATCCCATGAAATGGCTGTTTTACTCTCAATTTTAGTAAATCTGTTTGCTATTTCGTTAAACTCATAATTTAACAGTTTATTTTCAATATAATCAATTAATTCTTGGTCTCGAGCAGTTCCACGGCTTGATAATACGACTTTACCAACTCTATTTGTATCCCGGAGCAGCCACGATACTCGTTCCATTAGAAAGCGACAGGCATAGTTATATGTAACGAAACTGGGCTTGTCCGTAGGATTCTCACATTTCAGGGTTACTTTTGATGTATCTAATATTATGTTTATATACTCAAAATTTCCTTTCGATAGTTCGTTTACAACATAGGAGCGTTGTTCAAATCCCCGAAGCTGCCGGAAATGGATATTCTGAATATTTAGCTTTGTCTTTATAGATTTAATTATTTCTCGCAATCGTATTTCGTCATCGGAATTAACAATTACAGCAGTAAGTATAAACCATTGAGTACCTCTGTTAACGCCTAAATCGCCAGCTTCATCAATATAAACAGTACAGGTGTTTTCCATAACATGACCTCATAATTGTAGTTTTAGTATAACATTTTATGGCAACTAGAATCGTAACTAATATGCATCACTTCTTTGACTGCTTTTCCAGGGATTTTATTTCATTCCAAAGATTCAGACCTTCTTCGGGCGTGAGCGCCTTTTTATCACCGAACACATGCGGATGACGGCGGATCAGCTTCTCACATACGCCGTCGATCACATCCTCCATGGTGAAGTCTCCTCTCTCAGCGGCGATCTGCACATAGAGCGCTACGTTTAACAGCACATCCCCCAGCTCTTCACACAGGTTTTCCATATCCTCATGCTCCACCGCTTCTGTCACTTCCTGCACTTCATCCAGCAGAGGCTTTTTCATTGACTCATAGGTCTGTTCCCGATCCCAGGGACAGCCGTGCTCTGATCTTAACTCGCTGATTATGTTTCTGAAATCCTCAAAGGTATAGCTTTTTTTATCCATCCGTTATATGCTCCTCTCTGTGAAGGGTTTGTCATAAGTCTAATACTTTTAGAGACAGGAGTCAATGCGCGGTAGCAGCACATGTGATTTGCTTGACAAAACTGGAGAAAAAGAATATAGTAAAATCAGTAATTATTACTATTTTATGAAACTTTTATCGTGTGCATGCGGTGGGCACCGGGGCCGCGCGGGAGGATGGGGATACCCCGTTAAAATAGGTGCAGAAATGAGGTTTATATGGCTAAATACAAGTGTAATGTATGCGGGTATGTTTATGATGAGGAGGCCGCGAAGGCACCGTTCTCCTCACTGACACAGTGTCAGGTCTGCGGGACGGCGAAGTCCTCTTTTTCTCCTCTTGCTGCGGATGAAGAAGCCGGCGCCCGAAGGGAGGAAACGGCAGGGGAGCTGTCCTATCCTGCTGAATTTGAAAGGCACAATACAGGGGAACGCCATATGGAGGATATTCACCGCATGGCGGTGAGCGGATCCTCGATCATCGATGCGATGAGCACGAAGATCGCGCTTCCTTCCTGGGAGGATATCCTGGTGCTGGGCGCACAGCTGAATCCGTTTCCTCTCGATGAGCACGCCGATGTCCGCACCACCACGGTAATCGGAAAGCACGCGCGCCTTCCCATGGTTCTGGAAAGCCCGGTCTATATCTCCCATATGTCTTTTGGCGCCCTCTCGGCGGAAACCAAGATCGCCCTGGCCAGAGGGTCGGCCATGGCCAAAACAGCCATGTGCAGCGGAGAAGGCGGCATACTGCCTGCAGAAAAGAATTCCGCTTACCGCTACATATTTGAATATGTTCCGAATAAATACAGCACTACCACAGAAAACTTCATGACCAGCGATGCCATCGAAATAAAAATCGGTCAGGGCACTAAACCCGGCATGGGAGGGCATCTGCCGGGCGCGAAGGTAACCGAGGAGATCGCCCGGGTGCGTGATAAGCCGGTGGGCCAGGATGTGATCAGCCCCTCGCGTTTTGAGGAGATAGAGACGAAAGAAGATCTGCGCACGTTAGTCTCGCGCCTGCGCGATATCTCCGGAGGGCGCCCCATCGGCATAAAGCTGGCCGCCGGACGCATCGAGAAGGATCTGGAATATGCCATTTTTGCGGAACCGGATTTCATCACTATAGACGGCCGCGGCGGCGCCACCGGAGCCAGTCCCAAGCTGATCCGGGATGCCACCAGCGTTCCTACCGTTTATGCTCTCTACCGCGCAAGAAATTATCTGGACAAGAAACACGCGGATATTGACCTCGTGATCACCGGCGGGCTGCGGGTATCCTCGGATTTTGCCAAGGCACTGGCCATGGGCGCGGATGCGGTGGCCATCGCTTCCGCCGCGCTGATCGCCGCCGCCTGTCAGCAGTACAGGATCTGCGGCACCGGCAAATGCCCCATGGGAATCGCCACGCAGGATCCCGAGCTTCGGAAACGCTTTTCATTAAATGCCGGAGCGGCCAGGGTCGCCAATTACCTGAACGTAACGTTAGAAGAGCTGAAAACATTTGCGCGCATTACCGGACATGACGATGTACATGACCTGTCTGTCGATGATCTCTGTACGGTCAGCGATGAAATCGCAAGATATACAAATATACCTCATGCTTAAGCATGTAATATCGATTCTTTACTTTTAAACCGTCCCCCTCTGTCGTATAATAAAAATATACATCACAATTTATTGCGCAGCTCATGCGCGGAAATGGAGACTGCTATGAAGTTAACCTTTATCGGGGCGGATCACGAAGTGACCGGAAGCTGCCATTTTCTTGAAGCCTGCGGCAAACGCGTTCTGGTGGATTACGGTATGGAACAGGGGCCGAACATTTACGAAAACCATGATCTTCCGGTCAGCCCTTCGGAAATTGATTATGTTCTGCTGACGCATGCCCATATCGATCATGCGGGTCTGCTGCCGCTTCTCTATTCCAGAGGCTTTCGAGGCAGGATTTACGCCACCCAGGCTACAGTGGATCTGTGCAGGATCATGCTGCGCGACAGCGCGCATATACAGATGTTTGAGGCTGAATGGAGGAACCGGAAGGCCAGGCGTTCCGGGCAGGAGGCTTATACCCCCCTCTATACGATGGAAGACGCATGGAATGTGCTGCAGCATTTCTCCGGTGTCGGTTACGGCGAGCGCATTGACCTCTGCGAGGGCATTGAGGTGCGTTTTACGGATGTGGGCCACCTGCTGGGCTCTGCCAGCATCGAAGTCTGGATCACAGAAAAGGATTGCAGCAAAAAGCTGGTTTTCTCAGGCGATATCGGAAATATGAACCAGCCCATCATTAAAGATCCCCAATATACGGCGGATGCCGACTATGTCATCATGGAATCCACCTACGGGGACCGCTGCCACAAGGTTCTGCCGGACTATGTTGCCGAGCTGGCCCGGCTGATCCAGGAGACCTTCGACCGGGGCGGCAATCTGGTGATTCCTTCCTTCGCAGTGGGGCGCGCACAGGAGCTGCTGTACTTCTTAAGAATCATCAAACACGACCGCCTGGTCAGGGGGCATGAGGGTTTTGAAGTATATGTAGACAGCCCCCTTGCGGTGGAGGCTACCAACGTATTCAACCAGAATGTAGCCGGTTATTTTGACGAAGAGGCTATGGAGCTGGTCAGACAGGGCATCAACCCCATAAATTTTCCGGGTCTGAAGCTCTCCATCACAAGTGAGGAATCCAAGGCCATCAATTTTGACGAACGGCCAAAGGTGATCATTTCCGCATCCGGCATGTGTGAGGCGGGACGGATCCGGCATCATTTAAAGCACAACCTGTGGAGGCGCGAATGTACTGTTCTCTTTGTAGGCTATCAGGCATACGGCACGCTGGGGCGGGCGCTGATTGAGGGTGCGTCCGAAGTAAAGCTGTTCGGCGAACAGGTCGAGGTTAGGGCACACATCGAAACGCTGGACGGCATGAGCGGGCACGCGGATCAGCAGGGGCTTCTGAAATGGATCAACGCCTTTACGGACAAACCGGACCGTGTCTTCGTCGTTCACGGCGAGGATGCAGTATGTGACAGCTTTACCGCACTGCTAACCGAGCAGTACGGCTACACAGCCACAGCTCCTTACAGCGGCACGGTCTACGATCTGGCGACAGGTGCATGCATCGAGAGCCCTGCTCCGGTGCGCATTGCTGTTAAGCCTGCTGCCAGAAAAGCTTCCGCAGTATTTGCCCGCCTTCTGGCCGCCGGGCAGAGGCTCATCACCGTCATTCACAGAAATGAGGGAGTCGCCAACAAAGATCTGGCCAAATTTGCCGATCAGATCAACGCGCTATGCGATAAATGGGATCGGTAGTGAGTTCCGCTCGCGGAATTCTCCGCCTGCGGCGGGTCGCTTTAGCGACATAATACCTTCC